>OGGQ01000376.1_pt1 | contig 65255 bp, 49 predicted proteins | sample 1571191 | NCBI WGS metagenome assembly OGGQ01 (sample SAMEA2582061, study PRJEB24529) | metagenome | biome: Human gut stool | place: China | collected 2011
CAACGGCATCTCCAAAGAGGAGGCTGCTGTCGGCCTGATGACCACCGAAGAGACCACCTTCGGCGAGGAGACCTATGAGGTAGATGCAGACATCCAGACTGTGATTGAAGATTACTACAAGCAGACTGCCAAGGAGACCTACGGCAAAAACAACATCAGCGCCGCCCAACTGGCAGAGCTGATGGAGAACAGCGCCGATGAGATCTGTGTGGTTGACCTGCGCTCCGCCGAGGACTATGCAGCTGGCCACATCGAGGGCGCAATCAATCTCCCATACGGCAAGGGCATGCAGGAGAACTTCTCCATCCTGCCGACCGACAAGACCCTGATCCTGCAGTGCTACAGCGGCCAGACCGCTTCCCAGACCATGGCAGGTCTGCGCGTGATGGGCTACACCGCTTACAACCTTTCCGGCGGAATGGGCGCCGAGGGTGGTTCCGGCTGGCTGGGCGCCGGCTATGAGCTGGTAAAATAAGAAAATCTCACTCCTTTCCACAGGCGGCCCCTCTTTCCTTGCAAGGGAAGGAGGGGCACTTTCCTTATCATGGCAGAGGGAAGCGGCTCGATGCAGGAAAGAGGGAAATTTCCTCTTGACAAAACCGCAAAATTTTATTATAATCATCTCACAAGTGAAGATGACCCGCGCTTAAAAAGGGAGTAGTTCAAGACATATTCGCAACAATCTCGTTGGCCTTGCCCAAAACGGCAAACGCCTTCTGCGATATGTGCCAAGGCATTTTGGTAACAAGACTTTTCATGCGGTTTCCACACAGAAATGGGAAACGGCTGAAAAGTCTTTTTTTATGCCTGTCAGGATAGACGACCGGCAGCCGGGCATCCTCTTGGGGCCAAGGGCTCTGCAAAAGGCAGGGCAGCAGACCCGCAGATTTGAAGGAGGAGTCAAAACAAATGGAACAAATGTTTCGCCGTACCGCCCAGCAGGTTCTGGACCAGTTTGGCGTAACCAGACAGGGCCTGACCACCGAGCAGGTTGAGAAGCAGCGCGCCACTTATGGAGAGAATGCGCTGACAGAGGGACAAAAGAAAGGCCCGCTGGTTGTGTTTCTGGAGCAGTTTAAGGATCTGCTGGTTATTATCCTGATCATCGCTGCGCTGATTTCCGCAGTCTCTGGCAACGGGGAGAGCACCATCGTCATCGTGGCGGTCATCACCCTCAACGCCATCCTCGGCACCGTCCAGCACTTCAAGGCGGAAAAATCGCTGGAGAGCCTGAAGGCGCTTTCTTCGCCCAACGCCAAGGTCATGCGCAACGGCCGAAAGATCGAGATCCCTTCCAAAGAGGTTGTCCCCGGCGATATCCTGACGCTGGAGGCCGGAGACTTAGTCGTCGCGGACGGACGCATCATCGAGAACTACTCGCTGCAGGTCAATGAAAGCTCGCTGACCGGTGAGTCGGAGGGCGTCAACAAGATCAGCGACGTCATCGATGAGGAGAACGTCGCGCTGGGCGACCAGAAGAACATGGTCTTTTCCGGGTCGTTGGTCACCTACGGCCGCGCCAGCGTGGTTGTCACCGCCACCGGCATGCAGACCGAGATCGGCAAGATTGCGACCCTGATGAACCAGACCCAGCAGAAAAAGACCCCGCTGCAGGAGAGCATGGACAACTTCAGCCAGAAGCTGGCCATCGCTATCATGGTCATCTGTGTGGTTGTATTTGGCCTGAGCATCTACCGCGACATGGGCATCCTGGACTCGCTGATGTTTGCCGTCGCGCTGGCAGTGGCCGCCATTCCGGAGGCGCTCAGCTCGATTGTCACCATCGTTCTGGCGATGGGCACCCAGAAGATGGCAAAGGAAAACGCCATCATCAAAAACCTGAACGCGGTGGAAAGCTTGGGTTCGGTCTCGGTTATCTGCTCGGATAAAACCGGCACCCTGACCCAGAACAAGATGACCACCAAGCAGGTCTACGCCGACTTCCAGCTGTTTGACGGCGAGAAGCTCGACTTTGCAAATCAGGCGCACCACTGGCTGCTCAAGACCGCCATCCTGGCCAACGACTCCACCTCGGTGGACGGCAAGGAGATCGGCGACCCGACCGAGGTTGCGCTGATCAATCTGTCCCACAACTTCTGGGTAGAGGAGACCGTTTACCGTTCCCAGCACCCGCGTCTGGCGGAGCTGGCCTTTGATTCTGACCGCAAGCTGATGAGCACCATGCACAAGCTGGACGGCGTCTACACCCTGTGCACCAAGGGCGCGATGGACGTCCTGCTGGCCCGCAGCGTGGCGGTGATGACCGGCGACGGCCCCCGCCCGATCACCGAGGAGGATAAGCAGAAGATTGCCGACACCAACCTCCACCTCTCGGAGAACGGCCTGCGCGTGCTGGCCTTTGCCATCAAGCAGTATCCGGACGCCACCGAGTGCCCGGGCATCACCCTCAAGGACGAAAATGACTACACCTTTGTGGGCCTGATCTCGATGATCGACCCGCCGCGTGAGGAATCCAAGAAGGCGGTCGCCGACGCCAAGCGCGGCGGCATCCGCACCGTGATGATTACCGGCGACCACAAGGTCACCGCGACCGCCATCGCCAAGGAGATCGGCATCTTCCAGGAGGGCGACATCGCCGTCAGCGGCGTCGAGCTCGACAAGATGAACGACGAGGAGCTGGACAAAAAGCTGGAGCACATCTCGGTCTACGCCCGCGTATCGCCGGAGCATAAGATCCGCATCGTCGACGCATGGCAGAAGAAGGGCAAGATCGTCTCGATGACCGGCGACGGCGTCAACGACGCGCCTGCGCTCAAGAAGGCGGACATCGGCGTCGCAATGGGCATCACCGGCACCGAGGTTTCCAAGGATGCGGCCTCGATGATCCTGACCGACGACAACTTTGCCACCATCGTCAAGGCGGTCACCAACGGACGAAATGTCTACGCCAACATCAAAAACGCCATCAAGTTCCTGCTGTCCGGCAACATGTCGGCCATCCTCAGCGTTCTGTACACCTCGCTGTTTGGCCTGGCGGTGCCGTTCCAGCCGGTACACCTGCTGTTTATTAACCTGCTGACCGACTCGCTGCCGGCCATCGCCATCGGCATGGAGCCGGCGCGCGAGGACCTGCTCAACCAGAAGCCGAGAAACCCGAAGGAATCGATCATGACCAAGGACTTCATGCTGACCCTGCTGGTACAGGGCGCGCTGATCGGCGTCTTTGTCATGACCGCCTACCACATCGGCCTGAGCGAGGGCGGTGCGGCGCTGGCCAGCACCATGGCCTTTGCAACCCTGACCCTGGCAAGGCTGTTCCACGGCTTCAACTGCCGCGCCGACGCCTCGATCTTCAAGCTCGGCCTGCGCTCGAACATCTACTCGATTCTGGCCTTTGTGGCCGGTCTGGTGCTGCTCAATGCGGTGCTGTTCATCCCGGCTTTCCACGGCCTGTTCCTGGTTGCCGACCTGACGCTCATCGACATCGGCTGGATCTATCTGCTGGCCTTTATCCCGACCGTGCTGATTCAGATCTACAAGGTTATCAAAGAGCGCGTCAAGTAAGGCGATTGCAGCAATTGCCTGCGCGTTAAAAGAAGGCGGCCCGTACAGGGATTTTCCTTGTACGGGCCGCTTTGGTTTTGCGCTTGAGCAGCAGCCAGCTTGTAAGCGCGGACGGGCAGGGTGCACAGCCGGCTGACAGGGCTGCACGAGGCAACCAAAGCAACGAAAGCACAGAACTTTCCTAACTCTCTCTATATATATTACTATAAAATATCTTTTTATAAAAATACTGTGCTTTCGTTGTCTAGCGCCGATTTTTGGCTTAATCAAGCCATTTCTTCAGGCACAAAACCGGCACAGAACTGACACAGCAGACAACGAACTTCCCCGGCCGGCGCTTGCCCGCTGTTATAGCGTGGGGTTCTGTTGCTGTTACGGCGCAGAACACAGGGCGCTTGCCAAGAGCACAAAGGCGCGCTATAATGAGATTACACGTTTGATTTTTAAGATCAGAACAGGGAGGACAAGATGATGAAAACGGCAATCACCAGGGAGCAGGCATACGCGCTGCTCAGAAAATACAATCAGGACCCCTTTCATCTGCGCCACGGCAGGACGGTGGAGGAGGTGATGCGCCACTTTGCCAGGGAGCTCGGCTACGGCGAGGAGGAGGAATTCTGGGGCATTGTGGGGCTGCTGCACGACCTGGATTTTGAGAAGTACCCTGAGCAGCACTGCATCAAGAGCCAGGAGCTGATGAGGGAGGCGGGACTGGAGGAGGAGCTCATCCACGCCACCGCAAGCCACGGCTATGGGCAGGTCTGCGACATCAAGCCCGAGCATCAGATGGAGAAGGTGCTGTTTGCCTGCGACGAGCTGACCGGGCTGATCTGGGCGGCGGCTTTGATGCGCCCGTCCAAGAGCACCCAGGATATGGAGCTCAAATCGCTGAAGAAAAAGTTTAAGGACAAGCGCTTTGCTGCCGGATGCTCCCGCGAGACCATCCAGCAGGGCGCGGACATGCTGGGCTGGACGCTGGACGAGCTGCTGGAGCGCACGCTGCAGGCCATGCAGCAGAGCGAGGAAGCCCTCAACGCCGAATTTGGCCAGCGATAAGGAGGGAAGCTATGGCTCTGCGCGCAATCCGAATCAACAACGACCCCATCCTAAAGCGTCCCTGCCGCGAGGTGCCGCAGGTGGACGACCGCGTTCGCCAGCTGCTGGACGATATGCTGGAGACGCTGTACGCCACCGCCAACGGAGCGGCCATCGCTGCGCCGCAGGTGGGCATTCTGCGCCGCCTCATCGTCATCGATATGGGCGAGCTCAGCGGCGGCCCGCTCAAGCTGGTCAATCCCCGCATCATCTTCCAGGAGGGCCAGCAGGAATGTGAGGAGGAGGGCTGTCTGAGCTTTCCTGACTGCTGGCTGACCACCCTTCGCCCGCAGCGGGTGATTGTGGAGGCGATGAACGAGGAGGGCAAAACCATCCTGCTGACCGGCAGCGGCCCGCTGGCCCAGTGCTTCAGCCACGAGATCGATCATCTGGACGGCGTCACCTTCCAGCAGCGCGCCATCGACAGGCCGCAGGGAAGGGCAAAATCCCGCCGCAGAAGGAGACGGTAGGTTATGGAGTGGATTCAGCTGCTGCTGCCGCAGGAGGGGATGCGGGAGGCGCTGCTGCGCTGTCTGACCGGATGTAGCCTGGACGGATGCCATTTGGACAGGGAAGCGATTGAACAGGACTTTTCCGGCTGGCTGCAGCAAAGGCGGGACGAGGCGCTCGGCCTTTCGGGCGCGCAGCGGTGGCTGTACCTGGCGGTGACACCGGAGGATGAGGTGATCGGCAGCGCTGCTGTGATGACCAGAGAGGGCGGCTTTGTCCGTTCAATCTGGCTGCACCCCGATTGTGACCAACCCGCCTATCGGGAACAGATTGAGCAGCAGTTAACGGATATGGGATTTTGAGATTTTATTAAAAAAACAGGTAGATGGTTTCGTCTGCCTGTTTTTTTTATCTTTCAAAAGAGAAAAATAAACAAATTTACGCTTTTTATAGTGAAAGCAGGGCGAAAAAGAGTACTTTCGAGCGTTAAATTGTGAATATTTCTTGTTCATCAGAGACAAAAAATACGTTACAAAATATTCAATTTATCCATTCTATTAACAAAAAAGTCAAAATTTTCGCGCTTTAACCTGTTGAAACATATTCAAAACAGAGGAAGTGACGCGGGGCTATTGACTTTGCTTTATCGCTTTGATATACTAAAGCCCATAATAAAACACACGAAAAGCTGTACAGAAAAAACGATGTTTTATTTGCAAGAATAGAGGATTGAACCCGAAAGAAAAAAGTAGCAAAAAGCTCAAAGGAGGAAGAAAGATGAAACGGGTAGAAATGAAATTGATTGCGTTAGCATTGGCGGCTTCTTCTGTGCTGAGCGGTTGCGGAATTATGGGCAGCGCTTCCAACGAACAGACAAGCGCTTCCAATGAACAAAACGCGAGTGCAGCAGAGAACGAAGGGTCCACACAGGCAGGTGAGAACGAGATTACCGATCTAGTCCTGACCCACCTGGCATCGACTGAAATTTCTACCTTCAACCTACTGAATTCGCAGTCGCAGAGGGACGTCCAGTACCTGACCAACATGGTGGACGGACTGGTGGAGGCGGACAGCTACGGACAGCTGGTTCCCGGCATCGCCACCGACTGGGGCACCGAAGACGGCGGCAAAACCTGGACCTTCCATCTGCGCGACGACGTCACCTGGGTGGACGTCAACGGCAATGAGAAAGCAAAATGCACCGCTCAGGATTTCCTGACCGGAATGGAGTGGGTGCTGAATTTCCATAAAAACGACTCGGCCAACGTCTCGATGCCAAGCGAAATGATTGAGGGCGCGGCAGAGTACTATGAATACACCAAGAGCCTGAGCCAGGAGGAAGCCTACGCGCTGGATGCAGGGGAAGGCTCCAAGTTCCGCGAGATGGTCGGCATTGAGACCCCGGACGACTACACGCTGGTCTACCACTGCACCACCGCAAAGCCATACTTCGATACGGTATTTGCCTACATCTGCATGTACCCGATGCCGCAGGGCATGGTCGATGAGCTGGGCGTCGAGGGCGTGCAGGGCATGAACAATGAGACCATGTGGTACAACGGCGCTTACCTGATGACCTCCTATGTACAGGGCAACGAAAAGACGATGGTTCCAAACCCGGCTTACTGGGACACCGACTGCAAGCGATTCAACACCATCACCATCAAGATGGTGGAATCCAACGAGGTTGCCTACCAGATGTACCAGTCCGGCGAGACCGACTATGTCGAGCTCTCCGAGAGCAACATCAAGACCATCTATGAGGACGAAAACAACCCGTACCACGACCAGCTGGTCGAGTGGCAGAAGACCTTCACCTCCGCACAGATGAAGTTTAACTACGACAAGATGAACGAGGACGGCACTCCGGACACCAACTGGAACACCGCCGTCGCCAACGAAAACTTCAGAAAAGCGCTGTACTACGGCATCGATTTCACCCCGTACTTCAGCCGCGTCAACACCATCAACCCGATGAGCTGTGAGAACAACACCTACACCATGAACGGTCTGTGCTACACCAGTGACGGCACCGACTATACCGAGCTGGTCAAGGCGGAACTGGGCATCGAGGAAAACGGCGAGACCCCAGCCCGTCTGGACGCTGCAAAGGCGGAAGAATACAAACAGCAGGCCATTGAGGAGCTGACCGCGCAGGGCGTCACCTTCCCGGTTGAGATGGACTACTATATCGCAGCAAGCAACCAGACCGCTCTGGATACCGCGACCGTATTGGCTCAGTGCATCTCCGACAGCATGGGCGATGACTTTGTCGTCCTGAACATCGGCACCTATGTTTCCAGCGTACAGCAGGAAGTGTACGATCCGAAGCTCGAGTCGATCTCCGTCACCGGCTGGATTCCAGACTATGGCGACCCGCAGAACTACCTCATCCAGGAGACCATCAACAACGACAACGCCTTCTACACCAATCTCGTTTCCAATGTCAATGACCTGGAGGAGAACGATGTTACCAAGCCGGTACTGGATATGTACACCGAGTTCACCAACATGGTTGCGGAAGCGGACGCCGTCACCGACCTGGATGAGCGCTATACAGCCTACGCAAAGGCGGAAGCTTACATGCTCGACCACGCGATGAACATCCCGATCTATCACGACATCGGTTGGGTGCTGACCAAGATCAATCCGTACAGCAAGATGAATGCGGTTTATGGCATCCAGAACTGGAAGATGAAGAACTGGGAAACCAATTCCAACGGATACACCGAGGCTGACCTTGCCGAGGATGTTGCCGCTCACGCAAGTTCCAAATAGACTAAAAAAAAACAGACGGCAATGCCGTCTGTTTTTTTAGTAATTAATGATATTTTCTCTTGAAAGAAAGCAGATACTGTCACAATAAAAAAGAATTTAATGATGTAATTTAAAATTTTTAATTACAAATTCGCTTAAAAAAGCAAAAAGATATTATACATTTAAACTGAAATTCAGCTTTTATATGGATGATTTCATGACAATTTCCATAAAAAGCTTGACAGCGGCACTTTAATCTGATACTATTAGACAGTAAAGTAAAAACATTCAATTTCTTGACGCTCTTTTGCTTGGATCATCTGCCTGGGAGGATTTTTTACTGGGGCAGATTTTATGATCTTTGACTCTTATACTTAAGGAGGAACATTATGAAAAAAACAGCATCGAGACTGCTTGCTCTGGCGCTGACTGCTTCCCTGGTTTTGAGCGGATGCTCCAGCAGCAGCGGAACGCAGGAGCAGACCGGAACAGAAAGCGAAACCGGCAGCAGCACTGAGACGACAAAAACCACCGACTCTGCCGAGACTGAGACCGAGACCGCGCAGACAGAGCATGAGCCGATCACCGACCTTGTGCTTGCAAAGGTTTCTTCTTCTGAGTTGGCCACCTTCAACCTGCTCAGCTCGGAAACTTCCGCAGACACCCAGTATCTGACCAACATCTGGGATGGACTGCTGGAGGTCAACAACTACGGCGAGCTGGTTCCCTGCATCGCAGAGGAGTGGAGCACCGAGGACGGCGGACTGACCTGGACCTTCAACCTGCGCGACAACGCGACCTGGGTAGATGTCAATGGAAACGAGATGGCTCAGGTTACCGCTCAGGACTTTTTGACCGGAATGGAGTGGGTGCTCAACTTCTATAAGAATGATTCGGCCAACACCTCCATGCCGATGGAGATGATCGAGGGCGCAGAGGAGTACTATGAGTACACCAAGAGCCTGACCCAGGAAGAAGCTTATGCGCTGGATGCCAGCGAGGGCTCTGTCTTCCGCGAGATGGTCAACATTGAGATGCCGGATGATTATACTCTGGTTTATCACTGCACCACCGAAAAACCATACTTCGATACCGTTTGTGCCTACACCTGCATGTATCCGCTGGCTCAGGGCCTGGTGGATGAGCTGGGCATCGACGGCATCAAGTCGATGAACAATGAAAACATGTGGTACAACGGCTGCTACACCATGACTTCCTACATTCAGGGCAATGAAAAGGTGTTCACCCAAAACCCGGCTTACTGGGATACCGAGTGCACCCGCTTTGATACCGTCACGATCAGAATGGTTGAATCTACCGATGTCGCATACCAGCTGTATCAGTCGGGCGAGATCGATGAGGTATCTCTGACCGAGTCCAATGTCATGACCATCAGCGGCGATGAGAGCAATCCGTATCACGACCAGATGGTTGAGTGGCCGGCAGACTTCCGTTCCTATCAGTTCCACCTCAACTACAATAAGCTCAACGAGGATGGTACACCGGACACCAACTGGAACACCGCAGCTGCCAACGAGGCGTTCCGTCTGTCCTGGTACTATGGCTTGGATTTGACGCCATACTACAGCAGAACCAACGCTGTCAACCCGCTTTCCTGCGAGAACAACTACTACTCGATGCCGGGCCTGCTCTACACATCTGACGGCACTGACTACACCGACCTTGTAAAACAGGAGCTGGGTCTGGGCGAAGCGGACGGCGAGAGCATGGTCAGACTGGACGCGGACAAAGCGGAAGAATACAAACAGCAGGCGATCGAGGAACTGACCGCTCTGGGCGTCACCTTCCCGGTTGGCATTGACTACTACATTTCTGCTTCCAACCAGACTGCGCTGGACAGCGCAACGGTATTGGCGCAGTGCTTCTCTGACAGCCTGGGCGACGACTATGTTCAGCTGAACATCAAGACCTACGTCTCCAGTGCTTCTCAGGAAGTTTATGAGCCAAAGCTGCAGTCGATCAATATCTCTGGCTGGGGTGCTGACTATGGTGACCCGCAGAACTATCTGGGCCAGGAAACCTACGGCAACGATACCGCTTACTACACCAGAACCCTCTCCAACGTCAACGACCTGGTAGAGGATGAGACCAACGCTGACCTGCTGGCTGCCTACAGAGAGTTTACCGCTCTGGTAGAGGAGGCGGATGCCATCAACGACGATCTGGATGCGCGTTATGAGGCCTTTGCAAAGGCGGAAGCCTACCTGATTCAGCACGCGCTGACCATCCCGAACTACTACAATGTGGGCTGGATGCTGACCAAGGTCAACCCATACAGCAAGATGAAGGCGATGTACGGTATCCAGAACAACAAGATGAAGAACTGGGAAACCAGTGTGGACGGTTATACCGCAGAAGAAATGGCTGCTTTTGAAGAAGCGTACAACAACAGAACGGCGGAATAAAAAACCGTTTATGATGAAAAGCCGAAAGGGATTTCACGATCCCTTTCGGCTTTTTTATATAAGAAATACTTTAAATTTGAAGCTGATGGAATCAAATTTGAAGTTTTTCTGTCTGAAAAAGCAGAGGCTTATTCAGAATTTACGAAAATTTATATCATATATTTTTGTATATTCTTGCTATAAACAAAAAGTAATCGGATGAAATATATATTTTTTATTGACAAAAGATGGTGACTTTGATATGATAAAATTAAATTAAAGCGGTAAAGTGAATCGATTGCTTTAATTGACAAAATGGCTAGCCATTTTTCGCCGCGCTGCAAGCGCGGCGAAGGCACACGCAGAAAAGATCGTCTGATCCTCTTCCGCGCGTTCAACCAAGCCAAAGGAGGAAGAATATGAAGAAGACATTGACAAAGCTGTTGGCTGTTGCGATGACCGCCTCGGTTCTGCTGAGCGCCTGCTCCAGCGGCACCACAACAACCGAGAATGAGGGTGGAGAAAGCACAAACACCGGCAGCGAAGGCGCCACAACGGAGGAGAGCGGCAGCGAGACCGAGACCGAGACGGAGACCGCCTCGACCGGTGAGGAAATTAAGGATCTGGTTATCCCGAGACTGTCGACCAGAGAGCTTCAGACCTTCAATATCCTTTACAGCCAGATGGCGGCGGACTTTGAAAACCTGTGCAATCTGACCGATCCTCTGCTGGAGGTAACCCCATCCGGTGAGCTGGCGCCGTGCATGGCAGAAGAGTGGGGCAGCGAGGACGGCGGTCTGACCTGGACCTTCCATCTCCGCGAGGGCGTAAAATGGGTTGATATGAACGGCAATGAGATGGCGGATGTCACTGCCCGCGACTTTGCAACCGGCCTGGAGTGGGTACTGAACTTCTATAAGAACGACTCGGCCAACACCTCCATGCCAATCGAGATGATCGAGGGCGCATCCGAATACTATGAGTATACCAAGACACTGACTCAGGAAGAAGCTTATGCGCTGACTGCGGATGATGGTTCCCAGTTCCTGGAGATGGTCGGCATCGAGATCCCGGATGACTACACCATCGTTTATCACTGCATCGATCCAAAACCATACTTTGATACCGTAGCGACCTACGCCTGCATGTACCCAATTTCTCAGGGCCTGATCGACTCCCTGGGCGTTGACGGCGTCAAGGCGATGAACAATGAGAACATGTGGTACAATGGCTGCTACACCATGACCTCTTACATCCAGGGCAACGAAAAAGTTTTCACCAAGAACGAAAGCTACTGGGATACTGATGCTAAACTGTTCGACACCGTTACAGTCAGAATGGTAGAGTCCAACGATGTTGCCTTCCAACTGTATCAGTCCGGCGAGCTCGACTACGTTGACCTGACCGAGTCCAACCTCAAGACCATCAGCGGCAACGAGAACAACGAGTTCTATAACTATCTGGTAGAAAAACCGGCGGACAAATACTCCTATCAGATCCACTTCAACTTTGACAAGTACACTGAGGACGGCACCAAAGATACCAACTGGAACACCGCGATTGCAAACGAAGCGTTCCGCCTGTCCTGGTACTATGGACTGGATCTGTCCGAGTACTACAAGAGATTCAACACCATCGACCCGATGAGCTGTGAAAACGAGTGCTTCACCATGAAGGGCCTGGTTTACACCTCTGACGGCACCGACTACACCGAACTGGTGAAACAGGAACTCGGCCTGCCGGAGATGGACGGCGAGACCATCGTCCGTCTGGATGCAGACAAGGCAGAGCAGTACAAACAGCAGGCAATTGAGGAGCTGACCGCTCTGGGCGTCACCTTCCCGGTTAGTGTCGATTACTACATCGCAGCAAGCAACCAGACCTCTCTGGACAGCGCGACTGTATTTGGTCAGGCGCTCTCTGACAGCCTGGGCGATGATTATGTCAAACTGAACATCAAGACCTACGTTTCCAGCGAGCGTACCGAAGTGTTTGACCCGAAACTCCACTCCATCACCATCCGTGGCTGGGGCGCTGACTACGGTGACCCGCAGAACTACCTGGGCCAGCAGATGTACGGTTACGACAACGCTTTCTACTCCACCGGCTACAACTACATCGTCGATGTTGAGGAGACCGACGCGACCCGTGACCTGCTCAACTGCTACAAGGAGTTCACCTCTATGGTTGAGGAAGCAAACGCAATCTCTGACGATCTGGATGCCCGCTATGCAGCCTATGCAAAAGCGGAGGCTTACCTGATCCAGCACGGCCTGGTTATCCCGGCATACTACAACGTTCCATACTGCCTGACCCGCATCAATGTTTACAGCAAGATGAATTCGATGTACGGCAGCCAGAATGAAAAGATGAAGAACTGGGAGACCAACGCAGACGGCTACACCACCGAAGAAATCGAAAACTACGTGGCGCAGCAGAATGCATAAATATCTGTAAAAAAGAGCGGCGAAAAGCCGCTCTTTTTTTGACATATAATATGAAAGAATGAGAAGAAAAGAGCAAAAAGAAATTTTAATTGGATTTGGTTCAGACAAAAATTGCTCTTGTTCCCGCCATAGATATGTTACAGTCCGGTCATCTTTAGTTGATTTGCTACATGAAATGCATAAAATTTGATTTTTTTAATAAAAATAAACTGTAAGGATTGACATTGCTTTTGGTTTTTGCTATGATAAAGCAAAAGTAAAGTAAATATTATATTTTCTTTACTTTTTCGTACTTCAAAACTGAAAGGTGATGAAGACTTCCTTTTTCTGTTAAAGCAAAGGACTAGCTCTTTGTCCCTATACAGGGGAAACCGTATAGCGACAAAACAAAAGTGTTTACTATCAGAAAAAGGTTATCCGAAGGAGGAAAGGCTATGAAGAAAATTGTGTCAAAAATCCTTGCTCTGGCGCTGACAGCTTCGCTCTTGCTGACTGCATGCGGTACCTCTTCCAATGATGAAGGAACCACCAGCGGCGACAACAGCACCGAGCAGACAACCGAGAGCACCGGCGATGAATCGGAAAGCACCGAGAGCACCGGCAACGAGATTACCGATCTGGTTATTCCGAAGCTGGCTACCAGAGAAATCGAAACCTTCGATATCCTTTACAGCCAGAGCTTTAACGATCTGGAAAACCTGACCAACCTCACAGACCCTCTGCTGGAGGTCGACAACAAGGGCCAGGTAGTTGCCTGCCTGGCTGACGAGTGGGGTACAGAGGACAACGGTCTGAACTGGACCTTCCACATCCGCGAGGGTGTTAAGTGGGTAGACGTCAACGGCAACGAGAAAGCGGACGTCACTTCCTACGACTTCGCAACCGGTATGGAGTGGGTACTGAACTTCTACAAGAACGAATCTTCCCACACCTCTCAGCCGTTTGAGATGATCGCCGGCGCGGAGGAGTACTATGAGTACACCAAGACCCTGACCGAGGAAGAAGCTTACGCACTGACCGCTGATGACGATTCTGTCTTCCAGCAGATGGTTGGCATCAAGACTCCGGATGCGAACACGATCGTGTACACCTGCACCGCTGAAAAACCATACTTTGATACGATGGCTACCTGGGCTGGTATGTACCCAAGAGCACAGGCTATGGTAGACGAGCTGGGCGGCCCGGATGGTGTTAAGTCGATGAACAACGAAAACATGTGGTACAATGGCGCTTACACCATGACCTCCTATGTCCAGGGCAACGAAAAAGTATTCACCAAGAACCCTGCTTACTGGGATACCGAGAGCCAGCGCTTTGACACTGTCACCATCAGAATGGTGGAGTCCAACGATATCGCTTTCCAGCTGTATCAGTCCGGCGAGCTTGATTACTGCGACCTGACCGAGAGCCAGATTGCGACAATCTCCTCCAACCCGAACAACGAATACTATGATTATCTGGTTGAAACCCGCCCGGCAAACTACTCTTATCAGATTCGTTTCAACTATGCCAAGAACAACGAGGACGGCACCCCGGATACCAACTGGAACCTGGCTGCTGCAAACGAAGCGTTCCGTCTGTCCTGGTACTACGGACTGGACCTGACCGACTATCTGGCAAGATCCAACTCCCTGAATCCGCTCTCCTGCGAGAACGAGTACTACAGCATGATGGGCTTTGTATACACCTCTGACGGCACCGACTACACCGAGCTGGTAAGACAGGAACTGGGCCTGCCGGAAATGAACGGCGAGACCATGACCCGTCTGGATGCAGACAAGGCAGAGCAGTACAAACAGCAGGCAATTGAGGAACTGACCGCTGCCGGCGTTACCTTCCCGGTCGAGATCGACTACTACATCTCCGGTTCCAACCAGGTTTCTCTGGACAGCGCAAACGTCCTCAAACAGTGCTTCTCTGACAGCCTGGGCGATGACTATGTAACCCTGAACATCCTGACCTACGTTTCCAGCTCCACTCAGGAAGTTATCACTCCAAGACTGCACTCCGCACTGTTCGGCTACGGCTGGGGCGCTGACTACGGCGATCCGCAGAACTACCTGATCCAGGAATCCTACGGCAACGACAACGCTTACTACTCCAACACCTACACCAACATCAACCTGGTTGAGGAAAACGAGTACACCGCTGACCTGATCAACTCCTACAAAGAGTTTACCGCAATGCTGGAAGAAGCAGACCAGATCACCGACGACCTGGATGCCCGTTACCAGGCATTTGCAGAGGCAGAGGCTTATCTGATCCAGCACGGCCTGTCCATCCCGCAGTCCCGCGGCACTGGCTGGTGCCTGACCAAGATTGACCTGTACAGCAAGATGAACGCTGTATATGGCTGCCAGAACGACAAGATGAAGAACTGGATTACCAATTCCGAAGGCTACACCACCGCAGAGATGGAAGCCCGCAAAGCAGAAGTGGTAGGTTAAACCAGAAGAAAAATTTCATTAAAAATCAAAGAAAAGGCGAAGGAATGAAATTTCCTTCGCCTTTTCTTTTGCTGCGAAAGGTCGTTTTTGCAAGAATTTTGCAATCATTTTTCTTGCAAATAGCATATGAATAAACTTTAAATTTGGTAATATTCATGTAATACTTGGTGAGTTTGACAGATAATGTCGTATAAAAATATCTCTATATAATAAAAAAAATAGTGCATATTGACACTGGGAATCTTTTTTGATATAATAAAACCAGTCTCCATGAGGATAGAAAGTAAACAAAATATTCACAATTTTTCCAAAAAGAACTAGTTCTTTTTGGCTTTATCTATTAGAAGATAAAGAGTATCTTGAAAGAGAAAAATGTGAATCATTCAAAATCGGTAGTTAGGACCTTTTGATTGATGAAGATTAAAAGGTTTTCGCTATACACTTAACGACCTGTGGTCAAGGGAGGAAATAATATGAAAAAGACAGTCTCCAGATTGCTTGCTCTGGCTCTGACAGCGGCGCTTGTTTTGACAGGCTGCGGTGGCGGAACCACAACAGAGGAACCTGCGGACACCAGCGAAAATACTGGGACAACAGAAAGCACGGAAACCACCGAGGGGGAAACTGCTGAAAGCAACGAACCTGGTGAAAATGAAATCACTGACTTGGTTATTCCAAAGACACTGACCCGTGAGCTGGAAACTTTCAACTGGCTCTACAGCCAGAGAGCTGAGGACAGCGAGAATCTGACCCAGTTAGTTGACGGCCTGCTGGAGTCTAATCCGGAAGGTACCCTGCAGCCTGCAATTGCAGAAGATTGGGGCACTGAAGACGGAGGAAAGACCTGGACCTTCAAACTGCGCGAAGGTGTTAAATGGGTAGACGTTAACGGCAACGAGAAAGCGGACGTAACCGCTCGCGATTTTGCTACTGGTTTGGAATGGATCTTGAACTTCCACAAGAACGACTCCGCAAACACCTCCATGCCTTTGGAGATGATTGATGGCGCAGAAGAGTACTATGAATACACCAAGACCCTCTCCAAAGAGGAAGCTTATGCGCTGAATGCAGAAGATGGTTCCCAGTTTATGGAGACTGTCGGCATTGAAATTCCAGACGACTACACTATTATTTACACCTGCATTACCGAAAAACCATACTTCGATACCCTGGCAGTTTATCAGTCGCTGTATCCGATTTCCCAGGCAATGATCGATGAGCTGGGCGGTCCGGACGCGACCAAGGCGATGAACAACGAGAATATGTGGTACAATGGTCCATACACCATGACCTCCTACATCCAGGGAAACGAGAAAGTTTTCACCAAGAACCCACTCTACTGGGATACCGAGTGCAAACTGTTCAACACTGTTACCATCAAGATGGTAGAGTCCTCCGACGTTGCGTTCCAGCTGTATCAGGCAGGCGACCTCGACTACGTTGACCTGACCGAGAGCGCGCTGACCACCATTGCAAGAGACCCTAACAACGAATACTATGATTACCTGGTACCGGCGGTTCCATCCAAGTATTCTTATCAGTTCCACTTCAACTACAATAAGAATCTGTCCGACGGCTCCGGCAACAAGGACACCAACTGGAACACCGCAATCGCAAACGAGGCGTTCCGTAAATCCTGGTACTATGGCCTGAACATGTCCGAGTACTGGAAGAGATCCAATGCGATCGACCCATTCTCCTGCGAGAACAACTTCTACACCATGGAGGGTCTGGTTTACACCTCTGATGGTACCGAATACACCCAGCTGGTTAAAGAAGAACTTGGCCTGAAGGACTCTGATGGCGTAACCCCGGCACGTGTCGATGCCGACCTTGCAGAGCAGTACAAACAGCAGGCGATTGAGGAGCTGACCGCACTGGGCGTAGAGTTCCCAGTTGTAGCTGATTATTACATTTCTGCATCCAGCCAGACCGCTCTGGACAGCGCAAACGTACTGGCACAGGCATTCTCTGATGGCCTGGGCGACGACTATGTCAAGCTGAACATCTGCACCTACATTTCCAGCAACAACAACGAGGTTGTTGTACCGCACCTGCACTCCTTCGTACTGAACGGCTGGGGCGCTGACTACGGTGACCCGCAGAACTATCTGGGCCAGGAATGCTATGGCAACGACAACGCTTACTATTCTGCGCACTACTCCTACATCAATGAAATTACTGAACCAGATGAGACTAACGCAGATCTGATTGCTACCTACCAGGAGTATACTGAACTGGTAGAAGCTGCTGACGCAATCACCACCGATCTGGATGCTCGTTATGCAGCATACGCAAAAGCGGAGGCTTATCTGCTGGATCACGTACTGGTAATGCCATGTAACTACAGCATCGGCTGGTGCCTGAGCAAGGTCGATAACAACAGCAAGATCTATGCGATGTACGGCAGCCAGAACGAGAAGATGAAGAACTGGGATACCCATGTTGATGGTTACACCAGCCAGGAAAAGGGCGTAGCAGAACAGATCGCGGCTTACACCGAGGAGAACGCATAACCCTAAAAAAGTGAATTAGCTTACACAAGGTCGTTAAAGCTAGTGAATAACAAAAAGGAAAACCGTCCAGTGGGGCGGTTTTCCTTTTTGCAGTTAGTATATTTAAAAATACAAAATTTAGTCATATTTACTTAATGATTGGACAAACTGCATGATAAATGAGCATAAAAATGACGGTGTATCATAAAGAAAATAGTGCATATTGACAATCTATTTCCTTTTTTGATATAATAGGGTCAGTCTCTCTGAAAAGTGTGAAAAAATAGAAAAAACAAACATAAAAGGCAGCCTGCTTTCTGCTTGATCCGCAAATAAAAAAGCAGATGAGTGAGGATGCCTTGGGGAGATCAGAAAGAGATGGGAAATCCGCCAATTTTTTTGGAAGATTTCACTATAGATTTCATGACCAATGGTCAAGGAGGAAATGATATGAAAAAGACAGTCTCCAGATTGCTTGCTCTGGCGCTGACAGCAGCACTTGTTTTGACAGGCTGCAGCGGCGGAGGAGCATCGGAAGGCGAAAACGGCAGCACAGGAAGTTCTGCAGAAGCAGCAGAGGGCGAAATCACCGACCTGTATATTCCAAGATTGTTGACCCGTGAGCTGGAAACCTTTAACATCCTTTACAGCCAGAGACAGGAGGACAGTGAGAACCTGACCAACCTGATCGACGGCCTGCTGGAAGCGACCCCGGAAGGTACGCTTGAGCCAGGAATTGCAGAGGAATGGGGCAGCGAAGATGGCGGCAAAACCTGGACCTTCAAACTGCGCGAGGGCGTAAAATGGGTAGACGTCAACGGCAATGAGAAGGCGGACTGCACCGCTCACGATTTTGCCTCCGGTATGGAATGGATTTTGAATTTCTATAAAAACGATTCCGCCAACACTTCCATGCCTCTGGAAATGCTCGAAGGTGCAAACGAATACTATGAATACACCAAGACCCTGAGCGAAGAAGAAGCGCTGGCGCTGACTGCGGAGGAAGGCTCTCCGTTCAGCGAGATGGTCGGTGTCGATGTGCCGGATGATTATACCATCACCTACACCTGCATCACCGAAAAACCATACTTTGATACCCTGGCAGTTTACCAGTGCCTGTACCCAATTTCCCAGGCAATGGTCGATGAGCTGGGCGGCCCAGACGCGGTTCAGGCGATGAACAACGAGAACATGTGGTACAATGGTCCATACACCATGACCTCCTACATTCAGGGTAACGAGAAAGTTTTCACCAAGAACCCGCTCTACTGGGATACCGAGTGCAAACTGTTCAACACCGTTACCATTAAGATGGTAGAGTCCTCCGATGTTGCGTTCCAGAACTTCCAGGCGGGCGACCTCGACTACGTTGACCTGACCGAGAGCGCGCTGACCACCATCGCAAGAGACCCTAACAACGAATATTACGATTACCTGGTACCGGCAGTTCCGTCCAAATACTCCTACCAGATGCACTTCAACTACAACAAGAACAATGAGGACGGCACCAAGGACACCAACTGGAACACCGCGATTGCCAATGAGGCCTTCCGCAAATCCTGGTACTACGGTCTGAACCTGTCCGAATACTGGAAGAGAACCAACGCCATCGACCCATTTGCTTGTGAGAACAACTTCTACACCATGCCTGGTCTGGTATACACCTCCGACGGTACCGAGTATACCGAATTGGTGCGGGAAGCGATGGGCCTGAAAGAGTCCGATGGTGTAACCCCGGCCCGTGTTGATACCGCACTGGCAGAACAGTACAAACAGCAGGCGATTGAGGAGCTGACCGCTCTGGGAGTAACCTTCCCAATCGAGGCAGACTACTACATTTCCGCATCCAGCCAGACCGCTCTGGATACCGCAAACGTACTTTCTCAGGCTTTCACTGATGGCCTGGGCGATGACTATGTCAAGCTGAACATTTGTACCTATATTTCCAGCGTCAACACTGAGGTTGTTACACCGCACCTGCACTCCTTCGTCATCAACGGCTGGGGCGCTGACTACGGTGACCCGCAGAACTACCTTGGTCAGGAAGTTTACGGAAACGTAAATGCTTACTACTCCCAGAACTACTCCTACATCAATGAGATTACCGAGACTGATGAGACTAACGCAGATCTGATTGCTTCTTATCAGGAATATAGTGATCTGGTAGCTGCAGCTGATGCAATTACAACCGATCTGGACGCACGTTATCAGGCCTATGCAGAGGCAGAAGCTTATCTGCTGGAGCATGTCTTCACTCTGCCATGCAACTACAGTGTAGGTTGGTGCTTGAGCAAGATTGATAACGACACCAAGAGCCGCGCTATGTTTGGCAGCCAGGATGAAAAGATGAAAGACTGGGGCACCAAAGTGGACGGCTACACCAGTGAAGAAAAAGGCGTAGCAGCACAGATTGCAGCCTACACCGAAGAAAACGCATAATCTGTTAAGATCCACCCAGCGAAAATAAAAACAGGACCGCTTCTTAGCGGCCCTGTTTTTTTATCATGTGGACGGAAAATTTATTCTACCTCAATCAGCTCATATTCCCGGCTGCCCATGCCCATCTTCACCGCGTGTTCCAGGCAGCTTTCCCAGTTGGTGTCTGGATGCGTGTCAGTGAAATGGTCGTGGTGGCAGTGTTCCTTTTCGGAGAGGACGCTGCCACTGACCACCGGCTGACGGTTGACTGCATCTGCGCAGGCCTGATCCAAAGCGACCGGGTCAAAGGAAGCGAACATGCCGACGTCGGGGACAATCGGGATATCGTTTTCCGCGTGGCAGTCGCAATAAGGGGAGACGTCGATCACCAGACTGATGTGGAAATTGGGACGTCCGTGAATGACTGCGTAGGTGTACTCGGCGATTTTGTAGTTGAGGACGGTGTTGGCCTCGTCCTGACCAGCTTTCACTGCATCCTCCGGGCAGGCGCCGATGCAGCGTCCGCAGCCAACGCACTTGTTGTGGTCGATGATGGCACGCTTCTTGGCGTTTTTGCGCTCAGCGCGGCTGCCGGGTTTGTTTTCACCATTGTAATCGACAAAGCTGATTGCATCGTGCGCACAGTTCTTGCGGCATTCTCCGCAGGAGATGCAGAGCGCCTGGTTGACGACTGGCTTACCGCTGCTGTGCATTTCCATCTTGCCGGCGCGGGAGCCGCAGCCCATGCCTAGGTTTTTGAAGGCGCCGCCGAATCCGGTTGACTCGTGGCCCTTGAAGTGGTTGAGCGAGATGATGATGTCCGCATCCATGACAGCATGTCCGATTTTTGCTTCTTTGATGTACTCTCCGTTGACCGGTACCAGTGTTTCGTCGGTGCCTTTCAGTCCGTCGGCGATGATGACGTGGCACCCGGTCGAAAATGGGCTGAACCCGTTCTCATAAGCTGCGTCCAGATGGTCCAGCGCGTTTTTTCGCCGGCCGACGTACAGGGTGTTGCAGTCGGTCAAAAATGGCTTGCCGCCCAGCTCCTTGACCAGGTCGACGATCACCTTCGCATAGTTTGGACGCAGGAAAGCAAGGTTCCCCGGCTCGCCAAAATGGATCTTGATGGCAGTGTATTTGTTCTCAAAATCAATGTTGGAGATGCCCGCCTCACGCACAAGATGATCCAACTTTTTCAGAAGATTCGTTCCGGAATTTACCTTCATTGAGGTGTAATAAACCTTTGATTTCTCCATTTGTCATTCCTCCTTCTCAAAGGGTTTTCTCCCTCTGTCACGTCCTTTATTATAGCATAAAAGCAGCCGCAAGAAAATCCCTCAGTTTCTTGAAATGGCCTGGCTGGAGAGGAGAAGAAAAAAGCTCGAAATTGGTGCAACTGCGAAGAAAACTATAGTATTTCCTAAAAAGCAGGATAAAGGATTGTGCAGAATAACAAGAAAATTCCTTTACAAAGATTTAAAATAAAGGATGAAAAAAATTGATTATTGTGCAAAAGAACAAATTGTTAAAGGATAAACAGTTGCAATTGCGCAGCAAAGTGTTATAATGAAGGGGACATAAGCAGAGTAGAAATGCAGGCGTTAAGTGTTCGGCAAACGGGGAGTTGTTGCTGGAACGAAAAACCTCGAAAGGCGGGGTTTGCGGTCTGTATTTCGCATCCCGCTGTAACATACAAGGAGCATATCTCCAAGTCTGTACAGCTGTCAAATTTATGCTAGGAGGTATGATTCTTATGAGCTTTATGTCGCAAGAATCGGGGATGTCGCTTTCGATTCCCCAAAAATTTCGCCAGTCCGCACAGGAGCTGAAAAATGTCCACACCCTGACCGGGGTTTCGGTGCTGTTGGCGATGAGCGTGGTCATCTCCTTTATGGCTTCGGTGCGCATCACCGAGTCGATCAAAATTGGCTTGGGCTATCTGATCACCGCACTGCTCGGCATGCTGTACGGGCCGTTCACAGCGGCGCTGGCCGCTGGAGCGGGGGACATCATCAAGTATCTGCTCAAGCCGGATGGAGCCTATTTTTTCGGCTTTACCCTCACCGCCATGCTGGGCGGCATGATCTATGGCTGTGTGCTCTACCGCGAGCGGGTGACGGTTTTCCGCGCCATCCTTTCCAAAACAACCATCAGTCTGCTGCTCAACTGCTGCCTGAACACCGTATGGGTTTCCTTCCTGTATGGAATGCCGTTTTGGGGAGCGCTGGGCCCGCGCGTCATCAAAAATGTGGTGGCGCTGCCATTTGAAATTGTCCTGCTTTACATCGTCCTGAACGGTGCCACCAAGGTAATCCAGCGGGCGAAATTACATTAAAGAAAACCAGAAAACCTTTATAAACAAAGAGAGAGCTGTGAAGAACGAAAGACTTCACGGCTCTTTCTTTTGCTTTATGAATAATACACCAAAATGGTGTGCATAATGTCCTGAAAATGGCGGGATCTTTTTTTATTTTCACGAATCGAGGCGGAAAAACTTGACAACTAGACCAAAAAGGAGTATTTTTGATGTGTTGAATATATCCACATATTTTCAAATAGAATATGGAGTGACAATATGCTCGAATTGAAAAATATTTCTCTCAGCGTAGAGGACGAATTTACCAATAATGCGCAGAAGGAGATTCTGCGGGACATCAACCTGACGGTGGAGACAGGGAAATTTATCGTTATCACCGGCCCAAACGGCGGCGGTAAATCCACCATGGCCAAGATGATTGCCGGTATCCTCCAGCCTGACCAGGGCCAGATCCTGCTGGACGGCGAGGACATCACCGGCTTAAACATCACCGAAAGAGCGCAGAAGGGCATCAGCTTTGCCTTTCAGCAGCCGATCCGTTTTAAGGGCATCACGGTCCGCGATCTGATTGAGCTGGCTGCCGGCCACCCTATCGATGACAGCGAGGCTTGCTCCTATCTGAGAAGGGTGGGCCTGTGCGCGCGCGACTACATCGATCGCGAGGTAAACGCCAGCCTGTCCGGCGGCGAGATCAAGCGCATCGAGATTGCAACCGTCATGGCGCGCAAGACCAAGCTCTCTATTTTTGACGAGCCGGAAGCGGGCATCGACCTGTGGAGCTTTAACAACCTGATCGATGTCTTCCGCAGCATGCGTCAGGAAAACAACGGTACTATCATCATCATTTCCCACCAGGAGCGGATTCTGGACATTGCTGACGAAATCATCGTGCTGGCCGATGGCCGCATCTCCGATCGCGGCAGCAAGGAGGAGATCCTCCCTAAGCTGCTGCACGAGGACTGCCGTTTCAGCCTCAGTGGAAAAAGTGAAACGAATATCCAGTAGGGAACAGGAGGGACATGCATGAACGACATTACCAAAAAGCTGTTGAGCATGATTTCGGATATTTCCGGAGAAATTAAAGGCGCGTTTAACATCCGCGAGGATGGCGGCTGCGCGGGAAGACAGTCCACCGAAAATGTGGACATCATTCCAAAGGTTGGCCAGCCGGGCATTGACATTATCATCAAACCGGGCACCCACGAGACCGTCTACATCCCGGCCTGCGTCACCAAGAGCAATGTGGACGACCTGGTATACAACGACTTCTACGTCGGAGAAAATTCCGATGTCGTCATCGTCGCGGGCTGTGGCGTCCATGTGGATGGGGAGGAGGATTCCCAGCACAACGGCATCCACCGCTTCTTCATCTCCAAAAACGCCAGGGTGCGCTATGAGGAAAAGCACGTCGGCATTGGAGAAGGTACCGGCCAGCGCATTATCAACCCGCAGACCTACATCGAGATGGCGGAGGACAGCTACATGGAGATGGACACCGTCCAGATCAAGGGCGTAGATTCCACCAAGCGCGACACCAAGGCGGTGCTGCAGTCCAACGCCAAGCTGGTCATCAAGGAGAAGATCATGACCCACGGCGTGCAGCACGCGGAAACATACTTCACCGTCGACCTGGATGGAGAGGATTCCAGCGCCGACCTGGTTTCCCGCTCGGTTGCAAGAGGGGAATCCCACCAGTACTTCCGCTCGATCATCAACGGTAATAACCGCTGTGCCGGTCACTCGGAGTGCGACGCGATCATCATGGAGCACGGTACTGTCAGCGCGGTGCCGGAGTTGACTGCCAACGACATCGACGCCAGCCTGATCCACGAGGCTGCAATCGGCAAGATTGCGGGCGAGCAGCTGACCAAGCTGATGACCCTCGGCCTCACTTCAGAGGAAGCGGAGTCCAAAATTGTCGAAGGCTTCTTAAAGTAAAGGTAAAAATCAGAAAAAAAACTCCCGTCCAAAGCAGATGCCCTGGACGGGAGTTTTTTTGTTTACTCGGTTCGATAGGAAAAAACTTTCCACTCAAATTCAGCTGTCAAAACAGGAACAAATATGCGGGAATCATCGCTTTCGACGCGGAGTGTTGCTGGGCGGATTGCGGCGCGGCGGGTTGCCCTGCTGCTGTGCCAGCTGCTGCCGGCGGCGTGCCTGCGCCTTTTTGCGTGCCAGGCGCTTTTTGTATTTGCGCTTGTTGCGGAAACGGATAATCAGCAGGATGACCAGCAGCCCCAAAAAGACAAAGAAGACAATCTTGACGATATTGAAGATGCGGTTAAAGAGCTCCTGCCTTGCCTGCTGGCGCTGCGCCTCCACTTCGCTGAAAGTCAGGACACTGACCTTGAGTTTCAGTGCCGTCATGGTAGGCACCATGTAGCTCATGGCCTCCTCGGTCTTGCTGCTGACAATCGAAAAAGTGAGGGTGGAGGGCATGTCCTGCCCCTCATAGTAACGGCCCGGAATGTCCGAGGAGATCACGATGTCGTCTTTGGTAAAGTTTTTGTGCAGCAGGACGGTGAAGTCTGAATCGGTGGAGTAGGTCGCGGTGCCGATCATCTCGACGTTGCCGTCCGCGTCGGTGGTGTATACCGGGGTCTGGAAGCCGGTCGGAGCCAGCTCCTCGGCGGTGTAGGTGACGGCGGTGAAGTTGTTAAAGCAGTAATCAAACAGGTTGGTCATGTCGGTCTGCAGCGAGTAGGCGCTGCTGCCAGTGCAGTTGAGCGCCACACAGATCAGCCGGATGCCGTCCCGCTCCGCCACCGCAACGCCGGTGTAGTTGCCCTGGGTGGTCATGCCGGTCTCCATGCCCAAAATGCCGCTGTAGTAGTTGTCACTGGAGGTGAGCATCATGCTCTCGTCGCTGCTGCGGCGCCAGTTTCGCGGCAGCGACTGCTTGTTGGTCGGGTCCATTGAATATTCGGTCTGTCCAAAATACTGCAGAAAGTTTGGCGTGGTCAGCGCGTAGCGGGTGATCAGCGCCATGTCGTAGGCGGTGGTGTAGTGGTTGTCGTTGTACAACCCGTGTGGATTGACAAAGTTGGTGTTGACGCAGCCCAGGTCCTGTACCTTTTCGTTCATCATCTCCACAAAACCGGCGGTATAGCTGGTGGAGCCATCCTCCAACGTCACCGATCGGTTGGCCAGCTTGGCGGCACAGTCGGCCAGGGCGTTGGCGGTGTCGTCCGCGGACTGGATAGTGGTCGCGTACAGCAGGTCGCGGACATTGACCACCTCATCCTGGGTGATGGCGACATAGGTGCCGTTGCTGAAGCGGTAGGATTCTGGATAGGTTGGGAAGACATCCTCGGTGGTGATGGTGTAGGTTGATTCCGGGTCCACATATTCCAGCGCCAGGGCGGTGGTTAAAACTTTGGTGATATCGCCGGGATACTGCTTGTTGTCCGGATAGCGGGAGATCAGCACCTGGCCGGTATCGGCGTTCATCACGATGTAGGACTGCGAGGTGATGGTCGGCAGGGCGGTCACCTCGGTGCTGCCGGTGGTCTGTTCGCCGGTGGTTTCCTGTCCCTCGGTGGGAGTTGAGGTGTCGGTTCCGGTTGAGGCCTCGGTCTGCTGCTGGGTCGAACCGCTTTCAGTGGTGGTCTGCGTCTCGGTTCCGGCTTGAGCAAAGACCGGCAGGGCCATTTGACAGGCGAGCACAAGGCTGATTGCCAGAGAAATTAGTCTTTTCAAAAGAAGAACCTCCTATATCGATCAAATTTTAGGAAAAACGAATATTCTATATGTTCTATATTAGCATAAATTTCCGAAAAAAAGAAGAACCTACGAGCGGTTTTTATCGCGCTGGGGTGCAAAAACGAAAAAATTTCCGCTTTGCAGGGCAAAAACAAAGGCTGTCGGAATATTTTTTTGCGGGCGGGGAAAACTGGTTTTGGAAAACAACCGCATCAAACCGCTATTTTCCAATCGATGATTTTTCAGAAAGAAGGATGAACGATGAGCAAACTGACCTGTCATGTAACAAGCTGCGCAAGCAACAGCAGCAACTGCTGCTGCCAGCCGGCCATCAAGGTGCAGGGTAAGGGCGCCTGCTGCTGCAGCGAGACCGAGTGCCAGAGCTTCCAGCGAAAGGGCCCGAGCGAGGTTTCCAACGCGACCCATTTTGATGCCCCGAACCAGAACTGCGAGATTAAGTGCACCGCAGAGCGCTGCATCTACAACACCCAGGGCAGCTGCACTGCCAACCAGGTGAACATCGGCGGCTACAGCGCGCAGGAGCGCTGCGAGACAAACTGCGAGAGCTTCCAGGCAAGATAAAAAATCCGGAAATAAAAAAATCCCGTAAGAAATTTTTCTTACGGGATTTTTTTATGCGTTTTGTTCTTTGCCAGGGGAGGCCGGCCGCGCAAAGGAGATCCCTCCCACCCATACAGCCCCTGCGGCGCGCAGTGCACGGGCGCATTCGCTCATGGTTGCGCCGGTGGTGATGACGTCGTCCACCACCAGAATCCGCTTGCCGCGCACCTGCTCCGGAAAGGGGACACGGTAGACCCCCTCCAGGTTGGATTTACGTTCCGCCGCGCTCAAGGTGTGCTGGGCGGCGGTCGAGCTGGTCTTTTCCAGCAGGCCGCCGTCATAGTGAAGCCCCAGATTTTCCGCAATCTCCTTGGCGATCAGGTTGGCCTGGTTGTAGCCGCGCACCCGCTGTTTTTTGCGGTGCATCGCAACCCCGCAGATGAAATCCGGCTTGCAGTCCAGCAGCTCCTCAGAAAAGCGCTCACAGATTAGGAAGGCGAAGGTTTTGGCAAGCTGCGGCTGATTCTGGAATTTAAACTGCCGGATTGCCCGCGCCACATCATGGGTGTATTCCACACAGGCAAAGGCGCAGTCGACCGCCGGCAGCGAGAAGGGGGACGGCGCTGGAATCAGCGACTGACGGCATTGTGCGCAGCAGTGCTTGTTCGGCGCGATGATCTCCCCGCAGAAGGCACAGCGGGAAGGCCAGAAAAAGTGCAGCAGCCGGTCCAGCAGGGTGATGCGAGCGGCCATTATTTGGCCTGCAGGCCGATCAGCGCAGCACCGATGACGCCGGCGTCGTTGCCGAGCTGTGCGATGCGCACCTCGGTGCGGTGCTTGGCGTAGCGGTCAAAGCAGTAGCGGTCCATATACTCCCGGATGGGGCGCAGCAGGTTTTCGCCCTGTTTGGAGACGCCGCCGCCCAGGCAGATGATCTCCGGCTGCAGGAGGTTGACCGCGTTGACCACCACTTCGGCAAGCTGGGTGGTGTATTCCTCCGCCGCGTCCTTTCCGGCCTGGTCGCCCTGGGCCGCCGCGTCAAAGCAGGTGCGGCCGTCAACCTTGTCGAGATCCCCGCCGCACAGCTTCCACATCAGCGATTCCGGGTGTTTTTCCATGTGCTCCTTGGTGGTCATAATCAGGCCGGTGGCCGAGCAGTAGATGTCGACACAGCCCTTTCTGCCGCAGGTGCACTGGCGTCCGTTCAGGCGCAGGACGGTGTGCCCCAGCTCGCCGCCGGCAAAGCCGTAGCCGTTATAAATCTTGGAGTTGATGATGATGCCCGAGCCGACGCCGGTGCCCAGCGTGATGGCCAGCATGTTGGAGATGTGGCGCCCGTCCTCCATCCGGCCAGCTCCGGCCATAAATTCGCCGTAGGCCGCCGCGTCCGCGTCGTTTGCGATAAAGACCGGGACATGGAGCAGATCCTCCACCATCTGGCCGATCGGGACATTTTCAAAATAAAGGTTGCTGGCAAACAGCACTTCCTTCTTTTCGCTGTCCACAATGCCGGGCGAGCCGATCCCCACTGACTCCACCTGGTCCATCCCGATGCCCGCTGCCTTCGCGGCTTCCTGGGCGGTCTGCGCCATGGTTTGGGCGATTTCCTGAGCCGGACGGCCCACGCGGGTCTTGTCGCTTGCTTTAGCCAGCAGCCGGAACTGCTCGTCCACCACGCCCGCGACGATGTTGGTGCCGCCCAGGTCGATGCCGATATAATATTTCATACAAAAACACCTCTCCACTTTGTTGCCCTGCCCGCAGGCAGGTTGCTTTTTTACTAATCATATCATTAAGCGCGGTGGTTTGCAATTCCTTTTTGCAGAGAAAGGACGTTTTCTGATGCTAAAAAATTCCGCATAGTTTATTTTGTTTTAAAAAATACAATTCGCAAAGATTGCGCGGAGCAAAAAGCAGCTTTTTTCGCTTTGGCCTTTTTGGCTTTTAACTGTATGCCCCGGGCTTTGGAGAAAAGCGGATATAAAATTTTAAAATTATTTTACTAAACACAGGCCGGTTCTAAACCGCAGGCGGCATTGACGAAAAGGGCGGAAACTTGTATAATAAAAGAATAAAAAATTTTCTTTTTTACAAGATAGAGGATTTGGAGGTTGAGGGCTTGGAGATTCGTCCAAACACAAAGCCGCCGGTGGTCGTTTCCCGCGAGGAGATGATGCGCCAGTGGGAGCTGGCGGGGGAGAACCGGCAGCTTCTGCAGCACCGGATGGGGCATCCCGCACGCGCCTGGGTCAAGACCTTTGGCTGCCAGGGCAACGTCGCCGACAGCGAGAAGATTATGGGGCTGCTGCTGGATATGGGCTGCGAGCCGGCTGTCAGCGAGCAGGAGGCGGACATCATTCTGTACAACACCTGCGCCGTGCGGGAAAATGCCGAGGTGCGCCTGATGAGCATGGTGGGGGAGCTGCGCCGCTTAAAGCAAAAAAATCCCACCATGATCGTCGGCCTGTGCGGCTGCATGATGCAGCAGGAGGAGGTGGTGCAGCAGATTCGCCGCAGCTACCCCTTTGTCGAGCTGATTTTCGGCACCCATGTGCTGCATACCCTGCCACAGATGATCAACCGCCTGCTCAAGGGCGAGCGGCGCGTAGTCGACTGCTATGAGGGAGAGGGCAGGGAGAACCCCATCGCCGAGGGGCTGCCCATCCAGCGCAGCGGCGGCGTACAGGCTTCGCTGCAGATCATGTACGGCTGCGACAATTTCTGCTCCTACTGCATCGTGCCCTATGTGCGCGGGCGGGAGGTCAGTCGCGAGCCGAACGAGATTGTGCGGGAGGCAAGGGAGATTCTGACGATGGGCTACAAAGAAATTTTGCTGCTGGGCCAGAACGTCAACTCCTATGGCAAGGGATTGAGCAAGCCGGTCACCTTCACCGACCTGCTGCGCCGCATCGAGTCGCTGGAGGGGGACTTCCGCATCCGCTTTATGACCTCCCACCCCAAGGACTGCACCCGGGAGCTGATCGACCTGATTGCCCAGAGCAAAAAGATCTGCCACAGCATCCACCTGCCGGTGCAGAGCGGCTCGGACCGGGTACTGGGCCAGATGAACCGCCACTATACCCGCGAGCATTACCTCTCGCTGATCGAATACGCCCGGCAGAAGATGCCGGATGTCACCTTCACCACCGACATCATCGTCGGCTTCCCCGGAGAAACCTACGAGGACTTTTTGCAGACGGTGAGCCTGTGCGAACAGGTGCGCTACCAGTGCATGTTCACCTTCATTTATTCGCCGCGCCCCGGTACCCGCGCGGCCAAGATGCCCGACCCGGTGCCGTACAAGGAAAAGACCAGATGGCTCAACGAGCTGATCGCGGTGCAGCACCGCATCAGCGAGGAGGACAACCGCGCCGCCGAGGGCAAGGTGATGCGGGTCCTGGCCGAGCAGCCGGCACGCCACCGCGAGGGCTGGATGTCCGGCCGGTGCGAAAACGGCATGGTTATTACCTTCCCAGCAGAGGGCATTGCTCCCGGCCAGTTTGCGCAGGTGCGCATCACCCGCGGGCTGCGTTCGGAATATGAAGGGGAGCTCATCACACAATAAGCATTGACGTCCCGCAAAAAAGCGGGCTGGCAATAGAACAATTTCTGGAGGAGATTACAATGGATATTATCGCAATGGCAAGGGAGCTCGGCAAAGCGATTCAGCAGGACGAGCGTTATAAGAGAATCGACGCTGCCAAAACCGCCAACGACAAGGACGAGGAGCTGCAGCAGCTGATCCAAAAATTCAATATGAAGCGCTCCGAACTGAGCGTCGAGATGGCACAGGAAAATAAAAACCCGGAAAAGCTCAACCAGCTCGACCGTGAGCTCAAAGCGGTTTACCAGGAAGTCATGCAGAACCCGAACATGGCCGAATTTAATGCCGCCAAAGTAGAGGTGGACGACATGATGAACTACATCAGCACCATCCTTTACGGAGCAGTTAACGGGGAGGACCCGGACACCATCGAGCCACAGCAGAGCTGCGGCGGAGACTGCGCTGGCTGCGCCGGCTGCCACTAATTCCAGAGCGTTATCGTCAGCCAGTATCCGCAACAAAAGGGTGCTGGCTGACCCTCTATCAACCCCTAAAAAGAGCGGCGGCTGCTCTGCAGAGGGGAGCGATGGGACAAAATCCTATCCGCTCCTCTGTGCAGAACAGCCCGCGCCAGGACACAACGGAAAGGACAGAAGGATGGAAAGAAAAATTTCGAGCAAACCGGTCGATGTGACAAAACTCTCCCCGATGATGCGGCAATATTGGAAGGTGAAGGAGCAGTATCTTGAGCAGCTGCTGTTCTTTCGGCTGGGCGATTTTTATGAGCTGTTTTTTGACGACGCGCTGATTGCCTCCCGGGAGCTGGAGCTGACCCTGACCGGCAAGGAGTGCGGCCTGGAGGAGCGGGCTCCGATGTGCGGCATCCCCTACCACAGCAGCGAAAACTACATCGCCAAGCTGGTCAAAAAGGGGTACAAGGTGGCCATCTGCGAGCAGATGGAGGATCCCGCCACCGCAAAAGGTCTGGTCAAGCGCGAGATCATCCGCGTCATCACCCCCGGCACCGTGCTGGAAAGCAACATGCTGGACGCCGGCGCAAACAACTACCTGTGCATGATTTACCGCGAACCGGGCAAGGATCAGTTTGGACTTGCCTTTTCGGACGTCTCCACCGGCGAGGTGTACGCGCTGCAGGTCCTCTCCGATTGGAAAAAGCGGGTGACCAATGAGCTTGGCCGCTTCTCCCCGGCGGAGGTGCTGCTCAACAGCGCCGCAGGAGACTGCGAGGAGATCCGCAGATTTTTAAGCGACCGCCTGCAGGTAAACGGTGAGGTGCTGGACGAACATTATTTTACTTGGGGAGACTGCCGCTCCCTTGCCGCCGGGCAGTTTGGCGAGGAGGAAATCGAGCAGCTGGAAAAGGGCGGCTCCGACGCCATCATCTGCGCTTTGGGCGCGATGATTCAGTATCTGACCCAGACCCAGAAGCATGGGTTGGAGAGCCTGACCCATCTGGAGGTGTACAGCGACGACCAGTACATGACCCTCGACCTGACCGCGCGCCGCAACCTGGAACTGACCAAAACCCTCCGCACCGGCGAGCGCAGGGGAACGCTGCTGTGGGTGCTGGACCAGACCCGCACCCCGATGGGCAAGCGCCTGATCCGCTCGGTGCTGGAAAAGCCGCTGCTCAACCCGACCGCCATCAACAAACGGTTGAACGCGGTGGGCGAGCTGCTGGGCGACAGCATTCGCCTGGACAACATCCGCGAAATTTTAAAGGACATCTTCGACATGGAGCGGCTGATCACCCGCATCGTCTACGGTTCGGTTACCCCGCGGGAGATGCGCTCGCTGCAGTCCACCGCTCAAAAGCTGCCACAGCTCAAGCAGACGCTGGGAGAGGTGAAGTCCGCCTACCTCACCCGCATCTTAAACAACATCGACCTGCTGGAGGATATCTGCGCGCTGATCGACAGCGCCATCGACGAAGACCCGCCGGCGCTGCTCAAGGACGGCGGCGTCATCCGCCCCGGCTACGACACGGAGCTGGATTCGCTGCGGGAGATTGTCCACAACACCAAGGGAGTTCTAGCCTCCATCGAGGCCAAGGAGCGGGAACGCACCGGCATCAAGAACCTGAAGATCGGCTTTAACAACGTTTTTGGCTACTATCTGGAGGTCACCAAATCCTTTTTGTCACAGGTGCCGCCGGAATACATCCGCAAGCAGACCCTCACCGGCAGCGAGCGGTACATCACCCAGGAATTAAAGGAGCTGGAACAGCAGATCCTGGGGGCAAGGGACAAGATTGTGGTGCTGGAAAATCAGCTATTCGATCAGGTTCGCGCCCAGGTGGCCGGACAGATTCACCGCGTGCAGTCGACCGCCAACGCCATCGCCTGGCTGGACCTGTACGCCAGCTTTGCTGCGGTGGCGCTCCAGCAGAACTACTGCCGGCCGGACGTCGACCTTTCCGGCAAGATTCACATTCAGGATGGCCGCCACCCGGTGGTAGAAAAGATGCTCACCGACACCCTGTTTGTGGCAAACGACACCCTCTTGGACAAGGCGGAAAACCAGATCGCCATCATCACCGGCCCGAACATGGCGGGCAAATCCACCTACATGCGCCAGGTGGCGCTGATTGTGCTGATGGCGCAGGTCGGCTCCTATGTGCCGGCAAGGTCGGCGCAGATCGGCGTGGTGGACGGCATCTATACCCGCGTGGGCGCGTCGGACGACCTGGCCTCGGGCCAGTCCACCTTCATGGTGGAGATGAGCGAGGTGGCCCAGATTTTGCAGAGCGCCACCGAAAACAGCCTGCTCATCCTCGATGAGATCGGCCGCGGCACCTCCACCTTTGATGGAATGAGCATCGCGCGGGCGGTCATCGAGCACATCGCCAACCGCCGCAAGCTGGGGGCAAAGACGCTGTTTGCCACCCACTACCACGAGCTGACCGAGCTGGAGCAATCCTTCTTCAACATCAAAAACTACAACATTGCCGTCAAGAAAAACGGCGACGAGATTTACTTTCTGCGCCGCATCGTGCGCGGCGGCACCGACGACAGCTACGGCATCGACGTTTCCCGCCTGGCGGGCATCCCGGAGGAGATCATCCAGCGCGCCCAGCAGATTTTAAAACAGCTGGAATCCGGCGCGCTGCCCTCCCCCAAGCACAAGCCCAAAGCTCAGCCGGAGCCGATGGTGCTGGTGCAGAAGGACGACTCGGAGCTGGTGCGCCGCTTAAAGGAGATCGACATCGAAAAGATCACGCCGGTACAGGCGCTGGTGCTGCTCTCCGAGCTCAAGGCAAGGATTTAAAGGGAAAGAGGTTTTTGTCATGGTATTTTTTGCCGACCGAATCTATCAACTGCGCAACGAAAAGGGCTATACCCGCGAGGAGCTGGCCGCAGAGCTTGGCTGTATGCCCCGCCAGATACAGGACTACGAGGAAGGCAAGCTCTACCCGCACGCCATCACCATGGTGGATCTGGCGGACTTCTTTAACGTCTCGCTGGACTACCTGATGGGCCGCACCGACTGTCGGGAGATCAACCGCGGGCCGGCCCCCGATGCAGAAGATAAACAGTAAAACCAATCAACGCAACAGGATAGAAAAGAGGTGAAGACGATGGGCATTATCAAACTGCTGGACGAGGAGGTTTCCCAGCTGATCGCGGCCGGCGAGGTGGTCGAGCGGCCATCCTCGGTGGTCAAGGAGCTGGTGGAAAATTCGATCGACGCCGGTGCCAGCAAGGTCACCATCGAGATCCGCCACGGCGGCGTCACGATGATCCGGGTCAGCGACAACGGCAGCGGCATCGCGCCGGAGGACGTTCCGGTGATGTTTCTGCGCCACGCCACCAGCAAGGTGCGCACCCAGGAGGACTTGGGCCACATCGCGACGCTGGGTTTCCGCGGCGAGGCGATGGCCTCCATCCACGCGGTGGCGCGCGTCGAGGTGCTCACCTGCAAACAGGACTCGGACGAAGGGGTCTGCTACCGGGGAGAGGGCGCCCAGACAGGGCAGGTTCAGCCCGCCGGCTGCCCGGCAGGCACCACCGTGAAGGTGCAGGACCTGTTCTACAATACCCCCGCTCGCATGAAGTTTTTAAAGAAGGACGTGCAGGAGGGCAACGCGGTAGCGGCGGTGGTGGAGCGCATCGCGCTCTCCCATCCGGAAATCTCCTTCCAGTTTATCCGGGAAGGACAGACCCGGCTGCACACTCCCGGGGACGGCAAGCTGCTCTCGGCAGTGCACGCCGTCTTTGGACGGGACTTTACCAAAGATCTGGCCGAGGTGGATTACACCCAGGGGCAGATCCATGTCAGCGGCTATGTCACCCTCCCCTCGGCCAGCCGCTCCAACCGCACCATGCAGACCTTCTTTGTCAACGGTCGTTACGTCAAGAGCGGCACGGCGCGGGCGGCGTTGGAGGAGGCGTACAAGCATTCGATTATGGTCGGCAAGTTCCCGGCCTGCGTGCTCAACCTCTCCATCCCCTTCACCGAGACCGACATCAACGTTCACCCGGCCAAGATTGAGGTCCGTTTCACCAACGAACGCCCGGTCTTTGACGCGGTGTACTATGGGGTCAAGAGCGCGCTTGCCAAAAGCGATTACACCCCGCTGCCGCCGCAGCAACCTAAAAAGCCGATGACGGTGTTCGATCTGGAGCGCCGCCCTGAGGTGGAGCAGCAGGCGCTCGAGCAGATCATCCGTCAGCAGCAGCCAAAGCAGCAGACTCCCCAGCGGATGACCGCGCAGGAATACCGCCAGATGGTGGGAGAGAAGCCCGCAAAACTAAAGATTGTGCGTCAGGAAGAGAAGCTGACCTTCCACGACCACAGCCCGCAGCGGGTCCAGTGGGAGCGGGAGCATCCGCTTCTGCTGGTCGAGGAGCCGCGCTTTGCGCAAAAGCCGCAACCAGTCGCTCCAAAGTCCCCGGCGGAAGAGAGTCTCTCCATTCAGGAGCGGGAGCCTTTGGTGGAGGAAGCTGCCGACAAACCGGCGCCGCAGCTTACTGTCGAGTGGGAACAGCCGGAACCAGAACCGGAGCAGGAGGAGAAGAACAACCTTCGCCTTGTCGGGGAGGTGCTGGGTACCTATTTGGTGGTGGAAAGCGACGACCGGATGATCCTCATTGACAAGCACGCCGCGCACGAGCGGCTGATCTTTAACCGCTTAAAGCAGCGTCGCTTCACCGACGACCGTCAGTTGCTGCTCGAGCCGGTGGTGGTGCATCTGAGCCGCGAGGACTATCAGGGAGCGGTGCAGAATCTGCCGCTGTTTGAGCAGGCGGGCTTTCTGGTGGAGGAGTTTGGCGACGGCGACCTGATTGTGCGCGAGGTTCCAGTGATGCTGCTGGGTGCCGAGGTCAAGGAGATCATCGAGCAGACTGCCCACGACCTTTCGCAGAACAAAAAGGACACCACGCCGCACGCGCTGGACGACCTGCTGCACTCGGTAGCTTGCAAGAGCGCGGTGCGCGCAAACGACAAGAACACCCTGCCGGAGCTGTGGGAGATTGTGCAGCTGCTGCGCTCGGACAGCGAGGCAAAATATTGCCCGCACGGCCGCCCGATCGCGCGCATTTTTACCCGCTATGAGCTGGAAAAGCTGTTTGGACGGCAGGGATAACGGACAAAATCAGGATAGGGAAGGATTGGAACGGATGGAACAGAAGATACCGCTGGTGGTCGTCGCCGGCCCCACCGCCTCGGGAAAAACGGCGGCGGGGGTTTTCCTGGCGCAGCAGCTGAATGGGGAGGTGGTCTCCGCCGACTCGATGCAGATTTACCGCCACCTCACCGTCGGCACCGCCAAGCCGACGCCGCAGGAGATGCAGGGGATTCCCCATCACCTGATCGATTTTTTGGAACCCGGCCAGTCCTTTTCGGTGGCGGAATATGTCCAGCTTGCCCGGCAGGCAATCCAGGAGATTGTCCAGCGGGGAAAGCTGCCGGTGCTGGTCGGCGGGACCGGGCTTTATATCAGTTCGCTTGTCGACAACATCCAGTTTTCCGAGTCGCAGGGCGACCCAAAGCTGCGCGAGCAGCTTCGCCAGTACGCGCAGGAAAACGGCCCGCAGGCGCTGTGGGAGCGGCTGCAGGCGGTGGACAGTCAGGCCGCGCAGAGGATTCACCCCAACAATGTCGGCAGGGTTGCGCGGGCACTGGAGGTCTATCAGACGACCGGCAAGACCATCTCGGAGCACCAGGAGCTGTCCCGGCAGCAGCCATCGCCCTACCGGCTGTGCATGATGGCGCTGAGCTTCCGCGACCGGCAAAAGCTCTATGACCGCATCAACCTGCGGGTCGAGCAGATGCTGGAGCAGGGGCTGCTGGACGAGGCCAGATGGCTGCGCGATCACCAGGTGGACGCCAGGGGCCTGCAGGCCATCGGCTACAAGGAGCTGCAGGCTTATCTGGACGGGCAGGAGGAGCTGCAGCAGGCGGTGGAGCGCATCCAACAGGAGACCCGGCGCTACGCCAAGCGCCAGCTGACCTGGTTTCGCCGCGACGAGCGCTGCCGCTTCTTTTTGGCGGAGGACTTTGCCGACCGCGAGTCGATGCACCGGCAGATGGCGCAGTTTGCGCGCGAGCAGCTGGGGCTTTCTTAAAAAGAAAAAGGACCGTTCGCCACAAGACGACAAAAAACAGACGACCAACCGACTATACTGGCAAGGAGGTCAGAATATGCTTAATTTGCAGGATATGTTTCTCAATCAGCTGCGCAAGGACAAGACCATGGTGACCGTTTACCTGACCAACGGCTTTCAGTTCCGGGGCTGTGTCAAGGGGTTTGACACCTTCACCATCATCATCGAAAACGAAGGGCGGCAGAACCTGGTCTACAAAAACGCCATCTCCACCATCACACCGACAAAACCGGTCAAGCTGATGGAGAATCTCCCCGCGCAGTCGGAAGACCCGGCGCAGGAATAGCAACACACACGGGAGGCAGCGATGGCAGGATATCAGAAGAAAAGCTCAAAAAACGCAAGGCTGATCGCGCTGGGATTTACGGCGTTTATCCTGATCTATCTGTTCGGACAGCTGTGGGGCTTTGCCAACCTCAAGCTGCGCACCGAGCAGGTGGATGAGGATACCATCTACGACTTTGTGCGCGCACAGGGAACGGTGTTCCGCAGCGAGCAGCTCATCGAGCCGGTCAGCGCCAGCGGCGTCATGGTCTACAACTGCGCCGACGGCGACGAGGTGGCGATGAGCGAGGAAGTGGCGGCGGTGTACAGCGACAGCACTGTTTCGACGGTCAACAACCAGCTCGAGCAGCTTCAGCACGAGCTGGATTCGCTGACCAAGGCCCAGACAGCCAAGGCCACCCGCTATACGGCGGTGTCCAACCTCTCCAGCGAGATCAACGACCAGGCCGGCAAGATTGTCGACTTTGTCCAGGACGGCGTGGTGGAGGGCATCAGCGACCAGAAGGACGAGCTGGTCAGCCTGCTCAACCGCAAAAAGATCGCGCTGGGCCAGGAGGAATCCTTTGAGGGCCGCATCACCGAGCTCAACGCCCAGATCTCCTACCTGGAACAGGTCAAGGATCAGCAGCGCGGCGTCTCGGTCGAGTCGCCGGCGGCCGGCTACTTCTGCAAGGAGGTGGACGGCTATGAGGAGGTCTTCACTGCCGAGGCGCTGGAGGACATCACCTATGAAGGCTACCAGCAGCTGGTCTCCTCCCAGCCTCAGACGGTGAGCGACGCGGTGGGCAAGATTGTCACCACCCACGTCTGGTATCTGGGTGTTGATCTGGACAACACCCAGGCGCAGAAGTTTGAGCTGGGGGACAGCGTTCGGCTGGACTTTAAGTTTGCCAACGGCCAGACGGTGACCGGCGAGGTGGTGCAGATCATCCCCGACAATGAGAGAAGCAATACGGTGGTCATCTTCGAGTGCAAGGATGTCAGCGACCGGATGATCAAGCTGCGCCAGCAGTCGGTGGACATCATCTTCACCACCTATTCGGGACTGCGGGTCAGCTCGGATGCGCTGCGCTATGAGCAGAACGTGCCGGGCGTCTATGTGTTGGACAAGACCACCATCCGGTTTAAGCCGGTGGAGATTATCAAGGATAACGGCAACTTCCTCCTCTGCGAGCCGCGTACGGGAACGGACGATTCGCATACGCTCAGCCGCCTGGATCTGGTGATCATCGAAAGCGGCGGCATCGAGCTCAAGGATGGAGCCCTGCTGGATGAAGATACGGTAAAAGGAGTGGAATCAAGCAATGCAGGTACTTAACGAACAGGAAGTAGCGCAGAATGTGCAGAAGATTGCGCAGGATGTCAGGGAGGCGGCCCTGCAGGCGGGCAGAGACCCGTCTGAGGTGCAGGTGATGGCGGTGACCAAGACGGTGGACCCAGTGTTGGTCAACGCCGCCATCGGCGCGGGCATCACTCTGCTTGGAGAGAACAAGGCCCAGGAGCTGTGCGCCAAATATGATAGCTATCATAAGGACGGCGTGCAGATCCACTTCATCGGTCATCTGCAGACCAACAAGGTCCGGCAGATTGTGGACAAGGTCAGCATGGTCGAGTCGGTGGACAGCATCAAACTTGCCCGCGAGATCGACCGCCACTGCGCGGCCATCGGCAAGGTGATGGACGTGCTGCTTGAGGTTAATATCGGCCGGGAGGAAAACAAGACCGGCATCTTCCCCGAGCTTCTGCCCGCTTTGCTGGAAGAAGCTGGGAAATTGGAGCACATTCGGGTGCGGGGACTCATGACGATTCCGCCAATGTGTGAAACAGAGGAAGAAGTTTTGCAATATTTTTCCCAAATGCGCCAACTCTTTATTGACATAAAGCAAAAAAAATATGATAATATCAGTATGGAAATTTTGTCTATGGGCATGTCTGCCGATTATCTGGCAGCGGTGAGATGTGGATCGAATATCGTGCGGATCGGTACGGCGATGTTTGGACAAAGGAATTATAAAAGGAGTTAAGGAAAACTATGGCACTGAGGGACACGTTAAGGAATCTGATTGGAATTCCGGACAATGACTATGACAGCGATTTTGATGATGACATGCAGTCGGGCAATGTGGAACAGGAGGAAGAGGAACAGCAGATGCCGGCTTCCGCTCCTTCGACTGACCACAGGCACAACAAGGTGGTCAACATCCACGCCACCACCCAGCTGGCGGTAGTGCTGGTGAAGCCGGAACGCTATGAAGACGCGGCTTCCATCGCGGACCACCTCAATGAGAAAAAGACGGTTGTCCTGAACCTGGAGCAGACCAGCAAGGATGTTTCCAGACGGCTGATCGACTTTTTGTGCGGGGTCGCCTACGCCAACAACGGGCAGATGAAGCGTGTGGCCAACAATACATACATCATCACCCCATACAATGTGGACATTGTGGGCGATCTTTTAGATGAGCTGGAAAATAACGGGGTCATCTTTTAACCGATGAAGAATAACGGACAAACGCAGCGCGAGGAGGCGGACCGCCTTTTCTGCGCGCGGATTGCGGATATGGCACGGCAGCAGCAGAGGGACAACCTGCCGTGCTTTACCCGCTTTTTGGACGAGCGGGAGCAGCGGCTGGCGGCTATCGAGCTGCGCAGGCAGCATTTTCCGCAGGATCAGGTCTGCTTTTGGGCGGGCTTTGATGTGCCGCAGGAGGCTCCGGCGCGCCGGATGCTGGGACTTTTTCCCGACTACCTGGCGCTGGGCGAGGGGATGGACCGCGCGATTTTGGAGGAGCAGTTTCCCATCCAGCGGGTGGCGCTGTTTTTCCGCGCGCAGGATGCAATCACCCATCGCGACATTCTGGGCTCCCTGATGGGGCTTAACTTAAAACGGGAACTGATCGGTGAGATTTTGACCGGCGAAGATTTCGCAGTCGTTTTCTGCACCGGCGCCGCGGCGCAGCTGATCCTTTCCGAGCTGGAACGGGTGGGGCGCGCCGGAATCAAAAAGCAGCAGGGCTATGAGGGAGAACTGCCGCCGCTGTACCGGTTGGAATATCAGACGGGCACGGTCAGCTCCCTGCGGCTGGACTGCGCGGTTTCCCTGGCGACCAACCTCAGCCGGGAAAAGAGCGCCGCCCTGATCGAGGGCGGGCAGGTCAGCCTCAACTTTTTTGAGGAAAATAAAATCTCCCGGGAGGTCGGGGAAGGGGACATCCTTTCCATCCGGGGCTATGGACGGTATGTGCTGTCCAAGGTGGGCTCGGTGAGCAAGAAGGGAAGGCTTCACCTGACACTTGGGAAATATGTGTGAGAAACGTACAGGGGTTTTGACCCGATTATGATAAATCCCTTTTGTGGCAAAAGGGAAAATGATAAAGGAGGTACCCTAAGATGCTGACTCCGGAAACCATTGCCTCCAGACGTTTTGACAAACAGATGGGCGGCTACAAACAGGACGAAGTGGAGGAATTTCTGCAGCAGGTGGCGGCGGAGTACGCCCAGCTGCTGTCCGAAAAGGAAGAACTGGAAGGAAAGATTGAGGTCCTTGCTGAGAAGGTGGAACAGTACCGCGAGGACGAGGACAGCCTGCGCAGCGCACTAATCGGCGCACAGAAGCTGGGCGACAGCGTGATCCGCGAATCCAAAGCCAAGGCGGACCAGACCCTGCGCGAGGCCAGAGCCAAGGCGGACCAGATTTTGGAAAATGCGCAGAAGAGCATTGAGCGCGAGCAGCTGGCTCTGATTAAGATGCAAAAGGAAGTTACCAAATTTAAAAACCGCCTGCTGACCCTGTACCGCCAGCATTTGGAGATGATCAGCGCCCTGCCAGAATATGACGAGGAGCCGGAAAAGCCGGCGCCTGCCCCGGAACCGGAGCACCAGCAGCCGGCCCCACGCCAGGAGGAACCGGCACCGCAGCCGGAACCGGAACCGGCCTCACAGCCTGTCGAAAAGGCGGCGGAACCAGAACCGGAGCGCACAAAACCTTCTGCGGCCAAGGCAAGCTTTGAGGAAGAGGACGGCATGATCGACTTCACTTCGGCCTTGAGCGACGAGATGGAGGACACCACCTCCTTCGCAGTTGCCAGCGCCCAGAACGCGCCTGCCCCGAGAGAGCCGGCGCCTGCCGCCTCCCGCCAGCGCGCTTACTCCCCGTTTGGGGCAAACTCCATCGAGTCCAAGTTTGGCCCGCTCAAATTCGGCGAGGGCTTTGACGTCGAGCGGGACAGCGACCCGAGGACGGGATTGTTTTCACGGAAAAAACATCGCGACCGATGATTTTATAAAGTTGAAATAAAGAATAGAGGAGAGGAAAAGAAAATGGCTCAGGATTACAACAAAACCCTGAACCTGCCAACCACCGAGTTCAACATGCGCGGCGCGCTGCCGCAGCGCGAACCGGGCTGGGTGAAGGACTGGCAGGATAAACAGCTGTACCACAAGATGATCAAAAACAATGAGGGCAAGCCGCTCTATATTCTGCACGACGGCCCCCCTTACGCCAACGGCGACATCCATCTGGGCACCGCGCTCAACAAGGTGCTCAAGGACTTCATCATCCGCCAGAAAAATATGAGCGGTTATCAGGCGCCGTACGTTCCCGGCTGGGACACCCACGGCCTGCCGATCGAGCTCAAGGCCAGAAAGAAAGCGGGCGTCACAAGCGACATCAGCCCGGTCGAGCTGCGCAAAATCTGCAAGGAATTTGCCCTGCACTATCTGGACATCCAGCGCAGCCAGTTCATGCGCCTGGGCGTTTTGGGCGAGTGGGAAAATCCGTACATGACCCTCAAGCCGGAGTTTGAGGCAAAGCAGATTGAGATCTTCGGCAACATGGCGCAGAAGGGCTATATCTACAAGGGCCTCAAACCGGTTTACTGGTGCCCGGACTGCAACACCGCACTGGCTGAGGCGGAGATCGAGTACGAGGAGGATCCATGCTTCTCGATCTATGTCAAGTTTGCTGTCAAGGACGACCAGGGCAAGCTTTCCAAGCTGGGCATCGACGTCTCCAAGACCTACTTTGTCATCTGGACCACCACTACCTGGACCCTGCCAGGCAACATGGCCATCTGCCTGGGTCCGGAGTATGAATACTGCGCAGTCAAGGCCAACGGCGAATATTATATCATGGCCAAGGAGCTTGCTCCCGCCGCAATGAAGGCCGCCCAGATCGAGGACTATGAGCTGATCGGCTCGGTCACCGGCAAGGAGCTGGAGTACATTGTCTGCCAGCATCCGTTCCTCGACCGCGACTCGCTGGTCATCGTCGGCGATCACGTCACCCTGGATTCCGGTACCGGCTGCGTCCACACCGCTCCTGGGCACGGTGTCGAGGACTTTGAGGTCTGCGTCAACCACTATCCGCAGATCCAGATCGTCGTTCCGGTCGACAGCGTAGGCAAGCTGACCAAGGATGCGGGCGAGTTTGCGGGTCTCACCACCGACGAGGCCAACAAGGCCATCGCCAAAAAGCTGGAGGAGACCGGCAACCTGTTTGCCGTTGAAAAGATTGTCCATCAGTACCCGCACTGCTGGAGATGCAAAAAACCGATTATCTACCGCGCCACCGAACAGTGGTTCTGCTCGGTAGAGGACTTTAAGGCCGACGCAATCCGCGAGATTGAAAAGATTAAATGGTATCCGTCCTGGGGCGAGGGCCGCATCAAGAACATGGTCACCGACCGCTCCGACTGGTGCATCTCCCGTCAGAGACTGTGGGGCGTGCCGATTCCGATCTTCTACTGCGAGGAGTGCGGCGAAGCGCACATCGACGACGCTTCGATCAAGGCTGTCTCCGACCTGTTCCGCAAGGAAGGCTCGGACGCCTGGTGGACCCACGAGGCCAGCGAGATCCTGCCGGCCGGTACCAAGTGCAAAAAGTGCGGATGTGAAAAATTCAAAAAAGAGACCGACATCATGGACGTCTGGTTCGATTCCGGTTCCAGCCATGCCGCCGTACTGATGGAACACCCGGGCCTGCAGTGGCCGGCCGACCTCTACCTCGAGGGCGCTGACCAGTACCGCGGATGGTTCCAGTCCTCGCTGCTGACCTCGGTTGCCTGGAAGGGCGTCGCGCCGTACAAGGCGGTCTGCACCCACGGCTGGGTAGTCGATGCGCAGGGCAAGACGATGCACAAGTCGCTGGGCAACGGCATCGCACCGGAGGAGGTCACCGATAAATTCGGCGCGGACATCCTGCGTCTGTGGGTCGCTTCCTCCGACTACCACTCCGATATCCGCATCTCCAACGATATCTTAAAGCAGCTTTCTGAGGTTTACCGCAAGATTAGAAACACTGCGCGCTACATCCTCGGAAACCTCTACGACTTTAACCCGGATACCGATTCGGTTGCAGACGATCAGCTGCATGAGCTGGACCGCTGGGCGCTGGCCCGCATGGACGAGGTTGCCAAGGAGTGCAACGAGGGCTATGAGGAGTTTGATTTCCATCAGGTCTACCACGCCATCCACAACTTCTGCACCATTGACCTGTCCAACTTCTATCTGGACATCATCAAGGACAGACTTTATGTTGAAAAGCCGGATTCGGTTTCCAGACGCGCGGCGCAGACTGCCATCTACCGCATCCTGCGCGATATGACGCTGGTGTTTGCCCCGATCCTTGCCTTCACCTGCGAGGAAATCTGGGCCAACCTGCCAAAATCCAGCGACCACAATCCGGAGGCGTGCGTCTTTAACGAGATGCCAAAGGGCAAGGCCGGCGATGAAACGGCAGAGTTCATGGCCAAGTGGGAGCGCATCCGCAAGATCCGCGACGACGTCAACAAGGCGCTGGAAAATGCCAGAAACCAGAAGACCATCGGCAAGTCGCTGGAAGCGCAGGTTACTCTGAAGGCGGACGGCGAGCTGTACGACTTCCTCAAGACAAACGAGTCGGTTCTGGAGCCAGTGTTCATCGTCAGCAAGGTTGTGCTGGAGCAGGGAGCAGCTGCCCAGACCACAGCTGAGACCGAAGGACTGGAAGTCACCGTTTCCAAAGCGCACGGTGAAAAATGTGAGCGCTGCTGGGTTTACAGCGACACAGTCGGCAAAGATGAAAAGCATCCAACCCTCTGCGCACGCTGTGCGGCGATTATCGGCTAAGATGGATAAGCGGTGCAGGAACCGGATTTCCTGCACCGCTTTTTATGTCCTTTTTGAAAAAGGAGGAACCGTATGTTGAATTTTATTTGCCTTGGAATTGCGGCGGTGCTGGTGGCGCTCGACCAGCTGGTCAAATTCTGGGCGGAGCATTCGTTGAGTCAGGTCGACACCATCGCCCTGATTCCCGGCGTCTTTCACCTGACCTATGTGCAGAACTTTGGAGCAGCTTTTAACACGATGAACAATCAGCGCCTGTTGCTGGTGGTGCTGACCTCGGCGGTACTGCTGGTCATCTTTGTTCTGCTGCTGCTCGGCAAGCTGCACTCGCCGTGGATGGTGGTCAGCTGGAGCCTGATTTTGTCCGGGGGCGCCGGCAACCTGATCGACCGGCTGTTCCGGGAGGGCGGCTATGTGGTCGACCTGTTCGATTTCCGCCTGATCAACTTCCCGGTCTTTAACGTGGCGGATATCTGTGTGACTGTCGGAATGGCGCTGTTCCTGATCTACTTTATCTTCATCGAGCGCAAGGAACACCGCCGCTTTGAGATCCGCCAGGAGATCAAGCGCCATGAGCAGTAACATTACCCTGCCGGTGAGCTCGGAGCAGGAGGGACAGCGGATCGACAAATTCCTGCAGGAAAGTCTCCCCGGCATGAGCCGCAGCCAGGCGCAGAAGTGGATTGCGCAGGGCCTTGTGCGCATTGGAGAGAAAGCTGCCGGAAAAAACGACAAGCTAAAGTCCGGAATGATGGTTTCAGTAGAGCTGCCCATCCCTCCGGAGGAGCTGGACGGCGAGCCGGACTGGGAGGAGATCCTCCACCCAACCACCCTGCCGCAGCCGCAGGAGATCCCGCTGGACATCGTCTACGAGGACGAGCACCTGCTGGTGGTCAACAAACCCAAACACATGGTGGTGCATCCCGGCGCGGGCAACGAGCAGGGGACGCTGGTCAATGCCCTGCTCTTTCACTGTAAAGGGAAGCTCGCCAGCTGTAACGGTATGGAGCGGCAGGGGATTGTCCACCGCATCGACAAGGACACCAGCGGCCTGCTGGTCTGCGCAAAGGACGACGAGAGCTACCGCGCTCTGAGTGAACAGATTGCAGCGCACACCGTCGACCGCTTTTATGAGGCGGTGGTCTACGGCAACGTCAAGGAGGACAGCGGGACCATCGACCTGCCCATCGGGAGGAGCTTAAAGGACCGCAAAAAGATGGCGGTGCGCCTCGACGCCCGCCAGCCGGACGGCAGCCTGCAGGGGGCCAGGGAGGCTGTCACCCACTTTGAGGTGCTGCGCCGGTACGAGGGCTTTACCCATCTGCGCTGCCGGCTGGAGACCGGGCGCACCCACCAGATTCGGGTGCATATATCCTACCTCGGTCACCCGGTGGCGGGGGACGAGCTGTATGGCCCGCAGAAGGCCATCAAGCGGCTGCAGGGCCAGTGCCTGCACGCCAGAGCGCTGGGTTTTACCCACCCGGTCACCGGCGAGCGGCTTTACTTTGAGTCGCAGCTGCCGGAATACTTCACATCATTTTTGAAAACCCTGCGACCAAAGGAGGATTTGTCCAATGGAGAGTGGACAGATTTTTAAAGGGATGCTGCTGGTCTCGGACATCGACGGCACCCTGACCGAGCTGACCGAGATCCCACAGAACAACATCGAGGCCATCAACCGCTTCACCGCCCTGGGCGGCACCTTTACCCTGTGTACCGGGCGGCCCAAATGCGCGCTGGCGGAGATTCTGCCGCAGCTGAAGGTCACCGCCCCCATCATCACCATCAACGGCGGGTACGTCTATTCGCCGCAGGACGACACCGTGCTGTTCGGCGCGGAGCTGCCGGAGAGCGTGCGGGACTTTGTTTTTGCGCTGCTCGAGCGCTTTGACCAGGTCGGCGCCATGCTGGTGGAGCCGGACAACTACTGGGTGATCCGCTGGGGCGACGAATCGATTGAGGGCGTGGCGCAGCGCCGCGACATGTATATGCGCGAGGGCTGCTGCCGGATGTACTCGGAGGAGGAGGGCCCCAAGCGCTGGCACAAGGTGGTGCTGATCGTGCCGCCCGAGCAGATCCCGACGGTGCGCGCCTATGTCGAGGCGCAAAACCCGCAGGACTTCTACCCGGTGCAGAGCGACGCTTTTTACCTGGAGCTGGTGCCGCAGGGCATCAGCAAGGGCTGCGGCATGAGGATGATCCAGCAGGCGCTGGGCCTTACCAAAACTGCCGCCATCGGCGACCGGGAGAACGACAAACCGATGCTGGAGCTGGCGGATTTTTCCGCCGTTCCCAAAAGCGGCGACCCCGATCTGCAAAAAGAGGTTGATTTTATTGTCGATTCGTGCGAAAATGGAGCTGTAGCGGATTTTATTTGCCGCCTGGAACAAATCTGTACCCAATAAGGTTTGATGAGAATATCAAGAGCAACTGAAAGGAATGATTCCACACCATGAACAGCAACTTGAAAAAAGAGCTGGCAATCACCGCCTGCAAGGTCCGCATGGGGATCATCGAGGGCACCCACAGCGCAAAATCCGGCCATCCGGGAGGCTCGCTCTCGGCGGCGGACGTGCTGACCTATCTCTATTTTTGTGAGATGAACGTCGACCCGCAGCACCCGGACAAAGCGGACCGCGACCGTCTGGTCCTCTCCAAGGGCCATGTGGCACCCGCGCTGTACGCCGTGCTGGCGCACAAGGGATATTTCCCGGTGGAGGAGCTGAAAACCCTGCGCAAGATCGGCTCCCGTCTGCAGGGCCATCCGGACATGAAGAAGATTCCGGGCGTCGATATGTCCTCCGGCTCGCTGGGCCAGGGCATCTCCGCGGCCTGCGGCATGGCCAAGGCTGCCAAGCTGCAGAACGCTGACTGGCGTATCTATGCGGTGCTGGGCGACGGCGAGATTCAGGAAGGCCAGGTGTGGGAGGCGGCAATGTTCGCTTCGCACTACCATCTGGACAACCTGTGCGTTCTGGTGGACAACAACGGCCTGCAGATCGACGGCAACGTCGCCGACGTCATGTCCCCATACCCGATTGATGAAAAGTTTAAGGCTTTCGGTTTCCATGTCATCAACATCGACGGCCACGATTTTGACCAGATCGAGGCCGCTTACCAGGAGGCCCGCACCGTCAAGGGCCAGCCGACTGCCATCATCGCCAAGACTGTCAAGGGCAAGGGCGTTTCCTTCATGGAAAATCAGGCTTCCTGGCACGGCACTGCACCAAACGACGAGCAGTATGAGGTCGCGATGAAAGAGCTTGGCGAGCAGCTCAAAGAGCTTGAGCGCTAATTTGGGGACGAAAGGAAAGGGATAAACGATGGCAGAAGTCAAAAAAACAGCAACACGCGAGAGCTATGGCGCCACCCTGGCGGAGCTTTCGACGGAATATCCAAATCTGGTTGTGCTGGACGCAGACCTTGCGGGTGCAACCAAGACAGCTTCCTTTAAAAAGGTGTGCCCGGAGCGCTTCATCGACTGCGGCATCGCCGAGGGCAACATGATGGGCGTAGCGGCGGGCCTTGCCGCGGCGGGCATGATCCCGTTTGCCAGCTCCTTTGCGATGTTCGCCGCCGGCCGCGCCTTTGAGCAGGTGCGCAACTCGATCGGTTACCCGCATCTGAACGTCAAGATCGGCGCGACCCATGCGGGCATCTCGGTCGGCGAGGACGGCGCGACCCATCAGTGCTGCGAGGATATCGCCCTGATGCGCTCCATCCCGGGCATGGTTGTCATCAATCCTGCCGACGATGTTGAGGCCAGAGCGGCGGTCCGCGCGGCGGCGGCCTATGTTGGCCCGGTCTATCTGCGCTTTGGCAGAATGGCGGTTCCGGTCTTTAACGATCCCGAGACCTACCACTTCGAGCTGGGCAAGGGCATTGTCCTGCGCGACGGCAAGGACGTCACCGTTGTGGCCACCGGCCTGATGGTGGCCGAGGCGATCGAGGCCGGCAAGCTGCTGGAAGAAAAGGGCATCGATGCGCGGATCATCAATATCCACACCATCAAGCCGCTGGATGAGGAGCTGATCCGCAAGGCAGCAAAGGAGACCGGCAAGATTGTCACCGTTGAGGAGCATTCGGTCATCGGCGGTCTGGGCGACGCGGTCTGCGGCGCAGTCTGCACCGGGGACACCCCTTGCAAGGTGGTCAAGATGGGTGTTCAGGACACCTTCGGCCACTCCGGCCCGGGCGGAGACCTCATCACCGAGTTTGGCCTGCGCGCGGCAAACATTGTCGACGAGGTCTGCAAGCTCTGCCTGTGTTAAACAAAGGGGGAAATTCACCATGCAAGAGCGGGAGAAAAAGATACGTTCCTGGTTTGGTATGTGGCTCATGCAGCGTGACACCGGCATCGAGAAACTATTCGCCCCCGATGCTATCTACACGGAAAGCTGGGGGCCGCAGTACAAAGGCTGCGCTACCATCCGTCACTGGTTTGTCGAGTGGAACACGCGCGGCAAAGTCCTTGTCTGGGAGATCAAACAATTTTTCCATCAGGACAACCAGACCGTCGTGGAATGGTATTTCAAAAACGAGATGAGCGACGGCAGGGTGGAGGAATTCGATGGCCTCTCCCTCGTTGTGTGGACGAAGGATGGGCAGATTCAATCGCTCAAGGAATTTGGCTGCAACCTCCACAACTACGACCCGTATCAAAACGGTGACTCGCCCCAGTTTCGGGAGGAGCCAATCGGCTGGTTTTAAAAATAATCATTCCATAGGTAAAGAGAAAACCGGCTCGGGAGACCAAAGCAAAAATTGCTTTGGTCTCCCTTACTTTTTGCAGAGAGATGCGCCATTTTTCTCTGGCGCAAAGGTCCTGTTTGTGCTATACTGAGGATACATCTTGGACAGGAAAAGGGAGGAAAGAGGATGCGGTTTGAACGAATTCGCAACGGAGAGGACCCGCGCTATGGGGAAGCGATGGCGCTTTATCAGCGCAGTTTCCCGCTGTTTGAGCAGCGGTACCCGCAGGTGCAGCTCGCCGTCATGCCGCAGGAGGAGTACCACTTCACCCTGTTGTATGAGGGGGAAGATTTTGCCGGGCTGCTGCTCTACTGGGAGGCAGACAGCTTCTGCTATGTCGAGCACCTGTGCATCACAGAATCGATGCGGGGCAAAGGCTGCGGCAGTCGGGCGCTGGCGCTTCTGCGGGAGAAGGGGAAGAAGATGATCCTCGAGATTGACCCGCCGGTCGACCCGGTATCGCAGAGAAGACAGCAGTTTTATGAGCGGGCAGGCTATCAGGCAAATCCGTACCCGCACATCCATCCGCCCTACCGCACGGAGTATGCGGGTCACCCGCTGGTGGTGATGTCCTGGCCGGAAGGTTTAAGCAAGCAGGAATATGATTGCTTTTATCAGTATTTAAAACAGACCGTGATGCAGGAGCAGAACCGTTGAAAGAAAGGGGCGATTTGATCGTGGAGAATCAACAGCCAAACATCAAAACCCGGGAGGAGGCCTGCCGCTGGGCAGTGATGCGGGTGCGCGCGCTGATTGCGGACGAGCGGGACTGGGTGGTCAACACTGCCAACGCCGCCGCAGCCATCTTTGAAAGTTGGAAGGAGGTCAGCTGGGCGGGCTTTTACCTGATCAGACAGGGCGAGCTTGTGCTCGGACCCTTCCAGGGCAAACCGGCCTGCCGCCGCATCCAGGTTGGCAAGGGCGTCTGCGGGACAGCGGTGTCCGAGCGCAGAACCCAGATTGTGCCGGACGTCCACCAGTTTCCGGGCCACATCGCCTGCGACGGTGGCTCCAATTCGGAGATTGTAGTTCCGATGATGCGGGACGGTGAGGTGATCGGGGTCATCGACCTGGACAGCTACAGCTTTGACCGGTTTGATGAGCGCGAAGGGCAGGCGCTGGAGCAGATTGCCCGGATTCTGGCGCAGGGCTGCGACTGGAATTTGTAAGCTAAGAATAACGACAAAGACAGAAAGGATGGGGCAGATGGGAAAACTGGCGGAAATCAAGGATATGGAAGAAGCGGTTGAAAACGGAAGCCAGGAAGCAAAGGAATTTATCGCCTTCACCAAGCGCCAGGCTGAGCACAACGCACTGGTGGAGAAGCTATTGAAGATTGTGGCGGGCTGCGCTATTGGCGTCGTTGCGGTGGCAGCGGTGTCGGCGCTTATTCTGGTACCGCGGGTAAGCGCGCTTGTCTCGGATGCCAATGCAATCACCGCACAGACCAAGGAGATGCTGCCGCAGGCCGCACAGGCGGTCTCGGACGCGCAGCAGGTAGCGCAGCAGCTCAAGGACGCCAACCCGCAGCAGCTGCTGGAGAACCTGAACGGCCTCTCTCAGCAGGGACAGCAGGCGCTGACCGAGAGCATGGAGGAGCTGAAGAAGGCGGTGGATGTGCTGGAGTCGATCGACATCGAGGCGCTCAACGAGGCAGTGGACAATCTGGGGCAGGCGGTCAGCCCTCTGGCAAGGCTGTTTGGAGGGAGATAAGGCATGGACTATTCGGTCAAGGACTTTTACGTTCCCACCATCACCTACTTCACCAGCGGCAACAAGCTGACCGGCAGCCGCACCGGGATGAACTACAAGATGACCCCCATCGAGGACAAGGAGATTCTGGTGCAGGTCTGGTACGGCCCGATGAACCTGGAGCACAGCGAGCTTGTCTGCGAGCAGACCTTTGCCATGGAGAAGGAGAGCATGGGGCAGATCGAGAGCTGGCTGTATGGACAGTACGACGTCTATCTCAAGACGCCGCAGGCCAAAGACTACCGCAAAAAGGAAAAACAAAAGAACGCGTAAAGGGGAAAGCAGAATGAAACAATCTTATGAGACCGAGCGCTTGCTGTTGCTGCCGGCCGCACAGCCTCAGGCCCAGATGGTGGCGGACTATTACTGCCGGAATAAGGCTTTCTTTGAGCCGTTTGACCCGCAGCGGGAACCGAACTTTTTTACTGTGGATTATCAACGCAGGCTCCTTGTTCAGGACGAGGAAAACCGCGAGCGCGCCGTCGGCTTTCGTTTTTACATCGTGCCAAAGGAACAGCCGGGGCAGATCATCGGCATGGTGGCGCTCAACAACGTGGTGTGGGGCAGCTTCTGCTCCTGCTTTTTGGGGTATAAGCTGGACAAGGACTGGCTGCGCCAGGGCCTGATGAGCGAGGCGGTGAACGAGTGTGTCCGCATCGCCTTTGAGGAGCTGGGCCTGCACCGCATCGAGGCCAACATCATGCCGCGCAACATCGCTTCCCTCGGCGTTGTCCGCAGGTGCGGCTTTGTGGAGGAGGGCCTGGCCCGCAAGTATCTTAAAATCAACGGTGTCTGGGAGGATCACCTCCACATGGTGAAACTAAACGAGGACTAAAAAGGCAAGAGAAAAACAGATGAACTTTCCTCCGTGCAGGATGATGGGCGCGGAGGAATTTTTATTGAGCAAAAACAGGTTGAATTTTGTCGGAAAGGATGAAAAAGGTCGCAGCGCAGGAAATTCTATAGATATAAAATAAAAATATTTTTATACAGAAAGTACAAATAATGAAATGGTAAAATATGCACAATAGATGTATTTTTTTGCGGGTTTCAAGGATTATTGTGAACAGATTGGAAATAACCACCAAATATAGTACAAAAATATATGCCTTAATCACGAAAAATATATAGTATATTGACAATAAACTTTCCTTTTGCTATAGTATGAATCAGCAAGCAACGATTATAGTAGAAGTTTGAGAAAAATTTCACAGCTCAACAATCACAGCAATGTGATGACAAGGAGGAAGATGATAATGAAAAAGACGATCTCCAAACTGCTGGCTCTTGCTTTGACTGCGGCGCTGGTTCTGACAGGCTGCGGCGGAGGCACAGGGGAAGAGGTAAACGGAGGAGAAAACACCGGATCAACAGAAAATGGCGACGGGGAATCGACCGGAGACAGCGCGGCTGCCGAGGGTGACATCACCGATCTGGTTATCCCGAAGCTGCTGACCCGTGAGCTGGAAACCTTCAACTGGCTGTACAGCCAGCGTTCGGAGGACAGCGAAAACCTGACCCAGCTGGTGGACGGCTTGCTGGAGCCTACCACCGACGGTACACTGGCTCCTTCGATTGCTGAGGAGTGGGGAACAGAGGACCAGGGCAAGACCTGGACCTTTAAAATCCGTGAAGGTGTCAAATGGGTTGACATGAACGGAAACGAAAAGGGAGAAGTGGTAGCGGAGGATTTTGCTACCGGCCTGGAGTGGGTGCTCAATTTCTACAAGAATGATTCTTCCAATACTTCGATGCCGCTGGAGATGATCGAGGGCGCTGAAGAATATTATGAGTACACGAAAACCCTCTCCAAAGAGGAAGCCTATGCCCTGACTGCAGATGAAGGCTCCAAGTTCAGAGAAACGGTCGGCATCGAAACGCCGGACGAGTACACCGTCGTCTACACCTGCCTGGCCGAGAAGCCGTACTTTGACACGCTGGCCACCTATCAGTCTTTGTACCCAATGTCCAAGGCAATGATCGAGGAGCTGGGCGGCATCGACGCGACCAAGGCCATGAATAACGAGACGATGTGGTACAACGGTCCCTACACCATGACCTCCTACATCCAGGGCAACGAGAAAATCTTTACCAAGAATCCACTATATTGGGACACCGAGTGCACCCGCTTTAACACCGTCACCTTCAAGATGGTGGAATCCACCGATGTGGCCTTCCAGCTGTATCAGGCGGGGGATCTGGACTATGTCGACCTGAGCGAGAGCAACCTGACCACCATCGCAAGGGACCCCAACAACGAATACTACGATTACCTGGTACCGGCAGTTCCGTCCAAGCACTCCTATCAGTTCCACTTTAACTACAACAAGAACAACGAAGACGGCACCAAGGACACCAACTGGAACACCGCAATTGCAAATGAAGCGTTCCGCAAATCCTGGTACTATGGCCTGAACCTGTCTGAGTATTGGAAGAGAACCAACGCGATCGACCCATTTGCCTGCGAAAACAACTTTTATACCATGCCTGGTCTGGTATACACCTCTGACGGCACTGAGTACACCGAACTGGTACGGGAAGCGATGGGGCTGAAAGAATCCGATGGCGTAACCCCAGCCCGCATCGACGCTGATTTGGCGCAGCAATATAAGGAGCAGGCGATTGAGGAACTGACCGCCTTGGGCGTCACCTTCCCGGTAGAGGTGGATTACCACATTTCTGCTTCCAGCCAGACAGCTCTGGACAGCGCAAATGTACTGGCACAGGCATTTTCTGACGGTCTGGGCGACGACTATGTCAAGCTGAATATCTGCACTTATATTTCCAGCGTCAACACCGAGGTCATCGCACCGCATCTGCACTCCTTTGTGCTCAACGGCTGGGGCGCCGACTACGGTGACCCGCAGAACTATCTGGCACAGGAATGCTACGGCATGGATAACGCCGACTATTCCGCAAACTATTCGTATATCAACGAGATTGCCGAAACGGATGAGACAAACGAAGACCTGATCGCAGCCTATCAGGAATACACCGCCATGGTAGAAGCGGCTGACGCAATCACCGAAGATCTGGATGAGCGTTATCAGGCATACGCCGAGGCGGAGGCTTACCTGCTGGAGCATGTACTGGTGCTCCCGTGCAACTACAGCGTTGGCTGGTGCCTGAGCAAGGTTGACAATGACAGCAAAATGTATGCGATGTACGGCAGCCAGAATGAAAAGATGAAGAACTGGGAGACCAAATCTGAGGGCTATACCAGTGAGGAAAAAGGGGTGGCGGACCAGATCGCAGCCTATACCGCAGAGAATGCGTAAGCAGAAGTCCTGTTTTATAACCAAAAAGGAAAAGCTCCCGGCGAAGGGAGCTTTTCCTTTTTGAGAGAAAGGATTAAAAAGCGGGCATCCTCTAGACAATCAATAGAAGGGTGAGGAGAAAACTATTGACCTTGCCCGCGGAGATATCATGAATTGCTCTGCCCGATTACGTCAGCAGATTCTGCGGCGGAGGAATCCTCGCTGCCGGGCTGTGTTTCGGGGGCTGTGCCGTCGGTTGGAGGAGCTGTTTCCTCCTGACCGGACGGGCGCTGTCCGCCGCGGCCGCCCATACCACCAAAGCCCTGGCTTGCTTCGCTGCCGTCCGAGGAGATGCTGGTGACGCCGTCGGTCAGGGTGACATCGCACAGCTTGGTGCCGCCGGTCAGCTCACCCATGGTGATGATCTGGCTGTCTGAATTGGCGTCGCCGCCGGTGTACAGGCTGAGTGTCTGGCCGGAGGCCATACTCTCAGTGCAGATGACAGCGGAAGAGAAGGAGATAGGCGCTTCCAGCGAGCAGACGATCTGTCCGTTTTCGTCGCACAGGCTCAAGCGTGTTCCTGCCTGCTGCGTCTCACTCCAGGTCACCATCAAAACAGCGTGGCTGTCATCCGGTTCAACCGACTGCGCCATCCCTGCGGTGCCAAGTGCAGCCAGGGTGCCGCCGGTGATGCTGGCCTCCCCATCATAGTCCAACGCGCTGTCCGCGCCGCCTTCGGAACCAAAAACAATGACAGTGCCGCCGGAAATGGTTATGTCGCCGTTGCTGTCAATGCCGTCTCCGCCGGTGGCGGAGGTGTTTTCTCCGACACCGGCCTGCACGATCAAAGTGCCGCCGCTGATGTTGAGGAGGGTGTTGTCCTCTGGAATACCGATTCCCATTCCCATGCCGCCTCCAGGCTGCGGCGGCTGGGCCTGTTCCTCTGTTTGCCCGGCGGAGTTTGTCGTCTCACTGCCGGATTGTCCGGTGGAGTCGCTTGTCTCACTGCCGGTTTGTTCAGTGGAGTCTGTTGTTTCACTGTTGGTTTGTCCGGTGCTGGCCGCGGTCTGTGTGGGCTCAGCGGTCTCGGCTTGAGTGGACTCAGTGGCTTCGGTGGTTGTAGTTGCTTCCTTTAAGACGAGCGCCCCATCCACCAGGTCAAAGTCTCCGCCGCCGGCTGCATTGAGGCCGTCGTCGCTGGCGCTGACATGGATGGTGCCGCCGGAGATGTCGATCTGTGCAGCTTCCAGTCCCTCATAGCTTTCGTCGACGTTGATGGTGCCGCCGGAGATAGTGAGGTAGGCGTCGCCGTGCATGCCGTCGTCGCCGGTGCGGATGGTGAAGCTGCCGTCATGAATGGAAATGCTGTAGTTGGAGTGGACCGCGTCGTCAGCAGAATCGATGTCAAAGCTGCCGCCGTTGACGGTCAGGTTCTGCCCGGCCTTCAGGCCTTTGATGCTGACGGTGGTGTCGCTGTCATCGGCGGAGGTGTCGTCAAACTCGTCCCAATCAAATCCCATTGCCGGGTCGAAGGAGAAGTCTCCGCTCTCGCCGATGGTCATTTCGGGGCTGTCCGTGGTGGTTCCATCGGTCGTTTCGGAGGGGAGTTCAGGCGGCTGCGCTGTACTGTCGGCCGGCGGTTCGGCCATTTCAGGAGGCTGCGCTGTACCGTCGGCCGGCGGTTCGGCCATTTCAGGAGGCTGCGCTGCACCGTCAGCTGTTTGCGTATCGCCGCTCATTTCGGGCGGTTGTGCGCCGCCCGGCATCCGTCCGCCGCCACCGCCGCCGAACATCATCGAGTCGGTATGATCCGGGCCGTTTTCCGCTCCGCCACCGCTGAGAATGGTGAAGTTACCGCCGTTGATGGTCAGGTCGGTTTCGGCCTGGATGCCGTCGCCGGAGGAGGTGATGGTGTAGGTACCGCCGTCAATCTGCACCCAGCCCTTATCTGCGTCCTCAGTGTTGCTGGCCTGGATGCCGTCCTTTTCAGAGGTGAGATTGAAGGTGCCGTCCAGGATGCAGACCGAGTCGTTGCCGCGCAGCGCATGGCTGACCGAGGTGACGTTGTAGGTGCCGCCGGTGATCACAAGGTCGTCGTTTCCGGCGATGCCGTGTTTGTAGTTGCCGGTTGCGGTGAGTGTACCGCTGCCGTTGAGGATCAAATCGTCCTTACTGAACAGCGCCGCGTCGGGGTTGTCATCGTCCTCGGCATAGGAGGCACCGTCTGTCAGGGTGTTTTCGCTGTCCGCGGCCAAGGTGACCTTCACCTTATCCGCGTTGCGCACCAGAATCGGGCTGCTGTCCGAGCAGGTAATCGATACTCCGTCCAGCACCAGCTGCACCTGGTCGGTATCGCCCGCGTCGACGATGATCTGCCCGTCGGTGAGCTCCCCGCGCAGGATGTAGCAGCCTTCCCGGCTGATGGTGACGGTCGAGCCGCTGATGGCGACGCCGGTGCCGTTTGATTCTGCGCTGTCCCCGGACAGGGTGATGAGGGCGGCGCTGCCTTCATCGTAGCTGTCATCCAGCTCGTAGTCGGAGTAGGTATAGGTTTCCCGTGATTGTGTGGTACTTTCGCTGGCTGTGCTCTCCCCAATGCTGCTGGAGGCGGTCTGTGCCGTCTGGGAACAGCCGGCGCACAGCAGCGCGATACAAAGGCAGAGGATGCACAGCTTTTTCTTCCAAGATGGATGGGTATTCAAAAAGGATTCCTCCTTATAATTCGTCCCGTATGGTGGATATCCGCCCACAGACGATGTTCAGATTGCCGTTGCGGCAGCGGATCTCGTCCAGGAAGGATTTGTTGATGCCGCTGTCCTTCAGCCGCACCAGATAGCACAGCTCATACAGGCTGCCCATGTTGCTGGTCTTGACGTGGATCAGCTCGTGGCGGGTGGTGTATTTATCGAACAGGTCGTCAAACACACCCTCATAGTCCAGCGATTCGGGAATGGTGATCTTCAGTTCCCGGTCGGTGGCATTTGGCTCGGCAAAGCGGGTGTTGTAGAACAGAATATTGGCGACGGCAATGATGACCAGGAAGAAGAAGGCGTAGCCGATGTAGCCCATGCCGGTGGCAAGGCCCAGCACCATCGCCAGAAACAGGCTGGTGATTTCCCTTGCGCTGCCCGGAACCGAGCGGAAGCGCACCAGGCTGAACGCACCCATCACGGCGACGCCGGCGCCCAGGTTGCCGTTAACCAGCATGATGACGGTCTGCACGATGACCGGCAGAAGGGACAGGGTGACCACAAAGCTCTTGGTGTAGGTGTTGCGGTAGCAGTAAATCCCGGCGGAAAGAGCGCCCAGAATGACCGAGGAGAGGGTGCACAGCAGGATGGCCTGCCAGCTGACCGTGCCGGTGATGATGCTGGAAAAGAAGGTGTTAAGCATAAAGTTTGCCTCCAAAGGTGTGTTTTTTTTCTAAGTCTGGGAAGAGATAGTTCTTGTAGCAGTAGCCGTACTTGGAGAAGGAGGTCGGGAAAACCGCCGCCTCGTCTAAAAGGCAGCTCAGCCACAGCGGCATGGCGCCCGGAATTTTGATCTCCATCAGTACATGGTCGGCCAGTGCATCCTGCAAGAGCGGATAGCCCCAGTCGCCGTCCGAGAGGGAGAGCTGGGTGTCGCGCCAGCGGATGTTCTGGTCAAAGGTGATGCGCAACTCCTCCTCCTCGGGGGAGAAGAAGGCCATGCGGTCGTAGGCCAGAAAGACCTTGGGCGAGGTGTGCCACAGGTGCTGGAACCAGTCGATCTCGTGCAGGATCTGCCCGTCGCAGTGGGGGCGCTCCCCGGCAAAGAGGTATTCACGGCACTCCTCCAGCTGCATATCGACCCGGCGCTTGTAGACGACGCCCTTGTATTTTTTCTTGAGTTCCAAAAAGACCGGGCTCTGCGCATCCTCGGGGACGCCGTAGCTGCGCAGCCGCAGCTTTTCTTTGTAGACTGGCTTTTCCAGCGAGGAGCGAATCAGCTGAAAATTGTCGGTATCAAAATAGATGCTGCAGATGGTGTACAGCCCGTACTGGTCCAGCTGCATCCGCTCCTGGATTCCCTGCCGTACCGTGCGGTACTGTTGGGGGGAGAGTAGATACTTCTTTTCGTATCGTTTGAAGATTTTCTGTATCATATTGCCACCTCGTATCGATGGTGATTTTTGTTGACACCCAAAGAATAGCGCAATAAGCTTAAATTAGTCTGAAAAATCCCTTTCAGCTTTTTTTCAGCTTGATGCGGTAGAATAAAAAACAGAAAAAGGATGGAAAGGACAGGCCGTTTGTGTTATGATGAAAAAAACAGGAGGGATGCCAGATGTTCGAGATTGCAAGGATGGATTATACACAGTATCGGAAGCACTTTTTCCCAAAACAGCAGGACGGGTGGGACATCCTCTCTTGCTGCTTTGCAAGCCCGCTACCACCGCAGCGCTGCCCGGCGCGGCTGTTCATTGACGACAATTGCAGGCCCCGCAGCGCGGCGGTGGTGATGGGGGACTTTGTCTTTTTGTCCGGCGAGCCGAAGCTTTCCTTTTTGAAGGAGGTTGCCGGCCGGGACGGCCTGCTGCTCATCGCCAGAAATGAGGGTTGGCAGGAACAGCTGCCCGCACTTGCCGGGGAGAGTTTTGCAGATTATAAATGTTACCCGCGCTACAGGTTTTCCCTTGCGGCGAAGGAAGATCATTTGCAGCAAATTCTCTCCTCCCTGCCGGAAGGAATGAGGCTGGAGCGGATCGACCAAAGCTGGTTTGAGTACAGCCGCAAGGTTGCGTGGATGCGGGACTTCTGCTCTCAGTTTACCTGCTGGGAGGACTATGCGCGGTGGGGCTGCGGATTCCTTTTGACCAAAGAGGGCAGGCCGCTCAGCGGGGCCTCGTCGTATCTGGTTTCGGAGAGCGGTTTCACCATCCAGGTACAGACCGAGGACAGCCAGCAGGGCAGGGGGTACGCCAAATTTCCCAGCGCCGCACTGATTGCCGCCGCGCTGGTGCAGGGAATCTACCCCGACTGGGATGCGGACAATGAGGCTTCCGCGCGCCTGGCACAGCGGCTGGGCTACCAGCTGGAGGGAAGCTATGAAACCATTTTGGTGCAGCAACGAGTTTGAGAACAGGAGGATGGTCGATGAGAGTTTTGATCGTGGAGGATGAAAAGAGGCTGGCTCAGGCTCTGGGACAGATCATGGAGGAGCAGCACTACCAGGTGGATATCGTCTATGACGGGGCGGACGGGCTGGACTACGCCCTGAGCGGCCAGTACGACATTGTGATTCTGGACGTGATGCTGCCCAAAAAGGACGGCTTTGAAGTGGTGCATGAGCTGCGGGAACAGAAGATTTCCACCCCGGTGCTGATGCTTACCGCCCGGGACGACATCAGCGACAAGGTACAGGGGCTGGACTGCGGCGCGGACGACTATATGACCAAGCCCTTCTCGCCGGAGGAGCTGCTGGCCCGCATCCGCGCGCTTTCCCGCCGGCAGGGGGATGTGCTGCTCGAGGACATCCACTGGGCGGACTTAACCCTCAAGCTTTCTTCCCGCACGCTGCACTGCGGCGCAAAGTCGGTCAGCCTGGGCTTTAAGGAGTTTGAGGTGCTGAAGATTCTGCTGGCAAACCCCAACGGCATCGTCTCCAAAGAGGAGCTGATCGTCAAGGTCTGGGGCAGCGATTCCAACGCCGAGGACAACAATGTCGAGGCTTACATCTCCTTCTTGCGCAAGAAGTTTTTCTATCTTGGCTCCCGGGCGGGGATTGGGACGGTGCGCAAGGTGGGCTATCATCTGGAGGAAAATGCGTAAATGACCAAAGAGCTTCGCAAAAAATTTATCCTCATCAACATGGCCCTGGTGGGGACGGTGCTGCTGATCGTCTTTGCGGTGCTGTGCTTTCAGAATTACCAGCGGCTGGAGCAGGACAGCATGCGGGTGATGGAGCGCTATTTTAACGACAACGGAGCCCGCCCGGTTCCTGAGCTGGAATTTGACAAAAAGCGGGAGTGGAGAAATTTCCCACTCATGCTGTCCTTCTGCGCGGTGGTGGACAGCAATGGGGAGCTGGTCTCCTACCAGAGCGACAACCTCACGGTCAGCGAGGCGACGGTGAGCCAGGCTGTGGAGGCGGCGCTGGACAAGATGGAATCCAGTGGAAAAAACAGCGGAATGCTGAGCGGGCTGGACCTGCGGTATCTGGCGCGGGGACAGCAGGGACAGATATGGATTGCCTTTGTTGACCGCACGCAGGAGTACGCTTCGATGCGTTCCTTTTTGACCTCCGCTCTGCAGCTGGGGGCGGCGGGGCTGATCGCGTTGTTCCTCATCAGCTTCTTTTTGTCGGCGTGGGTGGTGCGGCCGGCGGAGCGCAGCTGGGCGCAGCAGCGGCAGTTTGTGGCCGACGCCTCGCACGAGCTCAAAACTCCGCTGACGGTCATTCTGGCCAACACCGGCATCCTGCTCTCCCACCCGGATGAGACCATCGCCCAGCAGCAACGCTGGGTGCGCAACACCCAGGAGGAAGCGGTGAACATGAAAAAGCTGGTGGACGAGATGCTCTATCTGGCGCGCACCGACGCCACCCAGCAGATGGTCTACAGCCTTGTCAACCTCAGCGACCTTGTCTGGAGCAGCGTGCTGCCCTTTGAGTCGGTGGCCTTTGAGCAGGGGCTGGAGCTGGAGAGCGACATCGCCGAGGGCATCTCGCTGCAGGCGGATGAGGGAAGGCTGCGGGAGCTGCTGCGCATCCTGCTGGACAACGCCTGCAAGTACTGCGCGCCCAAGGGCAGCATCTTTGTGAGGCTGGAGTGTGGCAAGGAGCAGGAGAAGGCAATCCTGAGCGTGCGCAACACCCTGGCCGAAAAGCTGCCGCTCGAGGAGCTGGAGCGCCTGTTCGAGCGGTTTTACCGGATGGATAAGGCGCGCAACCGGGAGAAGGGCGGCTATGGACTGGGGCTTGCCATCGCCAAGAGCATTGTGGAAAAGCACCACGGCAAGATTGCCGCCAGCCAGACCGAGGAGGACATCCAGTTCACCGTCACCCTGCCGGTCAAGGAGCACCGGCAAAAGAAAAAGGCGCTGCCAGTGGGGAAGCATAAAGGTTTCTTGCGGAGCAGCAAAAAAGAATGATTGGCAGTTTTAGAAAATAAACTTGCACCCAGGGGTGTTTTTTAGTATAATTTATCTATAGATGGGCGGGAAGGTCCCATTGATTTGATGACAGGATATCCAAAGGGAGGTTATTTTGATGCAAACAGAGAGAAAATGGATTGATTTAAGAAGCGACACCGTCACCCAGCCGACCCAGCAGATGCGGGAGGCGATGTTTAACGCCCAGGTGGGCGACGACGTCTATGGCGACGACCCGACCATGAACGAGCTGGAGAAGAAGGCCGCCGAGATGCTCGGCAAGGAGGCGGCGCTGTTTATGGCCAGCGGCACGATGGGCAACGCGGTAGCGGTGATGTCCCACACCAGCCGCGGCGACGAGATCATCCTGTCCGACACCGCCCACATTGTGGCCCACGAGGTCGGCGGCGCGGCGGTGCTGTCCCAGGCGTTTGTCCGCACCCTGCACTTTGAAAACGGCATCTTTGACGCCGAACAGATTCGCTCGGCCATCCGCGACCGCAGCAACATCCACTATCCGCGCACCGGCTTAATCTGCGTGGAGGAGCCGCTGGCGACCGGCAAGGTTGTCCCGCTGGACAAGCTGCAGGCGGTCTATAAAATGGCGAAAGAGGAGGGCCTGCCGGTCCACATGGACGGCGCGCGCATCTTTAACGCCGCCACCGCCTTAGGGGTGGACGTCAAGGAGATTGCCGCCTGCGCCGATTCGGTTATGTTCTGCCTGTCCAAGGGCCTGTGCGCGCCGGTCGGCTCGATGCTGGTGGGCAGCAGGGAGTACATCGAGCGCGCCCGCCGCAACCGCAAGATGCTGGGCGGCGGCATGCGTCAGTGCGGATTTTTGGCGGCAGCCGGTTTGATTGCGCTGGAGGTGATGACCAAGCGCCTGCAGGAGGACCACGACAACGCCAAATATATGGCGCAGCGCCTGCAGCAGATGCCTGGGGTCAGCCTGGACATGAGCTCGGTGGAGATCAACATGGTGTTCTTTAAGTTGGACGCGCCGCAGCAGGTGATCGACACCCTGCCGGAAAAGATGCTGGAACAGGGCGTCAAGATTAACGGCATCGAGGACGGCGAGTTCCGCTTTGTCACCACCAACGACACCAGCCGCGAGGACATCGACCGGGCGCTGGATATTTTTGAATCGATTATTCGTGGATAGAAGAAATAAAAAAAGCGAGGACGGCTGTCCTCGCTTTTTTTGTTTTCTTCGCCGGGGAGAGGGAGCAAAAAAAAGCGGGCGCCCGGGAAGGGCGTCCGCTTGCGGGGCTTTTTTTAGAGGATGCGCACGATGCGGATGTTGGCGTTGGTGACATCGACGCTGCCCGCGGAGGTGTTGGAAAGGGAGATGTTGCCGGTGGTGCCGCAGGGGACGGTGACGATGGTGGCGGCGCTGAGCGACTCGAGCTGGCCGGTGGCGCCGACGGTGGACGCCGACTCGGAGCCGGGGATGACCGCTCCGCCGGACAGCAGCGCCATCGAGACGGCGACGTTGGTGCCGGTGGAGACATCGACGTTGGCGTTATACTCCACCAGGTAGACGCCGGGGCAGGCCAGGGTGAAGGCGGATGTACCGGCGGTGTGCTGGATGCAGTTGCCGCTGGAGAGCCGGTCGGTGGCGAACAGGACAGGGTTGTTGGTGGTGACGGTCTGCTCGGCCTCGTTGACGGCGCTTAAATAGCTGGGGCCGCTGGGGCAGACGGAGCCGGTGCCGGTGCTCTGGCAGCAGCTGGGGCAGGTGTTCTGACAACAGGCGTTTTGCCAGCAGCAGCCCGGGCAGTTGCTGCCCGGACAGCAGCAGCAGTTGGGAAGGGTGTCCAGATCATAGGAGACCTGGTCATATCTTGCCAGGGCGCAGCGGGCATAGTCGTTGAGATAGCCGTTGGCGCAGACATAGGCCGGCTGGCTGGCAGAGGAAGTGTTGGAGCCGCAGGTGCAAGTGGGGGTACAGGTGCAGGGGCTGCAGCAGCATGGATTGCAGTATGCCATGGATTCCACCTCGTTTAGAAAAGATACTGGTAAACAGTGCCGCAAACAGGTGCTGCGGCATTACCACTCTATGCCCGGGGTGCAAAAAGTGTTTCTTTTGGCCGAAGCGCGGCAGGGGCAAAGGTGCGCTTCGGCGCCCCGGCGCCCCACAAAGCGGGCGTGGCACTGGTGATTTTGCGCAAAAAAGGGGCCGATTTTTCTTTTGGGGCATCAGGCATTTTTTGCGGCAAAGCGGATATACAAACGCGCGCGGGTGTGGTATAATGGGGAAAAAATCAACCATCAGGCAAACCGCAAAAGGGGTACCCCTTTTGCGTCTTTCAGAAAAGCTGAAAGACAGCCTGCCAACAGGAAACCCCGAAGGAGGAATGAGAATGAAGAAAAGACTGTTCAGCCCGCTGCTTGCCGCAGCATTAGCCGCAGCGGTGGCGCTGACCGCGACCGCTCTGCCGGTCTTTGCGGACGGAGGGGAAGAACCCCCCATCACCATCGGCCAGTCGCAGGAGCAACAGGCGGAGTGCATCTGCACCGCGCTGTGCACCGGGGACAGTGTCAATGCGGACTGCCCGGTGTGCGGAGCCGAGGGCGCGGATTTGACCGCCTGCAAGGGCTTGGAAGCCCTGCCTGCCACCCTGTCCAACGCGCTGCCCGTCACGGCGCTGGCGGTTGCGCCGATCGGACAGGTGCTTTATGTAGGTGGTGTGCAAATATCTTCCACCGGCTACTGGACGACCGACAGCGATGGAAACGTCATCGCATCCACAGCCGGTGAAACACCGACGGACAACTATATCCATTATGACGCAGAGAACAATGTCCTGACCCTGCACAACGCCACCATTAAAAATAAATTGGAGTTTAATGAGAGTATTGAAGGTGGCACATTCATTAGTGGTTCGGCCATTGGCGTGTTCAATAAGTCTGGCAATGCAGAATTGACCATCAGCTTGGTGGGCACCAATACAATCGCAAACGTCGGCAAAGGGATTTTTGTATTGGCCAGCTCCGCTTCTACCGGCAGCTCCAACCTGACCATCCAGGGCGACGGCAGTCTGAATGCCAGCGCCAGTCAGACCGGCATCTGGGTTCAGAGCAACGGTAACAATGCTGCCCTGTGTGTCGAGAATGCCGAGGTCACTGCATCACCTGATGGCGCTGTCAAAAATGGTGTTTTAGTGCAGGCCAAAGATGGCTCGGATGTATCGCTGACTGTGAACGGCGGCAGTCTGACCGCCAGTGTTAATGCTAATATCTGGTTTCAGTTTGGCTCCGGTGTTTCCGGCTCCGGCACACCCACAGTGACCGTCAGCAACAATGCCATTGTGCGGGCCAACGGCGGGATTGCGAATAATTCTTCTACTTCGATTCAGTACGGAACAGGCAGCGATAGTACCGGCGGCATCGTCTTTGACGGCAATACCGGCACCGTGTACGGCAAGGTGGAATTGCAGGAGGATTTGGAGATTGGCGAGGGCGAGAGCCTGACGGTGCCGGACGGGGCGAGCCTGAACACGAACGGCAAGCTGACGGTTGACGGCGGCACCTTGACAGGCGACGTGATAGGTGATGTAATCTATAAAGTTACCGGCGTGTCGCTGGACAAGACCAACCTGAACCTGAACCCGGGAAAGGGAGGTACCCTGACTGCCACCATCACACCGGGCAACGCCACCAACCAAAATGTGACGTGGAAAAGCAGCGATACAAAGGTGGCCACTGTGGACAACGGCCTTGTCACTGCTGTGGGTCTAGGCACTACCACCATCACCGTCACCACGGCTGACGGCGGCAAAACCGCCACTTGTGAAGTGACTGTGACGACCGCCACCGTCCCCGTCACCGGCGTGACGCTGGACCCGACCAGCCTGACCCTGGATGTGAACCAAACCGCCCCCCTGACCGCCACCATCACACCAAACGACGCCACCAACCAGAATGTGACGTGGACCAGTGATAATCCGAGTGTGGCCACTGTGAGCGGCGGCGTTGTCACCGCTGTGGCTCCCGGTGAAGCGACCATCACCGCCACCACACAGGACGGCGGTTTTGCCGCAACCTGCACTGTGACGGTCAACAAGCCGGTAGTCCCCCCGCAGCCCAGCGACCCGGCCCCCAGCCAGCCGACTGCTGCTGGCAGCGGCACCAACAGCGCCGCGTCCCGGCAGCAAGGCCCGGTGGTGCACAATGTCAGCAACTCCAGCGCCTACCGCAA
>OGGQ01000380.1_pt1 | contig 64873 bp, 63 predicted proteins | sample 1571191 | NCBI WGS metagenome assembly OGGQ01 (sample SAMEA2582061, study PRJEB24529) | metagenome | biome: Human gut stool | place: China | collected 2011
CAAAGTACTGACCAGTACCCTTCCGCTCACAATGGATTAGTTTTTTGACAGTCTGGGCCCTCCTGATTCAGGAGGGCTGTTTTTGTATGGTTTCAAGCCATGTTTTTAAGGAATTAATTATTGAAAAGTTATGTAACCAAGTCTATAATTAAATCATAGTAATCGTATTGGAATTAAGGGAAAGGAGTGTTCACAATGGCTGTTTATGAAATATATTTCAGTCCTACGGGAGGCACAAAAAGGGCAGCGGACATACTTGCCGAGGGGCTTGGAGGATGCGCTGAAACTATAGATCTCTGCGAGTTTGGAAAAAGATATGAGGATTGCTCTCTGGACAGGGATGACGTGGCTATAATCGCGGTTCCCTCATATGGAGGAAGGGTGCCTGCCACCGCCGTAGAAAGGATCTCGGCATTAAACGGAGGAGGAGCGAAGGCTGTTATAACGGTGGTTTACGGAAACAGAGCCTATGAGGATACGCTCCTTGAGCTTAAGGAGACGGCGGAAAAGGCGGGATTCAGATGCGCCGCGGCTGTGGCCGCCGTTGCGGAACATTCCATAATGAGACAGTTCGCGGCCGGAAGACCCGATAAGGACGATGAAGATGAGCTTAAAGGATTCGCTTCGGATATACGAAAAAAGCTGTTGCAGAAAACGGATGGAAATGAGATTACTGTTCCCGGCAACAGACCGTTTAAAGAATATAAGGGAGTCGCCATAAAACCCAGAGGATCGGAAGAATGTATAAAATGCGGACTTTGCGCGGCAAAATGTCCTGTTAACGCCATACCCGTAAACAATCCTTCGGAAACGGATGAAAACGTCTGCATTTCGTGCATGAGATGCGTGTCTGTCTGTCCGAGAAACGCCAGAGCGCTTGATAAAAATATGCTTGCCAATATGGCCAAAAAGATGGAAAAAGCATTTGAAGGCAGAAAAATAAACGAGTTGTTTATATGAAAAAATCCCAAAATTGTTATTAACAGGAGGTGCGATATGGACGATATATTGTGGGGCTGTATAGCCGACGATTTTACCGGCGCTTCCGATGCCGCCTCATTTTTCAAAAAGGGAGGACTCAAAACCGTTTTATGCAACGGCATACCCAATGAAAATATGATATTTGATAAAGATGTTAAGGCTGTTGTTATCGCCCTCAAAATAAGGAGCGCGAAAAAGGACGAGTCAGTCAGGGAAGCGCTCGCGGCGTTAAAGTATTTACAGCAAAAAGGCGTGCGTCAGTTTTATTTTAAATATTGCTCGACCTTTGACTCAACGCCGGAGGGAAATATCGGCCCCGTGGCAGACGCCATTTTGGACGCTCTGGGAGAAACAAAATCCATACTCTGCCCGGCTCTGCCCGAAAACGGCAGAACGGTCAAAATGGGCAGGCTTTATGTCAACGGAGTTCCTCTTGACGAAAGCCCAATGAAGGATCATCCCGTCAATCCCATGTGGGACAGCGAAATATGCGCGCTTATGGAGCCACAGAGCAAATATCCATGCATAAACGTGGACGTTGAGGAAATGAAAGAAGAAGACGAGGAAATATGGAACAGGCTCAACGCCTTTGAGGATATGAACGGGAAATACTATATTGTTCCGGATTATGCTGACGGAGACAACGCCAAGCGCATAACGGAGCTTTTCGGCAGTCTCAAATTCCTGACCGGAGGGTCCGGAATAATAGAATATCTTGCCGGAAAATCAAGGGAGAGCGGCGAAGCGGAAAAAACGGAAAACAAGACGAAGGGCAGGGCGCTTATAATAGCCGGAAGCTGTTCCGTGGCCACAAGGCGGCAGATAGATAAATTTATAGCCGAAGGCGGAGCCGCTTTCAAAATAAATCCCATACGGCTGCTCTATGAAAAACAGACGGTAAACGATATGTGGAATTTCGTAAAGGAAAATGCGGGAAAAGCCGTTCTCGTATACAGCTCGGACACGCCGGAAAACGTGAAATACAACCAGAGGCATGGGGCAAAGGAAATATCGGAAAGTCTTGAAAAAGCCATGGCCGAGCTGGCTGAGCTGGCCGTTGAAAACGGCTATACAAGGATAATTTCCGCCGGAGGAGAAACCTCGGGAGCCATAATGAAAAAACTTGGATTTGATTCTTATATAATCGGCGATTCGGTTGACCCAGGCGTTCCGGTTATGATACCCGTGCAAAACAGAAACTTAAGAGTCGTGCTGAAATCCGGAAATTTCGGAAGCGATGACTTCTTTAAAAAGGCCGTAAAAATGACGGGAATTTAATATATGACAGCAGACCCGGACGGATATATATTTGATATATCCGCCCGGGTCGTTTTTAAATCACGCGGTCGATTTTTGTGAGGCCATGCTTTACGCAGTAGAGATAAAGACGGGCGCCCTTGACCGCCGGGAGTCTGAAAGACGGGCTTTGTTCGGGATAAAGCCTTACAAAATACACTCTGTCGCTTTTGACAAGCGCGGCAAAGGCTATATAATGTTTCTTTGTCATTTCATGATCGCAGGTTATATAGTAATCGTTGTCCGAAAGCTCGGCTGTTATTTCTACCGGACATTCCGGTGAAGGAGAAAGAGCTTCCAGCTTTCTTCCGCAGCAAAATACCGACGCGGTACCCTTTCCGAATAAAATATTCCCGCAGGTCGGGCATACATAAAACGATGCCCTGAGCATATTTCCGGAATCGGGCTTGTTAGGTATTATCTCTCCCTCCATAAGCTGAGACATCTCGGCTCCGTAAATTGCCGAGAGTTCCGGCCAGAGCGAAAGATCCGGGCAGCCAAGGCCCGTTTCCCATTTTGAAATGGTCTTATTGCTTATACCAAGGGCATCGGCCACCTCTCTCTGGGTCAGCCCCTTTTCCTTTCTGAGCTTCGCGAGAAGCCTTCCTGTTTTTATACAGTCCATTTTAAACCTCCTGACGGCCGATCGGCCGAAATCTTTTTTTATTATTCTACAATCAAATTATGATAAAAACAATCTGCGCTCCGCAGAGTTATTATTATAGCCAAGGCAAAATTATTCTGTTATAATGTGAAAAGAAAAAATTGAACGGATCGGAGGAAATTCCATGGGACGCTGTCCGGCGGTATCGGAGCGCGATGATAAAAAAGAAAAAACATTTATTATTATATGCGCCCTTTGCGTGGTCATTTCGGCTGTCCTTGGCATATGCTTCGGTTCGGTTGGCATATCGGCGTCAGAAATGCTCAGGGCCATATTTTTTGAAGGAGAGTCAGTAAACGCCAATATAATAATGTTCGCCAGAGTGCCGAGGGTAGCGGCTTCTCTGCTTGCGGGCTGCGCTCTTGCGGTATCTGGGGTAATAATACAGGCGGTTCTTGAAAACCCCCTTGCGGCTCCGAGCATTATTGGAGTAAATTCAGGAGCCGGATTTTTCGCCGTTTTGGCAATGGCTCTTTTCCCGGGAAAAATGTCGGCGGTTCCTGCGGCGGCGTTCATCGGGGCTGTCGTGACGGTGATGGCCGTCTATCTTATAGCCGTTAAAAATGGGGCGTCAAAAATCACGCTCGTCCTTGCCGGAGTTGCCGTGAGCAACCTCCTTGGGGCTGGAATAGATACGATAACGACATTCTTTCCGGATTCCCTTAACGGGATCACGGACTTTAAAATAGGCGGAGTAATTGGCATATCGCTCTCAAAGCTGTATCCGGCGTGGATATATATTGCCGTGGGAATAGCCGCGGCGCTTCTTTTGAGCGGGGAGCTGGACATACTTTCCCTCGGCGATAAAACGGCGAAAAGCCTTGGGCTTAATGTACGGGCCTCAAGGCTCGCGCTTCTTATGGCCGCGGCGCTTCTTGCCGGGGCGGCGGTAAGTTTTGCCGGGCTTATCAGTTTTATCGGGCTTATTATTCCGCATATCGCGAGGCATTTTATTAAAAGCGGAAGCAGAAGGCTTATTTTGGCTTCCTCACTTCTTGGGGCGTCCTTCCTCTCGTTCTGCGACGTGCTTTCGAGGGTGATCTTCGCGCCATATGAGATACAGCTCGGAATAGTTGTATCATATATCGGAGTGCCCTTCTTTATATATCTTATAATGAAAAAGAGAGGAGGACGGCACGGTGATAGAGCTTAAGGAGCTTTGCTGCGGATACGGAAAAAAAGAAGTTGTTTCCGGCGTAAACGAAAAAATCGAAGGCGGGAGCATTACATCCATAGTAGGGCCAAACGGATGCGGCAAATCCACTCTGCTTGAAACAGCCGCCGGGCTTATGTCTCCGATTTCCGGAAGTGTTATCATAAACGGACAGGACATACACGGTATGAAGCCCAAAAAAAGAGCGGAACTCGTATCGATGCTTTCCCAGCAGAAAAATCCGGGAATGCTGACGATTAGGGCGCTCACTTTCCACGGGCGCTTTCCGTATCTGGGCTATCCGAGAAAATACACGGAAAGGGATTATGATATAGTTGAAAAAGCCATGGAGACGGCCGGAGTGTCTGACATAGCGAACAAAAGCCTGTCGGAGCTCTCCGGAGGACAGCAGCAAAAGGCGTATATAGCTATGATGCTCGCTCAGGACACTGAAATAGTTTTTATGGATGAACCGGTAACATTCCTTGATATTAATTATCAGCTTGAACTGATGGAGATAATAAAGGATATGAAGAAAAACGGAAAAACCATAGTAATGATAATACACGATCTAAATCTGGCTATGAGGTACTCGGATAAAATAATAGCTATGAAAAACGGAAAAACAGTATGTTCCGGCAGGCCGGAAGAGATATACGAAAAGGGGATATTTGACGGTATATTCGGAATAAGGACGCATTTTTCCGGAGACGATGGGCAATTCTTCTTTACAAAATAACAACGGCAAAAATTAATAATAATATAATGTTATTTTCAAAAACGGAGGAAAAAAATGAAACAGTTTGCTAATCTGGCGGTATATTTGGGGATAGGATTCCTGCTTTCCTTTATAATCAATCAGGCTTATACATATCTTTATGTGGCCATTGGAATGTTCATCCTTGGAATAATACTTCATTTTATCAATTCAAAAATGTGAATGGATGAGCTATTGATCAAAAAATACGGACAAAAGCTGCAAAACTCAAAAACTTGTATTAAAAAGGGATCGCGGATGTAGATTAAAAGAAAATATTTGACGAAATATAGGAGGAATATATGGGCTGGTGCAAAGAATATCAGGATGAGCTTGACGAGCTTATGAAAAAATGGCAGGGCGAAATAAAGGAGACTCTTAAAAAGGACGCTCCAAAATGGAACAGCGTCCTCGGCGTAGGAAAGAGCGAAACGGTGCTCATCAACGACAGGTATAAAGAGGCGCTTGACGAGCTGAAAAGAAGATACGGCGTCGGAAGATAAAAAACTGCAAGGGAAAACTTTTTCCCCCGGCTCAGACAGCAGCCGGGGTATTTTATGGGCTTATGGATATATGAGAGTCTATAATAGATCGCTAAAATTTAAGGTAATTTTAAGATTATTTCATTTTCTATTAATTGACTTTTTGAGCCCGGGTTAATAGTATATCTATATAGTATTAAAAAGTATTGACTGTGAAAAATTCGTTTAAGGAGGAGGATACGGATATTTATAAATTTATAATCAATAATATTCAGCCTAAATAAAACGAAAGGAATAATTTAGTATGGATGAGAAAAATTTAACAAATCCTGAAGAGGAAAAGAACCCTTCGGAAAATGTTGATGTCAATTCCTCCGAAAATGAGGAAACCAATATTTCCGAAAGAGCTGACAAAGCCGAAAAGGCTAAGGCGGAACTTAAAAAAGCGGGAAAGAAAATATCTGGAATGTCAAAGAAGAAAAAGATAATTGCTTTGATAGTTATCGTCGTTTTGATAATCGCGGCTGTCAAAGCCTGCGGATCCGGCGAAAAGACGGCGGAAAGCGATTCTACATATACATTTGACACGGCTGTAAGAACGGACATAGTCGAGAGCCTTTCCGGAACGGGAACGCTTGAACCGGCCGATAAATATACCGTGACAACGCTTCTTAAAGGAGACGTGCTTTCCGATTCCTTTGAGGAAGGCGATACCGTTACGGCTGACCAGGTGTTATACCAGATAGACTCATCTGATATGGAAACAAGCATTGAGAGAGCAGAGCTTTCGGCGTCATCCGCTCAGAGAAACTATGAGACAGCGGTAAAGGATCTTGATAATCTGAATGTCAAGATAAAGGTAGCCGGAGTAGTTACGGAAGTGCTTGTAGAGGTCGGCGATGAGGTAGGCGCCGGACAGGAGGTAGCCAAGGTAAGGGATTCCTCAACAATGACAATAGAGCTTCCGTTCCCCGCCGATGAAGCAGACACGTTCTATGTCGGACAGAGCGCCGAGGTAACGCTTTACGGAACTTTTGAGACCCTTCCGGGAACTGTAAAATCCATAAGCGGAGCCAGCGAGGTTCAGACAGGTAATAAAATAGTAAAGAACGTAACCATAAGCGTGGAAAACCCCGGAGCGATTTCCAAGGAACAGATAGCCACGGCTCAGATAGGAACATCAGGATCGACACAGAGCGGAAAGTTCGAGTATAACGAAAACAGGAGCGTAAACGCCGAGGTCAGCGGAGAGGTAGTTGCCATCGTGAACGATGAGGGCTCCATAGTCTCCGACGGAAGCACGATCATAAGGCTTGAGAGCGACAATGTAACAAACTCTGTAGAATCAGCTTCCGACAGCGTGAAAGACGCTCAGCTCAGCCTTGAGAACCAGTATGAGGAACTTGAGGATTACACGATCACGTCGCCCATCGACGGAACGGTCATTGAAAAGAAAGTAAAAGCGGGAGATACCATCGATTCAAACGCCGAGCTTTGCACTATCTACGACCTTTCATATCTCAAGATGACAATGAATGTCGACGAGCTTGACATAAGCAAGGTAAAGGTAGGCCAGGATGTTACCGTGACCGCCGACGCCGTTAAGGGAAAAGTATATACAGGCGTGGTTACAAAGATAAATATGGCCGGAACAACTACAAACGGCGTTACCACATATCCGGTTGAAGTACAGATAGAGGAAACAGATGGACTTCTTCCGGGAATGAACGTCAGCACGGAGATAATCGTAAACCAGGTAAATGATGTTGTCGCTATACCTGTAGGAGCTGTTGTAAGAGGCGATATGGTTCTTGTGAAGACAGGGAATACGTCCGATGATCCCACGATCCCCGCGGGATATGAGTATGTGCAGGTTGAGACCGGAGTAAGCAACGACCAGTATGTGGAGATAAAGAGCGGCATTGAGGAAGGCGACGAAATAGCGTATATTTACATCGCTTCGGCCAATATGGATATGTTCTACGGCGGACCCGAAATGGCCGTCGCTGTAGGATAAGGAGGGGATAAAAATGGATCCTCTTATTGAATTCAGAGACGTCTCCAAAATTTATAATATGGGAGACACCGTTGTTAAGGCGGCCGACCACATCAGTTTTAAAATAAACAAAGGCGAGTTCATAGCCATAGTCGGACAGTCAGGATCTGGAAAGTCAACCTGTATGAATATAATAGGTTGCTTAGACATCCCAACGGAGGGAGAATATTTCCTCGGCGGACATAATGTTGGAGAGATGAATAAAAACCAACTCGCGGAAATAAGGAACAAAATGCTTGGATTTATTTTCCAGCAGTATAATCTTCTTCCAAAACTTAGTATATTGGAAAACGTGGAAATGCCGCTGATGTACGCTGGAGTTCCGAGATCTGAAAGGCATGTCAGGGCAAGGGAAGCGTTGAAGAGGGTTGGACTTTTGGATAAGGAAAAACATCTTCCCAGCCAGCTTTCAGGAGGACAGCAGCAGAGGGTGTCTATAGCCAGGGCGCTTGTTGGAAATCCATCAGTAATACTTGCCGATGAGCCGACTGGAGCCCTTGACTCAAGAACCGGACGCGAAGTATTAAAAATATTACAGAAACTGCATAAGAACGGTAATACGGTTGTTTTAATTACCCACGATAATTCCATAGCCGCCACGGCTGAAAGAGTCATAAGACTTGAAGATGGAAAAAAGATCTATGACGGGCCTACAACTGATCCTAATGCTTTTGTTCAGCCTACATTTACTTTAGACGACGATTCTGTCGAGGAAGGAGGAAATGAATGAATATTTACGAATCCTTCTCAATGGCAATGAAAAATATTAAAACAAGCAAAACAAGATCTATTCTTACTATGCTCGGAATAATCATAGGAGTTGCCGCCGTAATCGTCATAACCGGCATAGGCAACGGTATGGACATATATATGAGAAAACAGTTTGAGAGTATGGGAACAAACACCCTTTCCGTATATATAATGGGAAGGGGAAACCAGAAGATCACTGTAGATGAAATGCAGGAGATAGTCGATGAGAACTCGGAATACCTTGATAAAATGACTCCATCGATTAATTTCCAGGGATCAACAAAGGTCGGTACGGAAAATTTAAACTCCACAAGCGTAACAGGTGTAAGCGAACAGTTCCTTGATATTAAAAGTTACAAACTTTCTGAAGGACGAAACATACAGTATATGGATATAAAAAACAGAAACAGCGTATGTATCGTTGGATCTTATGTTGACCTTGCGTATTTTGGAGGTCAGGCCCTCGGAGATACAATAAAATTAAACGGAAGGGATTTCACCATAGTCGGGGTTATTGATGAGCAGGCCGACAGTGAGGAATACTCAACCGATGACTGTGTATATGTTCCATACAGCACCATAAGCAGAATGATGAACATAAGAGATGTGGACAGCTACACCGTAACATTTAAAAGCGAAGATGTTTCGGCCCAGGCAAAAACCGCTCTTGAGGACTCACTTACAGAATATTTCAACGGAGACAGCGATGCCTTCTATGTAAGCAGTATGGCCGAGATGCTTGATATGATGAACCAGATGACAAGCATCGTCATAACGATACTGACGCTTATAGCCGGAATATCCCTTGTTGTCGGCGGTATCGGAATTATGAACATTATGCTCGTGTCCGTTACGGAGCGTACAAGGGAGATAGGTATAAGAAAGGCTCTCGGAGCAAAGGAAAGATATATAATGAACCAGTTTGTCATAGAGGCCGCGGCGACCAGCGCCTTAGGCGGCGTAATAGGAATAATACTGGGATACATACTTTCGTTTTTCGTTTCAAGAGTCATATACGCTATCTATGCTGAACAATTTACCGTTATACCGACGTTCTTCTCTGTAATGGCGTCGTTTGGAATATCAGCCGCGATCGGTATATTCTTCGGATATATGCCGGCTAAGAAAGCGGCGAGACTCAATCCTATTGACGCTTTGAGGTATGACTGATAGTATATAGGTAATTAAATTTAAAGGAGGAAAACCATGAAAGGACTAAAAAAAATCGCGAGCCTTGCCTGCGCGGCGGTTTTTGCGGTCTCTGCCTTCGCAACGCCGGTTTTTGCGGCCGACAGTCAGACGGCTATTGAAACCGTAAGGGCTCTTGGCATAATAGACGGAGACGGTACCGGTATGAACCTCACCGGAAATGTTTCACGCGCCGAGTTCGCCAAAATGCTCGTATCGGCATCGGTCTACAGCGATGAGATGGGAGACGAGACGGCGAGCTCACTCTATAAAGACGTTAAAAAAGATTACTGGGCAGTCGAGTACATAAGAGTTGCCGTTGACAACGGCTGGATGACGGGATATTCCGACGGAACATTCAGGCCGGAACAGCACATAAAATATGAGGAGGCGGCAACCGCCACGCTCAAGCTGCTCGGATATGATCCTTCGACCTTCGCGGGAGTATTTCCCTCGGCTCAGATATCAAAGTTCCAGTCTTTGGGCCTTGACGACAACACAAGCCTTCAGAAAGGACAGTATGTAACAAGAAACGACTGCGTTAATATTTTCTATAACCTTCTCGGAGCCGATACGGCCGACGGACAGGTATACGCTTCAAAACTTGGATACAGCGTTGACAATTCAGGAAATATCAACTACTCGTCACTTGTTGAGAACGATCTTAAGGGACCCTATGTATATGAGACGGGAAGCATCTTCGCGAATATTCCGTTTGCCGCTTCCGACGCTGTTATTTACAGGAATGGCGTTATCAGCACTGCTTCGGATATCCAGATCTATGATGTTTACTATTATAATGAGGCTCTTAAGACAGTATGGATCTATGCTAACAGCGTAACCGGAACATACACGGCGGCTTCGCCTTCAACGGCTAATCCTACGAGCGCTACCGTTGCCGGAACGACATATACGCTTGAAAGCACGGCGGCATACAAACTTTCAGACCTTGGATCATACACTATCGGAGATACGGTAACGCTTCTCCTTGGCAAGGACGGCACGGCCGTAGACGTTGTTTCGACATCACGCTTCAGCGGCAGCTTTGTAGGTATAGTTTCAAGCATTGGCTCGGATTCATATACAAACGAGGCCGGAGCTAAGATAATCGAAAGCGTTGTAAACGTAACATGCACGGACGGAGTTGTAAGAAAATATCAGGCAAATACTGATAACCTTAAGGTCGGCGACGTTGTTGCAATCACCTTTGACGGACAGAACAACTCAGTTCAGAGGCAGGCGGTCAAGAGAATCAACGGAACGTTCAACTCCGACGGAACGAAGCTCGGAAGCCGCACATTGGCCGCCGACTGCAACATCATAAACGTAAATCAGGATTATTCCGCGGCGGTTACATACAAGTCAAAACTTGCTGGAAAGGAAATTTCCACGGACAATGTACTTTACTATGTAACAAACGGCAGCGGAGAGATCACCGATCTTATCCTTTACGATGTGACCAGCGACGGAAAACAGTTCGGTATAATCGTAAGCAAGCAGGAGATTTACGGCGAGGACGGAATGGCTGAGGAGCCTACGGCTACGACATACAACTATATCATCAACGGCCAGTCCGGAACGGCTACCGTTTCAGGAAACGACTTCGGCGGAGATCACGGAGCTGCGTACTTCCAGTTCAGAAACAACGAGCTTATATATGTCGGCAGACTGACATCCGTATCGCTCAACAACATAAGCTATGGCACGGCTTCAAGCGGAAGCAAGAAGTACGACGTAAGCGAGGATGTTCAGTGCTATGTCAAGACAGGAGCTAAACAGTATGAACAGACGAACCTTGCGACGGCTTCAAATACGACAAAATATAATGTTACAGGATATGTATACGGCGATGAGGTAGTTCTCATCATGCTTACCGAAAGGTAATACGAACATATCACAGGACGTCCACGGGTCGGCAAGACCCGGAGGACGTCCTATTTTTATGTTTTTTGATTTACCGCCGCAGGCTTTAGCCAAAACAGTACAGGGAGACTTCACAAAATAATAGAAGCCGGAAAGAGAACGGCAGAAAGTTAATTACTCAACATAAATTTTAATTTTTTTCAGTCCCTGATATTTCGGAACGTATGTAATCATCCGCCACTTTTTATAAAATATTGGCAAAATTTTAGAAAAAAATGCTCGAACGAGGGGATTTTTGATACTTTTCCCCCACTTTAATAATAAAAAGGTTGATTAATCAGAAAATTATGGTAAAATATTATTACGCATTTATTAAATAATTATTTCATTTTGATGTGCAGAACTTTTCTGCGAGGTGTGTTATGAAAAGAGTAAGAACAATAATCATCAGCATGATCACCGCGCTGTGTGTTTCGCTTTCCGCTTTCGGCGTTTACGGCGCGGAAGCAGGAAGCAATCCGTTTCTGCTCGGGTCGTCGGTCACGGATACCATTACGGCGGCAAAGCAGCTTGGCATACTGGACGACAATATGGTAACGAGCGATGTTGTCACCAGAAAGGAATTATGCAGGATGATCGTCAGGTTTTACAGAGCCTCGACGGGAGGAACGGGAATAACCCTTTCAAGAAGTCCGTTTTATGACTGTGACGCCAATGAGGTAACTTTTTGCTACGAAAACGGAATAATAGAGGGCATAGGAGACGTGACGTTCGCTCCGGATTATTTTGTTTCAAGACAGGAGGCCGCCGATATAGTCGTGAACGCCATAAATGCCTGTGGAGCCAACATAATCGAGCCGGAAAGGGATTTTACCCTCGAATACAGCGACAGAGGCGATATTGCCGAGGAATATGTAAAGGACGTCAGCTATCTTACAAGCATTGACGTCATAAACGGATACGGCGGGTATTTTTATCCGCAGTCCTATATTACGTTTGAGCAGGCAGCTTCAATGCTTGTGGAGTCATATTATCAGCTTATGCTTTCAAAAATAAGCATAAACGGCAAGCAGATCTCTCTCGGAGACGAGGAGGCGGAAATAACCGAAAAATTCGGTCAGCCTTCCTATAAATTGGAGGACGGAAATAAAGTCATCTGGGTATACAAGCAGTATATGACCAACTTCTTTTTTATCGGATTCTGCGAAGGCAAAGTGTCGGAGATATTCTCCAACGGAAACTCGTTCGTATACAGGGGAATCGCCTCAGGAAGCGGCGTAAGCGATGTGGATTTTGGAGCGAGGGCGGAAATATCCGGAAATAAGGCGTTTTATAACGATGGATATGGAATTGTTCAGACGGGAGCTTTTTCCCTTGACAACAAAATAAACTATGTGTACGCTTCAGTACACGACAGCGGAGCCGTGCATAAAATAAGCAACTCCACAATGGAAAAAGACACGGAGCTTCTCTATGACATAATAAACAGCGAAAGGATAAAGAGAGGACTGCCCGAGTTCACTAAAAATACAACGGTCGAGGCGGCCGCAAAACAGCATTCGCTGAATATGGGCTACTGGAACTATTCCGATTATACAAACAGGGACGGAGCGAGCCCCTTTGAGAGGTTCGACAACAGAGGGCTTGACTATATAATGGCTTCCGAAAATATCGCCAGAGTCAGCGGGCTTGTGGTCGAGATATATATTGAGTGGATGGAGAATCCAGGAAGCAGAAGCAACCTTTTGACCGATTATATGGATACTGTCGGCATAGGTATGAATATAAGCACGTCAGATAAACTTATTTACGCCACAATGGATTTTCTCAAGCTGAGATCCTGATTGGAGATTAAAAGCTCACAGAGCCCGTTATCCGGGCCCTGTGAGCTTTTTTTGACATACGGCGTCGGCCGTTAATTTCTGCAGTTACAGTTTCCTGAGCAGGCGTTTTCAAGTTCGCTGAGCGTGGGCGGGCAGAACATATCCGAAGGGAAGGAGAGGCTGTTGAAGAAATCGCATACGCTCTCCGTGCTTTCTGTCGCTGTGCAGTCGTTGGGAATACAGCATCCATAGCTGTGAACGAGCATATTCACAGGACGGAAAAGTCTTATTACAGCAAAAAGCCCGATAGTGACGCAGACAGCCGTGGGAACCTCAACGACCGAGTCATCGCATCCGCATCCGCAGTCGCAGCTGCATTTAGGAGTAAGCCTGAGTTCCGCATCCAAAGCGGCGGCTTTTCCCTCAACGGAAACATAGGGTCCCGATGATGTTGAAAGGCCTTCGGCGTTGACAAGGTCGGTGGCCATTGCGGTGTCGCTTCCTACGGAGCCGAAAAGCGTTGCCTGCATGGTGTATACGCTTGTGGCTCTCTTGCAGGTAATGAAGTTGCAGTCGGAGTCTCTGAAGGTTATCGTATAGGAGAATACAAATTTGATCTCTACATCCCAATAGCCGGTTCTGAAGGCGTTTTCTTTTTTCTTTGTGATCAGTATTTTGCAAAGGCAAAGGTCGTCGATGGATACGGAGGCGGCGTTTGACGGAGGAACGATTATATCCCCCTCCTGAAGAATTTCATTGCAGGAAGCCGCGTTCCTTGCGCAGCGGGCCGGTCCGAGCAGGCAAGGCGTTAAGCAGATCTGTTTACGGCACTGATCAAAAATTTTGTAAGCGATGATGCAATCTTCTGTAGACGCATTAGACTGCGCTGAGCAGTTCAGAGTTGATTCACAGCAAGACATATCCAATGCCTCCCATATTTTTTTATGTTATATAATATGAGAATTTTATTAAACGGTGAGTGAAAACGGCCTATTTTATTGACAGGAATATGCCTAAGCCTTATACTATATAAATTAAACGGAGCCGGAAAGCTGGTGTTTTATAATGAAGGAAATCAGATTTTCGTTTGATGATGACGACAGGACGGAAAATAATGAGGACATAGACATGTCCGAATATAAAGAATATATAAGGGATCTTTTCAGTGAGCCCGATGACGAAGCGGACGAGGGAGATGAGGAACAGCCTGAGGAAGAATTTGGTCCCGATACGATCCCGGAAGACCCTGACACGGACGGCGAGTTTGACGAAGACGAGGAAGACGGCGATAGCGGCGGGGAGGAGACTAAGAGGAGACCGCGCCGCGCCGACACAGAAGGCGAAAGAAAGATCAGCCGCGCCGCCAGAAGAAGGCTCGCCGTAAGGATTGCGGGAGGAGCAGCCGCCGCTGCCGCCATAGGCGCGGTGTTTTTGGCGTCTCCTGTTTTTGCCGTAAGAAATATTGAGATAAATGACACAAGATATTTCACAAGCGATGAGATATGCTCTAAAATCGGCCTTTACACGGGTGATAACGGCGTGTTTTTCAATAAGGGTAGGGCTGAAAAGATACTTGAAAGCGATAAATATATATCCGAGGCGGATGTTTCGTTCCGCTTTCCCGATACTATGGTCATAACCATAGACGAGAACAGGATATACGGATATATCAATTATCTCGGAGACTATCTCTATATTGACAGAGAAGGAAGAGTAATAGACGTGAAAGGCGAAACGGAGGAAAGCCTGCCCGTTATTGAGGGACTCAAATTCAACTCATTTACCATTGGAGAAGTCATGCGGGTTGAAAACGAGGACTCGTTTGAGGCCGCCCTCATAATTTCAAACGCCATGTCAAAATACGAGGTGGAGGGCAAGAAGGTAAGCGTGAATGTGGCGGACTGCGATAACCTCTACGCTTATATCGACAATATTAAGGTGCTTTTGGGCGACACGTCAAGAATGGAGGAAAAAATAAAAACCATGGCCGAGGCCGTAGCTGAAATACCCGAGGGAGACATGGGCACTCTTGATTTGCAGGATCTCAGCAAGCCGATAATTTTTAAATATTCGACCTGACAGACGAGGTACCTTAAAAATTTCTTTAAAAATTAAAATTTTTATTGAATATTAGGTAAAAACAATATACAATGTAATATGAGTATAATTCAAGAATGAATAAGTATGTTTACCAGCTTGATTATAATTTATTTACATATACTGGAGAAAGTTTAGGAGGATTACAATGGCCGGAATTGAATTTGACATGAATAACACTAATGTTGCGCAGATAAAAGTTGTAGGTGTCGGCGGCGGCGGAAACAATGCTGTTGACAGGATGATTGCCGACAATATGTCTGGCGTTGACTTCATTTCTATAAACACGGATAAACAGCAGCTTGACAGATCTCTCGCTCAGACAAAGATACAGATCGGCGAAAAGCTTACAAGGGGACTCGGAGCCGGCGGAAACCCCGAGATCGGAGAAAAGAGCGTTGATGAGACAAAAGACGAGATAGCGAACGCTTTCAAGGACGCTGATATGATATTCGTTACGGCCGGTATGGGCGGCGGAACAGGTACGGGAGCCGCTCCGAAAGTAGCGGGAATAGCAAAAGACATGGGCAAGCTCACTGTCGGCGTTGTAACAAAACCCTTCTTCTTTGAAGGAAAGAAGAGAATGGACAACGCTGAAAAGGGTATCGCGGAGCTTAAGAAAAATGTTGATACTCTTGTTATAATACCAAACCAGAAGCTCTTAAGCATAATAGATAAAAAGACAACTATGGTAGAGGCTTTCAGAAAGGCCGACGAAATACTCAGACAGGGCGTTTCCGGAATTACCGACCTTATCTCCAGTCCCGGAATCATCAATCTTGATTTTGCCGACGTAAGAACGATTATGTCCGATAAGGGAATCGCTCATATGGGCATTGGTATCGGAACCGGCGAAAACAAGGCGGAAATGGCAGCCAAAGCCGCTATTTCAAGCCCTCTGCTTGAGACTACCATTGCCGGAGCTAAATATGTGCTTATCAATATCTGCGGAGACGCTAACCTCGGACTTCTTGAGGCAGGAGAAGCCGCAAGCCTTATTTCCGAGTCCATCGATCCTAACGCCGAGATTATTTTCGGTACTACGCTCAACGAGGAACTTGACGATAAGGTTATCGTTACGGTTATCGCTACCGGTATCGACTGCGAAGGCTTCAGCAAGGACGAGCCCACTCCTAAAAAGGCGGAGGAAACAACAACTGCCGGCGCAAGCAAAGATACGGAAGAAAAACCGGCTGAGAAAGACGAAAAGACCGAAAGCCAGCCGGAGGTCGTTTCCTATATCGACAACAACGGGGAAAAGGTTGATCTTGATATAGATATACCCAGTTTCCTCAGAAGAAGAAAATCATAATAACTCAAAAACCATCGGCTAATATTGAGCTGCTCTTGGACTGACGGGAGCAGCTTGTTTTATAAAAGGAGGGTATTGAAATGAAATATTTGATCTTGGGCGCAGGCGGAACCGGAGCGTCCATAGGCGCGTTTTTGGCTGCCGAAGGTAAAGACGTTACTTTTATGGCAAGGGGAGCCCATCTTGAGGCAATGAGAAAAAACGGCCTTGTGCTTGACTCCGGCCTTAAGGGACATATGGAAATAAAAAACGTAAAGGCCTTTGAGGGTAAGGATATAAACGATAAAGCCGACGTTATTTTTGTATGCGTTAAAAGCTATTCCCTGGAAGACATAATCCCTGTTATAAAAAGAGCGGCCGGCGCCGATACTATCATAATTCCCATCCTTAATATGTTTAAAACCGGAGCGAAGATCAAAGAATATATCCCCGAGGTTAAATGCCTCGAAGGCTGTATTTACATAAGCGCGTTTATTGACGCTCCCGGAAAGATCGTTCATGCCGGTGATACGTTTAAAGTATTTTTCGGAAATCCCTATAATGAGGACGTAAAGGAAGAAATTATGGAACAGGTCGTTTCCGATCTTAAGTCCGCAGGCGTTACGGCGGGTATCTCCGACGATATACTCAGGGATACGTTCAAAAAATTCTCCTTCATTTCAGCCTTTGCCGCCACAGGAGCTTACTATGACGTAGACGCCGGAGCGATACACAGAGAGGGAGAAATAAGGGAATTTTATAAATCCCTCGTAAGAGAAATAATCGAGATCGGAAAGGAGATGGGCGTCAATACGAGCCCCACCCTTTTTGAGGATGATATGACGACTATGGACTCCTTTGGCGACGATATAAAGACGTCGCTCCAGAGAGATCTTGAGGCAGGCAAAAACTCCGAGATCGACACGCTTATTTTCGGAGTCTCAAGGCTTGGAAAGCAGTATGGAGTGCCTACTCCCTGCTACGACAGGGTCACGGCTAAATTCTCTTAATTTTTTCTAAAATATGTGGAGAAATTTATGCCGCTATGGTATACTTGTTCTATTAAAATGAGTGGTTTGAGGTGAACGGCAGATGGCTGAAAAAAATCATGTGCAGGTTATGATAGAGGGTAAGCTGATGACCCTTGTGGGTACGGAAAGCCCCGAATATATGAAAAGCGTAGCCGAGTACATAGAGGAAAAAAATAAGGAGATACGTTCCGGTGAAAACGGTAGACGGATGAATGTGGCCATGGCCTCTATACTTACTTCTATAAATGTTGCCGATGATTATTTTAAGGAAAAAGAAAAAAACAACGATCTTCAAAAACAGGCCGATGACCTTAAGGAGCAGCTTGAAAGCTGCAAAAAAGAGCTTGAAGAGGCTAAAAAGGAGATCGAACAGCTTAACAGGGATATATATATCCTTAAGGATGACATGAACATGCTTGCTGAGGAAAAGGCGCAGGTGGAGGATCAGCTTGACGAGTATTTCGTTGCCCTTGACGCCAGCAAGAATATAACGAGCAAGAACAAAAACAGGCAATGAGTATGTGGGGCGGGTTTAAAATGCTCTTGTAAAAGCAAACGAGAGCATAGCTATTCCCGCCCTGTTTGAATATATTGGAGGAAATAATATGCTTAAACCGGAATTGCTTTCGCCCTGCGGGAACATGGAGGCCCTGAGAGCGGCCATAAATAACGGAGCAGACGCTGTTTATCTTGGCGGAAAGGATTTCAGCGCCAGAAAATACGCGGGCAATTTTTCCGTCGAGGAAATAGAGGAAGCCTGCGATTACTGTCACCTGCGCGGAGCGAAGGTGTATGTGACGGTAAATACTCTGTACAAGGACCAGGAACTGACAAAGTTCATTAAATTCGTTAAGGAACTTTATATGGCCGGCGTTGACGCTCTGATCGTACAGGATCTTGGGGCGGCAAATCTTATTAAAAGATCATTCCCCGATCTAAAACTTAACGCCAGCACCCAGCTTACGGCCAATACCGCCGATGACGTTAACTTCCTTTACAAAAACGGATTCGATAAGGTCATATTAAGCAGGGAACTGTCCATAGACGAGATAAGGGATATTAGGAAAAACACGGACGCTGAAATAGAATGTTTTGTTCATGGAGCGCTGTGCGTTTCCTTTTCCGGGCAGTGCATTATGAGCAGTATTTTAGGCGGAAGGAGCGGAAACAGAGGATGCTGCGCCCAGACATGCCGTCTGCCCTATGAGCTTTACAGGGACTATGATAAGGTAGACGAGGGATATCTTATGAGCCCCAAGGACATAGAAACGCTTGAGATACTTCCTCAGCTTATAGAGGCCGGGATAAATTCCTTCAAAATAGAGGGCAGGATGAAAAATCCAGAGTATGTGGCGGGAGTTACGGCCATATACAGAAAATATATAGATATGTACTTTGACGCCCCAGAGGGCTACAGCGTTGATAAAAACGATCTAAAGATACTTCTTCAGCTTTTCAACAGGGGAGGCTTTACAAACGGATATTTCACCACTCCGGCGGGTTCTGATATGATGAGCACGGAAAGGCCGAAGGCGTGGGGACTTAAGACCGGCATCGTGGACGTTTATGACGGAAAATACGGCAGGGCGTCCATAAGGACAAGGGAGCCCCTTGTGCCCGGAGACGGAATAGAAGTATGGACAAAAAATGAACCCCATGTCGGATGCGGAATATCCAAGCCGTCAAGAGCCGGAGAAGTCATAAGCGTTATGATAAAGGGCGATATAGAAAAGAACGACGTTGTATATAAAACGTACGACAAGGCGCTTATGGACTCTATGAAGAAAACCTATGAAAAGGACACAAGAAGGACCGATATTTACGGAAAACTTACGGTAAAAAGAGGAAAGCCCATGGAACTTAAGCTCTGGCTCAAAGAGGGCGTAAGCATTGCCGTCAGCGGAGCGGAGCCTGCCGAAGCAGAAAACCGCCCGGCAACAAAAGACAGCCTTGAAAAACAGATAGGCAAAATGGGTTCCACGCCGTTCAGGCTTGAAAAGCTGGACGTTATCCTTGACGACGGCCTGTTTGCCGATATTAAATCGCTCAACGATTTGAGGAGAAGCGCCTGCGAGCTTTTAGAGGAAAAAATAACGTCGAAAAACAAGCATGGCGAGCCGGAATTTGTGGCGTTCCCTGAGACAAGCGTCAGCGGAATAAAGAAAAACAAAAGGCTGAACGTAAAGGTCAGAAATATGGAGCAGTTCAACGCCGCCTGCCGGGAGGGCGTAAACACCATATATTTTGAAATGTCCGATGAGCTTGGGGATAACCTTGAGAAGATAATAGAAAAGGCTCATTCGATGGAAATAGAGATCTTCGCTGCCTTCCCCAGAATATACAGGAAAAAGGACGAGAAAATATATATGCCTCTTATTTCAAGACTGTCAAACAGTATGCTTGACGGCTTCCTCGTTACATCGGTCGGACAGTTCGACTCCGTAAAATCGACAGGAAAAAAGACTGCCGTGGATTATAATATGAACGTGTTTAATAACGAGGCCGTGGAATATTTCAAGCACAGGGGAGCCGACAGGATAACCATGTCCGTGGAGATGAACGTAAAGGAGCTTAATGAGGCCGCCGATGACGACTGCGAAATGGTCGTGTACGGATACCTGCCCCTTATGACAACGGTGCAGTGTCCCATAGGAAACTATGCCGGAGGAAAAACCGCGGGAATATACTGTTCCGAAAGATATTCGGACGAGGATTATGTGCTTAAGGACAGAAAGGACGTTGCTTTCCCTCTGCTTCCAAACTGCGATATATGCGTATGCCAGATATTGAACAGCAAGCTGCTTTTCACGCTCAAATTTTACGACGAGATACTTGAAACGCCGTCGGGCTTTGTGCGTCTTGATTTTACGAAGGAAACTTCCGGGGAAGTATCGGACATCGTCAGAGGCTATATGGAAATGACGGACGATGTGAGACATCCGGGACAGGCGGCGAAGGCTCTGCTGAATAAAATGTCAAAGAGGGCCGTGACAAAGGGACACTTCTTCAGAGGAGTTGAGTAATGACTCGATGTATGATTTTATAATACTGTTAAGCAGATATTTATTTATTATATATATCGCCGTATTCGTCCTCATGGGGCTCGTATTCGTGACGAGCGAGAGAAGCGAAAATTATGGCAGACTGCCAAGGGCGATTTCTGTCCAGAGAAAAGTAATGATACTTATGCACTTGACCGCCTATGCCATATTGTGCTGGGACAGGGAAAAGGGCAGCGTTAACATTAACGTCATAGTCTCCGGAGCGGGTGCTTTGGTCTATCTATTCGTTTCGTCATTCCTGCTTGGAAAAATATACAGCCACGGCTGTCCGCTTATATGGAACTGTATGTATTTCCTGATGGACGCCGGGCTTATAATGCTGCAAAGGCTGAACCCCGAACTGGCGAACAAGCAGCTTGTATGGATGACTGTAAGCACTGTGGCGATAATGATAATACCGCCTATGCTTAAGGTAATGCCTAAGCTGGAAAAATTCGAGACCTTTTATCTCATACTTGCCATAGCGCTCATATTGCTCCCCTTTGTTTTCGGAAACGAGGAGTATGGCTCGCTTAACTGGATAAGCATAAAAGGAATAGGCTTCCAGCCTTCGGAGATAGTTAAATTTATGTTCCTTCTTTATATCGCCTGCGTTTTCAGAAAGCCGCTGGATTTCAAAAAGCTTTGTATCGTGACGGGATTCGCGGCGTTCCTTGTGCTTTGTCTTGTAATACAGAAGGATCTCGGAGGCGCGCTTATATTCTTTGTGACATATATGCTGCTTTTGTATATTACAACAAGCAACCTTCTGCTTCTTGTATCGGGCTTCGGCGCTATGGCGATGGCCTGCGTCGTGGCGTATAAACTTTTTGGACATGTCAGGGTCAGAGTCCAGGCTTGGCTTGACCCGTGGATCGACGCCGGAGATACGGGATATCAGATAACCCAGTCGCTTTTTGCCATAACGACATGGGGATTCCTCGGAAGCGGGCTTACAAGGGGAATGCCGGGCAAAATACCGGTCGTAGAAAGAGACTTTATATTCGCGGCGATTTGCGAGGAAATGGGGACGTTGTTCGCTATGGGGATCGTATGTATATATATACTGCTTTTCCTCAGAGGAATGGTCATAGCCGTAAGGGCGAAAAGAAGATTTTACAGCATGCTTTCTGCGGGAATAGTAATTATGTTCGCGCTGCAAACGTTTTTGATAATAGGCGGAGTCATAAAGCTCATACCGCTTACGGGCGTTACGCTTCCGTTTGTAAGCTACGGAGGAAGCTCCGTTCTTGTGAGCGTGGCTCTTATGGGACTTTTACAGTGGGCAAACGGAACGCCGGCGGAGAAACGAGCCGACGATGACACGGATGAAGCCTTTGAGCACAGGCTTCCTTCCATAAAAGGACTTTTTAGAAGAAAATCTCAATAAATTGAGGTGATAGTATGCACAGCGGTATGAAAACAAGTATGAAAAGGGTCTTTTGGATAATAGTCGTACTTTTTTTCCTTGTGCTTGGAACGATGTTTAAACTTGTCGCCTATGACAGACAGGCCATAGCCTCAAACAGCTATAACTCAAGACTCGGATACGGAAACAGCGATTTTAAACGAGGCACCATTTACGACACCGACGGCAACGTGATGGCTGAAAGCGTGGAGTCAGGCGACGGAGGATATGAAAGGACATATCCTTACGGAGAAGCTGCGGCGCATATAACCGGATATACCGGCTCAGGAGCCGCCGGCATAGAAGCCGTAAAAAACTACGAGCTGCTCGGCCTTGACAACGAGATAGGCCAGAGAGTGAAAAAACTGTTTTCAGACGGAGAGATGAGCGGAGACGATGTGTATCTTACCATAGATATGGATATACAGGAGCTGGCCTATAAGCTTTTGGGAAACAATAAGGGCGCGGCCGTTGTTATGGATCCGACAACGGGCGGTATCATAGCTATGGCGTCCACTCCATCGTTTGATCCCAACAGCGTCAACGCCGACTGGGACGAGCTTTCGACCAACGAGGACAGCCCCATGCTCAACAGAGCGACCCAGGGACTTTATCCTCCCGGCTCCACGTTTAAGATAGTAACGGCTTTATCGGCTATGAGAAATATGGACGACCTTGACAGCTTTGTTTTTGACTGCGAGGGCGAGGTCCAGCTTGGAGATAAAATAATACACTGCTTTAACTCTAAAGTACACGGAGTCGTAAACATAGACGACGCTATGGCCTATTCGTGCAACTGTACTTTCGCTTCTCTGGGCGACAGAATAGGCTCGGGCGAATTGAGAAAAACGGCGGACGATCTTAGAATAAACTCTGATATAAGCTTTGATCTGCCGCTTTCGGACAGCATAGTGTCGCTTACAAGATTTTCAAGCATAAGCGAATTGGCTGAAACGTCCATCGGACAGGGAAAGACCCTCGTTACTCCGCTTTATATGGCTATGCTCATATCATCGGTCGCCAACGACGGTGTTATGATGCAGCCCTATATGATAGAAAAGGTAACAAACTCGGACGGCGGAACGAAATCAACGACAGTTCCCAAAATATATGATACGGTAATGACGCCGGAGGAGGCCGACAGGCTTACGGAAATGCTCGTTCAGGTAATAAACAGGGGAACCGGAACTGCGGCTTATCTGGACGGTTACCAGGCCGCCGGCAAAACCGGAACGGCCGAGAATGCCGAAGAATATGACCATAGCTGGTTTGTGGGATTTGCTTCCACGGATAAACCGGACGTGGCCGTGGCGGTCATACTTGAAAACGTAAGCGGCTCGGCAAGGGCAACTCCGATTGGCGGAAAACTTATGCAGGCCGTGCTTGATAAGAAATACAGCGGAAGCATCAGCGGAAACGACTATATATATACGCCTCCGGCGGATACGGAGCCGGATAACGGCGATGAAATCAACAGCGATACAGAAATCATTGAGGACGTTGTCGCTCCAGAGGATGATTATGTTATCGGCAGCGACCAGCTTCCCGGATTTGATGACGGAGAGGATGATCAATCCGAAGTTTTGGGCGGAGATAACCAAGAGACCGGGCCTCCCGCGGGAATGACGGACAATGAAGGAACGGAAGGTTCCGAGGAAACGGGCAGCGGAAGCACCGGGGACGGCGAAACAGCCGTTCCCGGCCGTTATTCCGATGAGCAGGGACATCAGCTTGTGATTGTCAATAAGTAGAGTGGACAAACTTGTTAAAAGAGGTTTGTCCGTTTTTTTATGCCGTCTTTTAATAGGATTTTATAAAATTTTACATATAGGTTGAAAAGAACATAAAAAAGCGGTATACTTATACTAATTGACAGATACACTATAAACTGTACGGAGGTAATCAGGTGATAGAAGCAGTCAGTTGCGGAGGCGTTGTGATCTGCCGGTGGAAAATTCTTCTGCTGTATAAGAATCAGAACGGACGCTATATGGGCTGGGTATTACCTAAAGGTACTGTTGAAGAAGGAGAAAGCTTTAAGGAAACAGCACTTAGAGAAGTAAAAGAGGAATCTGGGGCCAATGGCCGGGTAATAAAATATATCGGAAAGACCCAGTATGTTTTCCGTGGTAATGACGATATGGTAAGCAAGTCCGTGCATTGGTATTTGATGTCGGCAGATTCGTTCTATTGCAAGCCGCAAAGCGAGGAGTTTTTCGCAGACGCAGGGTTTTACAAGTTCCATGAGGCATACCATCTGCTTAAATTCAATGATGAAAGGCAAATGCTTAAAAGGGCGTTTTTTGAATACGCGGAATTGAAGAAAGCCGAAGGGATAACGCCAAGAAATGTAATCCTAAGGGGATACAATAATAATTAGTTCACGAAAGGAGAATTTATTATGAAGACTTTAAGTGAAAGCAGCTCAGAACTCAGAGCATACATCGCAGGACTCAGAGAGGAAGAAAACAGAAACAAACTTATCGGACTTATCGTAGTCGGCTCAGTCGTTATCGCGCTTCTCGCCGCTGCCATCGTTTACCTTATTAAGAAGAAAAACGAGAATGACAGCTTTGACGACTGGGATGATGAATGGGATGACGATGAGTGCTGCTGTGACGACGACGAGTGCTGCTGCACTGACAGCGACGTTGACAAAAGCGTAAAAGTTGAGCCTTACGAGAAATGATCTCTTGATAAACGGCATAAACCGCGGGAATGAAAGCAATAATATTTTTATTCCTGCGGTATTTTTATATACTTTAACGGATTGAATTTAATCGAAACAAAATATAAAATATCCTTTAGGGGATATATTTGTATGAAACAGAGGCGAATATTATGATACCCATAAAAAAGGAAACTCTTAAGGGAAGTATTCCGGTGATTATTATGGCCGTATGCATATTGGCGGCTGTTATTGTTATAATCGTTAACGATCTGTCTTTCAGCGACGTATACGATTATATAATGATGAACAGAACGAAGGCGCTTATCATAATCCTTTTGCTTTATACGGCAAAAAGTCTTACGGTTGTTATATATTACAGCCTCCTTGTGGCGCTGACAGGATATATATTCGATCTGCCGACGGCCCTTTTGGTAAACTCGGCCGGAACGATGATATGCCTCACGGTATCATATATTATGGGATATTATACAAATAACGACGCTTTATTGAAAAAACTGGACAGGACTCCGAAGATAAAGAGGTATTTTGAAAAATGCGAGGAGAACTCGTTTCTCGTCTGCTATATACTCCATGCCCTCGGGCTTTCAACGGAAATACTCGGACTTATATTCGGATTTTTGAGAATGCCGTATATAAAATATGTGGTCAGCAGCTTTCTTGCCGTTTCTCCGGGAATGGTGTGCGTGACCATATTCGGAAGGGAACTTGACTTCACTTCTCCGGCGTTTTGGGTCGCGGTGTGCGTTGAGGCTACGGTAATCATAACGGCATATATATACTCGCATAAGAAACTGCTGAAAAAGAAATAAAAGAAATAAAAGAAACAAAAAGAAATAAATTAATGAAAGAGGGGCTTCTGGTGATCGACAAGGAATTTTTGGGTACAGAAAAGGTGAGCAGACTGTTTGTAAAACTCGCCGTACCTTCCGTTGTGGCTCAGCTTGTCAACCTTTTGTATAATATGGTTGACAGGATATACATAGGACATATGGAAAACGTGGGAAGGCTGGCGCTTACCGGCGTAGGCGTTTGTATGCCGGTAATACTTATCGTATCGGCATTCGCGGCCTTTGTCGGCATGGGCGGAGCGCCGCAGGTTTCCATATTTATGGGTAAAAAGGATTATGATTCCGCCGAAAGAACCATGGGAAGCTGCTTCTCGTTTTTGATAATAATAAGCCTGCTGCTGACGGCCGTGCTTTACATATTCGGAGAAAGGCTCCTTATGGTTTTCGGAGCCAGCGAAAATACCATAGGTTACGCCGTTGATTATATGAATATATACATACTCGGAACGATATTTGTCCAGCTCGCCCTTGGTATGAATATGTTCATAACCTGTCAGGGATTTACGAAAATAAGCATGCTTTCGGTCATTATCGGAGCAGTGCTGAACATAATACTTGACCCCGTATTCATATTCCTTTTTGATATGGGAGTAAAGGGAGCCGCCCTTGCCACAATAATTTCTCAGGCGGTTTCGGCGGTTTGGGTCGTAGGTTTCCTAATAAGCAAAAGAAGCGGCATAAGGCTTAAAAAAGAAAATCTGAGAATAAAAAGCTCTCTTCTTCTTCCATGTCTTGCCCTTGGAATTTCTCCGTTTATAATGCAGTCGACGGAAAGCATAATAAATATATGCTTCAACGCCTCTCTGCTTAAATACGGCGACGACATCGCCGTTGGAGCTATGACAGTGCTTTCTACCATAATGCAGTTTTCCATGCTGCCGCTTCAGGGAATGGCTCAGGGAGCCCAGCCCATAACAAGCTATAATTTTGGAGCGGGAAATCCGAACAGGGTTAAGCAATCGGTTAAACTCCTGCTTATAACAAGCCTGACTTTCTCAATGCTTTTGTGGGCGCTGCTTATGATCATGCCAGACAAGTTTGTTCTTATGTTCAATTCGGAGCCGGAGCTCATAAGTTATGGCTCATGGGCGATGAGGATATATTTCGCCGTATCGGGAATCTTCGGCATACAAATAGCCTGCCAGCAGACGTTCATTGCCATTGGAAACGCGAAAACATCGCTTTTCCTCGCGATATTCAGAAAAATAATCCTGCTCATACCGCTCATATATATACTGCCGCATTTCTTTGAGAATAAGGCCATGGCCGTATATATGGCAGAGCCGGTGGCGGACGTTATCGCGGTCTTCACGACAAGCATGCTTTTTATAAGATATTTCGGAAAAACCATGAGAGAAATGAAGGCGGCTCAAAATGCCGTTGAACAGTAAGGAGGAAAATGATGAGAAAAATAAGAATAGCTCAGATACAGATGCCTGTTTTCGCCGATAAAAAAGATACGGTAGAATACATAGAAAAAGCCGTAAAAAGAGCGTCCGAAAACGCTGATTTCGTCACGCTTCCGGAAATGTTCTGCTGTCCATACAGCATTGATAATTTCGCGGACTATGCCGAGAAAGACGGGGGAGAAATGTGGAAGGTCTGCTCGGAGCTGGCAAAGGAGCAGGGAATATATCTTTCCGCCGGCACAATGCCGGAAACAGACGAAGATGAAAATATATATAATACGGCCTATGTGTTTGACAGGAATGGAAAATGTATAGCCAAGCACAGAAAAATGCATTTGTTTGATATTGACGTAAAGGGAGGACAGCGCTTCAAGGAATCCGAGGTTCTGACTCCCGGAAACGATGTTACGGTTTTTGATACGGAGTTTGGCACATTTGGCCTGTGTATATGCTATGACATAAGATTTCCGGAGCTTTCAAGGCTTATGACGCTGAAGGGAGCCGAGGCCATACTTGTTCCGGCGGCGTTCAATATGACTACCGGACCGTCCCACTGGGAGCTGCTGTTCAGATCTCAGTCGCTCAACAACCAGATCTTTGCCATAGGCACGGCTCCCGCCAGGGACCCGCTGGCCTCATATCAGTCCTGGGGCCACAGCATAGTTACGGATCCGTGGGGAAGGGTAGTTCATCAGATGGACGAGAAGGAAGGAATAATGACAACGGAAATCGATCTCGACTATGCCGCCGAGGTAAGGGAACAGATACCCGTTCTTAAACAGAGAAGAACCGACGTTTATACGCTTTCGGAAAATAAATAACAAAAATCGAGCCGCCGTAGACTCCGTATTTTGGATGTTCACGGCGGCTGTTTATTTGCCTAAAAATAAAATTTATTAATAAAAATACTGAACGGTATTTCACTTTATGCCGGCGGCCAATTACTCGCCGTCTTCTTTTTTATCCTCGATTATCATATCCTCCGGCCTTATCTCTTCGGCCTTTACGTCATCACTTTCGGCCTGCGGAATGTCCTCTTCTTTGAATTCAGCGTTCGCGGCGTCCTCCTTGAGAACAAGAGTGCTCATAAGTTTGAACGTGCTTATTATGGTTATAAGATTCTGGGCTCCGTCAATAAGAAGGCTTATTCCTATGAGCATTATAAGCGCCGTCGTAACCTCACCGGAATTGATTATAAGCGAAAAGCCGAAAACTATTGTAAACAGCGATACGACAACTATAAGCCCCCACTTTTCGTGCCCGAGAGATCTGGCGTCAAGGGCGACCTTTATTTTATATATACCGTCGGCGGCTATTATTATGCCGATAAGCACTGGAAGGATCGGCATTATGATGCTTGGAAAGATCACGAGCAGAGCTCCGACAATAATGAAAAACACGCCGAGTATAAGATTGAACTGGAACGATATTGAACGGTCGTTTTCCTTGTTTTTTATAAACTGCGACAGGCGGACGATGCCGAGTATGAGAAGGGCGGCGCCGAAGGCGTAGCATATAACGCGCAGAGACGTGTGCGGCCAAGCCAGAAGACAGATGCCAAGCACGATGAACACGAAGGCTAAAGTTATATAAACCAGAAGGGCTTTTTTCATAATTTCCATAATAATCATCCTTTCGCTTCCTTTTGCTGTGAGACAGTAATATTATAATGCCGGCGAAGTCAATTATCAATAATTTGCTCAAAAGCGGACGATAAAAAACTTGCTCCCAATAAAATATTTAATATCTTTAGTATGAATTAACAAAACGATTTTTAGATGGTATAATAAATAATATATCCCATAAAAAATTAAAGTGTAATTACAGTACGCTTTACTTGACTACCACGCTAAAGTGTATTATAATTAATTCCATTGAATAATGGGTAAAACAACGGGAGATATGGATATGGATAAAATAAAGTGCATCAAAAATGATGAAGAGGCCATTCTCAGGTTTAAGAACCTTTACAGGCAGTACGGCTACAAGCAGTACAAAATGAGCAAATTTGAAGAATACGACCTCTACGCGGAAAATAAAAATTTCCTTATGAACAGCAATATCATAACCTTTACCGACCTTAACGGAAAACTTATGGCGCTTAAGCCGGACGTCACCCTTTCCATAGCGAAAAACGTAAAGGATACCGACGGTATACAGAAGCTGTATTACAGCGAAAACGTATACAGAGCCAGAAAGGGCGGAAACGAGTTCAGGGAAATAATGCAGACCGGACTGGAATGCATGGGAAAAATAGATCTTTATTCGGTTGGCGAGGTGCTTATGCTGGCGGCGAAAAGCCTTGAGGAAATCTCGGACAGCTATATCATCGACATATCCCACACCGGATTTGTCGCCGAGCTTTTTAAGGACATTCCCGAAGAAAAGAGAGAAACTCTTTTAAGCTACGTCAACGCTAAAAATTCCGTCGGAATAAGAAAAATATGCCGTAAATTCGGCCTTGGCGTCAGCCTTACGGAAAAGGCGGTAAAACTTGCATCTATTTACGGACCGTTTGAGAGCGTTATAGACGAGCTTAAGAGCATAAGCGTAAACAACAGAACCGATGAGGCTATAGACGAGCTTGAGGGCATATATAAAATGCTTAAGGTTTTCGGATGCGAGAAAAATATCAATATCGATTTTTCAATAATCAACAATATGAGCTATTATAACGGAATAGTATTTAAGGGATATGTTGCCGGAATACCGAGCCATATACTTTCCGGAGGAAGATACGACAGACTTCTTCAAAAGCTGGGAAAGAATGCCGGAGCCATAGGTTTCGCGCTTTATCTTGATATGCTCGACATGCTTAATTTTGAAGATGATGAATATGACGCCGACGTGCTCCTCTTATACGATGAAAGCATAAAACCGGGGGATATAGCCTCGGCCGCCCTTGATATAACATCGGAAGGCGAGAGCGTAGCGGCTTCGGCGGAAATGCCCGCGAACGGAAAATACAGGCGAGTCGTTCGCATTACGGAGAGGGGGCTTGAGAACATTGAAACAGTGGATTGATGTGGCGCTCCCCAAGGGACGTCTCGGAGAAAACGTATATAAAATATTCGATGAAGCCGGATACAGCTGCCCTTCCATACTGGAGACGAACAGAAAGCTGATTTTTGAGAATGAGGAAAACAAGGTCAGATATTTCTGGGTAAAGCCCTCCGATGTGGCCATATATGTGGAGAGGGGAGCCGCCGATATAGGCGTTGCCGGAAAAGATATAATACTTGAGTATGAGCCCGACGTTTTTGAGCTTGCGGACCTGAACATGGGAAAGTGCAGGATGTGCGTGGCCGGGCCCAAGGGCTTCAGGGACAACACGGCAAGGACGCTTAGGGTGGCGACTAAGTTCCAGAATATCGCCAGGGAGTTTTACGCGAGCAAAAGCAGGCAGATAGACATAATAAAGCTCAACGGATCCATAGAGCTGGCTCCAATCCTTAAAATGAGCGACGTCATCGTCGATATAGTTGAGACGGGAACGACTTTAAAGGAAAATAACCTTGAGGTGCTTGAGGAGATACTTCCCATAAGCGCGAGACTTATATCCAATAAGGTCAGTTTCAAGTTCAAAAACAATGAGATAATGGAAATTTGCGATAAAATAAACGAAATATGCGGTGCCAAGGGTGATGAATGATGATTAGGATAATGGACTATTCGGATACAAGCAATGACGAAATATTTTCAAGGGGGATGACGTCCACGGGACTTGAAGAAACCGTGGCGGAGATCATAGCCGACGTGAAGGAAAACGGAGACAAAGCCCTTTTTAAATATTGCGAGAAATTTGACAATACGGTAACTGACTGCCTTGAGGTCAGCGAGGACGAGGTCGGCGAGGCGTTTGACTCAGTTGACAAAGACCTTATCGAGGTAATGAAAAAGGCAAGGGAAAACATATATGATTATCATAAACACCAGGTAAAGAACAGCTTTGTCATCGCTGAGAAAGACGGCGTCGTTCTGGGACAGAAGGTGACTCCCCTTGAGAGAGCCGGCATATACGTTCCCGGAGGAACCGCCGCTTATCCTTCGACAGTGCTTATGAATATCGTTCCCGCCAAAATTGCCGGCGTAAAGGAGATAATAATGACGTCTCCGGCAAAGGACGGAAAGATAAATCCCGTAATTCTCGCCGCGGCAAAAATAGCCGGAGCGGACAGGATATTCAAGGCGGGCGGAGCTCAGGCAATAGCGGCTATGGCCTACGGAACGGAGTCCTATCCGAGGGTGGACAAGATCGTTGGCCCGGGAAACGCTTTTGTTGCCGAGGCTAAAAAACAGGTTTTCGGACTTGTGGATATAGATATGATAGCCGGCCCCAGCGAGATACTTGTCATAGCGGACGGCACCTGCGACCCGAAGACAGTGGCCGCCGATATGCTTTCACAGGCCGAGCATGACAGGATGGCGAGCGCGGTGCTCGTTACGAACAGCAGAAAGCTGGCTGAGGAGACATCCGCGGAGATAGAAAGACAGCTTAAGCTGCTCCCGAGGGAGGAAATAGCCCGTCCGTCCATAGAAAACAACGGGAAGATAATAATAGCCGAGTCCATACTGCAGGCCATTGAAATAGCAAACGAGATCGCTCCCGAGCATCTTGAGGTATGTGTGGACAACCCCTTTGATTATCTTGACAGGATAAAAAACGCCGGTTCCATATTCCTGGGCAAAAACTGCCCGGAGGCGCTTGGAGACTATTTCGCCGGACCGAACCACACCCTTCCGACCAGCGGAACGGCAAGATTCTCAAGTCCGCTTTCGGTTGACGATTTCGTGAAAAAATCGGCTTTCACATATTATACCGGAGACGCCCTCTCAAAGGTATGCGACGACATTGCTCGCTTCGCCGAGCAAGAAGGCTTGAGCGGGCACGCGAGGTCGGCTCTTGTCAGATTTGGCAAGGCCGGTATATGACAGGGGTGATGCGAAATGAGCAGATTTATGGATGAAAAATATACGTTCCTTGAGGAATATGTCCCGGGGGAACAGCCGACCGATATGCAGTACATAAAGCTGAATACAAACGAATCGCCTTTTCCGCCGTCTCCAATAGTGTCGCAAGCCATAACAAAAAGGGAGATCGACAGGATGCAGCTTTATCCGGATCCGGAATGCGGGGCGATTTCCCGCAGGCTCGCGGATATTTACGGCTTTGACAGGCAAAATATATTTATCGGCAACGGTTCCGATGATATTTTGAACTTTGCGTTCATGGCTTTCTGCCAAAACGGGGCCGCATTTCCGGACATAACCTACGGATTTTATGAGGTGTTCGCGAAGCTGCATGGAATAAAGGCCGATATAATACCGCTTAAGGATGATTTCTCAATAGACCCGGCGGACTATGAAGGCATAGGAAAAACCGTGTTCATAGCTAATCCGAACGCGCCTACGGGGCTTATACTTCCGGTTGAGGACATTGAAAGAATAGCCGTGTCAAATCCGGACAACGTAGTCGTAGTCGATGAGGCTTATATAGATTTCGGCGGAAAGAGCTGCGTTGACCTTGTGAGAAAATACGATAATGTGCTTGTCGTAAGGACATATTCAAAATCAAGATCGCTGGCCGGAGGAAGGCTCGGATTTTCCATCGGCTCAAAGGAAATAACGGCGGATCTTATGAAAATAAAATTTTCCACAAATCCGTACAGCGTAAACAGACTTACGCTTCTTGCGGGAGAGGCGAGCCTTTTGGATCAGAATTATTATAAAGAGAACTGCGCCAAAATAATAATGAACAGAAGGTTTACCAAAAGGGAGCTTGATAAAATGGGATTCGAGACAATACCGTCGCTTACGAATTTCCTTTTTACAAAGCATCCGGCGGTTTCGGGAGAGGCGCTTTATGAAAAACTTAAGGAGAACGGAATACTTGTAAGGCATTTTAATAAAGACAGGATAAAGGATTATATAAGAGTGACCATAGGCACATACGAGCAGATGAAAGCCTTTGTGTCCGAGCTGAGGTATATACTTGAAAGGGAGGAGAAGTCAAGGTGAGAACGGCTGAGATAAAGAGAAAGACCGCGGAGACCGATATTTTTGTTTCTCTGAACATCGACGGAAGCGGAAAAAGCGAAATTAATACCGGAGTCGGATTCCTTGACCACATGCTGACCCTTTTTTCCCGCCATGGCAGATTTGACCTTGAAGCCGTGTGCAGGGGCGACGTCGATATAGACGATCACCACAGCGTGGAGGATATAGGCATATGCCTTGGCAGAGCTTTTTTAAAAGCCGCCGGCGACCTCAGAGGAATAAAAAGATACGGAAGCATTATACTTCCCATGGACGAGGCTCTCATACTGTGCGCCGCGGATATAAGCGGCAGGTCGTATCTGAATTTTGACCTTGATATACCGTCTGAAAAAATAGGGACATTTGATACGGAGCTTGCAGAGGAGTTTTTTCAGGCTTTCGTGAGAAATTTTCCCATAACGCTGCATATAAAACAGCTTGAGGGCAAAAATTCGCACCATATAGTTGAGGGTACGTTCAAGGCCTTCGCGAGGACTCTGCAAGCGGCCCTTGAAACGGACAGAAAATACGCGGACGAGATACCGTCGACGAAAGGGGTGCTGTGATGATAGCGATAATTGATTACGGAGTAGGAAATCTGTTTTCGCTTAAAAGCTCATTCGCCTTTATAAATGAGGAGGCCGTTGTCACAGGGGACAAAAAAACGATAGAAAAATGCGACAGGATAATACTTCCCGGAGTCGGAGCCTTCGCTGACGCGGCTATGAAACTCGAGGCCAGCGGACTTGGAGAAGTAGTCAGGGAGCAGGCCGAAGCGGGGAAACCAATACTTGGCATCTGCCTCGGAATGCAGCTTCTTTTTGATAAAAGCTATGAGTACGGCGAGCATAGAGGGCTTGGGCTTATAAAGGGCAGCGTGAAGCCAATAGCGGACGCTGTAGACAAGGATCTTAAAATACCCCATATAGGCTGGAACTCGCTTATTTTCCCGAAGGATAGGGAAAAGAGTCCGCTTTATAAATATACCGGCGAGGGAGATTTTGTTTACTTTGTCCATTCCTTTTACGCGGCCGACTGTGACGAAAGCGTAACGGCTTTGACCGAATACGGAGCTATGCTCACGGCATCGGTGCAGAACAAAAACGTATACGGAGCTCAGTTCCATCCGGAAAAGAGCGGAAACGTGGGACTTGGAATATTGAAGGCTTTTTGTGAAATATAAAAAAGGAGGATCATTATGTATATATTACCTGCTATAGATTTATACAACGGTTCAGCGGTTCGCCTCTCAAAGGGCGATTACAACAATATGACTGTCTACAGCGACAATCCTCCGGAATTTGCGGAAAAATTCCATAAAAGCGGAGCGGAGTACCTCCATGTTGTTGACCTTGAGGGCGCGAAGGACGGCACTACCGCGAATTTTGAAACGGTAAAGGCCATAATAGACAAGACCGATATGAAAGTCGAGATAGGCGGCGGAATAAGAACGGACGCCATCATCAAAAAATATATAGACGCCGGCGTGTCAAGGGTAATACTCGGCACGGGAGCCGTTATGGACAGCCTTTTCCTTGAAAGATCCGTAAGAAACTACGGAGATAAGATCGCGGTCGGAGTGGACATAAAGGGAGAATATGTCGCCATAAAGGGCTGGCTTGAGGTTACGGAAGTAAAATGCTTCGACTTTTGCAGAGGTCTGGAAAGAATAGGCGTAAAGACTATCATTTGTACGGACATTTCCAAGGACGGAATGTTGGGCGGAACAAATACGGAGCTTTATAAAAAGCTGAATGACAACTTTGATATGAATATCATAGCGTCGGGAGGAATATCTTCCCTCGACGATATAAGAAAACTTTCGGAGTTCAATATTTACGGAGCGATCCTCGGAAAGGCGATATATGAAGGAGCCATTGATCTTAAGGAAGCCGTTGAGACCGCCAGGAGGACCGCGAAATGATAACAAAAAGAATAATACCCTGCCTTGACGTAAAGGACGGCAGAGTTGTAAAGGGAGTAAATTTTAAGGGACTTAACGATGTTTCGTCTCCGGTTTCACTCGCGGACTTTTACAGCAAAAGCGGAGCCGACGAGCTTGTCTTTTATGACATAACCGCCTCGGCCGAGGGAAGAAAGCTCTTTACGGACATACTTACGGAGGCGGCTGAAAAAATATTCATACCGCTTACCGTAGGCGGCGGAATAAATACCGTTGATGATTTTGACCGTGTTTTGAAATGCGGAGCGGATAAGGTAAGCGTAAATTCCGGAGCCATAAAAAATCGTTCCCTTATTTCCGAGGCGGCGAAAAAATACGGAGATCAGTGCGTTGTGCTTTCGGCCGACGTAAAAAGGGTAGACGGAAGATTTACCGTTTTCGCGAGAGGCGGCAGAGACAATACAGGTATGGACGCCATAGAGTGGATAAAAAAATGCGTGTCCGACGGAGCCGGTGAGATAGTTGTTAACAGCATAGACACGGACGGAGTCAAGGGCGGTTTCGACCTTGAAATGCTTGAGGCCGTATGCGATGCCGTCAATGTCCCCGTTATCGCTTCCGGAGGAGCTGGATGCATGGATGATTTTATAAAACTTTTTAAGGCCATACCAAAGGTAGACGCCGGACTGGCGGCTTCCATATTCCATTTCGGAGAAGTCGACATAAAAGATCTTAAAGAAAAGCTGAAGGATAACGGTATAAACGTAAGAATATAGGAGAAAAAATAATGCTTGACATAAACGAACTTAAATTTGACGAAAAGGGTCTTATTCCCGCCGTGGTAGTGGACGCCGAAAGCAAAAAGGTGCTCACCGTGGCCTATATGAACAGGGAGAGCCTTGAGATAAGCCTTAAGGAAGGAAAAACATGCTTCTGGTCACGTTCCAGACAGGAACTTTGGAGAAAGGGAGAAACGTCCGGAAATTATCAGCATATCGTAAGCATTACCGCCGACTGCGACAGGGACGCCCTTACGGTCGCTGTTAAAAAGGACGGCCCGGCCTGCCATCTTGGAACGGATTCATGCTTTAATGACCTTGTATATGAAAATGATGATATTGACTATTTTTCCTACGAGGGGCTTATGAAGCTCATCGAGGGCAGAAAGATAAATAAAAAAGATGGGTCGTACACAACGTACCTTTTTGAGAAAGGCATAGACAAAATACTTAAAAAGGTCGGAGAGGAATCTACCGAGGTAATAATCGCCGCAAAGGCCGATGACAAAAAGGAAACCGTTTACGAGATAGCCGATCTTTGCTACCATGTCATGGTGCTTATGATAGAGATGGGCATTTCCATAGACGACATCACAAAGGAATTGGCATCCCGCCATGTCATTGACCATAAGGTAAAACAGGAGAAAATGACAAAATGACAGAAACGATAAAGGCTGATTTTCATACCCATACGACATACTGCGACGGTAAAAACTCCGTGAGGGATATGTTTGAGGCGGCGAAAGCGGCCGGTATGGAGGCCATAGGTTTTTCCGGGCACTCCCATACGCCCTTTGACGAATCCTATTGCATGAGCGATGAGGAAACAAAAAAGTACATAGACGAGATCAACGGCTTAAAGAGAAGCAACGTCAGCTCCACGGAGGTATATCTCGGACTGGAAAAGGATAGATTTTCGGATGCGGATGATACCTCGGCTTTCGATTATGTCATAGGCTCGGTTCATTATGTGCTCAAAGACGGCTGCTATCTGCCGGTGGACGAAAGCCCGGAACTGTTCAGGTCAAATATCGACAAGTGCTACGGCGGGGACATTTACGCCTTCTGCGGGGATTATTTCAGCCTTGCCGCCTCCTTTGCCGGAGATGACGACGTTTCCATAATAGGCCACTTTGACCTTGTGACTAAATTCAATGAGGGAAACGCTCTTTTTGACACGGGTGACAAAAGATATATTTCAGCCGCGGACGGCGCTCTTAAAACCCTTGCCGACGCAGGAAAAATTTTGGAGATAAACACCGGAGCAATGTCAAGGGGATACAGGACGGAGCCGTATCCGTCAAAGGAAATACTGAAAAAATGGAGAAGCCTTAATGGGAAAATAATTTTTTCCGGCGACGCCCACAGCGCAGAAAGCCTTTGCTTCGCGTTTGACGCAGCCCGTAAAACGGCATTGGAATGCGGCTTTGAAAGCGCATTTGTTATAAGAAACGGAAGCTTCGCAAAAACTCCGTTAAAAAATTAAGTGTTGACAATATAAAAAAGCGCGGTATAATATCGTTATAAAATAAATACTGTATACAGGCAGTGATAAGAAGGAGTAACCATATCGCGGCATTTAAGAGAGAGGACGGAAGGTGCGAGTCCTTATGCGGGTACGGCGAAGCAGTCTTTGAGCTTTGAACCGAAAGCAGCGCGCGCAAGTAGGCTTCAACGTGATTCTCACGTTATAGAGAAACGGTATGTAAGTACCGGCAGAGAGCGGGATATTCCCGAATTTAGGTGGTAACACGGACATAATGTTCGCCCTGAGTGATTTTGCTCAGGGCGTTTTTTATTGGCCCTAAAGCACACCGAACGCCTGAATGGTTTTATGAATACTTAAAATATTGGGGAGGAAACATATATGAGAACCTTTGATAAATCTACTAAACTTGACAACGTAAGCTATGATATTAGAGGCCCGGTAATGGACGAGGCAAACAGGATGGAAGCTATGGGAATGAGAATACTTAAGCTCAACATCGGAAACCCTGCGCCTTTCCGTTTCACGGCTCCCGATGAAATGATAAGGGATATGATCTACAATATAAGGGATACGGAAGGATATTCGGACTCAAAGGGAATGTTTTCGGCAAGAAAGGCCGTAATGCAGTACTGTCAACTTAAAAATATCCCCAATGTGGATATATCGGATATCTATACCGGAAACGGCGTCAGCGAGCTTATAACAGTGTGCATGCAGGGACTTTTAAATACCGGAGACGAGATACTTGTTCCTATGCCGGATTATCCTCTTTGGACAGCTTCCGTCACGCTGGCCGGAGGAAAAGCCGTGCATTATATGTGCGATGAGCAGGCTGACTGGTACCCTGACATTGACGACATCAGAAGCAAAGTTACGTCAAGAACGAAGGGAATAGTAGTAATAAATCCCAATAACCCCACCGGAGCCCTCTATCCCAAGGAGGTACTTGAGGAGATCGTTCAGGTAGCAAGGGAAAACGAGCTTATAATTTTTGCTGACGAGATATATGACAGACTTGTTATGGACGGACTTAAGCATGTGGCTCTCGGCTCCCTTTGCCCCGATCTTTTATGCGTCAACCTCAACGGACTTTCAAAATCCCACAGGGTTGCGGGCTGGAGAATAGGCTGGATGGCGCTGAGCGGAGACAAGAGCAAAGCGAAGGGATATATTGAAGGACTTAATATGCTTTCATCAATGAGACTTTGCTCAAATGTTCCCGGACAGGCGATAATACAGACCGCTCTCGGAGGAATACAGACATCGGACGAGTATATAATGCCCGGAGGAAGAATATACGAGCAGAGAGAATGCGTATACAACGCGCTTAAGGACATACCGGGAATAAGCGTGGTAAAACCCAAAGCAGCGTTTTATATATTCCCCAAACTGGACATAGAGAAGTTCAATATAACCGATGACGAGCAGTTCGCCCTTGATTTCCTCAAGAGGAAAAAGATACTTGTTACCCATGGACGCGGCTTCCACTGGGACAAACCCGACCATTTCAGGATCGTATATCTCCCCGAGGTAGACCAGCTTGAGTTCGCTTGCTCGGAGCTTGCCGATTTCCTCAGCACATATCATCAGTAATGTAAGGAGTGCTTTTTATGGAGCTTCAAATCAAGAAGATATACAGACACTTTAAAGGAAATTATTATCTTGTAGAGGATACGGCAGTACACAGCGAGACCGGAGAAAAATATGTCATATACAGGGCGCTTTACGGTACGCAGGAGCTTTACATAAGGCCGTATGATATGTTCCTCTCGGAGGTGGATCACGAGAAGTATCCCGATGTGAAGCAGAAATACAGATTTGAGCCTGTTGAGATAAAGAGCGTGTACTGATATGAAATATAAAGATACGACCGAGGCCGTTTTTATCAAACGAAATAACAGATTTTCCGCCGATGTGATGATCGGCGGAGTCATGGAAACGGTGCATATAAAAAATACCGGAAGGCTTAAGGAGCTGCTCACGTTCGGCAGGATCGTCATACTTGAAAAAGCGGACAATCCGGAGAGAAAGACAAAGTATTCCCTAATAGCCGTAAGAAAATGGAACGAGTTCGTGAATATAGATTCCCAGGCGCCCAACGCCTGCGCCTTTGAAGCTGTTTCAGACGGAAGGATAAAAGAGATCGGCCTGCCAGACACCGTGAAACGCGAAGTTGTTTACGGAAACTCGAGGTTCGATATTTATTATGAGCGCGGCGGAAGAAAAGGATTTATAGAGGTCAAGGGAGTTACCCTTGACGATAATAAAACGGCAAGATTCCCCGACGCTCCGACGGAAAGGGGAAGGAAGCACCTTAGGGAGCTTGAAAAGGCCGTTTCCGAAGGATATGAATGTTCGGCGCTGTTTGTCATCCAGATGAAAAATATTGACGGCTTTGAGCCAAATTACAAAACCGACCCGGATTTTGCCGAGGAACTGAAAAGGGCGAAAGAACAGGGGGTAAATATTTTGGCCTATGACTGCGCCGTAAACGAGAAAACACTGGATATAGACAAAAAGATACCGGTAATACTGTAAAATTAAGGCGTCCCCAAAGCCACGAAACGGAGGGGACGCTGTTTTAAATTTTATCCTGAAACGAGCATATATTTTTTACAAACCCGCTTATTTTTGAAATGGATATGTTTCCGTCCGTTTTGGAACAGAAATCGATCAGCTCGTACATTCCTCCGCTGTGATAGTGAAGAAAAAGAAGCTCGTCCGGAGTCAGCTCCGCCCGGCCAAGGTATTTTTCCATAAGCACGCGGTTATACTTTAATATGATTTGAAATATTTTTTCGCTGGAGCCGAAATTTTTTGCCGCCTCGGCAAGACGTCTGTTTTCTTTTAGTTTTTCAAAATACGCTTCCGTAAACTGAACTGGGTCAATGAGAATATCGTCCTCAAGCTCATCAAGAAACCTCTCAAACAGTTTGCCGATGGCGTCGTATATGACCTCGTCAATTCCTTTGTAATTTCTGTAAAAACTCATCCTTGATATTCCGGCGCATCTTGTTATATCTGTGACCGTTATTTTATCAAGCTCCTTCTGATGGATAAGAAGGAGAAAAGCTCCTATGATACTTTCCCTCATAATGTTTTTCATAACGCCGATTCCTTTCAAAATTCTTAAAATAATTTTTAAATAAAATTCTAATGAATTACTAATTGAATATTCGGACTGCAAATATTATAATACAGCTACAGCGTATGTGACAAGTGTAACATTTGCAAAAGGAGAGATAATATGCAGGAAGTTAAACCGAATAAAAAGCCGATGTATTTCTATTGGCTTATCGCTTTGATAATATTGTTTTTGCTGAACGTCTTTGTGTTTCCGTCAGCGCTGAAAACAAGGATCCAGAGCGTTGACTATGGAACTTTTATGACTATGATGGAAAACAAAGAGATAGGTTCGGTAATGCTAAACGATGAGGAAATAGTATTTACCAACAAGGACAATACGGCCGCCTACACAACGGGAAATCTTAACGATCCCCAGCTTGTTGACAGGCTTTATGAGTCCGGAGCTGTTTTTGACAAAGAGCCGGTAGACCAGACGAGCCCTCTTGTGTACTATTTTGTCAGCCTAATACTCCCCATAGTAATTATGGTGTTCATTTCAAGATGGATCTCCAAAAAACTGGCGGAACGTATGGGAAACAATCCGACAATGATGCAGTTCGGAATGGGAAGCGGAGGAAACGCGGCCAAGATATATGTAAAAAGCGACACGGGAATAAAATTCAGCGACGTCGCCGGAGAGGAAGAAGCCAAGGAGCTTTTGAAGGAGATAGTGGATTATCTGCACGACCCCCAAAAATATACGGAGATCGGAGCATCGCTTCCAAAGGGAGCCTTGCTTGTGGGACCTCCGGGTACAGGCAAGACGCTTCTTGCCAAGGCCGTTGCCGGTGAGGCCGACGTGCCGTTTTTCTCGATATCGGGCTCTGAATTTGTACAGATGTTCGTCGGAATGGGAGCCGCAAAGGTAAGAGATCTGTTTAAACAGGCGAAGGAAAAGGCTCCCTGCATTGTATTTATCGACGAGATAGATACGATAGGAAAAAAGAGGGACGGACAGATCGGAGGCAATGACGAGAGAGAACAGACTCTCAATCAGCTTCTTACGGAAATGGACGGATTTGACGGAAATAACGGAGTTGTTATACTCGCGGCCACAAACAGGCCGGAATCCCTTGACCCGGCGCTTTTAAGACCGGGAAGATTTGACAGAAGGATACCGGTGGAGCTTCCTGACCTTCAGGGAAGGATAGATATTCTTAAAGTCCACGGAGCAAAGGTAAAGACGGACAGAAATGTTGACTATTCGGAAATCGCGAGGGCCGCGGCCGGCGCGTCCGGAGCGGAGCTTGCCAACATTATAAACGAGGCCGCACTGAGAGCCGTAAGGCAGGGAAGAGACAGGGTTGAACAGCAGGATCTTATGGAGAGCGTTGAGGTAGTCATTGCCGGATACCAGAAGAAGAATAAAATACTCTCGGATAAGGAAAAACTTATAGTATCATATCACGAGGTCGGACATGCCCTTGTGGCCGCTTTGCAGACACAGTCCGCTCCGGTTCAGAAAATAACAATAATTCCAAGAACATCGGGAGCCCTCGGATATACTATGCAGGTCGACGAGGGAGAGCATTATCTTATGTCAAAGACAGAGATAGAAAACAAGATAGCCACATATACCGGAGGACGTGCCGCAGAGGAAATCGTGTTCAACGAGATAACAACGGGAGCGTCCAACGATATAGAACAGGCAACAAAGCTGGCGAGAGCCATGGTTTCCAGATTCGGAATGACAAAGGAGTTCGGTATGGTCGCTATGGAAAATATGACGAACCAGTATCTCGGCGGAGATACGACCCTTGCCTGCTCAAACGAGACCCATACAAAGATAGATGAAATGGTCGTTGAGATAGTAAGCGCCCAATATGATAAGGCTAAAAAACTTATCACGGACAATATCGGAAAGCTCCATGAGATAGCCAAATATCTTTATGAGCATGAGACAATAACCGGAGACGAGTTTATGAAGATACTCAACGGCAAAAACGAGGCGGTGTAAAATTTAGATGAATCTTATGTTTACTCTTGACTCAAACTATATCCCGCAGCTTAAAATATGCGTAAGATCCGTAACGAGATTTCCGTCAAAGGACGGTTGGGACATATATATACTCACCGGCGACCCTGGTGAAAAATTTAAAGACGCCGTTTTTGATATGGAAAAAGAATTCGGAGCGAGGGTACACCTGATTACCGTCGATGATATGACGTTTGACGATTTTCCGGAGACAGCGCGCTATTCAAAGGTGGTATACTACAGGATATTCGCCGCGAGGCTGCTTCCCGACAATCTTGACAGGATACTTTATCTTGATCCCGATACGGTAGTCATAAAGCCGCTTGACGGGCTTTACGGAATGGATTTTGACAATAATTATTTCATAGCCTGCAGTCATACAAAGGCCATGCTTACAAAGCTGAACCGGGTAAGACTCGGTATACGGACGGACGCTCCATACATTAATACCGGAGTAATGATGATGAACCTTGAGCTTTTGCGAAGGGAACAGACCGTGAAAGATGTACGAGAGTACGTTGAGAAAAGAGGAAAGTTTTTTATTCTCCCTGATCAAGACGTTATAACGGCGCTCTACGGAGACAGGGTGAAGCTCATCGACACGTTCATATATAATCTCAGCGACAGGCTCATATACATGAATAACTTAAGCCCGATAACAAACGAACTCATAGATATGGACTGGGTGAGAAAAAACACGGTCATAATCCACTATTACGGGGACAACAAGCCTTGGAAAGAAAACTACAGAGGCATACTTGACGTGTTCTATAACGAAGTTTCTTAAATATTTTTTTGAATATATTTTAAACGGGATTTCTTAAATTAAATTTAAAATAAATTAAATTGACCTGATGTAATAAATATGCTACCCTCTGCTTATGGAAATAAACGGAGGGTATACTTTTATATAAGGAGATTTTTATATGAACGCGAAACTTAAAGATCTGTTCTGGGTGCTTGTCGGAAATTCTATAAACGCCTTTGCTGTGGCATTTTTCATACTGCCCAATGATCTCGCCATGGGAGGCGGAACGGGAATATCGCTTATAGTCAATCATTTTTTCAATATTCCAATATCGGCCTTTGTGCTCATATTCAACATAATTATGTTTTTGATAGGGGCGGCGTTTCTTGGGAAAAAATTTGCCGTTACCACAGCCATAAGCACGTTTTACTATCCGTTCATACTGGCTGTTTTTCAGAAAATCATCGGAAGTTACTCCGTTACCGACGATATTTTTCTGAACACATTTTTCGCCGGCCTTCTTATGGGCCTTTCCCTTGGAATTGTCGTAAGAGCCGGAGCTTCAACGGGAGGAATGGATATACCTCCCCTTGTGGTAAACAAATATTTCGGAGTACCGGTGTCCGCGGCAATGTATGTCTTTGGGCTTATTATACTTGCCGTTCAGTTCACGTTTAAAGACGCTGAAAAAATACTTTATGGCATCGTGCTCATTATGATAAACTCTCTGGTGCTTGATAAAATGATAGTCCTTGGAAAACAGAGGGTAGAGCTTCAGATAATAAGCGAAAAATCAGAGGAGATAAAAAGGGCGATAATTGAAAAAGTCGGACGGGGAGTTACCATGATCTATGGAGAAACGGGATATATGGGAGAAAAATGCGACATTGTTCTGACCGTGGTATCAAACCGTCAGCTCCTTAAGACCGAGAGAATCGTAAAAAGCATAGATCCGGGATCATTTGTCATTATAAATTCCGTAAAGGAAGTGGCCGGAAAGGGATTTTAATAGATGTTTCACCGTTGCTTTATTGACGGGTATATGATAAAATAAAATCAAATTTATATTTTTGTATTTATTTTGGGAGTGGTCGTATGCCGAGGATCGCATATTCAGACGAGGACAGAAAAAGGATAAGAGCCGAGCTGGTAAGGGTTGGGCTTGAGCTTATGACAAAACAGGGCATACAGCATACTACGGTGGAACAGATATATAAGAAGGTAGGTATTTCAAGGACTTTTTTCTATTCCTTCTTCCCGACGAAGGAAGATCTGATCGTGGAGACACTGTATCTTCAGCAGCCGAAGATCATAGAATTTGCCGGACGGCTTATGTCTGATGCCGATTTAAGCTGGAGGGAGGCCGTTAAAAGGTTTCTATATGCATGCTGCTACGGAGAAAAAAACGGGATAGCGGTTTTGACCGTTGAGGAGCAGCAGCTTATATTCAGACGGCTGTCAAAGGAGAGCTATGCGGTATTCCGTGAAAAGCAGATGGGGCTTTTCGGAGAGATACTCAGGTGTTTCGGTATAAAGGCGGAGAGGGAGGACATAGAGCTGTTCACGAACATAAGCCTGACAGTAATGGTGATCCGCAGAGCCGTACCGGATACTCTCCCTTTGTTTGTAACGGAGGCAATGGATGATACAGTCAATTTTCAGATAAACGCCATTGTAGACGCTTTGGAAAAAATGAGGGACAAAAAGAGTACAGAGTAAAATAAAAGCTGAAAATTAAGGATGCCGTCCGAAGATTATGTTTCGGCGTAATTTAGGACGGATTTATTTTACGTCAAATAAAAACAAATTTTAAAAATTATCTTTATTTTGTTTTCTGCCGGTTTGGATGACTATGGATGTCGGACAAAACGGTCAAAATAAAAAAGCGACAAGGAGGAAATTATTATGGGTTTATTCAGCAAATTTTTTAAGGGTCCGGAGATAGACATGGAGAAAAGCGCCGCCAACGCGAAAAAGATGAGGGCGCTGTTCAATAATGTCGTTGAAAACGGAAGCGATTACAAATTGATTTTTGGCTATACCGAGGATGTAAGCCGATTCAATTACGGATTTGTCCATGGCAGCAAGACAAAAATAGGAAATCTAATAGTTGGATGGAACGAGGAGAGCGGAACGATCGCCGTTGTTCCGACTGTTCCGGATCTTTCCGGCTGCGGAGAAGCAAGCTATTACCGCAGAGGAGAAATATTAAAGGCATACCGCAGCAAATATCCTACGGACGCCTTTGTGATCTATCCCGATAATAACAGCTATATCGGTATAAACGCCTATGACTGGCTTGAGGATGAGACTCTCTACGTTTATGTCGAGCAGGAAAAGGAACTGGCGGATTTTACTGACTTCTTTATGAACAGGTTTGCCACAAAGTGAGGCTGATCGCTATGGAGATCTTAAAAATCATAGCGGTAATGATCGTAATAGTCATATTCGCGAATATCTGGTTTAACATTGTCGAGTCTCTGATAGAAAAAATAAAGGAATTTTTTCGCGGAAATGACACGGGAAAATGGCATGAGCTTCCGCCAAACTGGGAGGACGGCGATAAAGAAGAGAAAGATAAATAATTATCAGGTCATAACGGAAAAAGACGGCTCAGGGCAGGTAGCGCCTGAGCCGTCCGGCTTATTTGGATAAGGTCCGCTATTTTGAAACGTCCGCCGGACATTTTTTCTCAAAGGGCCTGAAAAGCATTTCCGGAAGGGACAGCACAATAAGTATGGCAATTACGCATACGCCTACTATTTTTATACAAACCATTGTCTGATCGACAGCCGTGTACATATCGGAAATAATTATGGCATAGGCGGCGTTATACATATTTCCTCCGGGGGAGAGCGGGAACACCGAGGGAAGGACGTATACCATGACAGGTATATGGCGTCTGAGAGATGTTATTCTGGCAAGGAAAGCTATTAGCAGGGCTCCGAAGAAATTTGCCGACGTGCCGAACCCATAGAAATGGGTAAGACAGTAGTATATACCATAGGCGAGACCGCCGAACAGTCCGCAGAATATAAGCTCTCTTTTTGGAGTGTTGTATACTATGGCAAAGAAAAAGCAGGCTGAGAAAGCCATTATCATTTCTATTATAACTGTGTTCATAATACGGCACCTCCCAAAGCTGACCAGATCATCATGGCGAAGGCAACGCCGGTGCTTATGGCCGCCGCCGTAAGTATCGCCTCATACGCCCTTGTTATTCCGGATGTATAATCCCCATGGAGTATGTCATTTACGGAGTGAACAAAAGGAACTCCGGGAGCGATAGGCATAAGGGTTCCTATTATTATTTTGTCAAGCGTTGAGCCGAAGCCGAAATTCATAAGCAGCACGGCCATAAATCCCGTTACAAATCCTCCACAGCAGTTTACGAGGAAGGTAAACGTATTTTTTGAGTTAAGAGCCTGAATAAATATTCCCATACATACTCCGCACAGTATGGAAGCAAGCCCGTCTATTATCTGCCCTCCGAACATAAGAGTCCTGAAACAACCGGCCATTCCGTAGGCAAGCACGGTTATCCAATAGGGATAAGTCGAGCGCGACTCTATGTTTTCAAGCTCCATGAGAGCTTCCTCGGCGCTGAGCTCGCCGTTGGCAAAGGAGTTTACTATATCTTCTATAAGCGAAATATGCTCGGTATGCATTTTCTTTTTGGGCACCTGCTTTACCATAGTCGTTACTCCGTTTTCGGACTCTATGGTCACGACTATACCCGTGGTGGTGACAAATACCTCGTAATTTTTAAGCTCACAGGGCTCAAGTATTTTTTTGATCAGTCCCTCGATCCTGTGGGTTCCACAGCCGTTTGCAAGCATTCTTTCGCCCATTGTAACGGCAAATTCAAGGACGCTTTTGATATCCAATTTCTACACTTCCTTTTATCTGAGATGTATGTAAATCAATATATTGATAAATTTTTTATAAAACATATATATATTGAGTGAATTTTTTGCCCACGATAAATATTATTAAACTTAATTTGCTAAAAGTCAACAAAAAATATATATATTTGCTCATATCGTAATGCCATTATAACGAATTGTAAATTTTTTTAAATTCAATGATGACAGAACAGGGTTTTTGTTATATAATCATAAATAATTACACGGTATGTGGATAATTGTATTTATAAGGAGGACAAAAACATGAACGTACTTGATTTTTCAAGAATTGCCAAGGAAGACCCGGAGCTTGTCACCGCTATGGAGAATGAGCTCAAAAGGCAGAGAGACAATATTGAGCTGATCGCGTCTGAAAATTTTGTTTCGCCTGCGGTAATGGATGCTATGGGAACTCATTTGACCAATAAGTATGCCGAGGGATATCCGGGGAAAAGGTACTATGGCGGATGCGTTAATGTTGATGTCATTGAGAATCTTGCGCGCGACAGAGCTAAGGAGCTTTTTGGCTGCGACCATGTAAATGTGCAGCCCCATTCCGGAAGCCAGGCGAATATCGCCGTTTATTTCGCCATGCTTGAGCCCGGGGACACCATACTCGGCATGAACCTCAGCCACGGCGGACATTTGACACATGGCTCGCCCGTAAATCTTTCCGGAAAATATTTCAACGTCATTCCCTATGGAGTTGACGAGACGGGATTTATAGATTATGAGGAATTTGAGAAGATCGCTAAAGAATGCAAGCCCAAAATGATAGTTGCCGGAGCCAGCGCCTATGCGAGAATAATAGATTTTGAGAAAATATCAAAGATCGCCAAGGAGGTCGGAGCTTACTTTATGGTAGATATAGCGCATATCGCCGGACTTGTCGCCGCCGGTGTGCATCCTTCTCCCGTGCCCTATGCCGATTTCGTAACTACAACAACGCATAAAACGCTCAGAGGTCCCAGAGGCGGAATGATAATGTGCAAGGCTGAATACGCAGCACAGATAGATAAGGCCATTTTCCCCGGAACCCAGGGCGGTCCCCTTATGCACATAATAGCGGCAAAGGCGGTATGCTTCAAGGAAGCTCTGTCGGATGAGTATAAAGAATATATAATACAGGTCGTTAAAAACGCCAAGACGCTCGCTCAGGCTCTTATTGACGAGGGACTTGACATAGTTTCCGGAGGAACGGACAACCACCTTATGCTTGTTGATCTCAGAAAGGTAAACATAACGGGCAAAGAGGCTGAAAAGCTCCTTGACGAGGTAAGGATAACTTGCAACAAAAATACGATACCATTTGATCCTCAGTCTCCGTTTGTAACAAGCGGAATAAGGCTCGGTACGCCCGCGGTCACGACAAGGGGAATGAAAGAGGACGATATGAAAGAGATCGCCTCTATCATAGCCGGAACTCTTAAGGACTATGAAGGATTTAAGGATGAGGCGCTCAGAAGGGTAGACGCGCTTACAAAGAAATATCCCCTCTATGAATAATATTTAAGATTTTAATAATCATTGACGGATATTTATTTATATGGTAAAATAACAACGCTAAAACAGGGTAACATACTACCCTGTTTTTTGCTGAAATAAGAAAATAATCAGGAGGTATATATGATAGAAGCAGGAATAAAAGGAAAAGAAGAAATGACAGTCAGCGAGCAGAACAGCGCCCTCGCCATGGAAAGCGGCACGCTTATGGTGTTCGCAACTCCTTCAATGGCAGCGCTTATGGAAAAGACCGCATGGAAAAGCGTAGCTCCCTATCTTGAGGACGGTCAGTGTACCGTAGGAACAAAGCTGGAACTCACCCACAGCGCCTCTACTCCCATAGGCATGAAGGTCATTTGTGAAAGCGAGCTCATAAAGGCCGAGGGAAGAAAACTTGTTTTTAAAATAACAGTCAGTGATGAATGCGGCGTTATCGGCGAAAGCATGCACGAGAGATTTATTGTGGAAAGCGGTAAATTCCAGAAAAAGACCGACTCAAAACTTGAGAAGAGCTTATGATAAGAAAGAAAAAAGACAAATATAAAAATTACTTTCTGTATTTTATGATGTATTCCGTATTCGGGTGGATCTATGAAGTTTTTTTGGAAGTTTTCGTATACGGATGGGGCTTTTCCAACAGAGGAATACTTTACGGCCCTTACTGCCCGATTTACGGTGTTGGAGCCCTTATGCTTATTTTTACGGTAAACAGGCTCATAGACGGAAAAGATTTAAGATATAGATTAAAAATGCTCATACCGGTATTTTTGCTGTCGGCGCTTATCGCCACGGCAATAGAGCTTGCGGCTACATATTTGTGCGAGTATTTTATGGGATACTGGCCGTGGCAGACATACGCCGATTACAAGATAAATTTTCAGGCGAGGATAGCGCTTTCGCCGTCCGTGAGATTTGGCATTGGCGGCGCCGTCATACTTTATATAATTCAGCCCATATTTGAGAAAACCGTAAAAGGTATGGGTCAGGAAACAAGAGAATCAGTTTTTTCTGCCGTACTTTTGGTTTTTTTGCTGGATATTGCTTTATTTTTAATAAAAAATTTAAACTATTTAAACTAAAATTGATGACAAAAACAGGTTCTTATCTTATAATTAGGATAAGAACTTTTTTATTTATAATATAAAAGGAGGAGTTTATTATGGCCAAAAAAGTGTTAATGCTTGCCGGTGACTTTACAGAGGATTACGAGACAATGGTGCCTTTCCAGTCTCTTCAGATGCTTGGATATCAGGTAGATGTTGTATGCCCTGAGAAAAAAGCCGGCGATATTATAAGAACAGCTATCCATGACTTTGAGGGAGAGCAGACATATTCCGAAAAGAGAGGCCATAACTTCGCTCTTACAGCTGATTTTGACGCTGTAGACGAGAAGGAGTACGCAGGACTTTTTATTACCGGAGGACGCTCACCCGAATATTTGAGACTGTACCCCAGAGTTCTTGAGATCGTCCAGTATTTCATGAACAATAATATTCCCGTAGCTGCTATATGCCACGGACCTCAGATCCTTACGGCAGCCAATGTGCTTAAAGGAAGAAAAGCGACGGCTTACGCAGCGGTGGGACCCGACATCAATCTTGCCGGCGGAACTTATATAGAAGTTGACGCTGATAAAGCGGTTGTTGACGGAAATCTTGTTACTGCTCCCGCTTGGCCCGGAGACGCGGCTATTGTTGCGGAATTTGTTAAACTTATGGGAGCAAAGATCGAGATCTGATAAATAGTCAATTTTAATAAAAAATTTTTAAAGCCGGCATTTCCGCCGGCTTTTTTTCACGCTTAAAATCAGATTTCCGACGAGTTTTTATGTAAAATAACAGAATTGGTAAGTCCATTTTCTGTAAACTTTTACTAAGATGAAAAATTTATGTTTATAAACTTTACATAATGAAATGTTTGAGTATAAATGGTATAATTTATACAAATTGAGCCGGAGATTATTGTCTAAAAGTATTAATTTTTAAGAAATGATTTAATAATTTATTTTTAATATTTATGCAATAAGTAATTAACAAAAGGGAGTGAGACCATGACGTTTCTGCAGTTGAACTACATAATGGAAATTTATAGCTGCGGTTCAATAAACAAAGCTGCTCAGAAAATGTTTTTATCCCAGTCCACCTTAAGCAGTTCCATCAGGGAACTGGAAAGAGAATTGGGAATAAAAATTTTCAAAAGGAGCAACAAGGGCATAGAACTTACCGATGACGGCAAGGAGTTTATTGCGCATATAAGACCAATAGTCGAACAGCAGAAACTTGTCGAGGTCTACTATTCCGACAGAAAAAACGACGATTTCAAATCCCTTGGAGTGGCGTCTCAGAGGTATCCGTTCTGCGCGGAGGCGTTTGTTCATCTCATAAACGAATATGGGGATACGTCAAAATATTGTTTCAGCTATAACGAGACGGATATGGAACGGGTAATATCAAGCGTGGCGGAAAGAAAAAGCGAGATAGGAGTCATCTTTTTGTCCGAAATGACCGAGAAGTTCACGAATAAAATACTTGCCGTGAACGATCTTGAGTTCCATGAGATCACCCGTGTAAAGCCGCACGTCTTTATCAACAGGAGCCATCCTCTGGCAGGCAAAACGACCGTGAAGGCGAGGGAGCTTTTTGAGTATCCTTACGTTGCATTTACAAAGAAAAACAACAACACGATACAATTTTCAGAAGAGGCCATACTGCCAGAGATAGAAAAATTCAAAAAAGTCGTGTATGTCAATGACAGAGCTTCCTGCTACAATGTTCTGGTGAATACGAACTGCGTTTCAACAGGAAGCGGCATACTTCCGGACGGCTACGGAGACGACAGGCTTATATCCGTTCCCATAGAGGACGCGCTGGATATTATGCGGCTCGGCTGGATAAAACAGAAGGACGCGGCCCTGTCGGAGGCGGCTGAAAAATATATTGAGATACTTGGGGATATTTTAGCCTGAGGGCAAGGGTGGATTTAATGAAAGCTGTTGTTGTATACAGATCCGTCTACGGAAGCACAAAAAAATACGCGGAATGGATAGCGGAGAAAATCGGATGCAGGGCTTTGGATAGGGACAGCGCGGAATATTCCGAAATTGAGGGCGCAGATATAATAATATACGGCGGAGGTCTTTATGCAGGCAAGGTCAACGGGATAGAATTTCTGACATCGTCACCGCAGCGGTTCAAAGGCAAAAAAATAGTGTTGTTCACCTGCGGACTGGCTGATCCGGCGGACGCCGAAAATCATAAAAATATTATGTCCGGCATAAGGAAGGCAGTCCCGGAATGTCTGCTGGAAAGGGCGGAGATTTTCTGCCTGCGAGGCGGAATAGATTATTCAAGGCTGGGCTTTATCCACAGGACGATGATGGCTATGATGTATAAAGCGGTAAAGAAAAAGGGTGTTTCAGCGGAAGGGAAGGAATTTATTGAATCCTATGGAAAAGCCGTGGATTTTACGGATAAAGAGGCAATAGAGCCCATTGTGGAATATGTTTTGAAATGTATGGGCACGGATTAAAAAAGGACGCTCGTAAGTCTTTCAGACTTACAAGCGTCCCAGACTGTCAAAAAACTAATCCATTGTGAGCGGAAGGGGGCGGGAGGGTAAGACCCTCCCGAGTTTGTTCCGCAGGCGGAATTCATTTCCGCCGAGGAAAATCCCGTATTTCTGCGCCCTGACAAAGTTCAGGGCTTTCCGCAGAAATAGGGATTTATTGCCTTAATTTAAACTCGAAAAAGTCCTATGGGACTTTTTCGACACGCTAGGACGCTCGTAAGTCTTTCAGACTTACAAGCGTCCTTTGCGTTTTTATTTAGTGAATTCGGAATATATGCCTCTTACAACGGTTTCATAATCTTCTTCTTTTATGCCGATGATAATATTCATCTCGCTTGAACCCTGGTCGATCATTCGTATGTTGACTCCGCTGTCGGCGGCGGCCTTGAATACTCTGTAGGCTGTACCGATACCGTTTACCATGTTTCGTCCAACGACCGCTACAAGGGCGATACCGTCGTCTATTGATATATAATCAGGATGGACGGCTCTTGTTATTTCCTCAGCGATTACAAGTTTTTTGTTTTTGATGTCCTCGGTATCGACAATTACGGACATGGCGTCTATTGCCGAAGGAAGATGCTCAAATGATATTTTATTGTTCATAAGGACTTCAAGAACCTTTTTGCCGAAACCGATTTCCGAGTTCATCATATCTTTTTCCAGTACGATGATGGAGAACCCTTTTTTGCCGGCTATGCCCGTTATTATGTCGCCCCCGGGTCCGACCTCGCTGTCCTTGACGATCATAGTTCCCTTATCCTCCGGACGGTTCGTGTTCCTTATGTTTATCGGAATACCGGCTATCCTTACAGGGAATATGGCGTCCTCGTGAAGCACGGACGCTCCCATATATGAAAGCTCTCTAAGCTCTTTATATGTAATTACGTCAATAACCTTGGAGTCCCTTACGATCCTTGGATCAACCATAAGAACTCCGGAAACGTCCGTCCAGTTTTCATACAGATCGGCGGACGCCGCCCTCGCGACGACCGAACCTGTAAAGTCTGAACCACCCCTTGAGAAAGTCTTGATTGTTCCGTTTGGCATTGAGCCGTAAAATCCCGGTATTACGGCGTACTCGTGTTTGGCGAGTATGGAGGAAAGAACGGAGTTCGTTTTTTCGGAATCAAACGATCCGTCCTCATTGAAAAATATGCCTTTTTCCGCGTCTATAAAATCAAATCCGAGATATGCCGCCAAAACAATGGCGTTGAGATACTCGCCTCGGCTGGCGATGTAGTCCCTGCCGGCGTGATGGAGTATGGCCATCTTTATCCTTTGAAACTCCTTTTCAAGGGAAAGGGATATGCCAAGATCCTTTATTATCTTTTCATATCTTCGTATTATGCATACGAACACGCTGTCTATCTCTTCGCCGTCTCTCGTGAGCTCGTAGCATTTGTAAAGCATATCCGTTACCTTCTGGTCGTCGGGCGTCCTTTTTCCGGGAGCGGACACGACTACATATCTTCTTGAGGGATCGCTTTTTATTATATTGGCTACTTTTTTGAAATGCTCGGCGTCGGCAAGGGAGCTTCCTCCGAATTTTAATACTTTGACTGCCATATTATTTTCTCCTTTATTAAAGTAGTTTTTATAGATCAGGACTGTTAAAGATCATTTTTCATAAGATCAGCGTAGGTCTCTCTTTTAACGGCAACGTAGCTTTCGCCGCCTTTGAGCATTACAACGGGGGGATTAGGTATCCTGTTGTAGTGGCTCGCCATGGAATAGTTATACGCTCCTGTTGTCATTACCGCTAAAATATCGCCTTTTTCCGCCTTTGGAAGGCTTACGTTCTCCTGTATCAGGTCTCCGCTTTCGCAGCACCTTCCGCCGACAGTATATCTCTTTTCCGCCGGCTCATTGGCCTTATTGGCCAGAGCTATCGTATAAGGGGACTCATAAAGCGTGTATCTCGGATTGTCTGTCATTCCGCCGTCGACGGAAACATAATTTTTATATCCCGGTATCTCCTTTGTGCCGCCTACCGTATAAAGAGTCATTCCGGCGTCCGCCACGATGCTCCTTCCCGGCTCCATAAGAATTACGGGGAGCTTTATGCCAAGCTGCGCGCATTTTTCTTTCATCATATCGGCTATGCCTTTTATGTTCGCGGCGTAGTCGATCTCGGGATCGTCCTCCACATATCTGACGCCCATACCGCCGCCGAGATTAAGTATGTCAGCCTCGTACCCGAGACTTTCCTTTATATGAGCGATATATTTGAGCATTATTTCCGCACCGTCAACAAAGGGCTTTATATCAAATGTCTGGGAGCCGATATGGCAATGATAGCCGAGAAGAGCCACGTTCTTCTTCTCAAGAGCCGCTTTGATAGCCTCGTCGGCCTGACCGGTCTCTATGGCGATACCGAATTTTGAATCGACCTTGCCGGTAGATATTTTTACATGGGTATGGGGATCGATGCCGGGAGTAAGCCTTAAAAGTATTTTCTGGACTATACCATGCCTTTTGGCTGTTTCGTCTATGGCGTCAAGCTCGTCAAGATTGTCGCATATAAAACAGCCTATACGGTTTTCAATGGCAAATTCTATATCCTCGTCGGTTTTGTTGTTTCCGTGGAAAAATACCTTTTCCATCGGGAAGCCTGCCTGCGCGGCCGTATAAAGCTCTCCGGGAGAAACGACGTCAACGCCCATATTTTCCTCTTTAGCTATGCCGTATATCTTTTTAAAGCAAAGGGCTTTGCTCGCGTAAAGAGGCATGGAGCCGGAAGGAAAGTTTTCGGCTACCGCCTTTACATATATACGCATTTTTTCCCGTATTTTGTCCTCGTCGATAAGATAAAGGGGAGTGGAGTATTTCTGAGCCAGCTCGACGGTGTCCTGCCCGGCGAAGGTGAGATGGCCAGCTTTGTTTATTCCAATGTTGCTGCAGATCATGATGAAGGCTCCTTTACTGTAAAATTCAAATAAAAAAACAGCTTTTTGTTCATTCAATAAGAAGCTGTCGTTCCGTTGAGATTATAAAAACGAGACAGCACTCCGCTTACATCGCGACAGTTAAACGGATATTGTTCCGCTTACCCAGGTCAGCCTTGCGCCTCGGCAGCCTTCGGCGGCGATCCCTTTCGGACAGATAACCCTGCGAAGGCCGTAACACTCCGCCTACTAATGATTTACCGCGCCTCTGTCATTAATTGTATTTGAGGTTAGTATATTCTTAATTTTTCATATTTGCAAGTATTTTCTTATAAAAATTGAATTTTTATGCATATGTCAAAAACTGTCCCGATTTGGTCCCATAAATTTCAGCTCCAAGGACAATATTATGGTAGTCTATGGCGTTTTTTACGATTGGATTTAAGTTAATCGCATAAAAAAGTGTATTAAAATCCGAACATATACGTCATATTGCTTTAATCAAAACAATTATTTTGGCTTTTGGCTACTTATTTTGTAGAAGATTATCATTATTGCAGATTTTACATTTATTTTACTTTAGACGCATTTACATTTTACAATCATATATTATTGTTCACTATGGAGTTAAATGTTAAATGAATAAATAAGATAGGCGGGATTTATAATGAGCATATTTAACTTTCTGACAATGGTAGGCGGACTTGCCCTGTTCCTATACGGAATGCATCTTATGGGAGAGGGCCTTGAAAAGCTCTCCGGAGGTAAACTCGAGAGAATACTTGAGAAACTTACCAAAAACAGACTGATGGCCGTTCTCCTCGGAGCGGGCGTAACGGCAATAATCCAGTCGTCGTCAGCAACGACCGTAATGGTAGTCGGTTTTGTCAATTCCGGCATAATGAGGCTTAATCAGGCCATTGGTATCATAATGGGAGCCAATATAGGTACGACTATGACGGCCTGGCTTTTGAGCCTTACTGCCATTGATGGAGAAAGCTTTTTCTTACAGTTACTTAAACCTTCGTCATTTTCACCGGTTCTTGCCATCATAGGTATAATATTTATTATGTTTACCAAGAAGGACAAGAAGAAAAACATCGGAAGCATAATGCTCGGATTTGCCATACTTATGTTTGGTATGGACACCATGAGCACGGCGGTTCAGCCGCTTGCCGATGTTCCGGAATTCACAAGCCTTTTCACTAAATTCTCGAACCCCATACTCGGACTTGCCGTAGGAGCGATCGTAACGGCGATCATCCAGTCATCATCCGCGTCTGTCGGTATACTTCAGGCTCTCTGTTTTACCGGTGTAATCAGATTTGGAAACGCGTTCCCCATAATTATGGGTCAGAACATCGGTACATGTATAACGGCCATCATTTCCAGTATAGGAGCGTCCAGGGATGCAAAGAGGGCGGCTGCCGTTCATCTGTACTTTAACCTTATCGGCACGATGATATTTATGGTAGTATTCTATTCTCTGAACGCTGTTTTGGACTTCTCGTTTATGGAAAATACAATAAACGCCGCGGGAATAGCTACCATCCATACCACATTCAACGTCATTACAACAATACTTCTGTTCCCCTTCGGCAATCAGCTTGAAAAGCTGGCTGTCAAAACGATCAGGGACAAGAACCTTCCCGCTACGGAGTTTGAAAAGAGCCTTCAGCTCCTTGACGACAGGTTCCTTGACTCACCCGGATACGCGATTATGCAGTGCCAGAAGACCGTTAACAAAATGGCTGAGCTTGCTAAAAACGCCGTTGACAACGCGCTTGGCCTGCTTGAGAAATATGACGAGAAGATCGCTGATGACATAGTCAAAACAGAGGACGAGGTAGATAAATTCGAGGACAAGCTCGGTTCGTACCTTGTTCAGGTCAGCGGAAAAAATCTTACCATAGAAGAAGGACATACGGTGTCCATGCTTCTTCACTCGCTCAACGACTTTGAGAGAATATCCGACCACGCAGTGAATATCCTTGACGCCGCGAGGGAACTCAACGACAAGGGACTGGCGTTCAGCAAAAAAGGTTCGGACGAGATCAGGGTTTATTCCGACGCTGTAAAAGAAATACTTGACATTACGATGAATGCGTTCGAAAATATGGATAAGGAGACAGCCTCATCCGTCGAACCGCTTGAAGACGTAATAGATGATCTTAATATAGTAATAAAGGAAAAGCATATAAAGCGTTTGAGAACGGGAGAATGTACGACCGAGCTCGGTTTTATTCTTTCCGATATTGCTACCAGCTTTGAGAGAGTTGCCGATCATTGTTCCAACATAGCGATATATGTTATGCAGGCGGATCAGGAGGAAATGGATCCCCACAATTTCCTGCTCCAGCATGGTATAGAGGGAAATAAGGATTTCCAGGAGAAATATATCGGATTTAAGAAAAAATATATGATCGATTAATCAGAGGTGTGCAGCGATGGCGCTTATTTATATTGTTGAGGATGATGCCAATATCTGTGAGATAGAGGCGATCGCGTTGAAAAACAGCGGTCATGAGGTCGAGACTTTTGAAAACGGGAAGTCTTTTTACGACAGGTTCGCCGTAAACCGGCCGGATCTTACTATCCTTGACATAATGCTGCCCGATGAGGACGGACTTGAAATTTTAAGAAAAATACGTTCCAAATCGGACACAAGGAGAATACCGGTGATACTTATCAGCGCCAAATCAACGGAGCTTGATAAGGTCAGGGGGCTTGAGATAGGCGCCGACGATTATATTACAAAGCCTTTTGGCGTAATGGAGCTCATAGCGAGGGTCAAGGCTCTGCTCAGAAGGACGGAGGAGGAAAGAAAAGCCTCCGGAAAGGAAAAATACATCCGCCTGGGTGACATTTTTATCGACGACTACAGAAGGATAGTATTTGTGGCCGATGAAAAATGCGAGCTTACCTATAAGGAATACGAGCTGCTTAAGCTGCTTTCTCTTAATGCCGGCATAGTCCTTACCCGTGAGATCATAATGGAAAAGGTCTGGGGAGTGGAGTTTGAGAGCGAGTCAAGAACAGTCGATATGCATATAAAGACCCTCAGACAGAAACTTGGAGAAGCCGGAAACATAATAAAAACCGTCAGGAATGTCGGTTATGTCGCCGAATTGTAAGAAAGCGGTGGAACCGAATGAAAAAGAAAATAAATATGTATATGATAGCCGTTGCCATAATTGCCGTTTTGGCAACGGCTGTATTAATATTATCCGTATTTGACGGAATAATAGACCGTCAGATCAATAAAGACCTGAAAAACCTGAGCGATGTTATCGTGTCGTCTGAGGATGATTACAGAGATTTTAACTTCGGCGGCACAAGAGTGACCGTGACCGACGTCGGAGGAGGCATAATTTACGACAGCCTTGGAATAAATGAGCCGTACAGCCAGGAAGTAATATCCGAAACGGAAGTAAAAGGAGAATACTTTTCCGAGCAAAAGGAAAACGGCGAAAGGGAATACCGCTATTTGCGCGTCCTTGAAGACGGGGATATACTTATTGTTTCAACGAAGTCAGACAGCATTTATTCGCTCTATGGGGAAAGCGCCTCGGCCGTCGCCGGAATAATTATAATAGTTGCGGTTCTGTGCCTGCTTATAACAAGAGTGCTGACGGACAGGATAATAAAGCCTATCGAGAGAATGGCCGATGACATCAGCTTCAAGGATCAACCGGAATATGAAGAACTTATACCCGTCGTAAATATGCTCAAGGAACAGCACGAGAACATATTGAACAACGCCAGAGTAAGACAGGAGTTCTCGGCCAATGTTTCCCACGAGCTTAAAACGCCGCTGACGATAATTTCCGGATATGCCGAGCTTATAGAAAACAAGATGGTCGACGAGGAATCTACGGTCAGATTCGCGGGAGAGATCCATCATCACTCCGACAGGCTTTTGAGCCTTATCAACGATATAATCAGGCTTTCGGAGCTTGACTCGGACAGTGTGGAGATGGTCTATGAGGATGTGAGGCTTGCCGACGTTGTCAACGATTGTATGGATATACTTAAGGAGAACGCGGTCCGCCATGATATTTCCATTGAGACTGACTGTGACAAAACGGCCATTGTTACCGGAAGCCGTTCCATGCTTGAGGAGCTTGTTACCAATCTTGTAAATAACGCCATAAGCTACAATAAGCCCGGAGGAAACGTCTGGGTCAGCGTCAGAAAATGCCTCGAGGGCGGCGTAGAGCTTGCAGTAAAGGATAACGGCATAGGAATACCTGAAAAGCATCAGGAAAGGGTATTTGAGAGGTTCTACAGGGTGGATAAGAGCCGTTCCAAAAGGAGCGGAGGCACCGGACTTGGACTTGCCATAGTAAAGCATATCGCCGCTAGCCATAACGCCGTTATAACCCTTGAAAGTAAGGTTGGAAAGGGCACAACGGTAAAAGTTAAGTTTTAAAATAATACCCCTCCCACGGATCGGAGAGAACTCCGGAAACTGGGAGGGGCATTTTTCATAGCTTTATCTGCCCGGGAATATTATTTTTTTCGGCTTCATCGGGAGTTAATGAATATCCTGACGAAGTGAGCTTTCTGATCCTAAGCCTTTCAATGTCATCGCTTATAAACGCATCGCTTGTAAACATCCTTGTTATGACGCTTTTCTTTTTCATTGTAAATACCTGCACGCCGCCGGATGACTTGTTTATATTAAGCGGTATAAGCTCGGTGTTAAAAAGCAGAGCCTTATCCGTGTCCCTCAGAAGGACTATGTCCCTGTCGCCTTCGGAAAATGTCATTCCCACAACGGGAGACTTGGCCGAATAGGCGTTGACCAGTTTCCTGCGGTTAGTTTTGGTAGCATAGCTGTCCATATTAACTTTAGCGACTTTGCCGTTTTCAAAGGCAAATATCATATATCCGGAATAATCTGTAGTTGAAGTAAAATAGATAACCTTTTCATCTTCCTCAAGATTCAGAATATTTGCAAGATATTCTCCAAAGCCTGAGGCTTTACAGTCTGCCACGTCGTTGGCTCTCAGCTTATAGACATTGTGCCTGTCGCTGAAAAACAGTATGTCGGCGCGGTTCGTACATTCACATTCATAAATTATTTCATCGTCATCCTTCAGCTTCTGCTCGGGACTTGTCCGAAGAGAGGTGAGGGGGATCTTCTTGAAATAGTTCTGAGCCGTGAGGAAAAGCCGTATTCCGTAATCATCGATAAGATCCTCAGCCTGAAGAGTTTCAGTCTCCGTATCGGATATTACCGATGTCCTTCTCGGTTCGCCGTATTTTTTAGCCACATTTTTAAGCTCCTTCGCGATGAGCTTTTTTATTTTCATATCGCTTGAAAGGGTGGCATTGAGATCCGCTATGGAATCCACAAGCTCGCTGATCTCCTGTATGCGGTTTAAGATATATTCCTTGTTTATATTCCGGAGCTTTATCTCCGCCACATATTCCGCCTGTTTCTGGTCAATATCAAAGCCTGTGATAAGGTTGGGGATTACCATGGCGTCTACTTCGGTATTCCTTATTATTTCTATTGCCTTGTCTATATCAAGAAGTATTTTGGACAGACCCTGGAGAAGATGGAGTTTGGCGCTTTTTTTGTCCATATCATATTTAAGGCGGCGCTTTACGCAGTCCATTCTAAACCGCACCCATTCGCCCAGTACGCCCTTTATACCCATTGTCTTTGGTCTTCCATCGATAAGGAGGTTGAAGTTGCAGCTGAATGAGTCGCAAAGCGGAGTAAGGGAGAACAGCTTTGTCATTATCATATCCGCGTCGGCTGTCCTTTTTATGTCAATGGCTATCTTAAGTCCCTTAAGATCTGTCTCATCCCTGACGTCTGTTATGTCCCTTATTTTTCCGCCCTTGACGAGCTGGATTATTTTGTCGATAATGGTCTCCACATTGGTTGTGTAGGGGATCTCGTATATTTCTATACAGCTGTTTTTTTTGTCGAAACGGTATTTTGCCCTGACTTTGAAACTTCCGCGTCCCGTTTCGTATATGGCGTTCATTTCCTCCGGGTTATATATGAGTTCTCCTCCTCCGGGAAAATCAGGACCCTTTATATAATCGGAGATGTCGCAGTCAGGATTTGACATAAACGCGGTCGTAGCTTCGCATATCTCCACGAGATTGAAACTGCAGAAAGAGCTTGCCATACCTACGGCTATTCCCTGATTGGGGTTGACAAGTATATTGGGGAAGGTCGTTGGCAAAAGCACCGGCTCCTTAGTCGAAGCGTCAAAGTTGTCTACAAAGTCCACGGAATTTTTGTCTATATCCCCGAATATCTCCTCGCAGACGGGAGCCAGCTTCGCTTCGGTATATCTTGGAGCGGCGTAGGCCATATCTCGGGAATACTGCTTTCCGAAATTTCCCTTAGAGTCAATAAATGGGATGAGCAGTGATCCGTTTCCCTCCGTAAGCCTTACCATCGTCTCATATATGGCGGCGTCTCCGTGGGGATTCAGCCTCATGGTCTGGCCGACAATGTTGGATGATTTTGTCCTTGCCCCCTTAAGGAGTCCCATATCATACATGGTATAGAGCAGTTTCCTGTGAGAAGGCTTAAAACCATCAATCTCAGGTATCGCCCTGGAAACGATAACGCTCATGGCGTAGGGCATATAGTTTACCTCAAGGGTTTCGGTTATTTTCTGTTCTGTTATTATAATATTATCATTTTCATTAGTATCTTTAGATTTTCTGGCCATTTTTTACCTCTTCGCAAATAACGGACGTAATTATGAAATGTCCGCAAGATCAAGAAATCTGTAACCATCGCTTTCAATAAATTCTTTTCGACCCTTTAAGTTTTCTCCGAGGAGAAGCTCAAATTTATCCCTTGTAAGCTCGGCCAAATCGGGAGTTACCATTATAAGCCTTCGTGTTTTTGGGTTCATAGTAGTCTCCCACATCATTTCCGGCTGATTTTCGCCAAGACCCTTTGAACGCTGGATAGTGTACTTTCCTTTAATACCAGAAAGAATTTTTGCTTTTTCGCTTTCAGAATAGGCAAAGTATGTGTTTTTTCCGGCGTTTATCTCATATAGGGGAGACTCCGCGATAAATACTTTTTTTTCCGCGATAAGGGTAGGTACAAGTCTGTAAAGCATAGTAAGCACAAGAGTCCTTATCTGGTAACCGTCAACATCCGCATCGGTGCATATTATTATTTTGTTCCATTTAAGCTGGCTAATGTCGAACGAATTAATATTTGTAGTATGCTTTGACTTTATCTCAACACCGCAGCCGAGAACTTTAAGCAGATCGGTTATGATATCGTTTTTAAATATCTTATCATAGTCCGATTTAAGGCAGTTAAGAATTTTACCCCTTATGGGTATAATAGCCTGAAATTCCGCGTCTCTGCCGAGCTTACAGGAGCCGAGAGCTGAATCTCCCTCAACGATATAGAGCTCCCTGCGGTTTACGTCCTTCGTTCGGCAGTTTACAAATTTATCGATACGATTATTCATATCTATGCTGCCGGTGAGTTTTTTTCTTATGTTGACCCTTGTCGTTTCCGCTGTTTCACGGCTTCTCTTATTAACAAGCACCTGATTGGCTATTTTATCGGCTTCAAGCTTGTTTTCGATAAAATATATTTCCAGCTGCTGCTTAAAGAAGTCGGTCATAGCTTCCTGTATAAATTTATTTGTTATGGATTTCTTAGTCTGATTTTCGTAACTTGTAATGGTTGAGAATGAGTTTATAACAAGTATCAGACTGTCCTCAATATCATTAAAGGTTATTTTCTTTTCATTTTTCTTATACAATGAGTTTGCCTTTATATATTTGTCTATGGCTGTCACAAAGGCACTCCTAACGGCTTTATCCGGTGATCCTCCGTGCTCAAGATAAGAGCTGTTATGGTAATACTGAAGAGAATTTATTTCATTGTTGAAGCAGAAGGCGGCTTCAAATTTTAACTTATATTCAGGCTTATCTTCCCTGTCGCGGCCCCTGGTTTCATTTTCCAGATAGCATATACCGGTAAAGCCTTTGCCTTCATCAAGCTCTTTTATATAATCCCTGATGCCGTTTTCGTATACATATGTTTCATGATCTCCGCTTTCTTCATCAAAATACTCAAATACAAGTCCGGCGTTTACAATAGCCTGCCTTTTCAAAGTCTCCTTAAAATATTCAGATGGGATATTTATATCCGTAAAAACCTCAGTGTCAGGACGCCATTTAATGTCTGTTCCGGTAAGGTTTTTATCAGCCTTCTCTTTTAAAAGGCCGGATACGTTTTCTCCCTTTTCAAAATGAAGCGAATATTTATATCCATCGCGGTATATAACGGCATCCATATATTCAGAAGAATATTGTGTTGCGCAGGTTCCGAGACCGTTAAGACCGAGACTGAACTCATAGTTTTCACCTGAATTATTATTATATTTTCCTCCGGCGTAAAGCTCACAGAATACCAGTTCCCAGTTATAGCGCTCTTCTCTGGCATTATAGTCGACGGGGATTCCACGCCCGTAGTCCTTTATTCTTACCGAATGATCCGCATATCTGTAAACTTCTATTTTTTTTCCGAATCCCTCTCTGGCCTCATCGATGGAGTTGCTCAAAATCTCAAAAACCGTATGTTCACAGCCTTCCAGACCATCGGAACCAAAGATGACGCTTGGCCTTAAACGGACTCTGTCAGCTCCTTTTAATGAAGATATACTTTCGTCGTTATACTGTTTTTTTGAATTTGCCTTAACCATATATACACCTGCTGAAATTTATAAATATAAAATTTAACTTCAAAATTTAAATTCATAACTATAATATGATAAATGAAATTTAATATTTTGTCAAGAATATACGAATATATGTTTGCTTATTTACAAAATTGTTCTTATGGTGTTTAATATAAAGTGATATATTATATATAATGATTATTAATTTTGGGAGAGATGATAATGGAAAAATCCAAAGTTTACTTTACAGATTTCAGAGCAAAACCAGGAATGAACCTCTTGAATAAGCTTGAAAGACTTATAAAAGAGGCAGGAATTGAAAAAATTGATTTTAAAAATAAATTTGTAGCTATAAAAATTCATTTTGGAGAGCCTGGAAACCTTGCGTTTTTAAGACCGAACTACGCTAAGGTTGTTGCCGATATTGTGAAGGAGTTGGGAGGATACCCTTTCCTTACGGATTGCAACACGCTTTATGTGGGAAGAAGAAAAAATGCCCTTGAGCATATAGACGCAGCATACGAGAACGGATTTACTCCTTTTTCAACGGGATGTAATATAATAATCGGCGACGGACTTAAGGGGCTCAGCGAGGTATACGTTCCCGTAAGAAACGGAGAGCTTTGCGAAAAAGCCATTATAGGAAAGGAAATAATGGAGGCCGATATAATCATATCCCTTACGCATTTCAAAGGACACGAGCTTACGGGATTTGGCGGCGCTCTTAAAAACATCGGTATGGGAAGCGGCTCCCGCGCCGGAAAAATGGATATGCATTCCTCAAGCGGCCCCAGAGTAAGAGAAAAGAAATGCGTAGGCTGCGGCACATGTAAGAAAAACTGCGCTCATGACGCCATTTCCATAATCGATAAAAAGGCTGTCATAGATAAGGATAAATGCGCCGGCTGCGGAAGATGCATAGGCTCCTGTCCGTTTGACGCTATGGTTTCGGTGGACGACAACTCCAGCGAAGTGCTCAATAAGAAAATAGCGGAGTATTCGATGGCTGTACTTGACGGAAGACCCAATTTCCATATAAGCATTGTGAACAATGTCTCACCGTTCTGCGACTGTCATTCGGAAAACGATGTGCCCATTGTTCCCGATGTCGGAATGTTCGCTTCATTTGACCCCGTTGCCCTTGATATGGCCTGTGCCGATGCCGTAAACGCCCAGCCTGTAATGCCTAACAGTATGCTTGCCGACAAGGATCAGTGCCACCATGACCACTTTACTGACGCCCATCCCGTGACGGACTGGAAGGCCTGTGTTGACCACGCCGAAAAGATCGGTATCGGAACAAAGGAATATGAGCTTATAAAAATTTGATAATGTTAAAAAATAATAAAAGGATCCCCGATATAAATAATCGGGGATTTCAGACTGTCAAAAAACTAATCCATTGTGAGCGGAAGGGTTCGGGAAACGAAG
>OGGQ01000386.1_pt1 | contig 64402 bp, 43 predicted proteins | sample 1571191 | NCBI WGS metagenome assembly OGGQ01 (sample SAMEA2582061, study PRJEB24529) | metagenome | biome: Human gut stool | place: China | collected 2011
ACATCAATACCTACAAACAAGGTGGACATATAGTTGATCTTTAACATGATATCACTTCCTTTCCGATCTGGATTTGTGGAGCCTGAAGCAAAAGGTTTATCCTGTGCTGCATATGGTGACCGAAGCCTCGCGCAATGAGCATGCACCCAGCCAGCTTTTCTTGCTGGAGCTTCGACTGGGGATGAAAATTCTGTGTCAGCGGAATGTGCCATATGTGCCAGGCTGAATGCTAAAAAAGCAGTCACGGACAAAGCCGGCTGAAAGGAGGTAAAGCAGTGCCTTCGGACATCAGACTCTGCCTGATATCATAACACAGGATTAACCATATAAAAAGTAACTGTTGACCGTATGGATGGGATTCAGGATGAGGGGAGTTCCTCTTAGATGTCCTTACCATCTATACCCATAAAAAGAATAAGTTCATAAGCGATATTTCTTGCTTACAAACTTATTATACGAGGAGGTATAGTATGGGACAACAGACAGATGCATTTGGCAACGACGTAAAGAGCGCGCTCTGCCCGCTGTTCTGGCAGCACGGCGAGAGCAGCGAGGTGCTTGAGGAAGAAATCCGCAAAATGAAAGAGGGCGGAATCGGCGCATTTATAGTGGAGTCCAGGCCCCATCCGGATTTTTTAAGTTACGGATGGTGGCGGGATCTGGACGTCATTATTTCAGAAGCAAAGAAACAGGAAATGGGAGTCTGGATTTTTGATGACAGCGCCTATCCCAGCGGGCTGGGGGCAGGAAAGATCCGGGATCTGTATCCGGAAGCTAGGAAGCGTTATATTGCGAAGCAGCAGATTGATGCGATAGGCCCTCTAAAGGGCGCTTCCATTCAGGTCGGGCACTGGCTGGGTGAGGAAGAGCAGCTGCTTAAGGTCATCGCTGCGCGCAGAGCGAACGGAAATGATGAGCTGGATGTGGCCACGCTTACGGATCTGACCGGGCTGGTGCAGGAGGGGATGCTCTATTGGGATATCCCGGATGGCCCGTGGAGGGTCTTTCTGCTGATCAACACCCGGGACGGCGGGGAGGAATGGACGAAGGACTATGTCAATCCGATCAGCAAGGCGGCGGTCGACCGATACATAGATGTGATCTACGAGGAACATTATAAGCGGTATCAGGAGGAGTTCGGCAGGACGGTGAAAGGCTTTTTCATCGACGAGCCGCGCTTCGGAAGCGCATCCTCGTATGAAAACACTTTGGGTAAAAGGGGATTTGTCTACCCCTGGAGCGAAGAAGTGATGGATGCCTTAAGTCAGGAATTCGGCGATGATGCGGGCCTGTATCTTCCGCTTCTTTGGAGCAGGGAGAATCCTGAATGCCGGGATATGCAGTATGCATATATGAATGTGGTATCCCATCTGTTTGACGAGGACTTCACCGGCCGGATCGGCGAATGGTGCAGGTCGCACGGCGTAAAGGTGATCGGCCACATTGTGGAGGACAACGGGGCGCATGCGCGTCTGGGATTCGGGCCCGGCCATTATTTCCGAAGCATGAATGGTTTTGATACCGCGGGAATCGATGTGGTTTATCAGGTATGGCCCGGTTATACCGACGGTTATCAGACGACGCCCTTCGGCTATCTGGACTGCCGGTTCTTCTACTGGGGCCTGGCCAAGATGGCGTCATCCGCGGCGCATTTGGATCCGAAGAAAAACGGCATCACGATTTGTGAGATATTCGGCGCCTACGGCTGGCAGGAAGGGCTTGCGCTGATGAAATGGCTGACGGACCATGTGTGCGTCAGAGGCGTGAATGTGCTGGTGCCCCATGCATTTTCACCGAAATTTCCGGATGCTGACTGCCCGCCCCACTTTTATGCGCGGGGGAAGAATCCGCAGTGGAACTATTTTCATTACTGGTCGTCTTATGCCAACCGTGTCTGCGGCCTGCTTACGGGCGGCGTGCATCATGCCACAGCTGCGGTGCTCTATCATGGAGAAGCGGAATGGGGAGGCGCCTATGAGCCTTTTGAGAAGACGGTAAAAGTGCTGATGGAGTCGCAGATTGACTGCGACGTGCTGCCGGCCGACCTCTTCTTAGACCCCGCTGCCATCAGGGCGGAGGACGGACTGCTGATCGCAGGGCAGGAATCCTATCGGGTTGTGCTGGTACCTTATGGCGAGAGCATGCCGCAGGAACTGCTTGCAAGCCTGGATGATTTGGCGGCGCAGGGCGTACCTGTGCTGTTTATGGAAGGCTTTCCGAAGCATGTATATTACGGAAAGGATGAGCAGGAACTCCTCGCGCACATCGCCGGCAACGGGCAGATCTGCGTCTGCCGCCACGAAGAGCTGCCGGATTGGATGTTTGGACACGGCTGCTATGATCTGGAAACCGACGGAAATTATCCGGATCTGCGTTTCCTGCACTATGAGAAAGAGGGGCGCGGCATCTATTTCTTCACCAATGAAAGCCGCAGCAAAACGCTGAGTGCGCGCATCAGCATCCGCGAGGAAGGCACCCCTGTCTTATATGATGCGATGCTGGATCAGTGCTATCCGGCAGAAGAAACCGTAAAGGACGGCCGGCTGACTTTTGTTCTGGAGCTTGCGCCGTATCAGTCGCTGTTTCTCCTGATGAATGCGCAAAACGGTACGCTTAGTGAACGGATTCCCGTCAGGGGTGCCGGAACCTGTGGGGAAGTTAAGAAAATCCCGCTTGCTGACGGCTGGGTGTTCCGTGTGCCGGATGATCCCGCTGTGAATGAAAGGCTGGAATCGCTGTCAGAGCTTAAAAACCTCGCGGTTCCCGGCCTGGCGCCCGAATATTCAGGGACGGTCTGCTATGAGAAGGAGTTCTGCCTGGAAGAGTCCGATACGAAGGGACGGATTTATCTGGATCTGGGAGATGTCTATGAGATCAGCGAAGTAACGATAAACGGCGTATCCCAGGGAGTCAGGATCTGCCCGCCGCATACGTTTGAACTCACGTCCGCCGCGCCGGGACATAATCTGCTGCAGATAAAGGTGACGAACACCTTTGCAAAAAAAATGCACGGCAACATATTCGACCGTGCCATGGCCCAGGAGCCCACCGGACTGCTCGGTCCGGCAGTGCTCTACATACGGCGGTATTCGCTGGGGGAACAGCCGTAATATTCCCTGAATTTCCTGTAAAAATGAGTGGTGCTCTCATAGCCGTTTTGACGGGCAATTTCCTCAACGGAAAGAGAGGTGCTTTTCAGCTGATCCGTGATGGCATAAAAGCGCTGTTTTTGCACCAGCTCTTTAAATGACAGCCCGGTCTCCTTTTTTAACAGAGTGGTCAGATAATTCGGATTCAGCCGGAAATGTCCGGCGGCGGAAGTCAGGCTGCAGGTCAGATAATTGGATTCAATATATTTTAATACCGGAATGAGGGCAGAGCGCTTTTCTACAGCGCTCTGCTCTTCTTCATATACATTGACCAGTTCCAGAAAGAGCAGGCTGATCAGGTTGTCTGCGATGGCCCGGGCATGAGTGGACGGCTCTATGTGTTCGCACATCAGCTCATTTAGCAGCATAGGGATCCTCCTGTTTTTCTCAGCCCGAAACAACAGGTAATTGTCATGAGAGGCCTTTGCCGACAGCGCGTTGGACAGAAATTCCGACACCACACTGCCTCCGGTGAAGTGATGAAAAAAGGCTTCCGTAAAAAAGGGCTTGCTGATCAGGAGACTGATCAGTATATCATTTTCGCCCAGGCAGCCGATGGAATGGGGCGCATCGGAATCCAGTATGTATACCTGCCCCTTTTTAAGCACATAGGAATTTCCGTGTACCCTATGGGGGCAGGATCCGGAATAGAGATAGCCCAGCTCGATCCACGCATGGATATGGGGCGGCACAGGGCGGAATCTCCCTGTCTTTACAAGCTTCAAATCCGGATGCGGCGCATGCCGGAAGGTATCACAGGGAGTTGAAACAGCAATCTGCACAGGCGGCCCCTGCTCCTCAAAGGCCGCGGACACCGGATCCGCTCCCCCGGGAACCGCCAGATAAGTCTGCTCCAGCCGGTTATAGCTGTGCAGTATCTGATCCAGCATCTTATATGTAAGCATCGTCAAACCTCCTCCCTCCATATATAATAAAGCCGCAAAGCAGAAGTGGCAAGTGGAAAGTATGGTCCTAAGTGGGATCCCTTGAAGCCCGCCGGTTCTTTCGCCGCGTAGTTTGCGGCGTTAGAACCGCTGCGCGCTTCACGGAGCGAGAGCGTGTCCCAATGAGGACCATACTCTGCCCCACCATGCGCGGGAAGTTTACGGCAACTGTGAATAGTAACGAACAGTAACATTTTAGCAAGTTTACAGATGAAAAGCAACCTTGATTATTTCCTCTGTTTCCCGTATACTTAAAAAGAGTTACTGTTCAGAGATGCCGGTCAAGCCGCGCATGACAGTGCCTGTCATGCGCGGAAGGCTTACGGCATCTGTGGAAAGTACGAGACCGCATTAAATCCATTACAAGGAGCACCCATGCACAAAAGAGTGATACTAAGGCATATACGTAAGAACCAGCTGCAGAGAATGATTCTTCCGATCATCCTGTTAGTGATCTGCATACTTTTATTTCTGGACCTTCCGTTCCGTGATCAGTTGTTTCCCGTTAAGCTGGAGTCCAAAGCAGACTTTAAGGAAGCATTTGCAGCCGGCGCTACATACGCACAGATTAAGTCCGATACCCTCTATTACTCCGGCTACGATTTTGTCCGTGGCAAGCGGGTGGAGGGGCATTATTATTACAGTTTAAGCGACGGCCGATGCCGCTTTTATCTGCTGAAGGCCGACGCAGACGGGCCGGAAAGCATCCTGGAGCCCGCTGTACTGAAAGGCAAGCTGATCTATAAGCAGGATCTGTACACGCAGCTGGTCACTTCCATGTCGCAGAGCCTGGACTGGACCTATCAGGGGCTGGCGTCCATCAGTGAACCTTATTTTTTCTCCACAGTGGATTATACCACAAGCAAGATGATCGTCCTCTATGCGGTGCTGGCCACAGGTTTCGCCGCGGCCTGTCTGGGCTTTCTGCATGCCTTTTTGCTTCTGGGCTTTCCGCAGCTCACGATGGCCATACTGCGGCTGCGGCGCTATGGCAAAAGTTCTAACATATTAGCGGATGTGGAAAAAGAGATGAAAGAGGGCTGTATCGCACAGACCAATACCCTGTATCTCACGCCCCACTACTGCACAGTGCTGGAAAATATCCGCACACTGATCCTGCCGTTAGACTCCCTCATCTGGGTTTATCGGCATACCATACTGCATAAGTTTTTACGGTTCCGTTTTAAACCGAGCTACCATCTGATTTTTGTCCTCAAAAACGGAAAAACCTACGAATGTATGAGATTCACCAAAGAAGAGACAGAGACTGTCATGACAGCAATCGCCGGACGCTATCCAGACGTGTTGATCGGTTTTTCCGACCAGAATAAAGCAGACGCAAAAAAGTTAATGGCCAAATCCCACCGTAAAAAGTATTAATACAGGCGTTACATATGCACCATAGTAATGAATTCCTGCATGGCACGAGTGATATACTTGTGCCTTTTATAATAGAAAAAAATCTGGCGCCTGGATGCATCTCCCCCAAGCTTATAATATACAAGATTCTCAAAAGAAGGTAACTGTGAAACAAGAATATCACTGATAAAGGCGGCGCCTAGCTGTGTGGAAGCCGCCATATAAGCAGTTGCCTGCTGATTTAATTCCAGAACAATATTCGGATGGAATCCAGCTTCTTTACAGAGTTTATCACCGCGAATGCGGGTATCGTTTCCCGGCGTCAGCATAATAAACGGAATGTCAGAAAAGTTCTTCAGCGGGACAGCGGGACAGTCCGGCCGAAGATAGCGCTTCTGCTTAATCTCTTTGTATGAAAGCTGGTATCGAGCCAACCGGACATTCTCACCGAAATGTTTTGGCACCGCCAGCAAAATATCTTCATCACAATAGAATTCTCTGCTGAACAAAGCGTTGTCATAATGATAATAATCAATAACAAAATCCAGCGTATTGTTACTTAACAGCAGCTCTAACTGATCGGTATTGCCCTCTGTAAGTTTGATCGTTACCTCCGGGTACGTCTGCTTAAATCTGGTAATCATCGGTGTCAGAACATATGCGGCAAAGAGGTTGCTGCCGCCCATTGATAAATGGCCTGATCTTAAAGTGTTTAAATTGTTGATATAATTTTCCATCTGCTGCTCAATCTGTGAGATCTCTTCTGCCGCCTTTATATATGCTTCTCCAACTTCCGTAAGCCGTATAGGCGTAGTGCTGCGGTCAAAAAGCGGCGATCCCAGCCTCTGTTCAATTTTCTTAATTCGCGCGCTTAGAGATGGCTGGCTAATATACAGATTTTGCGCTGCCTTGGAGAAGCTTTTCTCTTTATAGACTTCATAAACATATTTTTTCCATGTGAACATGAGATTCCCCGCAATATCATAGTTAAATTAATATAATATGTATATCATTATAAGTATTTGATTATATTATAAGTCTTTGTTATCATTTTGTAAATAAAATATTGCAGGGGAAAGGATGGAAAACTACAATGAGAAAAATTGAAAGCGCAAAAAAACTGAGCTATGTGCATTCAGATATACGCGGCTCCTTATTTATGGAAGCCATGCGAATGGAAGAACAGGGTATCGATGTATTAAAATTAAATACAGGAAATCCGGCAGCCTTCGGATTTGAATTGCCGGAAAGCGTTAGAGCCGCTTTAGACGGGCAGGAGGCATTGGGACTCGGTTATTGCGACTTTAAAGGTATGCCGCAGGCCAGGGAGGCAATTTATGAATATGAAGCCGGCAAAGGGATATCCGGATTTACATCTGATGATGTATTTATTGGTAACGGTGTCAGTGAAGTGGCTTCTTTTGCTCTTACGCCACTCTTAAATGATGGTGACGAGGTGCTGGTCCCTGCACCCGGCTATTCTCTTTGGAGCAATTCGGTTTATCTGGCAGGCGGCCGTCCGGTGTTTTATATATGCGATGAAAAAGCTGATTGGTATCCGGATATTCAGGATATCAGATCAAAGATCAGTCCCAGGACTAAGGCTCTCATCTTAATTAATCCGAATAATCCGACGGGTGTGTTCTATCCGGAAGAGATATTAATACGGATTGCAGAAATTGCAGAAGAACATAATTTATTGATTTTTTCAGATGAAATATATGACCGATTGGTAATGGACGGTTTAAAGCATACATCCATTGCATCACTGGCTCCGGACTTACCGGTCGTAACAATGAACGGACTGTCCAAGTCCCATTGCCTGTGCGGTTACCGCTGCGGCTGGATGGTGATCAGCGGTCCGCATAATCTGACGGAGGAGTATAAACAGGGCATAAGACAGCTGACATCCATGCGGTTGTGTGCAAATACTTTAGCGCAGTTAGTTATTCCGGCCGCGTTAAAGGATACAGAGACTCCAAACTCCATGGTGATGCCAGGCGGCCGTTTATATGAGCAGAGAGAAGCTGCTGTTGCAGAATTGAAAAAAATAGACGGAATTTCTTTTGTTAAAAACAACAGTGCGTTTTATCTGTTTCCAAAACTGGATATCAAGCGATTCAACATTACGGATGACAGAAAGTTTGCAAAAGATTTATTGCATGCTGCAAACATTCTGTTAGTGCCTGGAAGCGGTTTCGATTGGCAGATGCCGGATCATTTCCGCATTGTAATGCTCCCTGAAAAGGAAGTTCTCCGCAATGCCGTGAAAAGACTGGGTGTATTTTTGGATCATTATCATCAGACATAATTCATATACCGGCCGTTTTTTCCGATCAGTATAAGCGGACAAAAAAATAATAAAAAATCCGAATGAACTGTATAAACGCCAAAAACCCGGTCATACTATAATTAATCTGTTGAGTGATGACGAACGAAACTTCCCCCCAAAGGTTGTCATTTGGCAGATTGACCACCAAAGACAAAAGAAATACTTATCCTCCCCTTTTTAATACCCCATCTGCCGGTCGAAACGGCAGATGGGGTATTTTTCGTTCAATAGCTCCACTTGCGGGATTCTTTTTACAGTTCTTCTCTGCCAAACGCCTTCTTAGCCAGTTCAATAAATTTGACCAGATTCGCGTTCGTTCCCCCGCATGTCCGGATATCCTTCAGTATGATTTCCACTATACATCCCCGGGTCTGTCCGGCCACCCGGCAGAGCCAGTCATATATTTCCGCCTCGTCAAATCCGGCGCACAGCCTCGCCGGATCCGGTTTCCATGAGAATATCGCCCGGTCCCGGATGTTTTCTGCCGCAAGCTCCACATCCGACCAGGGGCTGACGCTTATGCGGCGCAGGTTGGTTATATGGCGGAATACGGCGTCATACTTGCGGTCCATGGGTTCGCAGCAGCCATAGCAGCCGAGGCCGAACCGGTTTAAGCCGATCTTCTGGTTTCGCAGCGCGAATTCCTCGAACATCTCGCCGGATACGCAGGAAAATTCCTGAGCGTCCGCAAAGCCCCACATATCCTTAAGCAGTACCTCCTGGGGAGGCTTTCGTTCCACGTTCAGATATCCCAGACCTCCGGAACCGGTATATACATTGGTCCGGTTATCAAACAGGCGGTGTTCCCTTTCCAGGCGGTCCAGCAGATCCGCCTTGCTCTCTGCCATATGGTTCAGCACCTGATGCAGCCGCTCAGGTTCATCATACAGATCAAACAAGAGCTCCTGCAGTCCTCTAAGATGCACCAGTTCAATCAGCAGGCTCTGCACCAGCACGCTGTAGGGCAGATGAAATTCCGCCCGGATTCTGCCGTCCAGCGCCTCATCATACAGCTCCTCAAGCCTTTTTCTCTCGTTCACATCCTCGATAAAATCCACCCGATGCTTCAGCAGGCGTTCATAATCCTGATCAGTTTTCAAATAATTGTCCAGATGATAGGCGTTCTTTCCGACTTCCTTCTTGTTGATCGGAATTCCCCACGCGCTTTTCTGGTCTCTGTGGCCATACAGATATCCGGTATATTCTCCCGGAATATCAAAATAGACAGCCGGCTCGAAGGCGAAGTCATCCTTCAGCCATTCCCCCTGATACAGATACTGCTTCAGCTTTCTTTCCAGCAGTCTAAGATCTTTATCCTCACAGACCAGGCTCTCCTCCGGCACCAGCTCCAGCCATGCGCCATCCTCGTCCGGGCAGACCCAGATGAGCGGAGGCACATCTTTATTTAACTCATTGTGATCCGCCCATCTTTGGCGCTTCACTTCATTTTCCGGCGCGGCTGCCAGCTCAGACAGGCGGTCCGCCAGTTCTCTTAAATACCTGCACTGTTCCCCGAACGTCATACGGTCTCCTTCCCAAGTAACGGCCGCTATTATCTGGTATGTGTTTCCACATAGCGGACAATCTCTTCCGCCTGCCCGGCATCCTCGGCTTCTGTGTGTATGTAGAGCCCTTTTGAGGAAAGCTCCGACATGAGTATGGGCACATCCGAAGGCGGCGCCATGATGATCAGGCCCTTGCCAGCCTCCTGGATACGTTTTAACACAGGGATATAGTGCCCGGCCGATTTCTGCCCGGCCACATGCGTCCACTGGATAGCCCGCAGCTTTTCTAGCGCCAGGATATGCACCAGATGCTTTTCCTGCTCGATGCCGTCAAAATGATAGACCGGATATTCCAGCCACTCCATCTGCTGCTTCAGCTCATCCACCGCAAATTCCTCATACATATCGGCCGAAAACATCACCGACATGTCACACTGCATATGGGTCAGCCTGCCCGGCGCCAGAAGATGCATCCACGCATGGGCCCCGCCGCCGTTTAACTCTCTGCTGATCTGATAGAACATCTCATTAGTACTGATCCATCCACGGTTCACTATATCGATGGCGTGTTTCACCTGCTCCGACTCCTCCAGCATATCGATCAGCACATCTTCCGTCCCATAAAGGTGGCCCAGCGCGTCGATGGTGCCGGTGCTGTCCGGCATTCCAACAAAATACTGATCCTTCCCTCTCTCCGTCAGATAGCGGGCGATTTCCAGATGTTCCTTAAGCAAGGTTTCCGTATAGGCATTGTCCGCATCCTCCAGGCTGTCCCAGACCGGATCGAACCAGATCGTGTCGTTGCCGTACACAGGCCTCGCTCCGTAATAATTGCAATGGCCCGAGGTCCCATAGTTCTGGAAAATGACCGGCAGCACATCGCCGCCCATCCAGGTGCGCTCAAGCCTCGCGATATTCTCCCTGTAGATGGTCTCCGGGTCCGTCCAGTATGCCTTAAGGGCCGCCGGATCTTTTCTTAAATCATGCGGATTCTGAAACATGGAGATGTGATCTCCCTTTTTCTTCGGCGCCAGCACGCAGACACAGGCCCGGTCCACGATTTCCCGGTCCCAGAACGCGTACAGGCGCTCCCTCACCTTATCGATATCCTCTTTATATTTCATAGCTCCTCCTGATCCATATGTCCGATACGTTATCCGACGGTTGGCGTTTCGTCTATGCAGACCTTCTCATGGGTGATTTCCACCTGATGCATGCCGCCCTTAAAACAGACCGGAAATCTCACCGCGCGCCAGGATTTGGGCAGCACCGGCGCAAAGGTCAGCTCATCCGTCTCATAGGCTCTGCTCATGCCGCAGAATCCGAAGATCACGGCCTGCCAGATGCCGCCGCAATTGGCGATATGGATGCCCTCCGCCGCACCGCCCTTCGTCTCATCCAGATCGATGTCCAGCGCCCTCTCAAAGAATTCGCATGCTTCCTCCGGTTTGCCTCTAAGGCAGCATAAAATGGAATGAATGATGCACGAAAGGGAAGAATCGTGCGTGGTATAGGGCAGATAATACCGGTAATTTTCTTCCAGCGCCTCCCGGTCAAAGGCTTTCGGGAACAGATAAAACAGCATCAGCACGTCTGCCTGCTTCAGCGCCTTAGTCCGGTAATTGCGCTCCTGAGATACAAAACTGCCGAAGGCTTTGGTTTTATCCGGCCACAGGCGGTCAAAATCCGGCTCCTCCAGCTGTTCAAACTCAGTGCACTGCAGGATCACTTTATTGTCCCTGCGGCGGATTGTAAGCCGGTCCGCCGTGCTTTGAAGCTTTAAAAGAAACGCTTCATCCGCCCCCAGGGCTTTGGCAGCCTCCGGATTTTTCTCCTGAAGCATCTCAACAATCCGGACGGTGTGCAGCAGGGACTGACGCACCATATAGTTTGTATAGGCGTTGTCGCTGCACAGGCAGACATATTCGTCAGGGCCCATGACGCCGTTGATATGAACACAGCCGTCCTCTCCCTCGTAGCTGCGCTCCAGCCAGTATCTGGCCGTTTCCACAAATACCGGCGCCGCCTGTTCCAGAAACTCCTCATCCTTTGTGGCACAGAAATAGTGCCACAGGCCAAAGGCCACATCCGCCGTGATATGCACCTCATGATCCCCGTACTGCCAGTTGGGGCACTGCTCCTCGCCGGTCAGGCCGGATTCCCAGGGGTATCTGGCCCCCGCATATCCGTAGGCCGCGGCATTTTTCTTAGCGCCCTCAAGCGTCCGGATCCGGAACCGCTCCAGCATCTTCGCCGCCTCCGGCCTGGTGTAGAGGAAAAACGGGAGCAGATAGACTTCCGTATCCCAGAAATAGTGCCCGAAATAAGCCTCCCCCGCAAAGCCCTTGGCGCAGACAGCGATCCGGTCATCCCGGTCATTGCAGCTGCGAAGCAGATGATATACGGAGAAGTTTACGGCAAGCTGCGCTTTTTCATCCCCTTCAATGGTGACCCGGCTCATATCCCACAGCCGTTTCCAAGCCCGGCAGTGATCCTCCCACAGCTCTTCCTGCCTGGAAACAGCTGCCTGCAGCCGTTTTCGGATCGCCTCCAGGCTTAACAGCCCTTCCGGGTCTCTGGAGGTGGAAACCATGGACAGGCGGATCACTTCCGCTTCCTGTCCTTTTGCAAGCCTTACTTCGGCGGCGCTCATATCCGCCTTCGGCACAAATTCGGCCTGGGGCGACACGGTCAGAGCGGCAACGCGAACTTCGTCGCCAGTATCCGTCTTCAGATAGACACAGACCAGCCCGCCCAGCGCCTGTTTTTCCACATGGGTGAAATGATTGTACCCGTTTGTCTTCACTTTCTCATCCACGGTGCCCTTCATGGACAGAAGCAGGCTGCCGTCCTCCGGACAAAAGCGCATCTTCTGCACGATCAGATTCCGGCAGTCCATGGAGACATAGCGCCGGTAGCTGCAGGACAGTTTGGCGCCGCCTTTTGTCTCCCAGATAAACTCCCTGGAAAGCAGTGCACGGTTCAGATCCAGCTGCCTTACGTAGCCGCTGATCCGGCTTTCATCCATATCGAGGTCCTCGCCGTCAGCCGCCACATAAAAAGCAAGCGGATTGGGCAGGTTTACCAGCTCTTCTCTAAGCAGCGGATGGCTGCCGGTTATGCCGGGCACGTAGGTTCCGCATTTGGAACGCGGGTGGCGGGGCTTTTCAATCGTCACATTGGCTGGCAGCCGCATGTATTCCTCGTTCTGGTCCGCTGCCTTAAGCCCTTCCTCAAAGCTCCCTCTGATATGGAGATACCCCGATCCCTGCGCAAATACACCCTCATAATGCTTTGAGGACTGCATCTGAATCCCTTCTTCCGCAATTACATCGGTCCTGAATAATGATCCCATAGCTTCTTATTATCTCCTCTTAGTACAATTAGTGCCCCATTCCGGTGTTTCAGTGAATGATCCGGAAGGAATGGGGTTCAAGATCCACCGTCTCCGTCTTCTCTCCCCCGGGAGTATCGACCGATACCGTCTCCCGCACCGCCATAGGATGCAGGTTCAGGGCGATGATGCTGCCGTCCTCTTTGGGCAGGATACGCAGCCGTCTGGCCCCGCGGATGCCCGGACGGGCTCCGATGAGCGACAGAAGCTTCACCAGCATATCCGCCATGCCGTAAAACTGCATCTCCAGCGGAAACGGCAGAACCATCACGCTGCCTTTGCCATATTCCCGCCAGAGGGCGCCTGGCCTGCCGCATGCCGACCGGTCATCCGCCGCATCTTCGCCGCCTGCTGCCGTGCACGGTGTTCCTGCGCCGCAGACCGCGGCCTCATCTTTTGCAGCTCCGCTCTCCGATACCGCCGCGATCTTCCAGCCGCTCTCGCCGGCCGGCGTTACCTGCTGTACCTGTTTTCCTATAAAATACTCCACTCCGTCCAGTATCAGCTTACCCTGTACCTCTTCCCGGATCTGCCCTTCCTCCGCCGTAAGCCCAAGCATGTCGCCAAGCAGCGTACAGGGACTGCCGCAGCATGCCAGATATGGGAAGATCCCGTTTATGATGAGCCGGCCTCCCAGGCGCACATATTCTGCCAAATTTTCCTGTACTTCAGGTTCCATACATTCATCCGAAACGACAAACAATACGGGGCACTTAAGCAGCTCTTCCGGGCTCATGGCCTCATAATCATAGATCCTTGGGGTAAATCCGGCCGATTTCAGCGCGAAATATGTCTCGTTGGAAGGCTTGGCTACCGCTTTCCAAATCAGTCCCGGCGCATGCCGGACTCCCAGCCCGATATCGTAGCGCATTCCGCAAAGCAGAGCGTCCTGATGTTTTAATATATCGCGGATCGACCGCTCTATGTAAGGGTAATTCTCTGCCGCCCGGCCATAAGCGTCCACCGGGGCCTGCCAGTTGTGCTCCGTCCCGTAAAAGCCCATGCCCGGACGGTTGATGCCGGAAGCGAACAGATACATGTTCATCCCCTGATAGCCCGCCGCCATGGTCCAGATATTAAAGATATACAGCTCCGGCCCGTAGACAGCCGGATAATCCGTCCAATAGCCGCATTCCTGCTCGATCACCCACGGCACATTGTTAAGGAACCGCCTGGCATACTCGGCGCCGTACTCACAGTAATAGGTGGCCTCCTTCATGCCGATCCTGCCGCTTAGGGAGTAGTAGCAGTCCACGCCCACGTTCAGCCAGGGATTCTGCCGCCGGTTATGGTAATGCAGAGAAATCGCCCTGGGGTTATACGCATTATGGACAAAGGTGATTGGATGCTCTTTTTTCAGGCAGACCATCTCCTTAAGCCTCCGGAAATACTCCGGGAAATAGCGGGTATAATAAAAGTCCAGATGATCCTCAAAATAGAGCTTTCCGCTGCAGGCCTCCAGCTGATGCGGCTCCACCAGCTCCAGCACCTGAAAGCTGCTGCCGTAACGCCTGTTCAGATTTTCCACCGATTGGTACTTATCCCTAAGCCAGGAAGGCCAGAGCCCGTTCGGATCCCCTATGCCAAGATTCCTGGGATTCCTGTCATCACAGTCGTCTCCCGGAATCTCGTTGCAAAGCTGGAACAGCGCCACATTGCCCTCGGGATACAGGTACTGCTCCACCTCGCCGCACAGCGCCCGGTACCACTTTCTCACCGCTTCCAGAAATTCCGGATGGTTATGGGAAGCGCCGTTGGCAAATGCGGTATCCACATACCCGCCGTCCTGATAGCCTTTGATGATGGCATCTTTGTATTTGCGCGTAAACCACACCGGCAGACCCAGATCCTTAGTCTCCGCATAAACATATGGGCCCGGACGCAGATAACCGATCAGCCCCCGCTCCATGGTCATGCGGATCCAGGTATGCAGGTCGTTATCCGGGTGAACATCGCCGTGAAAATCAAACTTCCCTTCTTCGTACTCGTGTACAAACCAGGGCACATAATAAGCCACCGCATTGCAGCCGCATTCCGCCAGGCGGTCCAGTGCATTCGCCCAGGATGATTTGGGCATGCGGAAATAGTGGATTTCACCGCAGAGCAGCGGTGTCTTTTTGCCGTTTATATAAAAACTTTCTTCTCTGATTTCAAAAGACTGGGACATATATTCCTCCAAAGTGTTGTATAAAGTCTCAAAAAGCCTGCCCGCCGTTTCTGCCGGTAAGATCCAGTACAGCGCTCATGAGCAGGTGCCGGCCCAATGTGTTGTTTGTGATAAAGAGGGGCTGCTTGCCCATGCCGCCCTCCAGGCGCAGGGTTGTGGCGAGAATGCGGCCGCGGCCCAGGCGAAGCTCGGCCATATAAGCGCTCTTCTTCCATTCCCTGCAGTCATACCGGAGGATCACAGGTTCTGCAGATGTAAAATGGCTGTAATACGGATCGGTAAGATCCAGGGAAGTATCCGTGCCCACGCCGAAAAAGCGCAGGTCATCCATCCAGTTCTCATAGCGGATACCGCCCAGAGCGGGATGGGAACCGTAGCGGACCATCCCCTCTCTCCAGAACGCCACAGGCACTGTGGGCAGGGGACCCGTGCCTCTCTGCACGCAGACAGCCTTTCCGCCCCGCTCCACATAACGAAGCACCGCAGGGGTCAGCCGTGAGGTCAGCACCGCATCTATTTCATCCAAGGCAATCTCCTGCTCATCCGCAATCCGTGTCATGCTCTGAAACAGCGGTTCTGTCCGGTCAAATATATGGCAGGGATCGTAAAGTCCCACCCGCACATCCGCACAGGACAGCTCCGGATACAGAAATACCGGCCACCGGTTCTCGCATTCGACGGCGCCGCAGCTAAGTTTCACCTTTAAAACAGCGGTGGAGGGACGGCCCGCCTTGGGCAGCGCAAAGGACAGATATGCACATTCCCTCACTGTCCCGGACAAAACGGTTCTGCCCGTCTCTTTTCCGCCGGCCCATGCATGGCCGTCTGTTTCCAGGCTCCAGGAAAGCACAGGATCCACAAGCGCGCTTCCGGAATAGTTGGATACCAGGATATGCCGGGTTAAGGTGCTGCCGCCGATGAAATTATATCGCTCTCTTGGGAGCACACGGTCCGCGCCGATCCAGGTTCTGCCAAGATCCCATGCCGGAATCAGCATCACGTCGCTGTTGAAGCTGCAAAAGAGCTTCCGGTCAAACTTCGGTTCCATGAAATCGTCGAATATGCCGCTGGTAGCGATGGGCACGTCACGGATGCTGGTGATATTATAGCCCGAGATCTCTTCAAAAGCCCTGGTCTCCTCCAGCGTCGTCTTTCTGTGCACCATGGAGTGGTTGAAAGACAGCTCCTTTATCAGGGAAAAGTCCGTCCGGATGCCGCTTTCTTTCATGCGCTCCTCGTGGCTTCCCAGGTAGAAATCCGGCTTTAATATGCTGATGGGATTTTCCACAGGGTCCGCCTTTTCCCAGAACAGCTCCTCTTTGCCCATGCGCCCGCGCACCTCTGCCAAATCCCTCATGGTATCGCTGTCGCAGAACTCGCCGTAGATCCAGGGACGGTTCCGTTTCCAAACCGGGGTGAAATTCTCCATCAGATTTTCCATATTCTGGAGTTCCCCGTAAAAATGATAATCTGAGAAATCCGCATAGTCCACCGCCAGGCCGCCATAGCACTCGCCGGAACCGGAATTATCCCGCACCAGGCAGTTTAACTCACGTTTTGCCAGCCGGTACATCTCCTCCAGCACCGCGCCTCCCACCTTGTCATCCAACTCACAGCCAAGGCTTGCCATCACGACGGATGGATGGCCTTTGATCTGGTTGAGCAGCCTCGGAAATTCCCGCAGGATGCGGGGTTCCAGCTCCTCCGAAACATCCGGAAGCCAGAGCGGAAGTTCGATCCATAAAAGCATGCCGGCCTCGTCCGCCTGTCTTAGGTACTCTTCTCTCGGTATGTAAAGGCAGTGTTTGATCATATTAAAACCGTACTGCCTGCATTTTGCGATTTCATCGCGGATCACACCCGCGCCGGGCCGGGGCGTCAGTCCGCTGTAATACCCCCAGTGCAGGATGCCCCTGGGGTAAACAGGCTCGCCGTTTAAAAGGATCCTGCTGTCGTCCGCCTGTATGCTGCGGCATCCGAAGGCATTCTCAACGCGCTCGGTCTGTCCTCCCGCGGTGATCTCCAAATCGTAGCGGTACATCTGGGGACGGTTCGGGCTCCAGCAGTCCGGCTCGGACAGCTCAAACGGGATTTCCAGGCGGTTTTCCCCCGGACCAGCTTCCCTTTGTGCACAGATTGCAGCGGCTTTTCTGCCGTCCGGCCCGTACACCGCACCGGTGATCTTCACCGGGATCTGATCCGCACAGTTTATATCAACGGTCAGTTTCCCTGCGCCGTCTAAAGAAGCCGAAGCGCAGTGGCGGCCGATGAAATAGGTATCCGCCGACAAAAGATACACATCATCCCAGATGCCGCCGAAGGTGCAGAGCACATCCGGAATAAAACCGGACAGCACCTCCCGCAGGGGAAAACGGTCCTCTTTATGGTAGCCGGGCTTCCAGACCGTAAGCGTCAGCTCGTTTTCACCGTTTTTTAACAGTCCGCTCACGTCCGTGCTGAAATTATCCCACATGCCCTCATGGCTTCCCGCAAGACGTCCGTTTACATAGATATCGCAGTAATAGCTCACGCCGCCAAAATACAGCAGCGCCCGCTTTCCTTCCCCTATCTCTGCGCAAAACGTGCGTGACAGCGTCACGGCATCTGCGATGTCCTTTTCTTTTCTGTATACATCAAAACAGCCCGGCACCATAACTTCCAGGTGCTGTCCATCCGGAAAACTACACTGCCAGGCTCCATTCAACTCTATTCTATTCATAAATACCTCCGGGATTTAATGCTGACCTCATTCAGTAAGAAAAACATAGTCTAACAGGGTTTTATCCTTTCTGGAAAACAGGAACACCACCCCTATCACCACCAGCGGAATCACGGTATAGATGCAGAAAAGCTTTGCAAAGGTCCTGGTGGGTATGATCAGACAGCGCATCAGAAATTCGTGCTTTGTCTCCAGATTCAGCTCCATCTTCCTGCCGAATACCCGTCTGCCGGGCGTCTGCTTAAAGAAAATCAGAAACAGGGATTCATACAGGAAGTAAGCCATAAAGACCTCCATGATCACCCGTTCCAGCCGGGCGTTGATGTCCTCCATGGCCAGCATATATTTCTCCGGGCTGATGATCACTTTTGCCTCTTCCATCTCCTGAAAGTAGTTAAAGATATGCGGGTACCCAAACAGCAGCCATGTGATGACCAGAACCAGGGACACTGCCAGCGCATCCAGTCCGAATTCCAATATCCGCTCGTTTTTATATCCGATACCCGACATCCCCGCATTATTTTTCATAGGTAACCGCCTCCATCCTCTCCGACGCCTGAAGCTCCATCTCAAGATACTGCTCAAGACCCAGCCCGTAAAGCGCGTCTAAGTACTCCTGCCACTGCAGATCATCCGACGGATCTATGCTCTGGAATATGAAATTCATGGAGGTCTCCTCCGTAAACGATTCCAGCGCAGTTTTCAGATCAGACCGGCTAAATGCGCCCTCCTCACTGTAGTAGCCCTTAGGCTCCGTAAAGCTCCTGTCCGCTTCATAGCTTCTTAAAAGGATGCACTTACGGCTTTTTTCGGAAGACATATTCAAGTTGACGCTCCGGTCCGTCCTAAGCAGGTCCTGTTTCACATACAGCGCCATGCTGATCCCATAGTATTCGCCGTCTTTTAACAGTTTTGGGCTGTACACTCTAAGGCCGTCCTGCTCCTCATAATGCCGTCCGGGCTCTCCCCAGTTCGTATATTCCATACCTTCATCGGAATACAGATAGTCGATAAAGCGCAGCAGCTTTTCCAGCTTCTCCTCTCCGATATCGCTGTTGATCACAAAGCCGAATTCCAGCACCCTGTCCTTCCGGCCTTTTGCATCATACAAAACCGCCTCTTCACCGGCCATGCTGTACAGGTTGATATACTCCAGAGGCAGCGAATCCCCGTTTTCCGCGGCGTAACCTTCCAGCTTTTCTATCTGGCCGCTGGTGGCCAATACGGCGCTGCTGGTGCTGTTGAGAAGATATTTCTCAAAATTCGTATCGCTGCTGTCATAGATATGGCTGTCCAGCAGCCCTTCCTGATACATGCGTTTCATATCCGTAAGGAAACGGCGGTATTCTTCTGTCGAAGGTCCGTAGATCAGGCCGTCCCTGTCCTGATTCCAGTACAGGCCGGCGGATGTTTTGTAGAGAGGAAGAAGATGTTCGATAAATCCGTTATAAGAAGACAGCCCCACGAAGTATTCATCCATGGGAGCCAGTCTTTTTTCTTCAAACAGCAGTTTTTGCTTTAAAAACATCTGTTCCAGCTCGGCAAGGCTCCAGGCGTATACCCCCCCCCAGGTATAACCCGCCTGTTCCTTCCAGTCGCTGCGGACAGCAAGCAGCACATCTTCATAGGCATTCTCCAGTGTGGACGGAAACAAAAGACAATGTCCGTCCACACAGGCATACTGATACAGCAGCGGATTTTCCTCAAACAGGCGCGACAGATTGGGCATCCGATCCAGATACTCACGGTAGTCCAGGATCTGGCCGTTTTCATAGCTGGACCTAAGCTGCCCGGCGTCAAACCGGTAAAATACGGCATCCGTACCCTCCAAATCCCCCATAACCACAGAAAAAGCGCTGTCCAGGTCCCCGCTGGTGCCGGTAAAATACAGCGGCACATCCAGCTTCTCTTCGATCTGCCGGATGACTTCCACATCGTTTAAGGTCTGTTTATGCAGCAGCTCATAGCCGCTGGGATACCAGATACAGATATCCGAAGCCTCCGGTTCCTCCGTCTTTCCGTGATCCATCAAAACAAATACCGCCGCTGCCACAAACAGCACAAGGCAGGCTATGGGTATGATTTTTTTACTGATTTTCATTCTGTCACTTCCTCTGTCCCAAATACCCTGTTTACCGTATCTTCCCACTCACGCCTTACCGCCCTGCTGCTATCCTCCCGCCTCTACAGCCAGGGAAATAACGAAATTCTAAGTTTTGTGCAGGCATAGGGCACCAGCTCCACCGTTTCCGACGCCGCATCTAAAGCCACCGGCGATTCCGGCAGATCGCCTGCGGAATTGTTTTCCATCTGCCAGCTCTCAACCGGCCGTCCTGCCGCCAGGATCCTGACCGGAGGATTTTCTTTGGAAAAAGGCTGCTCACTTAAGCATTCCGAAAGCACCGCCTCCATGGGCACCGACGTATCCAGCGCATAATTCCATCTGCTCTCCGGATAGATCTCACAGTCCGGGAACTTAGGATGTCCCTGGCCGAGTTTTTCCCATCTTTCCTTTATATTCAGCGCATATACCAGCGGGCCGCGCTCCACACTCATGCCGTTATGATACCACCCGGTCTTTAAGGTGATCTCCATGGGAAAATGAAGGACAATCCTGCTGCCGTTTTCAAACACCCGATGCAGGCTGACATACCCGTCCTCTGCCTCACTGCCGATCACTTCTCCGTTATATTCGATCCTCGCGGACGAACACCAGCCGGGAATCCGGATGCGACAGGTAAATTCCCTGGGCTCATCCATCTCAAAGGCTATTGTAACCGTATCCCTGAACGGATATTCCGTCTCTTCCGTGATCCTTATATCTCCGTCCTCACGCTGCCACAGGGCGCTGACCGGCATATAGGCGCCGAACACCAGCTCCTCCTGCCCGTTCATGAAAAATGCATTTCTTATAAGCTTCGGCCAGCCCTGATGCATGTTGGCCAGGCAGCAGCCAAAATTGGGCTCAAACCCGAACAGGTTCGCCCTGTCGCCGTTGTTATACCAGTTCCTGGGCTCCATGGAAACCTTCACCTGGTTCGCCTGCTGATCGTACTGATGTCCGGTGAAGTCCTCGGTGATCGTGCCTGGCAGCGCATTGTAGGCGATCCGCTCCAGAAGGTCCATAAATCTGGCGTCCCCGGTCTGCTGGAATATGGCGTTGAGCGAAAACAGGAACTCCACCACCGAACAGAGCTCCGTACCCTGGGTGGGATTGGGGCCGCTTAAGTGTTCATCCCCTGAGTAAACCCCGGTCACCTGTCCATGGTATTTCATATAGGATTTCATGCCGGCATAAAGAGCATCCAGATACTTCTTCTCGCCCCCCGCCTTATAAGCCATGACCGGCTGCTTTAAGCCCATGGTCACATTGACGATATGGGTGGCATGGTATTTCATGATCGTATACCAGCCGCTGCGGCTGCTCTTGTCCGTCAGCTCTTTCCAGTTATAATAGTATGCCGTAGGATGGGTAAAGGGGCAGTTCTCCAGACACTCGGTCCAATTTAAGGACTGCGAATTGATTTTATCCAGCAGGCCCGTGAGAAATTCTTCATGGGTCTTCTCATACAGCCAGCATACCGACCACGCGAAATCCCCGGCCCTGGCCTCATCCCATCCGCTCATGTGATAGGTGTCCAGCAGTGTATCACAGAAGCGGTAATAGCGGCTCATAAATTCCAGCACCTTCGGGTTGTTTTCCGCCTCATAGTAGCTGACCAGCGCTTTTAACATCACGAATTTGGGCCAGAACAGCGTCTCGTCAAACTCCTGTGTCCAGTAATGTGGGCCGAAGTCCCCGTTTTCCCGCTGTGAATTTAATGTCCACTCCATCCAGCTGCGGGCCTTTTCAATTCTCTTTTCATCTCCCAGCAGCCAGGCTAACGGCACGAGGCCGTCCAGCCAGTACGGGGGGCGTTCCCAGCCTATATTCGTGCCCCCCAGCCAGTCGGAAAACCGATTGATGGAGCCCCAATTCTCATCCAGCTCACCGGTAATGCCTTCCATCTGCAGTTTGAGTTCGCGGGCCAGCCAGCCACGTGGTTTCAGGCAGCCGATGCCCAAAGATTCCACCAGATAGTTCTGATAAGCCTTCATTTTTATGTCTCCTTCATCACTCAATATATAGAATTCTGCCTGTTCCTTCAAGCGTCACACAGTTGTCTCCTCTGGGAAGGTCTCTTAAGATAAGGCGGTTGCCTTCCTGTACAGCCTGCCTGCCTCCGTACTGTGCCGTCATGCTGCCGCCCTCCGCAAGAACCAGCGTGATCTGCATGTTTTCTCCCGGACAGGTAAGTTCCAGCACGGCGGTGTTGTCCACGGGATACCCATCCCGGCTGAAATAATTGGGATGCATCAGCGTGTCCGCATATCCAGGTATCCTGAATTTCTGGTACAGCTTATCCATTCCCGTCAGGCCGAAGCGGTTTCCGAGTCCCTCGCTCACGCAGGAACGGTCGTACACCAGCTCATCGCAGTTGATCCTAAGATAATTTCTTCCCCAGCCGGTCCGTCCCTTATCCACAACTTCCAGCTGGTTGATATATCCGTAAGTGGTATCCATTTCCGCGATGCCGTCGCCCACCCACCGGTAATAAGCTCCGTTTTGTATGCCCGCCGCCATATGGGTCTGCCACAGCAGCAGATGGTAGGTCTTCTCTCTCATAAGTTCTATCTGTTTTAAATCCAGGCTGACCTTGCTGCCCGATCTCACCTGATCCGCCGCAATGCTTCCCCTCACCAGAATGCGCGATGCCAGTATATCCTTTTCATTGCTGTCGTAAACCGCGTATTCTAAGCTGCTTAGAGTTGACTCTTTGGGGTTTCTTTCTATGTTCAGCTTCACCACAGCGTCACTCGCACAAACGCTTAAGGGCTGCTTTTCCTGTATGCGCAGGCAGGGCATCTGCCGTTTTTCCTTCAGCACTCTGCACTGATACATAGCGATGCTCTTGCCCGGCATTTTTGTAAATTCCAGTATCAGTTCTTCTGTAACAAGATCCAGATCTTTCCACTCCAGATAAGAGGACTTCACCGGCGTTTCCTGCCGAATCAGGCGGTGTTCTCCGTCATAGAGAGACACGCTCTGCGGCAGCACACATTCCAGCTCATCCCTGTAAAATCTAATGATCATGCCGGATACCGCGCTTGAAGCTGTAAAAGATATTTTGAATTGTTCCCGCTCTCCTGCGGTCCCGCTTTCCCATCTGCGTGTGGCCATGTAGCAGTAGGGATTGCTGCCGAAAATGTCATCATAGCTTTCTGTGCCGCTGCTGGCGGACGTGCATTTCTTCCGGCACTCCACAGGTATCTCATTCATCCGGCAGACATCGTCATACTCCGCAGCCGGCCTGTTCTCAAGCCGCATATCCCCCACAACGAACCTGCCCACGCTGTTCATCGGATACACGAACTCAAGTGAAATCCTCTCCGCCTTCCATGTAAACCCGTCTTCCATTTCCAGAGTATAATCCGGGTTTTCCGTAAGGGGAACAGAAAGCACTTCCCAACTGTATTTCGCTTGATTACATATCTGGCATTTGTCCACAAGCAGATTGCGGACAGGTTTTATGGTCAATCGCTTTCCCTCGCCGTCTGTGAATATAACGGTGGGTACCTGCGCCTCTTTTTCCCAGTCAATATAATCGTTCTGATACTGATAGAGGAACGTCAGATGAGTCTTTCCGGTAAGGTCCAGCCCGCCGCATTCCAGGCTGAAACGGGACTGGCTGCTGCCCTCATTTATGAGCGCTACAGACTCGTCTCTCACTTCTTTTTTAATTCCCTCAATCCGACAGCCTGCAAGCTCTGCCTTCCAGCAGCTGCTATTCTCCGCCTGCAAGATCTTCTCACCGTTTGGCCGCACACAGATATCAGCTGTGCCCACAGCGATGCAGCCGTCCTTATAGGCGTTGACGCTGATGCTGTATCTCCCCGGCTTCGGGAATGCAATTACAGGGCAGCATTCGCGGCAGACATTGCCGTCATTCACGAAATACTCATACCTATCGTACCCCGGCGCTGCGCTGAAACGGCATACATCTCCCGCCGTGACAAACTCTTTCTCGCAGGTAATTTTGAGCTGTTCATAGGCTGTATCAGGCTCATAAAACTGTACCAGAGACACATCCTCATCCCGGAATATATCCTCAGCTCCGTTATCCTCTATGGTATTGCCGATAAAATGTATATTGAAGCAATGCTTCATATAGACGCCGTAACCCTTATACCCTCTCTCATCGTTGCAGTTATGGCATATACTGTTATTTTTAATCACCCAGTTTCTGATCGGATCCGCCATTTTATAACGGATGGCCAATCCGGGACCGCTGTTGTTTTCAATGCGGTTGCCCTCCAGGTAAAATCCGTTGCCGCTGCCGTTTACAACAGAAATGCCGGCATTGCCGAAAGCCTCCGGAGCGTTGTTAAAGGTCGTGCCGTTTCCAACCACTTCATTGCCGATCAGCACAGTGTGATCGCTGCATCCGAGCCAGAATCCGTAGCTGGAATAGTTGACCTTATTTCTGATATAAGTATTATAGGCATCCCAGGCTTCAATGGCATTGTTGTTGGCATAGGAGGTGTCATTCTCCTCAATCAGGTTATGCATTGACATCATGTTGTTCAGGGAGCGGATAAACAGTCCGTCTCCGCCGTAGCGCATGTCATTTTTGCGGAGCACATTATGGCAGGAGCCGGATTCAATCAGCACACAGGAGCTGTCCCTGGCATGAACCTCGTCCGGATTTTTCCTAAGTCCCCAGCTGAAGTTGTTTTCCTCGATCCGGTTGTGGCAGGCCAGCCACATCCGAAGGCCCACATTGGAAGTGTGGGAACAGTTATTGTGATGCACATAGTTCCTGCTGCTCTCTCTTAGTACCAGGGCGGACCACACATCGGTGGCGCGGTTTCTGCCGATCTCATTACCAATGCATTTCTCCAGCACCATGCCGCCCATATCCCTGTGCTCATCCCATCCCCAGTCAGGATTATGATAGTTATAGGAAAAGTCATTATCGGTAATCAGGCAGTTCTCGCATCCCTTCATATGAAGGCCGATCTCAAAGCCTTTTGCCGTAACATTGTGCAAATGCACATTTTTGCAGTCTTCCAAAAGGAATCCCGTGCCGCGATAGCCCAGGCTGTCATCCGCCATATCACCGTATCCGTAAGAGAACTCGCTGCTGTAGGCTTCCTCTTCTTTGTTCCGTTTCTTCTGTCCACCGATAAATACACAGTCGTTTCCGTCAATCTCGATCTGCTCGCCCCGGACGGTGATGCCCTCTTTGCCGAAAAAATTATAAACTCCGGGCTGAAAAATTACAGATTCCTCAATGACCATCCCCGGATAAGGCTTTACTGTTTTTAACTGCCTCATACTTTCCCTCCGTTTTAACAGGAAGAACCAGCCTCCCCTAAGGGAGGCTGGTACGAAATTGCAACTTATCTGATAATACGGTGCAGTCCGTACCTGTTCTTCCGCATGATATTCCTGTCTTACTTAGCGCGCTGTGCAAAACGCTGATATGCTGCGTCGTATACGCTGCAGATCTCATCCACGCGTAATGCTGTCAATGTTTTCTGGAATTCAGCCCATACCGCGTCATCGGCCGGATCAGCTGCACCTGTCATAAATTTCTCTCTGTACTCATCTGCACCTGTTACAAGGTCAGTCTTGATCTGTGAAATTGTGTCATTCTCGTCTGCCGATGTCCATAAGAAGGGCTCCATAGCATTGCTCGGATCCGTATTTGCCCACATAGAGAATGTGGTCTGTCCTCTTTCATCGATCAGAGCGAAGTTGGTCTGTACATCAGTTAAGCCGAAATCAGGCTTTACATATTTTGCAACCGCTGTGCCGGGTACATACTCAGGATCCTTCATGATCTTATCTGTGTAAACTTTCTTGCCGTCCACTACTTCAAAGGTATCCCCTTCGATTCCCCAGCTCATTAAGATCTGTCCTTCTTCAGAGTAAGAGTAGTCAAACAGCTTGCAGATTTCGTCGATCTTTTCTTCACCGGCCTTTGTAATCGCCCATCCGTAAGGCTGTGCGATACGTTTTGCGGTGGAGTTGTATTCCATAATCTTTCCTGCTGCGTTTGCCATATATCCAACGGGAACATATTCGATGTTTTCAGCCTGCTGCTCAACTTCCTGGAATGCGCCGTAGCCATCCACAAAACCGGAAGTCATGTTATTTACGTGATGCTGCATATAAACATCACGGTCCATGGAAAGCACATCGGGATCAAGCAGTCCTTCGGTGGCCAGTTTGTTAAACCATTTCATCGCCTCACGGAATTCCTCTGTGGTGGGGCCGTATACAACCTTGCCGTCTTTCAGCATGAAATCATTGGTTGCGTCAAATCCGTATGCCAGTTTGATCAGCTGCGTGGGGTATCCGCCCAGGCCATAGAATTTCTCGCCTGCGTTGGGAAGCTCGCCTTTATCAAACAGTTCTTTTTCCGCTTTCAGTACCTGATACAGCTCTTCATTGTTAGTCGGAACATCCAGACCGGTTGCTTCCAGCCAATCCTTACGGATCATCAGGCCTTCATAGTAATATTTGTCCAGGGTGATCCAGGGCAGATAGTAGATTGCTCCGTCTTCGCTGGTTACCTGAGCCTTTAAGCGGGGATTCTCATCCAGCAGCTTTTTAAGGTTCGGGATCTTTTCTTCAATGTACTTGGACAGATCGATGATGTTGCCATTGGCGGCATAGTTCATAACATCCTGAGGCGTATACTTATAATACATCGCATCAGGCATGTTCTCGCCAGAAGTCATCAGCATCTGAAACTCTGTTGTGGAATCGGCCGGATTGATCCATTCCGTAGGCACGCCGGTGCGTTTGGAGATTTCCTGAACCGCCATTACGTCCTTGGTGTCCATCTTCATCAGCTCTTCTGTGCCCTTCCATGTCCACATGGTAACAGTCTGTGCCTCAGTACCGGCGCCGGCTGTGGTCTGCTCATCAGCGCCTTTTGTGGTCTCACCGCCAGCGGTGGTACCTGCTGCCTGTGTTTCCTTGTCTCCGCCTTTGGAGCATCCGGCCAGCATAACAACTGCCATGGCCATGATCAGTAACAGTGACAATAATTTTTTCTTCATAGCTTTTCCTCCTGGAAATTTTATAATTTGTGTGGATATCCCCCACGGATTCCCTTATTCTTTGATTGCTCCCATCACGACGCCCTGGGTGAAGTATCTCTGTACAAACGGATATACTACCAGGATCGGCACTGTGGAAACAACCGTCGTCGCCATCTTCAGCGACTTCGCAATCTGGACCGCACCGGCTCCGCCGGCTGCTCCGGACATCTGTGACTGCACGGAATTGACATTGCCCTGAACCAGAACCTCTCTCATATACAGCGCCAGCGGCCACAGATCTCTCTGCTGGGACAGATACAGGTTCGCGCTGAACCATGCGTTCCAGAGTCCCACCGCATAAAACAGGGCGATAACCGCCACCGATGGCAGGGAAAGAGGCAAAATAATCTTTATGAGCACCTTCATGGAGCTGGCCCCATCAATCTGGGCCGATTCCTCCAGTTCCTTCGGAAGGCCCTGGAAATAGGTGCGCATCATCAGCATGTTGTAGGTGGAGATCGCGCCGGGCAGGATCATGACCAGCATGGTTCCGTCTATATCCAAAATCTTGGAAATCAATATGTAACTCGGCATCAGGCCGCCGCTGAAAAACATCGTTACACTGATCAGAAGCATCAATGGTTTCCTGCCCCACAGCTGTGACTTGGACAGCGGATATGCCAGAAGCACCGTAAGCACTACGGACAGTGTTGTTCCCGCCACCACATATATGATGGAGTTGCGGAAGCCGATCCAGATATCACTGCTGGCGATGACCGCCTTATACGCATCCAGGTTGAAGCCCTGGGGCCACAGCATGAAACCTCCGGATTTTGCAATCCCTGCCGGACTGGACAGCGACACCACCACCACGTACCAGAAAGGATATAATGTCGCAACGCAGAGCAGAATCAATATTACGCCTATGGAGCTGTCCAGCACCATATCTTCTGCAGATCTTTTCTTTCTATTTCTGCCAACCATCGTCTTTTACCCCTTTCCTAGAACAGGCTGTTTTCGCCGTCGCTTAGCTTTCTGCTGATGAAGTTTGCTCCCAGCAGGAAGATGAAGTTGATCACCGAGCTGAACAGGCCGACCGCTGTGGAGAAGGAGAACTGCGCCTCCTCAACGCCCTTGCGGTATACGTAATAAACGATATTATCGGAAACTTCGTAAGTAATCGGTCTTGCCAGGTTCATCGTCTTATCCAGGTTGCCCGACATGATGCCGCCCATGGCAAGGATGAACATGATTGTTATCGTGGGCCGGATCGTAGGCAGCGCGATGTGCCACATCTTCTGCAGCCTGCTGGCTCCGTCCAGTTCCGCGGCCTCATACAGAGCCGGTGACACCGCTGTCAGCGCGGACAGGTAAATGATGGAACCCCAGCCGATGCCCGCCCATACATCGGACAGCACATAGATAAATCTGTAATACTTTGTTTCATTCAAAAAGTTGATTGGATCCGCACCGAATAATGCGCGCAGACCGTTAATCGCTCCGTCTGTGGATGCGAAATCAATTACAATACCGCAGATGATGATGATCGATATGAAATGCGGCAGATATGTAATGGTCTGCACCGTCTTCTTAAAATATTTATTCCGCACCTCATTGAGCATCAGCGCCAGTATGATCGGCGCCGGGAAGCCTACCACAATGCCCCAGAACGCCAGAACAAATGTGTTGCGGACCAATCTGAAGAAGTAGGGGCTGGCTATAAAATTCTTTATATGCTTCAGTCCCACCCAATCCGCTCCAATGAAGAAATTGTCTCCCGGATGGTAGTTCTGAAAACCGATCACCACTCCGAACATCGGCATATAACAGAACACCACATACCATATAAGCGGAAGGACCAGCATCAGGTAAAGGCCCTTATATCTGTGAATGGAATACCGGAAGCTTAATTTTCCGTTTACGCTTACCGCCGATTTTTTCCCCGCCATTTTCCTATAACCTCGCCTTTCTTGCCGGATTTGCAGCCCGACCCTGTCAGGGCTTTGTGCAATTTATATATCGTTCTCTCTCGACCTGTCATAAGTATATAACAATTCCACAAATAAAAAAATGGCGTTTCCTGATAAAAGGTGGCGTTTCCTGACATCTTTTTTGCTCATTTATGCCGCTTTCAAAAAAATAACAGGCGGTGCATACCTGGCCGCCTGTTTACATATACATTTAAAACAAATAATCCCGCAATATTCCGTCCGTTATCAGGCAGAATTTCCATGCAGTCAACGTAGATACCCAAAAATCATTTGGAATTGTAGTGCAGTTTGGAAAACATCTTTTTATACTGCACAGCGGACATGCCCTCCTGCTTTTTAAACATCTTCATGAAACGCTTTTCATCCTCAAAGCCGATCTGGGGCGCGATCTCCTTGATCTTTAAATTGGTGGTAGTCATCAAAAACTTCGCCCTCTCCATCTGGGTATTGAGGATATACTGTTTTGGCGTAATGCCCATCTCCTGATGGAACAGGCGGACAAAATACTCCGGGCTGTAGCCGAACCGCTCCGCCAGATCGTATACCTGGATATTTTTATACAGGTTTGCCCGTATATAATCCCGAACCTTTTCCATCACATAATTGGGGTCAATCTGCCCGTATCTGCGCATCCTGCGCCGTATGGCTCCGTCCGTCAGCTCATGCAGGATCAGTTCCATTAAAAGATCGCAGTTTTTTCTGCTGCGCACGGCTGTCCTGTCATAGTCCATGAGCTGTTTAAACAGAATCACCAGGCGCTCCAGCCCCTCACAGCGAAACTGCTCTTCTAAAAAGATACCGTCAAAAATTCCGCCTTCCATGATATCAATCAGGACGGAACGCACACTGTTTTCGCTGGCGCTGACCACCGCCTTGTCCTGAAACAGAAAATGAAACCAGTAAAAGGAAACCTCTTCCTGTTCGTCCAGGCCGAAGTGCTCCTCTCCCGGCAGCAGAAACAGCGCGTCACCGGCTTTTATCTCAGTCTTTTCTCCGTGTACACTCAAGTGAAATTTTCCCTTGATACACACCATGAGTTCATAGTCATCCAGTACAAACCTGGGATGAGTCCATACTCCGTTCGATACAAACAGCCCGCCGGATACATAGCGGATTCTTCCGTTTTCATTGTTTATGATAAAACGCATCTTTTCATCACTCCGGATTATCTCTTGGCATCCGCTCTGCCGCATCCGCAATCTCACCGAACGGCCGGTGCGGTTCGCTCTGATACCAGTATGCGGTGCTGGAGTAGTCATTGGCCAGCATGTTGCTGTGGCCGTGTTCGATGGTCACGCGGATGGATTTCTGAAAATAAATCGGGTCCTGGATATGCAGGCGATACATACAGTTTTTCCCGCCGTATGGGAAATCATACTTATCCCCGTCAAAATGTGTGATGCCATAGTATGGCGCACAGAACTCCTGTGATGGACCAAAGGCTGTGTTAAAATAGTCCTCGGTTCCGGTGCCGTTTAAGGTGGGCAGTTCATCCCCGTCGATGAAGATCATATCGTCGCCTTCCCCGTACCAGTCGTTGGACTGGCGCTCAAAAACATCGATATTCAGGTTGCAGCCCACATATTTGCCCCTGCCCTCCGCTTCCAGAATCACATAGTTGTCCTCTCCGGTCAGATTATTCTTAAGCCAGGCTTTCGGATACCACTTCGGATGTTCGGGCCTTCCGGCCTTCTCACGGTCCAGTATCCCGGGATTTCTCTCCATGGTCGGCTCTGTGCGGCGCACCCTGTGGTACTGGGCATGAAAATAGCCGGTATCCTCTCCCATGCCCGACGGATCGTGCTCTTCATAGTCGATATAGAAATAAAAGTTTACATGGGAATCACAGCCGTTCTCCAGCGTAATCCTGGCCCCTTTGCGAAACGGCATGGGCAGATAGCAGTTCATCCCCCTTCCGTCCTGGGGGCTGAAGGAGAAGGCAGCATTAAAAAAATTCTTCCTCAGCGAACATCCCAGCCCGAAAAAATCCCCCAGGGGCGCCTGGACGCTGGGAGCCTCTTCCCCATCCCAGTACATCCGGATCACCAGCTTGGACAGAGAATACTTCTCCTCTTCCTGGGCTCCCTCATCCTGTGCCAGATGCGTGCACCAGATATGGCGGATCACTCCACATCCCCGAATGTCCGCCAGTGTCTTCGTCTCCCCCGGCTCAAAATCCCACCAGTCATGATTGCCCCCATTCACGTCATAGCTGGAGCATCTCCTGTTCTTATAATCGTTTAATACAAATAATGTGGATAACCCGTTACCTTCATACATGTGACCGCAAGCCTCCCTTTTCCGGTAGTTATAGACTTCTCATTTACCGACAGGGTATCACACAACCCCACCCCGCGTCAAGAGAAAAGGATGGAAGCGGCGCATCAGTATGGCTGTTTCCGCAAGAGGCAGGCGGGGGGAGGGGCTTATTGGGACGCGCTCTCGCTCCGTGAAGCGCGCAGCGGTGCTAACGTCACAAAATACGTGACGTAAGTACCGGCGGGCTTCAAGGGATCCCAATAAGCCCCTCCCCCCGCCTGCCTCTTGCTGCTTTAACGGCTCAATTAACATGTGCGGCTTTCATGGGGGGCTGTAATTTGTAATTTATAATAACCGGGCAGCTCCAGGCATGGTAAGATTTTTCAGATGCGTTATTAGGTAAAATAAAACAGCATCAATAAAGCGGTGGGAGCAGCTAAATTGTCATTCATGGCTAGCGATAACGCAGCGCAAGGCAGGGCAGGGTATGGTCCTCATCGGGATCCCTTGAAGCCCGCTGCAAGGAAGCGCACTGATGTGCGCGCAGGTCATCAACCTAGCGGTTGGTGACAGTCTGCGCGCTTCACGGAGCGAGAGCGCGTCCCGATGAGGATCATACCCTGCCCTGCCTTGCGCGGGAAAATCGGTAACCATGAATAACAACAAGTTACGCCGCTTTAGAGATACTGCTCCAGGTCCCTGCGGTCGTTGGAGTAGCGGAAGGCGTTTTCTCTGGTAATTCTGCCTTTGCGGACCAGCTCGGAGAGATTTCCGTTTAGGGTGTGCATGCCGGAGGCTGCGCCGGACTGCATGGTGGTGTTGAGCTGGTGGCATTTATTTTCCCGTATCAGATTCAGGGCGGCGTCTGTGCCTAAGAGCACCTCGGTGGCGGCGCAGCGGCCGCTCTCATGGGCCAGCGGTATCAGGCACTGGGTGATCACGCCTTTTAAGATGCCGGCTAACTGGGTCCTCACCTGGTTTTGGGCGGCCGGAGGGCAGGCGTCTATGATGCGGTCGATGGTCTGGGCCGCGCCGGTGGTGTGCAGTGTGGACAGCACCAGATGGCCGGTCTCAGCCGCAGTTAAAGCGGCGGAAATCGTTTCATAATCGCGCATCTCCCCCACCAGGATCACGTCAGGGTCCTCCCGCAGGGAGGAACGCAGCGCTTCCGCAAAGTTATGCACATCCTGACCGACCTCGCGCTGGTGGATCAGGGAAAGCTTCGGCCTGTATACGTACTCCACAGGATCTTCGATGGTGATGATGTGTTCAGCTCTGCTGCCGTTGATGTAATCGATCATGGCTGCGAGCGTTGTGGACTTTCCGCTTCCTGTGGGCCCGGTCACCAGGATCAGGCCTCTGGGCTGGTCCGCCAGGTTCTTTAGTACTGGGGGCAGATTCAACTCCTCGAGGGACGGGATATGGTCGCTTAACAAACGGATGGTGGCCGCCAGCTTTCCCTGCTGGCGGAAGACATTTACACGCTGCCTTCCTCCGTCGGATGCCTGGAGCGCAAAATCCAGATCCGAACCGGCGGAAAGTCTCTGCTGCATGGATTCATCCGCCATGGACAAAATCAGCCGCTCGCCCTCCCCTTCTCCGAGGAGAATGCCGCTGTCGGCCAGCCTTCCGTCGATGCGGAATATCACGGACATTCCCGCAGTGATATGGATATCGGAACAGTTCCGATCCCTGGCTGTCAATATAATCTGATCTATCGTATTCATAATCCGCCTTTCTGTCAGGATACAGTTATTGAGCGTTATTGTTCCGCATGATCAGGAATAGAACGCCACCTTGATCAGCTCTTCCACCGTTGTCACTCCCTGGATCAGCAGGTCCTCCGCCAGTTCCTTCAGGCTCTTCATCTCCTGAGTCCGCACGGCGTATTCCGTGATTTCCTCCATGGTGGCGCGGCCTGTGATCATTTTCCGAATTTCTTTATCGACGGTCACGATCTCGTGAATGGCCAAACGGCCGCTGTAACCGGTATTATTGCAGCGCGGACAGCCTTTGGCACGGCGCACGGTTTTGATATCCAGTCCAAGCATGCGCCTCTCTACTTCACTTGTTTCCTCCTCCACACAGCAGTGGGGACATAAGCGGCGCACGAGGCGCTGGGCCACCACTCCCACCAGGGAATTGGCGATCAGATAGGGCTCCAGCCCCATATCCACGAGACGGACGATGGAGGACACCGCATTGTTGGTATGAAGGGTAGAAAATACCAGATGGCCGGTGATGGCGGCGCGGACGGATATGGCAGCCGTCTCCGCGTCACGGGTTTCACCTACCATGATGATATCAGGATCCTGGCGCAGCAGGGCGCGCAGTCCGCTGTCAAAGGTCAGCCCGGCAGTGTTGTTTACCTGCATCTGATTCACTCTGGCCAGGTTTTTCTCCACCGGGTCCTCGATGGTGGAGATGTTGACCTGGCGCTTGGCTAAGTGCTCCAGAATCATGTAAAGCGTCGTGGTCTTGCCGGAACCGGTCGGCCCGGTCAGATAAATGATGCCGTTGGGCGAGCGCAGCATTTCCTGGAACCTTCGGTAGGTCTTTATATCCATGCCGTACTGATCGGCATGGGCGATCACCGAGTTGCTGGAGAGAAGCCGGAGCACCGCCTTCTCACCGAATACGGTGGGAATGACAGAAACACGGACGTTTACGTTCTCTCCCTCCAGGCGGATCCGGAAATGGCCGTCCTGAGGGATGCGCTTCTCCGCGATATCTAAATTGGACATGATCTTAATGCGGGCGATCAGAGACGGGTGCAGCGAGCGCTGCAGCGTCACATAATCCACGATGGTGCCGTCGATACGCATGCGCACCAGCGTCTTGTCCTCAAAAGGTTCGATATGGATATCGCTGGCATTGGTATTGTAACCGCGGTCCAGCAGGCTGTTTAACAGCTTGATGATCGGCGCGTCGCCGTCGCCTTCCTCCACCTCCAGCGCCAGCTCTTCCACCTCTGACTGGCTGCTCTGGTTGGCGTTTTTAGCGGCAGCCCTGGCGCCCACCTCTGAATAATAATAGTCCATAGCGCGGGTCAGCGGAGCCAGCTCCGATAAAAGCACCTGCAGTTCCATGCCGGTCAGCTGTCGGATATCCTCCAGGCCGTAAAAGTTCAGCGGATCATTGGTGGCGACAGTCAGCACCCTGCCCTCCATTCCGATGGCCAGGATATTGTATTTCACAGCCAGCTGCCTTGGTATCTTCTCCACGGCCTCCACATTTACCTGATACTGGGTTAAGTCCACCTGTTTTTGGCCCAGCCTCTGGGCCAGCGCCTCCAGCATCTGTTTTTCCGTGATAAAACCCAGCTCGATCAGGATGCTGCCAAGACGTTTTCCTCTGTTTTCACGCTGGTATTCCAGCGCCTTCTGAAGCTGCGCCTCTGTTATATAACCATATTCTTTTAATACTTCACCTATCGGAATATTTTTCACGGTTAGCCTCGTTTCTATTTTCTGTTTATTTATAACACATATACATCTCCATATTCAGCGTCAGCGTGGAGGCTGTATATGCTTCCTGATCTTCTCCAAGATAGATCTTCTCCCCCTCCACTATGCTGTAGGCGGTCACCCGCAGCGCCGGGTAGCCGTCGATCACGCTGTCAAGCAGGCGGCGGATATCCTCCGCGCTGCCGATGGCCTTTACCGAAATATCCGCCGTATAGACATCTCCGGCATAGGTCTTTGCTCCTTCTTCTCCTGCAGCCGCGTTTAAGAGCGCCTTGTCCGATGCGAAATACGGCGTTATGCCGCGCAGGGACGGCGTGACGGATACGGTAAAGTCCCTTGCCGTCAGACCATAGTCAAATACCATCCCCGTAATCATCTTATCGATCTCCTGGTTTTCGGTCATCGGATAGAAATCCGCCACCAGACCGGCCCGTTCCTCTTCGTAAAGGACTGCGGTCTTTTCATAGGATAGCAGCATGGTAAGTTCCATCTCCATCGCGTCCCTGTCCGCTTCGGCAAATGCGATCGACTCCTCCAGCTCGCTTTTTTTATCCAGCAACGGAAGGATTCCCAGCATAATAAATCCCATCACAATCAGAAATACGGCCAGTATCTTCAGCAGAGCCTTATCCCGGTCTGTCAGTTTTGTTGTTATAGTCATGGTTTCCCTCACTTTCCCGCCGACTCATCCAGATAACAGCTCACGTGGATACGGTATCCTTCCTCTTCATTCTGATAACCGTATCCCGAATATTCCACGTTGGCGAATATGTCCAGCACCCGCAGCTTGTCGATGAACTCATTGATGCGGGCCGCATCCGCGGCGTTGGCCGTAAACTGGAAGCTGCCGGTCCCCGCCTGATAACTGGTGATGGTAATGCCCACCTGATCTGTGCCGCAGTCCCGGATCGCATTTACCACCTGGCTGTTGGCCCTGGGATAAGACTGAATGGATTCCCAGGCATCCCTGTCTGCCGCAATATAAGCGGCCAGCAGGCTGTTGGTCTGCCTAAGCTCCTGCGCTTTCTCATAGGCAGCCAGATTCTCTGCGTCGTTCAGATACGCGTTGATCTCATCCAGTTTCTTTCCGAGAGAATAGTTCTGCAGATATAAAAATGCGGTCACGCCGCCCAGCACCGCTATGAGTATGAGATACGGCACCGCGGCTATGGCGGCCTTTTTCCTGGATGCCCTGGCCTTCGGGTTTTCCCGGTAACGGTTGTAGAGGTTCATCGCCCTCCGGTCAGACAGCAAATTTCCGGCCGGATACACAAAATCACAGAGGGCCGGCTGTGCCTCGGCCCTGTTCTCGATCCATGCGTTGGAGGCTGAGGGAAGGCTGATGTTATCCGCCTGCGGCAATATCCCGACATTGAGCTTTACCGGAGAAGAACCGGCGCCCTGCAGGTTCAGCACGCGCGCGCTCTCCATACAGATGCTTAGATCCTGTTCGGTAAATCCGCCCATATAGACATCTGTAATCGCGAAGCCGCTCTTTTCAGACAGATTGAACTGTACCATGGCGCTGATATTTCTGGCCGTTTCCATTGCAAATTCCGGACTGCCGTGCTCGCTGAATATACGGGACCTGTTTGAATGCACATAGCTGCCATTCACCATAAGGGTGCTGACCAGGTTATCGCCGTCTAAAAGCTGCACGATACAGGTCCTGCCCTTTATAGCAGGATGAGCCTGCAGCAGACGGATCTGGCTGTAGAGGGCCGGAACTACGGATACGATCTGTATCCCCAGCTGTTCAAACAGCTTTACATAGCCGTCCACAAAGCTCCTCTCGGCCGCTGTTCCCAGCACCTTCATCATCTTGTTTCCGCTGTCTTTTTCCAGCTCCATATAATCGTAGATCAGATCCTGGCGGTCACGCAGATCCGCGAATTCCTTCTGCACCACTTCCCGGGCCTTTTTATCGCCAAGTATGGGGATGGAAAATACCCTGGTCATGAACTGGGTGCTGTCGATCACCAGCGATACCTGTTTTCTGGGCAGATGATGTTCGTCCCAGATCCGGCCGACCGCATCCAAAAGCTCCGGTTCACCTGTGATGACGCCGTTAATCAGGCATCCCTCCCCCAGCTCCCTGCTATAGAGCTTCTTTACAGCAGCTTTGCTGCTGCCGCCCGTTCCGGTCAGGATCTGTATATTATTGTTGGATAGATAGACTGATGTGATCATCGATTGCCTCCCGAATCATAGTTTAGTAGTTCGCGCCGTTCTCTATAGTGGAATATCCGTCGAATACCGGCATCATAACCGCAATAATTACAAAGCCGATAATCACGCCCATCACGATGATCAGGACCGGCTCCAGCATCGCGGTCATCCTGGCGATCGCCATCTCCGAATCGTACTCCAGCGCATCCGCGATGACATTGAGCATTTCATCCAGGCTGCCGGTCTCCTCCCCCACCATGATGGAGGATGCCAGCTTATTCACAAATCCGTCCACCGCCGCCAGCGACTTGGAGAGGGATTCTCCGGTGCGCACGGAGTAAATCACTTCATCAAACTGTGATTCTATGTATTTGTTGCCCACCGTATGCTTTCCGATCTGCAAAGCGGTGACGATCGGGATACCGCTGCTGTAGAGAGAGCTTAAAGTCCGGGCAAACCTGGCTGTATAAACCACTTTTAAAAGCTTGCCGATCACAGGAATCTTCAGCTTCATCCTGTCCTTTTGGAGGGCCACATCCGGTATGCGAAACACCACAGAGAGAAAAACGGCCGCAGCGGCAACCACTGCCAGGATCACAGGCCAGTGATTCGTCAGCGCATCGCTGATTCCAAGTACAACCACGGTAGGAAGCGGCAGTTCTTCCAGCGAAGCAAATATATCGGCAAACTGCGGGATAATATAAACCACTACAAAGATCAGCACCACAATGATCATACAGATCAGAATTGCCGGATACACCATCGCATTTTTCACCTTGCTGTTGAGACGGTGATCCTTGTCGAAATGCTCCGCCATGCGCTTGGAAGTCTGATCCAGGCTTCCGCTGGCCTCGGCAGAACGGATCATGTTGATCAAAAGCTCCGGAAACGCGCCCTGCTGCTGTTCCATCGCATCGGACAGCGGGATGCCCTGGCGGATCAGCCGCAGCACATCCTCATACACTTTTTTCGGACCAGGCTTCAGGTTCTGATCCTGAGCGATGATATTCAGCGCACGCACGAGGGAAACTCCTGCCCCCAGCAGTGTTCCGAGCTGCCTGCAGAAATCGGACAGCTGCGCCGGCTTCATCTTTCTGACAGACCGGGCGTCCTGTTTCAGCGAACTGGTAATCAAAAACTGGCCCCCTGCCCGAAGCTTCTCATAGAGTTCATTTTCATCGGCGGCTTCCGCCATCCCTCTGACGGATTTCCCGTTTTCTGCCTTTGCCGTATACTTATATAATGCCAAGCCATTCACCTCTTTCAGATAATGAAGCTGAAATACCATTTTAGAATCGCCTGCCCCCAGAAAACGGAAACCGCCATCCCCACACATAGAAAGGGGCCGAAGGCAAAGTGGTCTTTTCTGTCCTTTTTCCTGGCCGCAAGCAGATAGATGCCGTATATGCCTCCGGTCACAATCGCGAGGAAAGCGGCCAGATAGCTTAACTGCCAGCCCAATATAAGACCGCAGGCCGCCATCAGTTTTATATCGCCGCCGCCAAATGCCCCCGGAATAAGCAGGGTCATCACAAGCAGCGGTACGCTAACGGAAAATATTCCGATTATTCTCGAAGTCAATGAGATCTCCGGAAAGAAAGGGATGGATGCAAGCCCGCATACTGCCGCGGCCAGCACCAGGCCGTTAGGGATCTCCATCGTATCCAGATCGATAAAAGCCACCTCCGTTAGAACTGCCAGAAACAAAAAAATCAGAACCGGCTGTACGGAAAAATGAAACACCCCGTCGGTGACATTTCCAAAACAGTACATGCAGAAAACGGCGGATATGCCTCCCAGCAATTCCACCAGAGGGTAGCGCGGTGAAATCTTAGCCCCGCAGTACCTGCATCTGCCGCGCAGGAACAGATAGCTGAATACCGGCACCATATCCCGGCCCTTCAGCGGATTTTTACAGGACGGACAAAAACTGCGGCCGCCCGCAAAGGATATTTTTTTCGGAACGCGGTAGATCACCACGTTTAAAAATGAAAAAAAACACATTCCGAATATGAAAAGCAGAATCCAGAGTAAAATTACGAGTATTTGAATCATGCATTCTCCCGATGTCCGCACTAAACCGCGCGGGCTCCTTTTGTACCGATGCCGCCGAAGCGATGCATCCGGAGCCCGCCGCCAGTCAGTGTACAATCATATGATTTGTCTTGTATACATTCCAATGCTCCCCGTCCTCATCCAGAGTATATACCGCCACAAAGGATTTCTCCCTGTAAGCCATGCTCCGGATCTCGCCGGCCGCCGGACCGTACTGCAGGAGATAGATTTCTCCCGGACATTCCGCCAGTTCGGCCACCTTTTCCTCCACACCCTTCGCAAATCCATTGGGCATGGACTGATCCTGAAAGGGGCTGCCATTGGCATAGCAGTCCAATGAGGTCACATAAGCCGCCAGCCTGGCGGTCTTGGCTTCCGTCAGAACCGCCCGGGCATCGGCTTTGTTTATGTAATACCACGCAGTGGGCGCAATCACTGCGGTCAGGATCAGAAGGACGAGGCAGGTGAGGAGGAGTTCGATGAGGGTGTAGCCTGCATTATGCTTTTTTATTAAATTTTTCATGGAAGAAGTCAGTTACCTATAGTATTAGCAGATACAGAATTTCCTTTTACAACCTCTCCCCAGACTCCGTTAGCATAATTAACCACATAGGTTCCATCTGTAAAGCTGAAACTTGTTACCTTATTGCTTGAATCAAATCCAAAACTGTATTTAGCATTCGATTTAAGCTCAGCTAATTTAGCAATTTGATCTGTAATTTTTTTCATCAGCTCTGTATCAGATGTCTTAATTTCAGTTCCATAATACTCAGACATCGTAGTCTGTGCCGCCATCAACGTCATTCTCGCCTCAGCGATCACCTTTTTCTCATTCGCCTTATCGATATACCCTGTCAGTGTAGGGATCAGGATTGCCGCCAGAATCGCCAAAATAACCAGCACCACGATCAGCTCAACAAGTGTAAAACCTTTCTTGTTTTCTTTTGCCTTTTTGATTCTTTCCATTAACTTCATAATAGATTCTCCTTTTCTTTTATCTAATGCGGTCATTACCGCGTTAGTTCTGATGTGTACTGCCGTTTCGCCATGCTTAGTAAATGCACGGATATCCGGCCATATTTATTATGTCAAAGCAGATACGAAAGCTGCGCCTGCCTATTCTCCCATCTGCAGTTTGACCTCTGTTTCAGCAAAGCCGCCGCCACATCTATTGTTGACGCACAGCATGCCCGCATGCCGGCGGATGTAAGCCCTGTGTTACGGGCTATCCGCTCCGCATTTTATGTCATCCGCGTCCAGGTCGATGCACTCCGCATAGGTATCCACCTTCTGCGAATACACGCCCTCCGCGGAAAATACCTCCAGATATATTTTTATCAGGCTGGTGTTTTCCACCCGTTCAAAGGCGAGGCTGATCCGGTTCCCTTTATACATCCCGGCGCCCAGATACCATTCGGTCTTAGGGTAAAGGATTTCGGAATCCTCATCATCGCTGCGTATTTCCTGATAGGTGAGCAGCAGACCTCTTTCTTCATCGGCGTTCATCCTGACACGGTTGCCGGTATCGTCGCTGTATTCCACGCTGCTATAGACGCCTTCCTGACCGGGAATGGGATCGGATAAAATCAGATCCCCGCCCTCATAGCCCGATGCATAGCTAAGCTCATCCACAACCTTTTCCAGCACCACGCTGCTGATATCATGTATGCGGTTCATATTGATAATCCGCAGATATACATTGGTAAACGAAGGCACCAGCGCCAGCGCGGCTGTCATGAATATGGCTGCCAGCGCAAAGGATACGATCAGCTCCACCAGGGTAACTCCCTGTCTGCCGGCCAGGATGTGCCGGTGTGTTCTAAGTCCTCCCCGCGGCCATGACGCGCCGCGGCATTTTCCCAACAGTTCTTCTATTCTCTTTTGCCGGCTGCCGGCCATGCTGCCACCTCCCCTGCTCTGCCGCACCCATACCTTGCTCACGCGGCGGGCGCTGTCCTATAAATATGCTTTTATACTGCGATGACGCCCGCCGCAGACGGTCAGGGGCTGAAATAATAAATAACCTTTCCCATGGGACTCTCCCCATTCTGGCAAAGATTTCCCTCCATCGTCCATCCGCCCGCCGGATCACTGCCAATCCGGATTGTGACCGGCAGCTTCTTTGCCGGCACATCCTCCGTATAGTAAAGATTGACCGCCTGCAACGTGTCCTCTAATATTTCATCCGTCTTTCGGGACAAATTTAATGAAAGATTTACGGCCTGTGTGAAAATCAGTATCACAATCATCAGCACCGCAAAGGATACAATTACGCTGACCAGCGTTGTTCCGCTGTTGTCCTTTAACATCATTGCTCCCTCCCTGCCCGGTTCCAGCTGCCGTTCCAGACTTTGAAACCGCCGCCTGCCTCATCGTCTTCCAGCGTCGGATCATATCTGGTAGTTATGCTGTATTTCTCGCCGGCCGTTTCGGCCGTGATGACGATGACAAGCTCCCGTTCCTCGTCAGAATCCTCAAGCTCATCCTTGGTCTGCCAGTACATCACCGCCGTCAGTGACCCGGCCTCTTTTACGGCATTTCCGCCCGAAGACTCCACAGTCACAGGCAGTGTCTTAACGGCTCTGACCTTGTTATGAGAGCCTGTGACATCTTCCGAATCGTAATAGGGCCAGCCTTTCTCCAGCTGATCTTTCACATAAAGGCAGACCGTGCTGCCCGCGTTTCCCAGCTCCCGTTCCACCTGTTTGCTGAACGATATGGCCAGGATACGGCTCTGCTCCTGATAATACCGCTGCCCCGCCTTATTCACAGACTGTGAAGCGGCTAAGATCAGGGAAAGCGCCAGCACCAGAAAAAGGCTCATCAGACAGAGCACCACAATCATGGTATAGCCCTCGCTGCCCTTTAAACAGGCAGGGCCGCGTTTCTTTAATCTGCTATTCATCTTCCGCCCCCTCCCCGCCCTGCTGCGGGACGATCTTTCCAACCTCCGCCGCGCTGGATGTCTGGGGCTCCTGATATCTGGATTTTTCCGTCTGTGGCTGCGCGGCCTTGGTTTCTGCCGGCGTACCCACTTCCGTTAAATCCTCATCTGTTCCTGTACCCGTTTCTCCTGCGGATTCCGTCTTTACAGCATCCGCCGTTTCCTCTGTTTCCTCTGTTTCCTCCGTTTTATCCGGCTGCGAGGTACCGGACAGCCCTGTGTCTGCAGGCAGACCTGCCGATTCTGAAAGCGATGGGCCGCTGTCCGGCATTACAGGAGCCGTGTATGCCGCTGTTCCAAAGAGCTCTTTTAAATGCTTCTCCTGGGCTTCCTGCGCCAGACGGTGGGTCTCCTTATCCAGAGCGGTCAGGCTGCTGCCTTCGGGCATGCCCGGATTCGCCCCGGTATCCGCATTGTCATACTCCGATATCTCATATTCCCCGGTGTCCGCGTTCCTCTGCCAACGTTTCTCCACAGACGCCTCATAATTGCTTCCGTCCAGCCAGGAGTAGGCCAGCACGGACAGGCGCTGTGTCAGCACATATTCCGTTTCATTCGCGGTGCAGTCCGGCAGCTCTAAAACATATGACGCGCCCCCTTCTCCCGCGCTGCACTGCAGAACGGGATTTACCCGCAGCTTATAGCGGAAACCGGTTTCATCCTCGCCCTCCAGTATGTCACTGTGAGGGATATGAAAGCGGAATATTCCTGCATCCGTATCGCTCTCCGTGCAGAACAGCTTAACATATACAGGTTCCGCCAGGCCGTCGGTGATACTCTGCATCGCAGTCCGGTATTCTTCATCCAGATCTCCCAACGGCATATATACTTCAAAGGGTTCCTGCGCCAAACCGGTCTCCCGGACAAGCAGCCTGTATTCCTGATAAACCGGCTGTCCTTGTGCATCCGTAACGCCGGAATCCGTTTCCGTCCGGATCAGATAACCATCCCCATAGGAAACGCTTTCCCAGGCCAGCGTCTTGTGCTCTGCCTGAATCTTTGTTTCTTCTACCGGGCCTCCGTTTTCAATATATTCCGTCCGTATAACCGCTTTGGTATCTCCCTGCTTCAAATCAGGCGCCGCAAGTTTTACCTTGGGCAGCCGGAAGGTATACCAATCCGTCCACACCGAACTCACCTGCACATCGGAATATGCCCGGAATCTCACCTTCAGATACTGTCCTGCAACATCCGCCGGCAGTCCGATCAGGTTATATTCCGCGCTCTGCAGGCCGCCCTGGGTGTGAAAGCTCTCCAAAGCCAGCAGCGCAGATTCCGGGACACCGTCAGGCGAGTCTGTGATAAATGCCTCTCCCAGATAATTGCCGGTCGCAGCGGATGAGGATACCAGCGTCAGTTTCATTCCCTGATCCCTGAACTCGGCCTGCGTAAGCGCGCTTCCATAGGTCTCGCCGTATACGCGGTCAAGGGAAACGGCAAAGCCCTCCGTCCTGTCAGGTGAAGTCATTCTCGTCTCCAGCATAAAAGTATACGGCACGCTGGGCTGTGAATCGCGGTATTTGGTCTGATCCGCGGACAGCGCTGTCACAAGCACCGTGACCTGTTCTCCCGGCGGGAATTCCTCCAAGTCGATCTGTGCGGACCAGATGCCCGTTTCGGTTGTTACATCCGTCTCCTGATCCTTGCAGGAGGCAGTCACGCGGTATCCTGCGAGGCCGCCGGCCGCCGCTTCATCCGGGGACGGATTCCACCGGACGGTATAGATAAGGTCATTCTTTGTCTTCAGCGCAGCGCTGACTCCCGTCACGCTCTGCAGTCTGGCGGAAATTGAAAATTCTTTGTCCGAAGAGGATGAGAGCAGTTTTCCGTCCTCACCGTGTCTGGTTACGGTCAGTTTCACCCTTTTGTACTTCCATCCGCTGCCATCAACGGCAAGGGACCTGCCGGTCACATTTCTTTCCGATGCGATGATCTGTCCGCTGCCGCCATCCTCTGTATAACCTGTCAGTACGGCATCGTAAATCCCCGATCCGGCGGCCGTCTGATCCCATACAAACGTGTATGTTTCGTCCGTAAGGAACATATCTCCGATCACCGGAGCATCCGCCGCGGGAGGCAGCACAAATGTCATCTCTTCACAGACAGAGGTTCCGTTTTTAGCAAATGCATCCGGATATGCCAGCACTATGCTCTTAAACCGGCTGCCGTCAAGCCGGACTCCGTTGCTTCCGCTCTCCACATCCTGATAATACCTGGCGTTCCCCGCCTCCCAGGGATAGTACCGCACAGTCAGCTTTTTACCTGCCAGCTGCGCAAGCTGCTCATTCGTGAGCGATGAGAAGTTAAGCGCTACGGCTGAAATGGCCAGTTCCTTCTGCAGAGGCGCACTGGTCTCAGCTATCAGAGTGCCCTCATAAAGAAGCTCCACCCTGTAAAGCATGCTGTAAGAGTTATATTCGGCGTTTCTTAAGCGGAACTGATAGGTCAGATCCTCTGCAGAGGACCCCGTCAGCGAGGCGCTACCCGCAATCACCTCAGCGCGCATGGTGTTAGACGGCCCGCGCAGATATGCCATCTCCATGACCTTTGCGGAATCCTGATAGACGCCATTTTTGTCCACAGCCTGGGACACGCAGGTTAGATTGATCTCCTTGCCGAAACCGATCTCCCGCTCCAGATCGTTCCTGTTAAATGTATAGGAAGTTCCGTTGGAGAGTTCCGCCGTCACCTGCCAGTCGGCTCCCGCACAGGCATCCAGTTCATCCGCGTTATCCAGCATGAGCGTGCCGTACACCTCATTCTGGTTCCTGTATCCGATTACATAGCTGACCCTGGGGTTTGGCAGCTGTTCTGCTGTCTGCTGTGTGTCCAATGACGCGATCTGTGAACTGTTTTTTTGCGTCCCGCTGACCGCCTGCAGGGTTACGTCAAATTCCGTACCGGGCGCAAAGTCAATGAGGGTAAAGTTTACACTCTGCCTTGTGGGGGGGACCGTCAGAACCTTGTAGGGCTGTGTTTCCCCTTTTTTCTGTATTGTAACCTCATAGTAATAAACACGGTCCGCATTTGCCCCCTGTTTCCAGGACAATGTATACATCTCCCCGGTTTTATTCAGGGCAAGCCCACCGGGAGTTCCCAGTTTCACGATTCCGTAATACTGCCTGTAATAATTATCCAGCGGCCCCGCATAATTGTCTTTCAGTTTTTTCGCCTGGGCGAGCGTCCCGGCTGTACCTGTATAAATCTGTCCGGGTGTCATAGGGAAAACCAGATCGCAGCCATTTAATGTCCTGTTATTGAAGTTTCTGCTGTCCCATGTTCCGTTCTTTGCCAGCCGGACTGCTCTTCCGGTCCCCCGCATATCCCAGTCATTAAAGTACTGGAAATAATAATTCAGGGAATCCGTGGCCAAACCCTTTTCCGTTATGGCTCTGTTCGTTTTTGCAACATTAAAATTATGGATCAGCGCCGCCGGTTTGTTGGAGCCGTTTCCGTAAATGCCGTTGAATACATCATTTAAATTCACACCCGTACCGTAGTTGACGCAGCGAAAGATAGTAACCGCCATATTTCCGCTGCCGCCCACCTGACCGGCGATTCCCGCGCAGGTGCCGCTGTTTGACAAAACCCCCGCGTTATAGCAGTCACTGATATTCAGCTGCGAATCTTTTGCAGCGTTAACATATCCGAAGATACCGCCCGCGCACTTGCCGTTATAATCATTGGTGATGATCTGTCCGTCATTGCCGCAGCGTTCGATATTCACCTGCATATCCTGCGTGCTGGTCCAGATGTCCGCTACAATGCCCGCCACTCTTCCGTGATAGGCACCGCTTTCCTTAGCCAGTATGTTTCCGTTATTATAGCATTCCGACACGGTGCCGCCATAATCTCTCCAAAATCCAATGATACCGCCCGCGCTGTATTTTTGCGTAGTGACATCGCCGTTGTTTGTGCAGCCGGTTATCCTGAATCCCCCCGAAGAGGTATTCATCTGCACCCCGATGATTCCTCCCACATAATACCAGCTGCCGGTCACGTCCGCATTGTTGGTCAGACCTTCCAGATCATACCTGCCCGCGTTATTGCCGATGATTCCGCCGGTGCCGAACTCATGGGCGGCATTTTTTTCGTTTTTTACGGCCCAGTCTCCTGTGGAGGAATCGCTGATGCGTCCTGCCGTGTCATTATATCCCACCAGACCGCCCACACAGCTGCTGTTTTTAGCAGAGATTTCTATGCCGGAAGTGTCCTGCATATCATTTCCGCTGATCTCTCCCCTGTTCAATCCCGCCACTCCGCCAAGATAGCTGTAGGCGGCCTCAATCCATGATGAACCCGCCAGTGCGCATCGCGTGATGCGCCCGTTTTCCCGGTTTATGCCGGTGATGCCGCCGGTATTGGACATGGACTCACGGTTATCCGCGGTGCCTCCGCCCTGCACACTGCCCTGAAATGAGCACTGTTCGATCAGGGCCTGCCCGTCTCCGCCGCCGTTGATGCCCGCCACACCGCCGATCCCGTACTCCGCTCCCTGGTTTCCGGACACCCATCCAACAAAAGCACAGTCCTTCAACGTACCCTGGTTGACTCCGGCGATACCGCCCAGATTACCGCTGACGCTGGACTCAATATTCAGATTGGCATTCACGTCCCCGCATGAACGGATTGCCGCACCGCTTCCGTTCCATCCGGCTACGCCGCCCAGATTGACACGGGACGCTGCCGCCGTCAGAGAAATACCTTTACCGTCCTTTCCCACAGAGGCGCTGTCAATGCTGCCGAAATTACCGCCTGCAATACCGCCCACATAACTCTCAGTCCCTTCACGCGGGATATCCTCGATCGTCGTCATACCGTAAACGGTGCATTCTCTGATTATACCATGATTTTCTGCTGCGATGCCGCCGGTATATTCCTGCCCCTTCACACCGCCTTCAGACATCCGGCATGTAAGGACACTTCCGCGGTTCACAGACGCAATTCCCCCGGCCCCGCCGCCGCTGGCCATGATATCGCCGCCGTTCTCACAGTCTTTTATCTCACCTTCATTGAGTGCGGCAATCCCGGCTGCATTCCCGTTGGAAGAGCGCACTTCCCCCCGGTTTCTGCTCCTAAGAATACTGGCACCGCTTCCGTTGCAGCCTGCGATGCCGCCCGCACTGCCCTCCAAAGCCGTCACGGTCACACGCGCGCCGGTCTCCACGGATTCCAACGCAGCTTCATTATATCCGATGACTCCGCCTACCCAGTCCGTTCCGCTGACGCTGTATTCCCCGGACAGGCCGATCACAGAGGCGCCGTCTGTGTTCCAGCCGGCAGCTCCGCCCACATCGGTGCCTGTGCCGCCCACCGCGCCGCTTATGACACAGCCATAGATCTGCGCTTTCTCTCCCGCGTTCACCGCGGCGATGCCGCCCAGATAGCTGCCGCTTCCTCTGACAGCCATGCTGATTCCTGCTGCGGGCTCAATGCGGCACTGATCGATCTCTCCCTCATTCCGCGAAACAATTCCGCCCAGATAGGACTGGCCGTAAAGCTGTCCCGTAAAGACGCATTCCTTTATCAATCCGTTTGGCGTATTGAGGCCGGCTATGCCGCCCAGACCGGACACACCATCCATCGTGCCGCCCTCCGAAGCCTCAATGACACCCTGATTGACTTCGGCAATCCCTCCCATATAGGTTCCTGAACTGCGAATCACACCTTTCTGAGTATTCGCACATCCGGTAACTGTGGTTTTCTCATCCACAATTCCGGTGATGCCTCCCGCATAGGAAAACTCCGCCGTAGCGGACAGATCGGCATCCTTTACCGCCAGCTCTGCCGTTACCGGTGCTGCATTGGCAATATTAGATATGGTGAGGCCTGTTCCCGGCGCGCAGTATCCCAGCACACCGCCCGCATACAGCCCCGCCTCAAGCCCGTTAAGCCGCACCTCGCCTTTATCGGCACCCTCATGTGAGATCAGGAATTCCGTATTGCTGGCCTTGCTCTGTTCTTTGGCAATCCGGACCACTAAAGCCGCCGCATCCGGCACTAAGCGGCCTTCTACTGCTGCCGCCAGCTTCTCTGCGAGTTTATCCGGGGTATTCTCACTGCCGCCCCCATTGCCAAACAGCTGAACATATCCGAAATAACCTCCTGCAAACGCTCCGTCCGCCCGGACAGTTCCAAGGAAGTTGCTGACCGAGCAGTCAGCCTTAATGCTGCCGCCGTTTGTCTGCAGGATATTGCCTCCAAAAGCCCCGCCTGCAAAATAATTTCCTTCCACCAGATTCGGGTTGGAGACAAACACCGGCGGCTCCTTCTTGTTTTTGGCAAAAAGGTCTGCCGCGGTATTCAGTCCCACATAACCTCCCACGAAGCAGTTTCCGGACAGATACCCCCCGGTGAGCTCATAATTTTCAATGCTTCTTTCATTGGGAGCCTTGCCTTTGTACCTATTGCAGCCGACAATGCCGCCCACATAATTTCTGCCGGCAGCCACGGCCACCACATCCGCCGGTGTTTCACTGTATATCACGCCGCAGTTTAATCCCGCAATGCCCCCTATGTAATCGCCTTCACTTCCGGCTTTTTTTACCTGCTCCAGCAGAGACATTCCGTCCTTAGACGCAATATTGATCACAGTGGTGCAGTTTTCCAGCCGTCCGGCATTATAGCCCGTGATGCCGCCGGCATATCCCACCGTCGCAATGGTCAGTCCCTCATTGGTCCAGTCCGAAACAACCCGGCCGGCGCTGTATTTATCCTCTGCTGTCCCGTCCGTTTCCAGATCGGCGTTGATCCCCACGATGCCGCCCACATAGGACTCGCCAGCCACATTAGCCTTATTGCTGTATCCGCCTGCTGCAACCGTCCCCGACTGCACGTATCCGGCGATACCTCCCACATATTTGCGGCCCGTCACCCAGGCAGCCACCAGACGGTTTTCGCTGTCGCGATCCCCCGTGCCGCAGTTTTCCACGGTTCCTTCATCCAGAAATCCTACGATGCCCCCCACATAACTGCCGTACAGATCCGTGAGCCTTCCCAGGCTGTCGTATACGGGCTCCGTCAGGGGCGTGCTGATGCTGTCCGCAATGCGGCTTTGACTGCTGTAACCGGCTATTCCCCCAATGTAGCGGCTCTCCTCACCGCTTTCATCCGCAAGGCCCTGTATATCGCCGTAGTTTCTGCAGCCCACCGCTTCGGATTTCTCCTGGCTCCCTATAATGCCGCCCACATGGCTGAATCCGGTGACATCCGCATGATTTACCAGGCCGCTGTCCGTATATAGATAAGTTTCGGCCCCGGCAGCCTTACCGGAATCCTTCTCCACACCGATTGCGCCGCCCACATAGTGCTGCCCGAATACGGTGCCGCTCACCGCGCTGTCCCTCACGCTGCCTTTATTCCATCCGCACAGCGCGCCGACAAAATTCACGCCGTTTACGGAAACACCGCGCAGATTTGCATGTTCAATACTGCCTTCATTCACTGCAAAAAGACCGAGCGGTTCGTTTTTGTTTTCCTCACGCAGCACAAGACCGGTTACGGCATAGGATGTGCCACCGTTTTTTCCCGTATACACGGAGTATTCTCCAAGACGGTCTATGGCGGGAAATGCCGCCGCATCCGCCCCGGCTTTCAGCTCAACCTTTTCCGTCTTATCATAGACCTTGCCAAATGCGGGCATTCCCTGTTCTCCCTGCCAAGTAATGTCGGAAGCCTGGGTATAGGTGACGGAACGGATATCCGTGCTCTCCCTGGCCGCCTCCGAAAAACGGATGTTGAACAGGTGCCGGGCATTTTTCAATGAATAGCTCACCCCGGTGCCCTGCCATGTTTCCCCGGCAAAATAGCTGTGGGCGATATTGCTCTGTTTCCACGAACTGGTCTTATAATTGGTGCCGGATGCCTGCACCCTTGCATAAATGCTGCCGGGTCCGATCCCCAGCCTGGTGATGCTGTATGTATCCTTACCTGCGGCCGGCATGCCCGCAGCATCTGTCACACCTTTCAGATCCGCAGCCGCCTGCAGGTCCAGGGCATCCAATACCAGATACAGGCTGCCGTTTTCTCCGTAAGCATAAAACGGATACTCCTTCAGAGTAACGGTCTGCGGCGTGCCCCCGTCATCGTATTGATATACGGTAAGATCGCAGAGTATCCGGTTGCCGCGGGAAGCGCCCGCAGCCAGGATCTCATTGTTCTCATCGGTATTTACCTGCATGGAGAGCAGCAGGTTCTTTGTATCCTTATCATATAATTTGATCGCATAGTTCAGGTGCTGGGCCAGCGCGGCAAAGCTCTCCTTTAAAGACCAGCGCAGGTACAGCTCTTCGCCATTGACCAGCTCCACTTCCTTTAAGGAAGGCTTGCCCAGGGAGGCAGGGGACTGGCTGGACAGCTCATCCACGCAGTAATAGCCGACCATGCGCTCCCTGCGCACGGAAAGCTCCCTGCTGCTGATACTGACCGCGCCTGTTTCCCCGCCGCCCTCTGCGGACCCGTAATAAAAGGCGGACGCCATATCGCTGTAGCAGACGGAATAGACCAGCCCTTCAGCCGGGTCAAACTCCACAGTGATAGCGGCGTCCAATATGGATTTATCATAAATATAATCGTCCAGTATGCGATAAAGCATTTCTGTATCAGAAGCGCCCGGAATAAGGGTCAGGTAATAGAGCCTGCCGTCATACGCCTCCGGCAGGCCTTCCACCATACTGCTGTCTACCTTATTCTCTTTTCCTTCCCCTGTGAGCATGTATTCCTTAAGTTCCTGCATCTGCCCGGAGGAGGCATAATGGTTGAGTGATGACTGTGCCGCATAAAATACGGTCTCCGCGTAGCTGTTATTTTTCACAAATCTGGAATGTCTGGTATACGCGGACAGTCCAAGCACCGAAACCGTGACCAATATGGCCAGGATAGCGAGCACTACAATGCACTCCACCAGAGTAAAGCCTTTATCTGATCTTCCGATCCGTTTTCTCATTTTCAGCCCTGGCTTCTCTATGATTTGTTATAATGTTATAATCTTATCACAATCTGTGACGGCCGTAAACCAAATTTGCCAGTTACAGCTGGTATTGTCTGGCATCTTGTTCCGATCTTATTTTACCCCAAAATTGTTGGCACGCAGCCACTCATCCGCAGCATCATAACTGCCGCTGGCATGTATGCCGGCAATTCCCGCGGGCGATGCCGCTCCGCTCCATGATTTCGCCTGGCTCACATAAACCACGCCGTCCGCATAGACCAGATTTGCCTTCCATTGGTTCGTGCCGCTGCCGGAATCTTCCCCGGCATAAAGAATCATCGATCCGTCGCTTAACCAATAGGGACGCCAGTAGAGCTTTTTTCCTTCAAACACTGTGCCGGAAGTGAAAGAAGAAGATACTTCCAGCAGACTGCCCCTCTCATTAAACAAGTCCTTTATAAGGACATCTCTTCCCTGTCCTTTTTTATATTCTCCGGATGCCCACTTATCTCCGTAAATCTTCTCTGCCAGCGACACATACCCCAGCACCGATTCCTTTACACAGGGGCAGGCAAACTCCACTTCCACCTGTCCGGACGCGTTCAGCCGGAAATCCATCTGATATTGCACATGATAGACAGGACAGACCGTTTCTTTCTCTTCGCAGTAGCGCTGCCCGACCATATAGTCCAATACATCCTGTCCCCCCAGCACAGCCTTGATCTCCAGCAGATCCTTGGCGCCGCGGATCTCATCCTCAGCTACATACATCGCTTTAAAATAGCGTTCCAGGGATTTTCTCTGCGTCTGGCAGACCGTCTCCCGCGCTTTCTGTATGTAGCCGGTCAGCGTGGGAATCAGGATTGCGGCCAATATAGCCAGGATCACCAGGACTACGATCAGCTCCACCAGCGTAAAACCTTTATTTTTTTTCATGGAAAGCCTCCTCAATATCGGCTGCTGCCTCTGTCTCTATTCTACCATTTCGACACTATTTGTCAAACAATTCTGAAAATGTAAAAATGCTTGCTAATTTCCTCCGCCGCATATATAATGAAAATCATAAATCAGAAAAGGAAGGACTTTTCCAATACAATGAAATTAAAAAGAATCCTTGCCGTCATCGGTGTCATACTGCTGGCGGGTCTCTATATTTCCACCCTGGTGTTCGCCATCATCGGAACACCGTTTGCAATCAGCATGCTGAAGGCTTCCGTCTTCGCTACTATCTTTATTCCGATTCTTCTTTATGTATTCAATATGGTCGTCAAACACTTGAAAGGTGATTCCGCAGAAAAAAAGGATGAACCCTGATCTATACGGTTCATCCCTCATCCTTATATATATTTCTGATTATCTAGTCTTAAGTTCAAATCCCAGCATGTTCTTCAATCCCTCAAACAGCGCTTCCCGTCCTGTCACATGTACGGTTTTAAATCCCAGATTTTCGGCAGTCTCTATATTGGGCAGCGTATCGTCCAGAAACAGCGTTTCCTCCGCTTTCAGATGATAGCGGTCTAACAGGCACCGGTAGATTTCGGCGCCTGGCTTTACCAGCTTTTCCTGCCAGGAAACCACGCCGCCGTCCATATGCCGGAAAAACCGGTAGGAAGCATATGCCTTTTCAAACCCCTTCCGGTTGTAGTTAGACAGATAATACACACGGTATCCGGCGTTTTTCAGTTCCTGTACCAGATTTTCCGAATAGTCATATTCAATAATCCAGTCCTGGATATGCTCTGCCAGCAGCGTGATTTCCCTCTCATACTGGGGCGCACAGGCGATAAACTGCTTCAGGATTTCTTCTTCGGCAATCACTCCGCGATCCCGCTCCATCCAAAGCGGGCTGCGGAATGTGGCATCCGCAATGATTTCATAAGCCTCTTCAGAGAAATGAAAGCTGTCCATATATTCCTGCCAGCCAAACCGCGCCAGGACATTTCCTATATCAAATACCACATTTTTTATCATGCTCACACCTGTTTTCTGACGATGATTTCTTTCCGTCCGGGTCCGTTGGATACCATAGTGACCGGCACTCCGATTTCCTGTTCCACCGCATCGATATAATCCCGGCAGTTTTTCGGAAGCTCCTCATAGTTTTTAATGCCGCGGATATCCGTCTTCCAGCCCGGCATCACCCTGTACACCGGTTTCGCTTTATCCAGTTTCACGGTGGTGGGGAAGTCCTTTGTCACCTCGCCGTCAATCTCATATCCCACGCAGATCGGGATCTGATCCAGATAACCCAGCACATCCAGCACCGTCAGAGCCGCCTCGGTAGCTCCCTGTACGCGGCATCCGTAGCGCGTTGCCACAGCATCAAACCAGCCCATGCGCCGCGGGCGTCCCGTTGTTGCTCCGAATTCTCCCGAATCTCCGCCGCGCCTGCGCAGCTCATCGGCTTCCTCCCCAAAGATTTCGCTGACAAACGCTCCCGCGCCCACAGCGCTGGAGTATGCTTTCACCACCGCGGTAATATTTTGGATCTCGTAGGGAGGTATGCCAGCCCCAATGGCACCGTAAGCCGCAAGTGTTGACGAAGAGGTTACCATGGGATAGATTCCGTGATCAGGATCCTTTAAAGACCCCAGCTGCCCCTCCAGCAGGATGTTTTTCCCCTCCTTCAGCGCTTCATGCAGATACAGCGAAACATCGCATACATAGGGCGCCACCATTTCACGGTAGTCCATCAGTTCGCGGAACAGTTCGTCCGGATCCAGCAGAGGTTTATGATAGAAATGCTCCAACAGCACATTTTTCAGCTCGCATACATTTTCCAGTTTGGCCTTTAAAACATCCTCGTCAAACAGCTCACTGACCTGAAAGCCGATCTTAGCGTATTTATCGGAATAAAACGGAGCAATACCTGATTTTGTGGATCCGAAGGATCTGCCCGCAAGGCGCTCTTCCTCATAGGTATCCAGCAGAATATGATAGGGCATCAGAATCTGTGCGCGGTCAGACACAAGTATCCTGGGAGCCGGCACGCCCTTTTCTTCCAGAGATTTGATTTCCTGGAACAGATACGGAATGTTCAGTGCCACACCGTTGCCGATCACACTGGTGGTATGGCTGTAAAATACGCCTGACGGCAGCAGATGCAGCGCAAATCTGCCATAATCATTGATGATGGTATGGCCGGCATTGCTGCCGCCCTGAAAGCGGACGATGATATCCGATTCCTTAGCCAGCATATCCGTTATCTTGCCCTTTCCCTCATCACCCCAGTTGGCTCCAACGATCGCTCTAACCATAGTATTTCCTCCTTATACTGTCAACAGCCAAAGGCCGATGACCTGCGCACACTTCAATATGCTTCCTTTTACTATTATGCTTAGCTGCAAAAAATCCTACTACAGTATATATTATGTTTTTTCTAAAATCAATTTTTTTTTAAAATTTTCTTGCATTATATAGCATGCAGCATCACTATGCACGGCTGCCGATCAAGCAGCACATGGCGGGGCAGAGTACGGTAACTGTGAATAGCACCGTGCAGCAGCTGTATGGGAAGGAGTCAGTATGCTCAAAGACCGTTTGAGAGAACTTCGAAAAAACCGCAACATAAGTCAGAGGGAGGCTGCCGGCGCGCTGCATTTGAGCCGGGAAGCCTATACCATGTATGAAAGCGGGCAGCGTCTTCCCGGATGCGATGTGCTGGCGGCGCTGGCCGATTATTATGGAGTAAATGTGGACTATCTGCTCGGGCGCTGCGATTTCCCCTTTCTGCCGGGCGCACCCGGAGACGGAGAAGCGGAGCTGCTGGCCTGCTACCGGCATTTAGACCGAAGAGGGAAACAGAACGTACTGGCCGCCGCAAAACATGAGATATCCCGGCAGGCGGCACTGGCCGCAGTCCAAAAAGAGCCGTTTTAGCTTAATGGGGTAAACTTGCGCGGCATCGGCTCTCTGTGTTTCGGTCTGGCGGCCTGTACGGCCTCCTCACAGAACTGCTGCTGTGAATTTACGAGGGTTTTTCCTCTCTTATCCACCTTTTCATATGTGCCGTCCGGCTGCAGCACATGGGCCTTCACATTATCCTCCAGTTCCGTGGTCAGGATATGGATAACCTGCAATTTTAGGTCCGGATTTTCCACCGGGAAAGTGATTTCCACACGGCGGTCCAGATTTCTCGGCATCCAGTCCGCGCTGCCCATATAGACGTCTTCCTGCCCGTTGTTATAGAAATAGAAGATGCGGCTGTGTTCCAGGAAGTTGCCGACGATGGAGCGCACGGAAATATTGTCGCTGATGCCGGGGATTCCCACCTTAAGCCCGCAGATGCCGCGGATGATCAGTTCGATCTTAACCCCTGCCGCGCTGGCCTCATAAAGCGCAGCGATCATGGTCTGATCGCAAAGGGAGTTCATCTTGGCGATAATATGGGCAGGCCTTCCCTCCAGCGCATTGTCAGTCTCCCGGTGGATCAGCCTTAAGAACTTATTTTTCAGCCAGATCGGAGCCACGGCCAGCTTGTTCCAGGACAGCGGTTCTGAATAGCCGGAGAGCATGTTGAATACGGCGGTGGCGTCTTCGCCGATGCTTTTCTGACAGGTCATCAGGCCGCAGTCGGTATAGAGCTTGGCCGTGGTATCGTTATAATTGCCGGTGCCCAGATGCACATAGCGCCGGATGCCTTCGTCTTCCCTGCGCACCACCAGCGTAATCTTGCAGTGGGTCTTTAAGCCCAGCAGCCCGTAGATGACATGGCAGCCAGCCTTCTCCAGCATCTTCGCCCAGTTGATATTGTTTTCTTCATCAAATCTGGCTTTCAGTTCCACCAGCACGGTAACCTGCTTCCCATTCTCGGCGGCCTGTGCCAGAGAAGCGATGATCGGAGAATTCCCGCTGACGCGGTACAGAGTCTGTTTGATCGCCAGGACGTTGGGGTCCTTGGCGGATCTGCGGATAAAATCCACCACCGGTTCAAATGTCTGGTAGGGATGGTGCAGCAGGATATCCCCTTTCCGTATATTAGCAAAAATATCATCCTCATTCTGCAGGGCCATCACCGGCTGAGGCACATAGCGTTCTGTCTTGAGATGCTCATAGCCTTCCAGGCCGTAAAGCTTGGATAGAAAAGTCAGATCCAACGGTCCGCTTATGGCATAGATATCCTCCTCTTTGATGGAAAACTCCTTTTTCAGAATCTTAAGCAGCCGTTTATCCATGCCCTCTTCCACTTCCAGCTTGATCACTTCACCCCACTGGCGCTGCTTGAGCTGCTTTTCGATGGCTTCCAGCAAATCCTCCGCCTCTTCCTCATCGATGGTCAGATCCGCGTTTCTCATGATCCTGTAGGGGTGGGCGCAAATCACATCGTAATTGAGGAACAGCCGGGCGATGTTGCGCTCGATGACCTCTTCTAAAAGGATCAGGCTGGTGCCGCTCTCTGAAGGCACCCTTAAAAGCCTTGGAAGCACACTGGGTACCTGTACAGTGGCAAACTCCAGTTCCTGGCTGCCCTTTTTCTTCTGCAGGAGAGCCGCAATATTGAGGGTTTTATTGCGGATCAGCGGAAAGGGCCTGGAAGGGTCCACTGCCATGGGAGTCAGCACCGGATAGACCGTCTCATCAAAATAACGGTCCGCAAATTCTCTTTCCTTCTCCGTCATGGCCTCATGCTTCGTAATGATCCGTATTCCCTGTTTTTCCAGAAGGGGCAGCAGCGACCGGTTATAGGTGTTATACTGCATATCCACCAGTCTGTGGCATTCCTCGCCGATTAAGGCCAGCTGTGCGCCTGCCTTCAGCCCGGCGATATCAGGCTTGGTATAATCCGCATGAACCATATCCTTTAATGAGGCTACCCGAACCATCACAAATTCATCCAGATTGGATGCTGTGATGCCTAAAAATTTCACCCGCTCCAGCAGCGGAATCGTCTTGTCCCTGGCCTCGCTTAACACCCGGTAATTGAATGCAAGCCAGCTAAGCTCACGGTTTCTGTAATAATCCGGATTCAGAAAATCCTTTTTCTTCTCTTCCACAGTGTCACACGCCCTTTCTCTGCTTTAAAATCGGCCGAATGCCGTATACTTCCTCGAAGAAGTCCGCCTTCTTCTCAAACAGCGCCTTTTCCAGCGTGATATCCTCCAGTGACTCCGTGGTGATGATCAGCTGCTGATTTTTAAATGTAGTCCTGATATTGTCGAACTTCTGTTTATGGCTGCGGTCCATGGCATTGGCAATCCTTAGGATTGCGGTCAGTTTAGCAATCAGCACATTGGTATACGGGTCGCGGTTGCTCTCCGGATCCTCCTCATAGCTGAAATCCACGGTGTTGTACTTCACCACGTTGGCCACGATTTCACGTTCCTCATGGGAGATTCCTATGATCTCCGTGGACATGATGATATGAAACGCGCAGTCCGCCGGCGTCCTCATGCTGATATACTTGCCGCAGTCATGCAGGATCGCGGATATCTGCAGCAGCAGGCGCTCCCGTTTCCCCAAACCATGATATTTCTTCATGCAGTCAAATATGCTTAACACCGTTTTTTCCAGCATGGCCGTGTGGCGCTTATTGCCCATATAACGTTTGGCAATATTCCTGGCGGCCACCAGGATGTCCTCACTGAAATCATGGGTGAATTTCATGAGCTTTTTCTGCTCGGCGTATTCCGCCGCGATGCCGTCGCAGAGATTTACGCCCGGCACCCAGAGCATTTCGGCGCCGGTGATCTCAAACATCTTGCTGTACACGGTCATCGAAGGCAGCATCAGATAGGCGTATTCCAGCGGTATGTCGTAGCGCTCTCCGATCTGCTCCGGCGTCATGGTCCGTATGGCGGCATAAAATTCAGCGAACTCCTGGGCACTGATCCGGTCCGAATGGCCGGCAGCCGATACCCTCCGGTTTAAGTACAGCGCGCAGATGCCCGTCGCTATGATGTTGCGGATATCCCTGTCCTTAAGAAACAGCTTCTTAAAGGTCTGGATATCATTGTCCGCCAGCTCCTCGATCAGCTGGTTCATGCTGGTATCGTCCGCATCGGCGCTTCCCAGGGTCTCCCTGATCCGAAGCGCGCCAAGGCGCAGATACTGTGTTGTCACCAGAGCGTCCTTGTCAAACAGGGACAGCTGCACGCTGCCTGAGCCCACGTCCGCAATGGCGGTTCCCTTTTGAATGATTTTCTGAAACTCGTTCTCTTTGGAGGCGATGGCCTTGTAACAGAGAAAACGCTGTTCCGAATTGCTTAATATCTTTACCTCTATGCCGGTTCTGACCCGGATCTGATCCAACACAATTTTATTGTTTCTGGCCTCCCGAAGCGCGCTCGTCGCATACGCCCTGTATGCGCTGATGCGGTAAACCTGCATCACATCCGCGAATCCCTTCAGGATCTGGCACATCTCGTCAATCAGGGCATAACCGATCTTGCCCTGACGGTAGGTATCCTTGCCTGCTGCCGCCGCCTGACGGATATGATCCACAACCTGTATGCCGCATTTTGCGCTAAGCTCATATATAGTGAGCTCAAGGTCGTAGGATCCCACGTCGATGGCCGCAAATGTTGTAACTGCCATAGCTGCCGTCCCCTTTATAAGTTTTGTTTCATTCTACCCTTTTTTGCACAAAAAAACAAGGTGCCTGCCCGCTTTTTCGGGTGACACCTCAATATTGATTACAGTTCACGGCTTTCATAAACGTCCCGCGTATAGCGGGGCAGAGTATAGTCCCCATAGGGACACGCTTTCGCTCCGTGAAGCGCGCAGCGGTTCTAACGCTGCAAACCACGCAGCGAAAGAACCGGCGGGCTTCAAGGGATCCCTATGGGGACTATACTCTGCCCCGCTATACGCTGCTTTATCGGCAGCCGTAAACAGTAATCACTATTATAGATTGCTGTAAGCTGCAGTTTACATATCCGTTCATCTGGCGGCGCTGCTCCGCCCTGCCAGATGATGGATGAACTGGGTCGCGGTCCGGCCGGACAGGCCGCCGTGGGAAAGCTCCCACCGGTTGGCCTCAAGCAGCAGTTCTTCCTCCGGCATATCGATTCCGTAACGGTCTGCCAGCACCCGGACGATTTCCTGGAATTCTTTCTTTTCCGGAGCCCCATAATAGATCTGTACACCGAAACGAGATACCAGGGACAGCTTCTCCTGAACCGTATCATTCTCATGCAGATCATCGGACAGTTCCCGTTTGTCGCTGAATTTCTCACGGATCAGATGGCGGCGGTTGGAGGTGGCATAGATCAGCACATTGTCAGGCTTCTTTTCAAGGCCGCCTTCGATGACCGCTTTCAGATATTTATACTCTATCTCAAAATCCTCAAAGGATAAATCGTCCATCAGGATTATGAACCTGTAATTTCTGTCCTTGATCTCTGAAATTACCGCCGGAAGCTGATGGAACTGATGCTTATACACCTCGATCATCCGCAGGCCTCTGTCATAATATTCATTGAGCAGCGCCTTTATGCTGGAGGACTTGCCCGTGCCGCTGTCGCCGAAGAGCAGGCAGTTATTGGCCTTTCTGCCTTCCACAAACGCCTCCGTGTTGGCGATCAGCTTCTTTTTCTGCATCTCATAGCCCACCAGATCCTTCAGATAGATGTGCTCAATATTGGTAATCGGCTGTACAATGCCGGTTTCATCCTCCCGCCCGATGCGAAAAGCCTTATGAAGACCGAGCTTTCCCACACCGCATTCCCGGTAGAATTCCGTCACGGTGGAGAGACTCTGCTCCACATCCCGGGCCTGCGCCAGCTCTTCTCCGAGGCGGCAGATGCTCTGCCGTATCCTTTTGTTGAAGATGCGGCTGTTCTGTCCGCTGTCTTTGTAGTCCGCGAGACCTGCAAACAGGTTTGTACGGTATTTGCTGTCCAGGGAAGCGATATCATAATGAAACAGCTCCAGAAACAGTTCCAGATCATGTCTGGCAAACAGGTTGATGCTTCCTTCCACCCTGCCGCGGATCTCGCAGGTCTTGCTGAAGGTATTCTCATGGTTAGCCAGCACATAGGCCAGATAGCAGTGCCAGAGATTTCCGTAAAATCCGTGGGAAACCGCCAGTTCCAGCAGATCTCCGGCCGTCCTGCAGACGAGATGGGAAGAAGCCTCTTCCGGTCCTTCCATCAGCGCAACCATATTTTTCATGATGCCCAGCATCCTGGCATCGCGGTATAACAGTAATTCTTCTGTGTTCATAGCTACTAGCAGCTCCTTTTAGTAATTGCCCAATATCTTCAGACTGGCCGCCTCTTCGGAAATGCCCATGATGGCATTCTGTACACCGGGATCGCTTAAATTCCCCTCAAAATCCACAAAGAACCGGTATTCCCAGGTTCTTCCGGGCATCGGCCTGGATTCGATTTTGGTCATATTGAGATTATTATAGATAAAATGTGACAGCATGTTATAGAGCGCGCCGCTCTCATGAGCGGTCTCAAAACAGATGCTCACCTTGCCCGCATCCTCCCGGTAAATCTTCTGGCTGGAGAGGATGACAAAGCGGGTGGTGTTGGCCGCGTTAAAATTAATCGGAGCCTTAAGCACCTTAAGCCCATAGAGCTTTCCCGCCCTTTCGCTGGCAATGGCCGCCTGGGAGATATCCTGGTCCTCCAGCACCTTCTTTGCGCTGCCGGCCGTATTATCCGTGCTGATTTTCTCCCAGTCTTTGTGCTCGCTTAAGAATTTGGAGCACTGCATGAGTCCCTGCGGATGGGAATATACCACGCGGATATCCTCCATGCCGGCTTCGGGGAGCCCAAGCAGAGCATGCTCCACCTTTACCTCTGTCTCCCCCACGATATAATTGTCGTATTTTACCAGCAGGTCATATACATCTCCCACCATGCCCGCTGAGCTGTTCTCGATAGGAAGCACCGCATAATCCGCTCTGCCGCCGCTCAAGGCGTTCATCGCATCCTCCCAGGTTTTCACATTGGCAAAATCCGCATCTTCACCGAAGAACTGAATCGCTGCCGCCTGGCTGTAAGCGCCTTCCACGCCCTGATACAGTATCCGCGCATTCTCGGTTACAAGCTTTTTTACCGACATGAACGGAAGGCGGCGGATGACGCCGTGTTTTGTCATCATGCCGTACTGCAGCTTTCTGCTCATCGCCATGATCTGTATGAACAGCTCTTCCACTCCGCGTTTATTAAAATCGCCTTCGGCCATTTCCTTTAAGGTCTCCAGCTTGCTCTTTTCCCTCTCAAGATCCCGCACCGGACGGTTTGATGATATCTTGGTCTTTGCCACCTGGCCGCAGAGTTTCATTCTCTCCTGAAACAGCTCCACCATGCTGCGGTCGATGCGGTCCAGCTCCTTCCTGATTTCTCCCAGATCTCTTGCCTGATTGTCCATATCTTCCTCTCTCTTAACGGTCTGTATTATTTATGTACCACGAATATGACTCTCTGTCCTGTTCACCTGCATGCATGCTGCCGCATCATTGCGCAGTTGGATCAGCGGTAAGGGAACGTACCTCCTCCAGACCGCATCTGATCGCATTTTCTGAAATATCAAAACCCCAGTCACCTAAAAGCTCTGCCGTTTCCACGGCAACCGCCGCATTTTCCGCCTGCCATTGCTCATCAGGCCATACCTTCAGGTTCTTATGATATTTATATTCAAAAAGGTTCGGCTGCTGTGTGTCATCCACCATCACGATCCTGTCCAGGGAAACATTGCGCAGGTTGGAATTATTATGGTCAGCCTCTTCTGCGAGCACACGCATGACACTCTCCGGCTGGCGGCCCGTCACAATGGGCACGCCGGGCCTTATGGCAGCCGCCGCCCGGACGGCCGGCTCCTCCCGATCAGCGGCTCCGGCATGTTCCTCCTCCGGCAGGATGGGAACAAAAACACTGCAAACCGCATTTATCATGACAGCAAGCACCTCGGAGACAGGATCGTCGGATGCTTCCACAACAGTGATCTCACAGCGTTCCCTATCCAGACACAGGAATATGACTGCCGCCTCCAGCTGTGCTTCTGTGGGCCGGTCATATCCTTCCTGTTCCAGTTTGTCCGATGCCTGACGGATCCGCTCCACCGCTTCCGCATACCGTTTACAGGAAATATGCTCTCCATCCGCGCAAACAGCCATTTCAGGCTGCTCTGTAAGAGGCAGGCGCACTGTTCCCGTGCAGTATCCTGCCTGCCCAAGAATTGCGCTGATAAAGCGCTGCACGGCCCTTCTCCCCCGACTCCCCGCTATATAAACAAAACGCAGGCGTTCCTCAGGGCTGCCCAGAGCGAACAACAGCTTTTTTAAATTTCTGTGTTCCAGAAAATCGGGCTGCTCTTTGCCGGCAGCCTTTATGTATTCTCTGGCTTCCTCATATGTCATGGTATCTCCTCATTTCTGCGATTGTTTTTATAGACAAACTATGTAATACTATATATAAAATTTTCTTCTGATCTTTCTCATTTCTTCCCATACATTATCCCCATAATTGCTCACCAAAACAGAAATCATGCCATTGTTGGGATTATATAATGTCTGTCGACATTATACCATGTCAGCAAGCTGACATGCCCCTCCGGGGGATGCGCATGATTTCCTGTGGAAATTGCCTGCTTCGCAGACGGAAATCAGCGCGGTATAATGTCTGTCGACATTATACCATGTCAGCAAGCTGACATGCCCCTCCGGGGGGATGCGCATGATTTCCTAAGGAAATTGTCTGCTTCGCAGACGGAAATCAGCGCGGTATAATGTCTGTCGACATTATACCATCTTTTCCCACAAAATCAAGTTTGCGGGGTGGGCGAATAATTTCTGACGTACCTGCCACAATATAGACCATGAATCAAAACTTTTTTAAATGCGGAATGATTGGCTGGACTATGGAATTGGCCTTTAGCAGTATTCACGATCTGACTACCAAGCACGATAAACGTATGATCGGCAGGACTTCCCTCCTGATGTTTCCGATCTACGGCATGGGGGCGGTTTTCTGCCCTCTCGCCAAAAAGCTTCGTGGGATGAATACATTTATAAGGGGAGGTGTCTATACCGTTCTAATCTTTTTGACCGAATACGCTACAGGCTGGTTATTACGCCGCTTTTCCATGTGTCCCTGGGATTACAGTGACGCCAAATATAACATCGACGGTCTCGTCCGTCTGGACTTCGCCCCGGCCTGGTTTATACTGGGACTGGTGTTTGAAAAATGCACCTGCGAAAAGGAGTGTCAGGATGACTGATGCTCCTTTACATATCCCCTGTTCAGAGGCGGATCAGCTGTTCACCGCGGTGGAGCAGGCGGTAATCCCTTGGGGTCATGCCGTACCGTTCCTTAAATTTGCGGTAAAAATAGCTGTTATTTTCGTATCCCACAGCGTTTATAATATCGTCCACCGGCAGCGCTGTGTCACAGAGCAGCTCAACCGCTTTGTTCATGCGCTTGCGCTGAAGCAGCTCTTTGAAATTAAAACCGGTGCCGCTCTTGATCAGGCGGCTTAAGCTGTAGATGGATTGGTTTAAATTGTCACAGAGCTCTGTCAGGCTGGCTGTGGTGTAATTTTGCTCGATGTAGCGCAGCGTGGACATCAGGATCATGTTCTCATACTGGTTGGGCATGCTTTCTTCGATATGCCTGGTCTCATTCAGCAGATGCAGAAACAGAAGGCCCATGGTGGTCTGGTTGATTCGCCCTTCATTCCCCTGCCGGTGGATCAGGGAATGGATCATATTTTCCATCAGGTTTTGGATCTGAAGGCTGTCGGACACCTTAAAATGCAGGTACTGCCCCTGGCTGCTGTCATGCTTTAACATGCCTACCAGGAAATTCGCCAGCACATTATCCCGCCCGACCATGGAAAAAGTCACGTCAAAAAATTCCGGCAGGATGATGAAATTAATCCCGATATCATCAATTCCGGCAGGCAGAATTTCATGGGTGGTGTGCTGGTTCAAAAACAGCAGCTCGCCCTTATCCACCACCACCTTTTTCCCTTCGATAATGTGGGTGATGGAGCCTTTGCAGACATACATCAGCTCCACATAGTTATGGGTGTGGAGCGGAAAACGGATGAACCGGGTATGAGTCCTAAGAGCGATCACGTTGCCGCTCTCGAGCATCTTCCGGCTGTCTATGGTAAAACCGCTGCCGGTGGTGTAAATTGCCTTTTTCACTTCCCTGCTGCCATTTAGTATCTCCTGTTCTTCTTCAGTTATTTGCTCCAGCGTATGCAGCAGATTCTGTTCCACTCCTTCACCTCCTCTTATATAAATGTTATATTTTCTACAGTTTAATCCCGGTGTAAAGAGCTGTCAAGTAAAACTCTGTTGAAACAGCGGTGAGGAAGTTACTGTTCATGGCTGCTGTAAATTTCCCGCACATGTCGGGGCAGTATCGGCAGCCGTGAATAGTAATGTGATTAATAACTGCTTGCCATTTGGATCAATGTGTGGTATTGTTAATTCACATTTCTTATCAGGAGTTTTCTCCTGAACCGTGCGGCAGTTTCAGCCGCTTGATTCCCATTGAACTTGCAATACTGACAGGGGGGATTTCTCTGACCTTATTTAGCCTTCTGCCTTGTATTGCGGCACTCAGAATACACGTATACCGGATATCATCCGGTAAGCTGGGGGTGATCGTGATTCATCCATGAATCCTTATGTTGTTACAGTTCAAACAGCGCATCTTTAAAAGCCGTTCAAGAAGCAGTCCATGCGATGTGGACAAATGGCGCAGAAGCGGACTTTCTTATAAGCAAGCTTAACGCCTGCTTTTGCATCAACCTTTCCACAATCTGTACTGTTACTTACATTTTAATTTTTAGCAGTTTAATCAGCTGCACCCTTGCTTCATGCCCACATTTCAGGTAAAATAAAGGAGAGACTACAGATGATCAAAGTGAACAAAAAGTATAAAGATCGGTTATTCCGCATGGTGTTTCACGAAAAGGAGGCGCTGCTTGCGCTTTATAACGCTGTTTCCGGCAGCTCCT
>OGGQ01000388.1_pt1 | contig 64288 bp, 43 predicted proteins | sample 1571191 | NCBI WGS metagenome assembly OGGQ01 (sample SAMEA2582061, study PRJEB24529) | metagenome | biome: Human gut stool | place: China | collected 2011
TTCCCATTGTCTGCGGTGTAATCTTATACATTCTTCCGGCTCCGGCAATATCCACTTTTACATTTTGTGAATCTGCTATCGTATTCGCCGGATTCCATACCGCATACAGTGTTTTATCTGCATCCGTCGTATAATTTCCACCCGGAAGATATGCAACGTTCTGGCTGCCTGATGATGTACTCCATCCACGGAATTCATATCCTGTTCTGGTTGGAATTCCCTTTGCAAGTGTTAACGTCTTTCCGACCTGTTTCGTTTGTCCTGTCGGTGCCCCGCTTCCTCCATTTGCATTGTATTTAACACTATATTCCGATACAAACGTGTATCCTGTTCCATACGAACTCGAATTTCCATAAATATCGTATGCGTATATATGCGTTATATATTTTCCGTTTTCATTATTATGATCGCTCTTGTTTACACGATATGTTACTTCCCCGGTTGCCTTATTATAATTTCCTTTGTAAAAGGTTGAAGCCACCCATTTTGGATCCAGGTCGTCCTGTCCTTTATTCTCCGTCCAAGTAGGGAACTGCACTCGGTCGATTCCAGAATCATCCGACACCTTACATTTCACCGTATAACCAGTGTTATCTCCTGTAATTGTTACATTTGAAATCTTCGGTGCATTATGTTCATGGTCTATGGTTACCCGCTTGCTTCCTATACACGGATTATTGTTTCCGCCGCCGGCATTGATCGCATATACATATACATCATATTCGCCAACCAACGGAACTTTCAGAGTCGCATCAATTCCGTGATAATCTCCAACGTTATATGCTGCATTTACATCTGTTCTCTCGGCATTTGCCACAATTCCCGTTTTGATCCATTTAACCTGATCAGAACCCGCCGGACCTCCAACATAGACATGAAGTTCCAGTGCCTGATCCACCGCATCCCGGTCAAATACCCAGCCGCCAAGATAAATAGATCCTACTCCGCCATCAATACTATCCATATGTCCTTCTGGATCATGTGTAACCGGTGTGATCGTAACACGTTCTTTCCCTAAAAGGGTATGCGTTCCACCCCCAATATTAATAGCATACACATACACGTCATAATCGCCTGCCAGTGGTACATTCAGGGTATAATCGTAACCATGGTTATTTCCGACACCATAAACATTATTTACATCGGTCCGCTCTGTATTGGCTACGCCGCTTCCATCTCCCCAGATCTCATGACCTGATCCAACTTCTCCGCCTATGTAAACATGAATCGCAACAGACTGATCCAATGCATCACGATCAAATGCCCAACCTTTCAAATGAATGCTTCCACTTCCACCTTCAACGGCATCAATTACACCTTCCGGGTTATGGTATTGCTCTGTTTTAAAAATCGAATCCCAATATGGATATGGATTTTCATTATTCAAAACTGGATCATTTACACTTTTACTTGCATAACCATGTTTTCCACTTCTTACTTCTACATGTGTATGTGCAGCACTTGCTCCTTTTGATGCTTCTACTGCAATTGCCTGCCCCTGATTTACATTCTGACCAACAGATACCTTATAGCCACTTGCATGCAGATAAATTACAGACTTATTGTTTGCCGCATCATAGATTGCTAATGTACTTAATCCACTTGATGGATTATTAGCTCTTATGACAGTTCCTGACGTCAGCGAATATACCGTTGCTCCTCTGGCTTTTTTAAAATCAATCCCTTCATGTCTTCCTGAAGTTGTTTGGTATCCATCAAAATCACAGGATATGCTTCCGCCTGAACCTCCATATAAGCAATTTATCATTGCCTGCTGAGTACTGCTCCACCCAAGTGCTTTGTTATCTTGAAAACTTTCAATTGTTTCCGCATATGTTGAACTCGTTACACAAAAAATCAAAATAAAAATTCCATACAAAACACATCGAATTCTTTGTTTTATACTCATATTTTCCCTCCCTCGTATTTTGGTATATAATTTTATTAACTATTTTGCTAAAACACATACGCCTTTTTTACAAGATGTATGAAATCATTTTAATTTCATACATCCTGTGTCTTCATTTTATTACTTTGTATTTCCCGCAATCATCTGATAATCACTATACAGCGGAGTTCCTCCATCAAATCCAAACGTACGAATTCGGAACACATAACTGTTCCGACTCTGCAAACCTTCTACTCGATAAGTTTGCGTATTTTTGTCAGCAATCCTAGCAACTCTTATCCATTCTCCATTCTGGAACTTTTCAATAATATAACCCGATGCATTTGTATTTTTATTCCAGTTCAGTCGAATTGCATCTGCTGCTGTTCCTCCGATACACAGTCCGCTTACTTTTGCCGGAATGGTTGTTCCATTTACATACGTAAAGTTTCCATATACCGGTGTAGATCCCTGGAATCCAAATCCACGAATTCGGAACTGATACGTTCTTCCAGCTGACAATTTTTCTACTCGATATGTTGTCGTACTGTTCTCTCCGATTCTTGCAATTCTGATCCAGGTTCCATTCTGGTTCTGCTCAATGATATATCCAGATGCACCTGTATTTTTGTCCCAGTTCAGACGAAGCGCATTGTCTGCACGGCCACCAATCTTAACGCCGGTCATAGCTCCCACCGTAACTGTCGGTGCTACCGGTGCTGCTGCATCTGTCTTTCCTGTGATCTCTTTGTATTCACCATAAATTGCTGTGCTTCCATCAAAGCCAAAAGCTCTCATCCGGAATCGATAACTCGTTCCTGCTTTCAGACCCTCTGTACGGTAAGTTGCTGTCTTTCCGCCTTCCAGACGTGCAATCCGTTTCCAGGTGTTGGCTTCATATTTCTCGATGATATAACCTTCTGCTCCGCTGACCGTATTCCAGTTCAGACGCAGCGCATCTTTCGCTGTTCCTCCGATCTTCAGTCCGCTTACAGATGCCGGATTGGTTTTTCCACTGATGGAAACATATTTTCCGTACACTGCTTCCGCTCCTTTGAATCCAAACGCTTTGATCCGGAACTGATAATTCGTTCCTGCTTTCAGATTTTCAATACGGTACGTTGTTGTACTTCCGTTTCCAATTCGTGCAATTCTGTTCCAGCTTCCATTGCTGTACTGCTCGATGATGTAACCTGATGCATCCGCGTTCTTATTCCAGTTGACACGAAGCGCATTGTCCGCACGGCCGCTGATTTTAACTCCGTTCAGGCTGTCCAGGTTCAGGCTTACTGCATCTGTCTTTCCGGATACCGTCTGATAATTTCCATAAACTGCGGTACTTCCGTCGAAAGTAAATCCCTTAATTCGGAACTGATACGTTGTATCGGATTTCAGTTTTTCTACACGGTATGTTGTCGTTGCATTTCCTTCAATTCGTGCAATTCGGTTCCAGGTTCCGTTGCTGTACTGCTCCAGAATGTATCCAGATGCACTCTTATTCTTGTTCCAGTTCACACGCAGTGCATCTTTCGCATGGCCGCCAATGACTACGCCACTCATATCAGTCACACTGACTTTCCGGTTCATCTTCATTTCAAACGTTCCGGTTGACTGGCTGCTGTACAACTTTGCTTCTATGTAATAAGTTTCACCCTTATTTAGCTGGCACTCCAGCCGGAAGTTGCTTCCATTTCCTCCATCATCATTCGTTGCAAGCACTGTTCCCGCCGAGTTATAAAGTACCGCTTTTGTATCAAGTGATCCTGTACTTTCAATGCAATAGGTTCCCATTGTCTGCGGTGTAATCTTATACATTCTTCCGGCTCCGGCAATATCCACATTTACCTTCTGAGAAGATGTCATTGTGTTCGCCGGATTCCATACCGCATACAGCGTTTTATCTGCATCCGTCGTATAATTTCCACCAGGAAGATATGCAACGTTCTGGTTTCCTAACGATGTACTCCATCCACGGAATTCATATCCTGTTCTGGTTGGGATGCTTTTTGACAATGTCAACGCCTTTTCCGCCTGTTTTTTCTGGCTTTCCGGTGTACCGCTTCCTCCGTTGGCATTATACTGAATCGTAAATTCTGTCCGAACTTTCTCGAGTTTCCATTTCTGTGCTCCTGTCTGATTTGTCGTCCAGATCTGAATATTGGTTCCATTGGATGTTTCTCGATTGTACAAATCCAGCACTGCTGAATCCGAGCATTTTGGTCTCAGATAGTAATAGCCATTTCCTGCTGAATAAATAAACCATCGCTGGGCATCCGAATTATTATCACGATATGCCTGCACATTCGATCCACTATAATTTGATGCATCGTTTACATCCAAAGCCTTTCCTTCATCATATTTTGATACAATCTTATAGCTTCCATCTGCCTGACGGAGAAATCTCCAGATCTGATTTTTTCCTCCATTTGAACTCCAGCCTTCCACATTGGAATTTTTGCTTACTGCATAATCCACAACCGTTCCGCCTTCATTTCTGATGACCGCATAAAAATCATTTCCTAGGTTCTGTGTACTGCCAAAATCTGCTTTCTGTACCTGTAATTTTAAGCTTCCATCCCCTGCTCTTCCTTCATAAGAACCACTTTCATTGCTTACTTTTGCCCAAAATTCTGTTACTCCCACTAAATTCTGAGTCAAAACAGCCTGACTGTTGGTTCCGCCCCAGTCTTTTTCTATTACTCTTCCATCACTGAGTTTGACATACACCTTATAGTTCGTGATAGTTTCTCCTGATAAAGCACTGATAGTCAGTACTGGCCTTTCTGAATTATACACGCTTGTTGCAGAAAGGCTGATGTTGTAACCACTTGGAGCTTTTACCTGGTTCTGTTTCTGCAGATAATCCATGGATGCATATCCATTCATTCCGTTATAAGAAACATGTGCCCACGCTCCATTTCCTTTTGAAACATAAACCGTTGCGCCATGCGGAATGCTTCCAACTTTACTATATCCCGTTCCATGTCCTGATCGAATCGTCAAACTGCTGGATGCCGTACAGACATAATCACCCGCATAAGAATCTGAACAGTTACAGGTTACCTGTCCTACTCCTTCCAGAAAGAGTTTTGCTTCTGCTTCTCTTCGTCTGGTCAGTCCAGGAATCACTTTGCCACCTGATTTGTTCCAATTTCGAAAAGCAGTTGTAATCTGATCGGCGCTGTAGTTATTGATACCATTGATCAAATATCTCTTTAATGAAAAATCCTGATTCTTCCACACATTTCCCACATTATATGTAAAACTGGTCAATGCATCAAATTGATTCTGATTAACCGTAATATTATATGTATTCAAAAATGTGTTTACATATCCTGTATATTTCACAAGATCCGATCTTAATAACCTTTCAGCTTCTTCTTTCGTAATCGTCATTCCCTCATAAACATCTGCACCATAATGCCCATATCCGATTGTATAATACTTTTCTGTGCTCAATGCCTTATAAGCCTTTCCACGAAAACCTTCAAAACTTTTTATCAGATCAATACCTCTTTGGCTAATGCTCATGCTGGAAGTCAACAAACTCGGCATATTTTCTTCACTTTTATATGAAAATCTACTGTCCGTTTCTTCGTCCGATGTAATGTTACGGCCACTTCCATTTTCATACATATCTTCACTTGTTTCTTCTGCATTTTGTTCAGCAGCTTCAGCTCCATTATCTATGCTTTCCGCAAATACTACGTTTGAAAGTCCGCCAGTAATTCCGCAATTGCTTAGCACAACAGCCATTAACATTGCTGTGACCTTTTTGTTCCTGTTCTTCATCTTATCCCCCCGTTTCTTCCGTTACATTCGCTTTGTACCTATCCCTAGGCTTTCGTCATACAACTTACAGATCCGAAAATAAGTCTTTCTGATACAGACCATTTTCCAACATGTTCTTAAAACTTTCCTTTACTGCTGCAACGTCTTCCTTGTAAGTCATACCATACCAGGTATCATCTGTCTTTAATACTTTTACAGACATTTTGTTCTGCTCCAGCAGCTCACCAATGAATGTCGGGATCAGATACTCTGCTTTTAATGGATTTTTCGGAACTTCTTTTTCAAAAAATTCTTTGAAACCTTCTTCTAAAACTTCCAGAAATGCTGGTGTCAATCCCCACATATTCATCGATACAAGCGAATTTATATCTAACATCATGCCATCTGTCTCAGCACCATTTTCTGTCTTAATAATATTCTTGGTTTCCACCACCTCTCTCAGATTACTTTCATGGTCCATCTTGCAAATGCCACGTGTCACTCCACCATTATCAGACAATGTATTTTTCAATACAAAACCTGCCATACAGGATTCTCCTCCGTTTACCAGATACTCATGAACGGCCTTAAACCCTTCTTTTCCATAGTAATCATCTGCATTAATTACAATAAATGGCTGAGCCAATACACTTTTTGCCGCAAGCACAGCCTGCCCTGTTCCCCACGGCTTTGTTCTTCCTTCCGGTAATTCTCCTGGAATGTCATTGATATCCTGGAAAGCATAATCTACCTCTACTGAATGCTCGTTGCAGATTTTCTCAATTCGTTCCCCGATAACTTCTTTAAACTCTTTTTCAATATCACGGCGGATAATAAATACCACTTTGTTAAATCCAGCCTCAATCGCATCATGAATGGAATAGTCCATAATAATATGCTTCTGGTCGTCTACTGGCTCCAGCTGCTTGATTCCACCTCCAAATCGAGATCCTATACCAGCTGCCATGATCAATAGTGTAGTTTGCATTTTTAAATTCCCCCTTTATATTTAGTGTAATTCTTTTTCACACATATCTAATGCCGATGCAATTACTGCATCCATATCGTAATACTTATACTCGCCAAGTCGGCCGCCAAAAATCACTTTCGTTTCTTTTTCTGCCAATTCCTTGTACTCTGCATAAAGCTTTCCATTCTTTTCATCATTTACCGGATAATATGGCTCATCTCCCGGTTTCCACTCAGAACTGTATTCACGGCTGATGACCGTCTTTGGAAGATCATTTCCATCCTCATCTTTTCCAAACTCGAACCACTTATGCTCGATAATTCTTGTCCAAGGAGTCTCCAGAAATGCTGGTGTCAGTCCCCACATATTCCAGAATTTCTTCCGCTCGCTAGGGGAAATCAGCTATGCTGATTTCACAGCTCGCACCATAGTTTCAGTATATCACAATAATTCAAAACATCTCCGTTTTGTGAAAATAATTATTTCTTTTCACTTCTCGCAAATATATTAGCCTTATGTAAGATTGTTTTTAAGCATCGCTTGTAATATACCTTAGGGTGACACTTTGCAAAAGAACGACAGAAACCCTTATCAATATTCTCGAAAAATATTCTTCTTTTGTCCGGCATTACTGAAGGATGTTGTAATTGGTGGTTAGCCTTTACTGCTTTATCTAAATCCACCTTCTTTAACTCAAATTCTACATTTTTCATAAGTTCAATACCTTTAGGCGATTGGCACAGAATTAATGAAATACCCTCTTTCTGTTCATCCTTGTCAAGTTCACTTCCCCATGAATCTCCTAACGTAATATCCGAAACACGATCCAAGGTTGCATAACGACATGAATAACAATTTTCCGTATAATCAAGTGCCTCTAGAAAAGCAAAGGTATATAAGTCTGTTTCATCCAAAGAAGAAAGTCTTTTATCTCCAACTACCAATTCAAAATTTTCCTTGTTACGAAACCTTAACTCACTAATCGACTTAATGTCCACATGATTTTCATTTAAAAATCTTTCCAAAATTTGTGGTGAAGGAGAACCATGGCAAATAAGATCAACAGTACATAACTTATCCTGATTTTTAACATAATTCTTCAAAGCTGCAACCTGGCATGGCAGCCCAATAAACATAACCTTATTACCCTCTTTAAGCTTTTGAGCAATCTTCTTGTAAATACCTTCCGGATTGCTCTTCACATATTTTGAGCCGGCAAATCTTCGGGCATAATTTAAATCATTCGTAATGTCGAAAACAAATTCACCATCTTTAAAAAGACATGATGCTACATAACCACCATCTTCAATAAATGAACGCAAGAGTCCTGCCGCTGCTCCACCCGATGAAGAAGTTTGTCGAGTAGCTTCAACCCACCCTTGATGCCATTCCTGCGGCTTCGTTTTTTCAACAATATTATTATTGGGACAAACTTTTTCGCATGCGCCGCAATTAATGCATTTTTTTTCATCTATGGCAGCGTTCAAGTGTGACAAGGAATCCATTATAGAAATGGCATTCTTTTTACAGATATCTATACAAGCCTTACACCCGGCACATTGGTTAGGTTTGCAAACTGTTTTCATATATACACCAACTTTCTATTATAAAACACCATTTAAAATGGCTACCTCTATAGTACTTTATTATCTTTGCTACCCTTGTGTAATTTCTTATCAAGATGAAGCATTCTCATTATCAAAGAAACTGCATCTGCATATTCATCCATCTTAAAAAAGAACAACATCATTATTACACTAGATACGATAACACATATAATTGCTTTCAAAATCAAACCCAGCCATCCATCTATTGAAATAAATTCTATAGCAATATAAGAAATGCCAGATGCTACAGCTGCTGAAAAGGCATAATAGCAGAGTTTTATAGTATATTTTATTGGACTTCTTTTAAATATAAGCTTGAAAATGTTTGTGGTTATCCACGGTGCACTGATAATTGTCATACTGACAATTGTGGAAAGCACAATGCCATACAATCCAATAAATTTAACAGCCAGCAAATTAAGTCCAAGATTAGCCACTCCAGAAATAAGCGGTCTAAACCGATCTTTGTGCCAAATTCCTCCAGCATCTTTATAAACACTGGCCATCATAATATACTCATATATCCAAAAATAAACACAAAGCAAAACTACAAGAGAAAATGGCAAAAGCATTGCCTCACCCATCCAAAGTTTCATAAAAGGCTGATATACCCCCATAAAACAAGCACAGCATATTCCATTAATAAAAGAAACAAGTAAGGTGAAGATTCTGAATTCCTTGTAATTCTGATCAACAGATTTCGTTAACATACTATTTCCCACCCCAGCTGTAATTGAGTTATAGATAATAGACATAAATCCGATAACCGAGCTCATTATGTAATAATAGTTTTGATACTGTGCCAGAACTGTCAAGCCTAAAAATGCCGATATAACAATTGTATCTGCTGAACTCACAATCGTATACCCTAATTTTGAGGTGAACAAGTCACGAATCTTTCCATTAATTTGGTTAATTTCCTCTTTTGGCAAATTTCCTTTCGGATTATACTGTGGAAATATTTTTTTTGCTGCAATTGCAGTAAATATATTATTTAAGATTTGAGTAAGAAAAAGTACAATTACGAAATAATAATAATTATGTAGAAAAACTAATGCCACAATTTGTAAGATATACTTTACTGTATCTGTTCCTAATGTAACCTTACTTGCCACATCATTTCTTTGATGTGCTTGCAATATACTGTTTCTATATGCAAAAAGCCAATAGGTCATAACAGTAGCAAACAAATTTAAGAGATACAAAATGTAAACATTCATATCAGCTGGAATGGTTCCTGATATCAATCTCGGTATGAATGGAGTTAAAACAAGGCCAATAACAAGAATAATTCCGCCAATAACACGATAATAAATCTTATACAATTTCATTAATGCGCAAATAGTCGTAGAGTCATCTTCTGCTATTGGTTTGTACATACTGAAAACCATTGCACTTCCAACTCCGAGTTCTGCTAAATTCAATACCTGAAGAATGGATGTAAATAGACTATTTAGTCCAAGATACTGAACTCCAATCGTATACATCATGACCGTACGCATCACAAACGGAAATAGTATCTGGTATAATTTTAGAAAAACTCCAAAAACTATATTTCGCGAAGCATTTTTAGTTTTTTCTATCTTCATTTTTCCCAACTCCTTCTACTATGCTATTTCTCAGCCATCTTTCTGATTCATCTCGTAAATTTTTTTTCTTTATGTTAACTGCACTATAATTAATAGCATCTAAATTCTCTGTTTTTGACAGTTCATCCAACGTCAAATATCTATTTTCCAGTCCTACCCTATTCAAAATTGATAATATACGTTCATCATTTTTTTTCCCTTTTTCTACTCTTTCATTTATAGAAATAAATTCTTTTTCAAAAATTAGAGAAAAGGCTGTTCCATGGAACGAATCCGTAACAATAAAGTCTGCATATCTTATTAAACTTACAAAATCTTCTGGCGATGTGTGTTTTGTTTCGACATGAATTCCTTTTGCTCTAAGTCTTCCAACTACTTTTACATCTCTTTTCATTAAAGCAGCATAAATCGGCATGTTCATTTTCTTTGATAAATAAATTGCTGCATTAACTGCATCATTATCTGACCACACATTATATAGAAAAATATACTTTTCTTTCACAAAACGAGGTGCACAAATCTGACCATACTCTTCTTTGCTATTTAAAAGAGTCGGATCAACAACCGTTTGAACTCTATTTTCTTCTCCAATAAACTGTCCTATTTTCAAAGCACCACTTCTCTCACGGGCAGAAATCGCAAAAAAATCTTTTATACACTTACGCAAGTTCTCATCACACATATTTTCTGTAAAATCCGTGTCATTAACACTCACTGCATACGCAATTTTTTTAATCGATGATTTTACCGGTAAAAAATAGGCTATATCACAGTCATGTGCTCTAACATTCCAAATCTGATCACTGCCACAAACTACACAATCATATTTTTCAACCATACTAGTTAAGCAAGAATCTTTTGTATATTTTTCATTGCTTAAATTCATATACTCATCTCTAAAATTTTTAAAAAACGACTTCTGTCGCAGAATAGCATTTGCTAACAGAAGTCGTTTTATATCATATTTAATCGACTTCAAATTACATGGAGGCACAAATAGTCCGTAAATATGGTCATAGGCTTCCGGAGTATACTCAATAATTTCTACATCATACCCGTTTCTTTCTAAAACATGTTGCAATGCCCATGCCTGTAATGCGGAGCCATAATTTACAGACTTATAAAAAGTCAATATTCCAATTTTATTCACTTTACTATCTTCCTGCCTTTCTTACATTTTTCCACCGTTTTCCTAACACATAACGTTAGCATATCCAAACTTCAAATTCATTCTCGCATACACTCGCATCATCACTGCATTGTTTTCTAGATCAGTTTTCCGATATTCTACGCCTTTTTATATATTCACTTATATTTTTTTCTAAACAACTCTCATTTAAAAACATTGATAAAAAAGCACAATAAATATAGAATTTAGGAATTTGATCTTTATCAAAGCGTCTCCATCTCATCTTCTTTTTTGCGAAACCCCACCATTTTTTACAGTCTTCATTCTTTCCCGCTTTATTTTCATTAAGCTTCAAATTGATGAAAATCCCCCAACAGAAAGCAGTTAACGCTGTTTCAATATTGCACATTCCATCATATTTCGTATTTTCTATTTCATTTAATATGCAACAATATTGTTTCACACTCTGTTGATACAAATCTGCTTTATACCTTCTAACAGCAGAAGTAGCGATAATTCTATAATTGTACCAGATTCCGTTTTCCACTTTAACATAGGTTATATCTGGAATATATTGTAAATAACGCAATAAGAAACAAGCATCTTCTCCAATATAAATATCCTCTGGAAAGCAACACTTTTCTAATATAGACCGCTTATATACTTTAGCCCATGGACTTCTTATGAATATATTTTGACCTTTTGAAACAGAAATAATATCTGCTATAAGAGAAGGCATATCTTTTTTCTGTACTGTTACTAATTTTTCTATGGAGTTAGTTGCCACTTTATTAGCTCCCCACAAATATAAAAGCTTCTTATCTTCTACTGCATTCGCAATCTGCTCACAGGCATCAACAGATAACCAATCATCTGCATCCACGAATAGTACATATTCTCCTGTTGCTACTTTTATCCCTGCATTTCGTGCCGAAGACACACCACCATTTTTTTTATCTATTACACATATCCTATTATCTAATTTATTATATTTCGCACAAATATCGAAACTACTATCTGTTGATCCATCATTAACTAAAATAATCTCAATATTCTTATATGTTTGTGCTATTAGGCTCTCTACGCACTGTACAAGATATTTTTCACAATTATATATTGGAACTATAACACTTATTTTCATTGTTACTCACTTTCTTGGCTATAATACATCTGTTCAGACAAAGCAGACGCGCTGCTATCTTTTTGATTCAATACTACTAGGAAGAGTACAGGCCATTAAGGATATTAACGGGACATTTATAAAGACATCAATAATGGAAGATTCTGTCATGCCATAAAGCGCAAGTATCACTATAAAGCATAACATCTCTGCATTCTTTTCTTTAAACATTTTTTTCGCAACCCTTGCATAAAGCAAAACATATGCTGCAGTTGTAATTGCGCCCATTTGTATAAGTAAGCACACATATGAGTTGTCAACCGTGTTATACGCACTATATGTACCCGTAACAGAATTATAAAAAGTTTGTCCAGTTCCCCAAAGAACATGCTGTCCAAACACTTTCACACCATAAAGCGTAATATTCCTATAATTAAGATAAATTCTCTGATTAAATATCATATCCAACTTCTGAATTAATGCATTTGCTGGATACATTTCAGCTGTAATAATGCAACTAAAAATACAAATAACCGGAAGCCATATAACAATTTTTTTCCACCATTTATTATCTTTATTTGACTGAACAAGATATTTAAAATATCGAAGACAAAGAGGCGTAATCAAAATCAAGAATACAACACTTCTGTTATTTATAATAAAATATACCAGCAAAGCAAGGGTAACAGTTATCATCCATGTCTTTTTCCGGTTTTTTTTCTTATACATCCAGATTAAGTAACATACTAAAATATATCCTCCAATAACATTTGCTGAAATAAATCCCAGCGCAGAATACCCTCTTCTCTGAACTCCACTGTCTGATATTCCTAATAGATAAAGTACAATCGTTAGGAGAATAGCACTAACATATGAATAAAATATTATTGATGCAATATCATCAAACCTTCTTTTTCTTGACGCCATAATTACAATGAGCATTTTCAATGGTGCTGCATATCCACTTTGAATGTAAACAATACAAAGCAATACTCCTCCAAGCGCAATGATCATCAACTGTTTTTTACTATATTTTCTTTCAATTATAATCAATCCAACAAGAACAAAATAAATTATCCACTCACTGTTGGACAAAAGATTATACATACTACTATTACTTGAAATAATATAAGAGTGTTCAAAGCAAAATAGAAAAACTAGTATACCAATGCATAAACCATATAATGAAATTGCTTTTCTTCGATGACCTATCATTTACTTTTTCCTTCGCTCAATTTTCTTATTTGTCAATTGAATAATTCCTTTCAGTTTCAAGTTACTATAAGCATCTGCATACTCTGCTATATTCCGAGCTAATTTATATCCAAAATACTTCTGTAGCCTTTGCGTATTTTTTATGACTTTGATTTCACTTTCCGTCTTCCATGTTCCAGCAAAATGGTGAACACAATAAGTATTGGCTGTAACCTTTTCTTCTCCGGTTTCATACGATTTAGCAGTAAAATAATCACAATCAAACAAGTTGTATTCATAGCCATTTCTTTCCATGCACCCTTTCATGATCAACGGAAGTGGTTTCTGATCAAAAGTACCATCTTCCTTGACAAAATGTCTTCCTTCATAATACTTCAAACATTCTCCAATAAAGGGATTTCCAGCCTCTGCGCCAAAACATCCTGCTTCAATTCCATTACGATTTGGTCTTTCATATGCCATCATGTATGGTGCTTCTAATAAATCATCGAAGCGTTTTATAACCTCGATATCCATGTCCATATAAATTCCGCCCTCATTGTAAATTGCATATAGCCGAATATAATCTGCTGCAAAAGCATATTTCTTATTGTCAAACGCCTCCTCTACCCATTTGGACTTAGATTTTGGAAACGTTGTAAAATCCCATTTTTTTAATTGATAATCAGGAATTTTCTCTTTCCACGAATTCATACATTTTTGAAGAGATTCAGGAATAGGGTCATTGCTCAACCAACAATAATGAATAATCTTTGGAATCATCTTTAAATCTCCTTTTCTAACAGTTTTCTAAAATCCTTTTTACCGGAATTTAAACCTCTAAGTTCCGCAATGGCTAAAGATTTCTTTTCTTTTCCGAATAATCCGGACTTTTTCAATAAAATTTTACATTTTTTTTCCATTTCGTAATAGCGTAACCTTCTATTTTTCCTTATAACTCTGTCTTTTTCCAGTAAAGCGCCCAAACCACGCGCATAGTTTTCCTTTTTTCTTGCCTTCGTACTATTCTCAACTTCAAACGAATGCTGCATTGTTGGATGAACAACAAGCATATTTGCACAATAGTTCATCTTATATTCATGGTCTAATGCTTCTAAAACTAAATCTGTTTCTTCACATGCGCCAAACATTGCTCCAACGCCAAAATTTTCATCAAAGCTTATTCCTTCTTGATATAGCGCATACGGAAAGATAAGCGCTGGTGAAGGGCAGTCTCTCGTAATCTGACGGTAACCCATTGGTTCCAGTTTTTTCTTTGATGAATTAATTTTCGGATTTTTCAACATCTCTTTTGGAACAATATTTCCCGCTAATACCATTTTTCCATTTTCGCTCAAAATTCTATTGGCTTCCCATAAATATTGTTCCTCGTAATAAGCATCATCATCTATTAATGCAAAGTAGTCGCCATGTGCCAATGCCAATGCATAATTTCTTGCCTTTGACAACCCTCTAAACTCAACATGCTTATAAATTATTTTTAAGTCCTGATATTTACTTACTAGCTGTTGCGTACTGTCATCTGTACTCTGGTCTACAATTATAACTTCAAAGACTCTAAATTTTTGTTTTCTAAGAGAGTTAAGGCATATTTCCAATTCTGCACATCTATTTAGTGTGCCAATAATCAATGAAAATTTCATTATTATAGTTCCTCTTTCAGTTTTTAGATATCAGCTTTTTGCAATGTACATTTATACATTTTTTCAGCTTCTTTGCTCCAATCGAATTTCTTTGATTGCTCTAATTCTTTATCTACGACAAGCTTGCGTTCAATGTTGTTTAAATTTAAGGTCTTTATAATACATCTTTTTAAAGATTCTTTATCTTTAGACTTAAATAAGAATCCTGCATCTCCAACTACTTCCGGTAGCGATGAACTATCCGATGAAACCACAATAGTTCCCTGTGACATTGCTTCAATAACAGGAATACCAAATCCTTCATACAATGATGGAAACACAAACAATTCTGCCCCTTTGTAGATAGCAGGTAAATCATCATCATCAATAAATCCGGTTATATGAATTTTATCACTTAGTTGTGCATTATCTCCAACCGCTTGATCCAATTTCCATCCTTTACGCCCTGCTAAAACTAACTCGGTATCTATTTTCTGTTCGGAAATTAATTCTCCATATGCCTCTATTAACAATTTCATATTCTTTCTCGGTTCAAGTGTCGACAAGCAAAGAATATATCTTTTCGGCAGATGATATTTTTCTTTAATCTTATTCATCTCTGCTGCGTCAGCAGAAAACTCCATAAACTGCTTAGAAACTCCATTATATACAACGTTGATATTATTTGCATTTCCATTCAGTCTCTTTACAATTCTCTCTTTACTAAATTCTGATACTGTTACAATCTTTTTGCTATTACGAAGTGCATTCCGTATCCCAATTCTTCCATATAAAACCATATACGCTTTTCGACTTCCCGGACAATCCCAGGCAGATATATCATGAATTGTATTAATTATATTTTTGTTTCTAAATAACCATGGACTCACAAATGACAAGAACACATACCTATCGGCCTTAATTTTATAAAGTGTTCGCATTAATCTCCACTGATAAAACACTAATTTGTGGCATTTAGGCAAAATAACGCATTCAACATTATCTTGATTCTTCTCCGCCAAATATTGTTCATGTATTTCATGTTTAAAGACCAATACATATGTGTTTTCAGGATGTTGAGATATGATATTTTTAGATATATTCATTGCAAAACGTTCAATACCCGTTAAATGATCATATAATGCCGTAAGATCGAACAGAATCTTCATTTTTTCTCCCTCAAATTTTAGCTTTTAGCCATCTTTTTATTTTTTTAGGAATAACAGCCTTTATTTGACTACTATATTTTCTTAGACCAATTTTCTTTTGATATCTTTGCTCCAAAGCATTCCAGCCACCATTTTGATATAAATTCAGAATTTCATTTCTTTTTCCTTCTTTACTCGGATGATTTAATTGCCCATTCCCAGCGGCTGCCTTTTCAAATGTGCTTTGCTTGAATTCAATTTCCTGTAATCTTTCTAAAGCAGCTTGACCTTTTTCCGTATTTGCAATAACTACTGAAATTCCTTTACTCTCGTCCCAACCATCAGTCAGAAAATCCGGATGCTGTTTTTCGATTCCCCAATAATCACCTAGAGTAATATCTCCTGGACGATGCCTTCCTGCGTATTTACAGTGGTAACAATTTTCTCGGTAAATCCATCCCTTTATAAAATAAAACAGATACGAAGAACCACTTTGCCATAAAGTTACTTTCTTCTTTTTTCCTGTTTTATCCTCAAAAATTGCTTTGCCATTAATTCCCCATCCAATATTTTTATCCCTGAATGTAAAATATGTTAATCCACCTCCGTACTTGCCCTCCATAAATTGAAGATACGACTGGAATATTTTTTCACTTGGGACGCCATGGCATATAATATCTACCGTCAAAAGTCCATCATACTCTTTCCCCAGATAAGACTTCAATCCCGCCACTTGACAAGGTGTCCCTGAAAAAAGAACTTTATTTCCATCAATCAATAAATCCTTTACCTCTTTATAGGTATTACCAATTTTACTCTGTACATATTTAGAACCTTGCAGAAGATATAATTCTTCTATCTTATTAATGCTTTTATGTAAAACTTCTTTTTTTTCATTAAAAGCAGCGCCAAAAACAATTCCTCCCTTATTCAGGAAATCTTTCGCAATAGCTGCAAAAACACCACCAGAAGCAGACTTAACTGCCTGCTCCTTGTTTTTTGAAACAGCCGCATATGTTTTTAACGGCTTGTTATTCTCATTAATATTTTGGAACGCACAAACAAGTGTACATTTTTTGCATCTAATACACACATTGTCATCAATTTCTGGATACAGGAAACCACATTCATCCTCTACCATGCTTATCGCATTTCTCGGACAAATATTTAAACATGCTCCACACCCACAGCACTCTGATTTTTCTTTATATAAAACAGGTATGTTTTTTTCCATGCTAACCTCTTGTTCTGTCAATAACCTACCTTAATTGAATTAATAAGCTCTTACCATTTTTAACCGGTATAAGTTTGACATCTCTTCTTCACACATAACTTATATTCCTAAAAAACTTTATCAATTTGAAATGTTCTTTATTCTGAGTATCTTCCTCATAATTATGCCACATCTTTGTTGTGGGTATGCCATCACAAACAATATCAACAGTTTCTTTTTATCGCGTCAGTTACAGCGACTAAGTATTTTTCATCTTGCTTCCTATATTTATAAAGAAGATTATCTACCGCATTATAATCAATATCAGCATCCATATCTTGTATATTCGGATTTCCCTCAGTTCCTCTTTGCTGAATATCAAGTTTTTTTAGAATATCTCTTATTCTAATACTTGCCTTTTCAGGGTAAAAAGAAATAAATTTCTTATGAAACTGAATAGAAAATGCCGTTGCATGAAAAGAATCCGCAATAACATATTCCGCATCCCTTATAAGTCCAAGATATTCTTCGACACTAGGGCACCAAACCAATTTACCTGGTCGAATTACATCATGCCAGTTATATGATATATTTAACAGCTCAATTCCCTTTTCTTTTGCCAATGTATTAGCAAAATTGTCAAGTTTTTTATCATGGTGAAGATTATATGTGACAACATATTTTCTTTTTTTAAACTTATCTGATGCCAGTTGCTCCCACAAATCATTTTTCCTATAAAGTGTTGGGTCAAGTACCTGAACAACATCTTTAATACCCAATTCCTTCAACGACTCTATACTTTGACTTTCCCTGACAGAAATATACTTATATTTTTGAAGCATTTGGGAAATAATTTTCTTTTCAGAGTTCTCTATGCTTTGCCCAATACTGGATGCATACGAAAAACAGAACGCATTATCTGGAACAAAATCGAGATAATATGCTGGCTCGACACCTTCATTCCAAAAACTATTCCATATCTGATCACTTCCTGTGCAATATGCATCCACTTTAGGTAACTTCTTTTTTAATTCTTCATTGCTATAATAGGATTCACTGTTCAGATTAATGTACTTATTTAAAAAAGCGTTAAATGTTTTCTCTTTCTTAATATAGGAAATGAGCATTACAGCTTTTGCCACGCACAGCAATATGGGATTTTTCGAAAGTCTTTTACTCTTATTTTTTAATCGTTTCAAAGCTCCACTTTTAGTATCCAACTGCCTTACAAAATCTATGGTCTCACACTCAAATTGTAAGTCTTCAAAAGTCTTCTGCGTTGCATACGTCTGAAGAACCGATCCATAATTACAATTACGATGAATTGTGATATTATATATTTTCATTTATTGATTTCCTTTTCTATACTTAATTGCAAGTCCGAGAATCTTTCGATCATCTACCAGATAGCGTTTCGCCATACGCTTTGGATCCTGAGTTATTCTAAAAAGCCACTCTAATCCATGATTTGACATCCAACGAGGCGCTCTTTTGATATTTCCCGCTTCAAAATCAAAGCTGGCACCCAGCCCCAAGGAAATTGGCACTCCGAGTTCTTTACAATGGTGATACATAAACTTTTCCTGTTTCGGGCAGCCTAATCCAACGATCAAAATGTGCGGAGCAGCCTCTTTTATCATTGATTTAATTTTATCCATTTCATCCTGGCTTTTTTCAAAGCCAAATGGCGGAGAGTACGTACCAACAACCTGCAATCCCTTAAATTTATTCGCGAGATTTTTTGCAGCTTTTGCAGCTACACCTTCAGCCGCACCTAAAAAGAACATCTTATATTTTTTTTTCGCAGCCATATCGCACAAAAGTGGAAACAAATCCGAACCTGAGATTTTCTCTTTAATCGGTGTTCCATACCATTTAGCAATCCATAACAGTGGTTTCCCGTCCGCCAGAATCAATGACGCATTCTTATAAACCGCCTGTAATTCTTTACTTGTTTCCAGCTGTACAATATGATCCACATTCGGTGTTACCACATATGCACTTTCATTCTCTTGAATCAGCCAATCAATAGCCTGTAGAGTCTCCGGCATCGTCAGATTATCAATCTCTGTATTCATAAACTTCATTCTTGACATTTATTCACCTCTTACTGCAACTCAAACAACGCCAAATGCTTCCATATCTCCGTCAATAATGACTAACCGATTTTACATCCGTTGAAATTTTGTCTTATCTGCGGCGCTAATTTCATTGCCAATTTGAACCTCTATCATATCCAGTGCTGTAATAGCTTCCACCGTATGTTTACATCCGGCTGAGATAGTGATGACATCACCAGTACATAAAATTTTTTCTCTGTCATCCACAATTGCTTTGCCTTTACCAGAAACAACAGTCCAAACTTCTTCGCGTTCACTGTGCATATGGTAGCTCATCTTTTCGCCAGCCTTCATTGAAATTTTGATAGTCATAGAGCCAGGCTGCACATCCATGACTGTATAAGTCCCCCAGGACTTTTCTGCATACATAGCTTCTGTTTCGATCTTTTCAACGTAAGGCTTCATGTACCCACTACGCTCTTTGTCAGCGATCAAAATACCATCTCCGCTGGCAGCAATAATCATATCCTTACACCCCATGCATAGAACTGGAATATTCAGCTCATTTACAACGTTGGTGTTCTGACAGGTTTCATCCAGAATCGCTTTGCCCTTAGACTTATCTGCCATAACCTCTGCCATCATATTCCACGTACCAACGTCTTTCCAGTCACCACTGTAACGCAGGACCTGGATGCTGGACTCTTTTTCGACCACAGCGTAGTCAAAACTAATCTTTTTCAGTGTATCATACTTTTTGAACAGGTCACGATAATCTTCAAAACTAATCATACTATGCGCTTTATCCAGCAAGTATCCCAGCTTAAACGCAAAAATGCCAGCATTCCACAACGCATTCTGTAACAAATATTTCTTAGCCGTCTCCATATCCGGCTTTTCCTTGAACTCTTTAACCTTGCTTACATTCTCACCGCTTTCCGGAATAATGTAACCATACTTCTCACTTGGATAGGTCGGTTCAATTCCCATCAGGGTCAGATTTGCACTTCCCTTTTCTGCCAGTTCCTGCAAGGTTTTGACAGCTTCATAATAGCTATTATCCACATAGGGATCCACCGGGCATACAACAACAGCTTCCCTTTCATCAACCCCCAATTCATCGTGGAGATATGCTGCAGCCAGTGCAATAGCAGGAAAGGTATCTCGACGGCAGGGCTCTACACAAATAGATGCCTTTTCACCCAGCTGATTCTTAATAGCGCTCGCCTGAGATCTGCTCGTTGCAATGGTAATTTTTGTCTCTGCATCCACTGTAGTAATCTGGCGATATACACGTTGAACCATGGATTCATATTCATCATTATTCTTAAACAATTTAATAAACTGTTTGCTACGCACATCATTCGAAAGAGGCCAAAGGCGCTTACCAGAGCCACCAGAAAGTAAAATAATGTTCATTGTTTTTCTCCTTTATTAGCAAATTTTTTCAAGGCCAAACTTCTACTTTACATTGCAGAAGCCATGAACAATTTCTTATTCACAGCTTCTTTTCTTCAGACAATCGCTATTATCGGGAACTTTTTTAGTAATAAATCCCTTCCCGCGCTCCTCCATAAACTCAACTTCTTCTTTCACTAATTATTTTAAACCTATCCCCATTCTACCACACCGGTTCCTTAATCGTAATATATCTGCGTTTTTTCAGCACTGTAGATAACTTCATGTCGTTTTCTTCAACCAGCTTCGTTTCTTTTTACATAGAACCTTTCTGGCCTAATACTATCAGTACGGTTTTGAACAAGATCTTGATATCCAGCAAAAACGACCATTCTGAAATATACTTCGTATCCAGTTTTACGACTTTCTCGAAGTCCGTAATCTCACTTCGTCCGCTTACCTGCCACATTCCGGTCAGACCTGGTTTAATAGCCAGTCTCGCTCTGTGATGCAGTTCGTATTTTTCCCACTCGTCTACTGTCGGCGGACGGGTTCCGATCAGGCTCATGTCACCTTTTAACACGTTGAAGAACTGCGGGAATTCATCCAATGAGGTTTTGCGGATGAAGTTTCCAATTCCCTTGCCTGGGCCTTTTTCGCTGCCGATGACACGCGGGTCGTTCTCCATTTTGAACATCAGGCCGTCGCTGACGCGGTTCTGTTTCATCAGTTCTTTTTTACGCTCCTCCGCATCCATATACATACTGCGGAATTTGTAAATCTTGAATTTTCTTCCGTTCTTTCCTACCCGGTACTGGGAGAAGAAAATCGGTCCCGGGGATTTGATATAGATCGCCGGGGCGACAAACAGGAAGATGATTCCTGTCAGGATGCATCCTACCAGGCCGCCGCAGATATCCATGATTCGTTTCAGAATAAGTTCACCGGCGCTTGCCATGTTGATGCATGTAGTGATAACGGTGTAATTGCCCATACGCTCTACGGTCTGGTTTTTGCCCTGCATTTCGTTGACATCTGCAATTTTCACATGAATCGTGATTCCCATTTCTGTGAATGCATCAAAAACTTTCTGTGGGATCTCTCTGCCTTCCGGCAGAACGATCAGCACTTCGTCAAACCACTCGCGGCAGACATACTCGGCTGCGTTTGCGAGACTGGAAACGACTGGCACGCCGTGGATTTTGCGTCCGGTTCTGTCCTGATCTACGAGGACAACGCCGGTCGGGCGGACACCGATATAATCGAAGTCAAGCATGCTTTTTACAACAGACTGTGACTGTTTTTCGGTTGTAATAATCAAAAGGGAACGGCCGCTGTGTTCTCCGCTGCCGCGTTTTTTCAGGAACATTTTCCAACCGACACGCATCAGATAAGAAATGCTTCCATAGATGACACCAGTTAAAATAATGGTTGCTCTGGAAAACTGATCTCCCTCCCGAATCAGGAACAGATAAAATACACCAAGTACAATGATGTATATCATATTTTTGACTGTTTTTCCAATTTCAGCCAGGTAACCGCGCTTCATGACGTTCTTGAACGAATCGTCGAAGAACATGATCATCACCTGAATCAGCGCAAATACAATGGCTTCGTTTCGATAAATCGTGTTTCCATATGGATTCAGACTGTGATGTCTCAGAAAAAAACCCATAATGAATGCCAGCTGAAGGCAGATAATGTCAAGGATCATGAAATCCAGGTGCTTCAGCCATCCTGTGGATGATTTTTTGTACATACCTCTCTCCCCTGTTGTATTTCTTTTTCTCCCGTGAACGTAACAGCGTTTCACTCCGCATAGTTTTGCTGTCTTTTTCATTACCGTTTTTGCTGAAAATCCATTTTCTTCTATACGTCCTGCAGCAGACACGGGGCATTTTTCTTTATCTTTAATATTTTATCCCATCTCTACTTATTTGTAAAGGTGTGGACAACTTTTTGGACATACTTTTTTCACATTTTTGCAAAATATTACAAATTTTATTATTTCATCATTTCAAGAATTTGTAATGTTTTCATCTTCTTTTCCACATACCGGTGCAGGTACGCGCGCAGCAGCCGCTCCAGCTCATCGAGAATCTCTTCGTTCACTGTAAACCCATACAGCTTCTCCAGCGGTGCCGCAATGATATAGCGGCATGCCAGCACGGTGCCCGGCTGCAGCGGCCATGGATCTCTGATGGTTTTTCCACAGTTTGGGCAGTAGATGGCGCTGTCGCGCAGGGAGAAAACGGTCAGATTCTCTTTCGTGCTGCACTCCATGCAGGAGAACATCTGCGGTGCTTCTCCGCTGATTGTGATCGTCCGCAGTTCGAAGATGCACCGGACCAGGCGGAGGTCCTGTTTTCCGCGGCGGATGGCGTTCATCGTCACGTACAGAAGGTTCAGCATCTGGGTTTCATCGTTTCCTTCCTGGCCGAAATATTCGGCCAGTTCCAGAAAATAAAAGCCGTAATAAACGCCGGGCTGCATCTGCGCCAGGTCGAGGAAGTATTCTTTAATGTTTGCGCCGGAGAGGGTGTAGCTGTCACGGCCCTCGTAAACCTGAAACTCGCCGAAGACGAACGGATTGGAGACGGCCATCAGCGGGCTTTTCATGCGGCGGGCGCCGCGCGCGAAGGCGGTGATTTTGCCGAGCTCCCGGGTCAGGATCACGACGCGCTTGTCATACTCTCCGACCGGGGAGGCGGATAATACCATTCCGCTTACATTGATTGGTTCTCGCATGTTTCTTCCTTATTATAATGCAATATTATAAATCGAGTTTCTTTTTATCATATCCGAAGTTCTTCACGAGGAAATCGCTGTCTCTCCAGTCTTTTTTGACTTTTACCCAGAGCTTCAGATTGACTTTCTGCTCCAGCATCTGCTCCAGCTCATACCGCGCGTTGCTTCCGATCTTCTTGAGCATCGCGCCCTGTTTTCCGATGATGATGCCCTTGTGGGAATCGCGCTCGCAGATGATGGTCGCATCAATATCAACGATTTTTCCGTTCGGGCGGTCTTTCATCTGGTCGATCACAACGGCGATGCCGTGCGGGATCTCTTCGTTTAAGGCGTACAGTGCTTTCTCGCGGATGATCTCAGCCACGATCTGGCGCATCGGCTGATCGGTGATGGTGTCCTCATCGTAGAACTGCGGGCCGTACGGCAGATATTTGAAGATGCTCGGAATGATGTCATCGGTGTTCTGATGGCGGAGTGCCGAGCACGGAATGATCTCGGCAAACTGGAACAGCTTGCGGTACGTATCGATGAATTCCAGGATTTTGTCTTTCTCCACGGTATCGGTCTTGTTGATAATGAGGAGGACCGGCGCATTGACTTTCTCCAGGATCTCTGCGATATGGCGCTCTCCTGCTCCGATGAAGTTGCTCGGCTCTACCAGCCAGAGAATCACATCGACTTCTTTTAACGTTTTCTCGGCTACATCGACCATGTACTCGCCGAGCTTATTTTTCGCCTTGTGGATACCCGGTGTGTCGAGGAACACGATCTGTCCCTCGTCACACGTATAAACGGTCTGGATGCGGTTGCGGGTGGTCTGCGGTTTCTTGGATGTAATCGCAATCTTCTGTCCGATCAGGTGGTTCATCAGCGTGGATTTTCCCACGTTCGGACGGCCAATCAGGGCTACAAAGCCGGATTTATAATTTGCATTGTTTTCCATTGCTGTCTCTTCTCCTCATTTATAAGTTCTCTACGTTCTTAAACAGTTCTTTCTCTTTCTGAATGGCTGCTTCGCTTCCGACAACGCAGATGTTGTTCTGTTTTAAGGCTGCATCTACAAGGTCTGCCAGTGCATGAATGTCATCCAGGGTTGCATCGAGGATCTGGTCTCTCTCCTGCTGGAAGTCTGCTTCGGTGATGCCGTTGAACCATGCGCTCTCGGAGGTCTGGCCTTTTGCGGACGGGTTCATCGGGACGTCGAGTTCGCTGATCGTTCCGATGATGTATTTGGTCATCTGGCGCTCGTCTGCTTCGAAATTGCGCACGTAATCGCCGATACCACGGTATACTTCAAGGGTTCTTCCGACGTTCGGGTCACGGTAGGAAGAAATGCACGCGTTTCCGCCTCTTCCGAAAGCTCCGCCGCAGCCGTAAGCGCCGCCTTTGACACGGATGTTGATCCACAGATAGTCATAGCTCAGCATGACACGCAGGATGCGCAGGGCTCCTGTGTAGTCGTAGCCTTCGCGCTCGAAGTTTCCACAGAGTGCCACGTACTGTACCTGGCCGGAGGTCTGGAAGGCTTCGTTTTTCTGTTCAAAGTCATACACAATGCTGCCCGGCTCCACTTCGTCGGTGTACAGATTCTCTTTGAATGCTGCGATTTTTTCTTCCAGCGGTGCGTAGCCTGTCTCGTCTGCGGTATAGGAGACGGTCAGATTCTCTTTGCGGAAGATGTATTTCATCAGGGTCTGCAGATTTTTAATCAGTTCTGCTTTTTTCTCATCGAAGTTCTCGTCCAGATCTTTTAAGAGCTGGTAGAAGCCGATGCCTGCGATGCGGTCCTGGAAATTGCTCATCGGGGAGTAATAGGAAGCTGCACGCATCACAGCCGTTGCATTTCCGGCGGAAGACAGGCGGTTCTGCAGGCCGGATTTCATGCTGGAGATGATCTCGTGAAGACGTTTCTCGTCACCCAGGCGGGAGGTGTTCAGGATTTCCTCGATCATTTTCATGACGAAATCCAGTTTGTCGTACAGGAATTTCGCGCGGATGCCGAACATTCTGCGGCAGTCGTCATCATTTTCCGGAATGCGGAATACCTGCAGTCCGCAGTTGATGCCGCCGGTCTGTGCATTGATCTCGTTGAACAGTTCGCCGTAGGTGTAGTGTTCGGTGTCCACATAGCCGAGAACGGATTTTAATACGCCCATGTACGGGATCAGATCGTTCGGCACATTTTTCGTATCAAACAGCAAGCTTAAGTAACCGATGCCGTTCGTGAATACGTTGTGATGAAGAACCGTCGTTCCATCGACTTCATGCTCGTCATTGTAAAGTTTGACAGACTCACGTTTGATATCGCTTCGTTTCAGGAGCGGAATCGTCTCGAGTGCTTCCTCGCTCTCCTCTTCTTCCTGATATGCTGCCAGCTCTTTGGTGTCAGCAATGATTTTCTCGATCTCTTCTTTTGACAGGCTCTCTTTGTATTTCTGCAGTTTTTCTGCGGTCTTTGCATCATTTTCTGCGGCAAGACCGGTCTTTGGAATGAGGGTCACGATGGAGGCATGGGTGTTGTCCAGCAGATACGTCTGGATCAGGTCTTCGAAATAGCCTTCTTTTGCCAGTTTTTTCAGCTCATCGTAGATCGCAAGCTGCTGCAGGTAGGCGAACGGTTTGTTCTCGTCGTACAGCCAGCTGTCGAAGACGTCAATGCCGTACATCAGGCCCTTCGGGAAGCTGGAGAAGTCCGCCTCACGGAAACGGAATTCGAAATAGTTGATGCCTGCCTCGATGGCTTTCTGATCCATGCCGTTTTTCACGATATCCTCGAGGGTGCCGCGGATGATGGACAGGAATTTTTCTTTCTCATTTTCATCGGCGTTCTTGGCTACGATGGAGAAGAATGGCTGCAGGATGCCGTCCTCGTAGGAGCCGTAAACATCTTTTCCGATGTGTGCGTCAAGGAGTGCCTGTTTGACCGGGGCTCCCGGTGCGTCAAGGAGTGCATACTCCAGAACAGAAAATGCCACGTTTAATTTTACATCCAGACCGCTGCCGATGACCATGTTGTAGGACAGGTACGCATTGTTTTCAAGCGGATCGCCGTCGAGTACCGGATACTCGTGTACAATGTCGAGGGTCTCTGCAAATGGTTTCTGATACGGAATTTCGGATTTTACTTCTTTTGCATTAAAATGGGACAGGTATTTTTCATCCATCCATGCCAGTTTTTCTTCCATATCCATGTTTCCGTACAGGTAGATATAGCTGTTGGACGGATGGTAATAGGTCTGATGGAAATTTAGGAAGTTTTCGTAGGTCAGGTTCGGGATGCAGGACGGATCTCCGCCGGATTCTACGCCGTACGGAGTGTCCGGGAACAGGGTGTTGAAGGTTTCACGCTCCAGGACATCGTCTGCGGAGGAGAAGGCTCCTTTCATCTCGTTGTATACAACACCGTTGTAGGTCAGCGGGCCGTCTTCGCTTTCCAGATGATAGCTCCAGCCTTCCTGACGGAAGATTTCGTCGTGTTTGTAAATGTTCGGGTAGAATACGGCGTCCATGTAGACATGCATCAGGTTCTGGAAGTCGGCATCGTTGGTGCTGGCTACCGGGTACATGGTTTTATCCGGGTAGGTCATAGCATTTAAGAAGGTGTTCAGGGATCCTTTGACGAGTTCTACGAAGGGATCCTTTAACGGGAATTCGCGGGAGCCGCAGAGGACGCTGTGCTCGAGGATGTGGGCTACGCCGGTGCTGTCGGCCGGCGGGGTACGGAACGCGATGTTGAAGACTTTGTTGTCATCTTCGTTTTCGAGAAGGAGCACGCGGGCACCGCTCTTGTTGTGGCGGAGGAGGTAGCCGTGTGCATGGATATCGTCAATCTGCTGTTCCTGCAGCAGGGTATAGGCTTTGCAATGTTCTGCGTTCATTTTTGTATATCCTTTCTTGTTTTTCTTTATTATTTCCGGTTTTATGCAGTCAAAAACGGACCGCAGTGCCCGTTTGCTGGGATTTTCTGCGGCCCTGTCGGTTTTATCCTTCGTTGTCGGTTTCTGCTGCGGTGTTCTCTGTCTCGTCGACGTGTTCTTTTACTTCGTCGTTTGCAGCGTTGTTCTGTGCATTTTTCTGTGCCTGTGCTGCAGCGGCCTGTGCCATCATTGCCTCAAGGTTCGGGCGGACACTCTGCGCCTGGGCTCCCATGATTCTCTGGAGCTGTTCTCTGGTCAACAGAAGGTTGAAGCCGGACGGGTTGATGACGAAGCCTTTGGCCTGTTTCATCAGGTACGGCAGAAGGTGCTGGAACGGGATGGCTGCCAGACGGAGTTTTGCCTGCGGATCCGGACGGAATTTCTGGAATTCACCAATATCGGAAAACAGCGGCTGGAAGATGTCTTCGTTCTGGTTTTTGATGTACGGGATGCGCACGTCTGGTCCCGGGTTTGCCGGATCGAATTCGCCCTGTACCTGGGAGATGTCGATGGCAAGGATGAATTTGCTTCGCATCAGGTTGACAAGCATTTCTTCTTCGAGTTCACGCAGGTGCTGCATGCGCTCGGCATCGTCTCTTCTCTGGTTTGGTTTTCTGAGTTCCTGCAGAAAGTATACGACGGTGAGCTGTACGCCCGGGTTCAGAACCGGGAGGTGCTGTTTGTTCATTTTCTCCATGTCTGGTTTCGGGAAGATCTGCTCAAGCTCGATGCAGCGGGTCTGATCGCCTTCGTGGAAGATGACCATATTGACGCCTTCGGCGTAGAGGCCCATATAGAAGTTCGGCATCTGCTTGCGCAGGACTTTTACGGTGAGCAGCGGGGTGTTCTTTTCTACATAGGATTTTGCAAACTCCTTGGCTGCTTCTTCTTCGGTAAACATGTATACCTGATCATCAAAGGTTTCCGGATCGCACTCTACGTATGGGAGTTTTGTGATCTGGGAAAAGGTCACATAGATGATTTCCATGCTCTGGAATTTCTTCATGGTGAAGCTGTTGTCTACTGTCATTTGTGGTTGAGTCCTTTCTTCGCTCTTAGAGGACGGTTTATCCTCAAAATATCTATGTGACATTATATCATACTTTTGATGGGTTGCCAAAGGTTTATTGCTTCAGCTCGCCATTTTTGCGTTCGGATAGATTTTTTCCATCCGGCTGTCCGGAAAACGTTCATCAATGAGCTGCTCTATGGCGTTTGCTGCTGGCTCGTTGTGGGCACGCTGGTCGTAGCGGGTGAGGGCCAGGGTGGAGACGAGGATGTTGGCGAGCATGAAGATGATCAGTATCCAGGTGATGATGGGGCCCTGTTTCAGGGGGATTTTTTCGATCCATTTGGAGAACAGGGGGTAGAGTTTTTTCAGCCATACGACGGCGGCGATTCCCCAGAAGAAGCAGTACAGGAGGTTGATGCGGCCGCCAAGGTTGAAGGGAATGTCGCTGTAGTCCCAGAAAACTTTTCCGAAGACGATTTCGGTGAAAACGCTGCAGATGTATTCGTAGGCACCGCCGAGGAAGGTTCCGAAGGCGAATAAAAAGCCATCGGAGCGGTTTCTGTAATTATAGAGGAACCAGGTGGCGAGGGCGATAGCGAGGCCCCAGACGATGCTGAACGGGCCCCAGACAAGGCTGCTGCGGCTCATCCAGACACCGGCGGTGATGCGGCAGAAGATGGTTTCTACGATATCACCTAAGAAGGCGCCGATGATGAACAGCAGGATGATTTTGTAGAAACTGCAGCCCTCGGCGAAGACTTCGGATTTTTCTTTCTGTTTCGGTATGGGCTGTACCGATGGGTAGGCGCGCTCGACACGGGCTTCCAGGTAGCGGTACAGGCGGACGGAAAGCCGTTTGGTGAAGGCGTCGATCTGGTCGTTCATGGCGGCGATGCGCGGCATCTTTTTGGTGATGTGGCGCAGGACGGCGTAAGAACCGATGGCATCGACGACGAGGATTCCGAACAGGATCCACAGGGTGATGTGCATTACGCCGTTCGGGGCAAGATGGAGGAGGGTAATGCCAAGGATGTTGCCGAATTTCAGGGCAAGGACACCAAGGATTCCCCAGAGAACGGAATACTGGAGGCAGATGTAGCCATCCATGTTCCATTTTTTGTTGGAATAATCCCACCATTTGCCGTGGCCGATCCGTTCCAGGACGTGGCCCGCGATCCATTCGGCGGCGGTGGCGATGATCATACAGCCGAGAAACAGAAAAACCGGGCTGGACTGCAGTTCGTACAGGTAGCGGGTCATGAAAACAGCCGTGATTCCGTAGATAGCACACAGCGGGCCATTCAGAAAGCCTCTGTTTACCATGTGTTTTTTCCGAACAGCCGCCACTGTCGTTTCCAGAAGCCATCCAAGAAAGGCATAAAGGAAGAACAGCCCGAGGTAGTCGTAGATTGTGTAGTTCATCAAAATCTCCTTTTCTTTGTTCATATCGGGCTTGTAACCCCGTTTTTATGACATTATAGCATAGAACATGCAAAAGCAGAACCTTTTCAATGGAAAAAGGAAAAGTTCACAAAAAGAAGCCACACCCTTTTGGGGCATGGCCTCTCTCTTTTCTCAGGCGGCGGCAATACGTACCGCCTGAGCGTTTATGTTACAGGTTCGGAGTAATCTGAACGAAAGAATTACTCTTCTGCGCCGTACAGTTTTACGAGTTTGTTCAGGTAAGTGTAACGGTCTTTTGCTTCCTGCTCGTTCTTGCCGAACAGTCTTTCTGCTTTCGCCGGGTTTGCACGTTTCAGAGAGTTGTAACGTACCTCGCCGTTCAGGAATTCCTGATAATCTCCTGACGGAGCCTTGGAATCCAGTGTGAATGCGCTCTTGCCTTCTGCAGCGAGTGCCGGGTTGAAGCGGAAGCAATGCCAGTATCCGGTCTGAACAGCGAGCTGCTCCTCGGTCTGTGCTTTGCTCATACCTTTCTTGATACCATGGTTGATACATGGAGCGTAAGCGATAATGAGGGACGGTCCCGGATATGCCTCTGCCTCTGCGATTGCTTTGACTGCCTGATTGTAATCAGCGCCCATAGCGATCTGTGCTACGTATACATAGCCATAGCTCATTGCGATGCTTGCCATATCTTTCTTCTTGGTTTCTTTACCGCCTGCTGCGAACTGTGCAACTGCACCGGTCGGAGTAGCTTTGGAGGACTGTCCGCCTGTGTTGGAGTAAACCTCGGTATCGAATACCATTACGTTGATATCTTTTCCGCTGGCAAGTACGTGGTCTACGCCGCCGAATCCGATATCGTAAGCCCATCCGTCACCACCGAAGATCCACTGGGATTTCTTAGCGAGGAAGTCTTTGTTCTTAACGATGTCTCTGCAAACGTCGCAGTCAGCGTCTTTGATTGCTTCTACAAGTTTCTCGGTTGCAGTTCCGTTGGTAGCGCCGCAGTCAAAGGTATCCAGATACTCTTTGCATGCTGCTTTTACTTCTTCCGGAGCTTTCTCGGAATTCATAACATCCTCAACTTTGGCTTTCAGGCCGCCGCGGATTGCTTTTTGAGCGAGAAGCATACCATAACCGAACTCTGCGTTATCCTCGAACAGGGAGTTGGACCATGCCGGGCCCTGTCCTTTCTCGTTTACAGTGTAAGGAGTGGACGGTGAGGAGTTACCCCAGATAGAGGAGCATCCTGTTGCGTTTGCGATGTACATTCTGTCACCGAACAGCTGGGTGATCAGTTTTGCGTAAGGAGTCTCGCCGCAGCCTGCGCATGCGCCGGAGAACTCAAGCAGCGGTTTCTTGAACTGGCTGCCCTTTACGGTATTCTCTTTGAATTTTGCTACAACGTCTGTCTTCTCTGGAAGAGCTGCTGCATAATCGAAGTATTTCTGCTCTGCTTCGTGTGCTGCAAGGCTTTCCATAGCCAGTGCTTTCACACCCTTCTTGCCCGGGCATACGTTTGCACAGGAACCACATCCGGTACAGTCAAGCTGGGAAATAGCCATTGTGAAGGTGTAGTCCGGCATACCGGTCATCGGCATGGTCTGGATGCCTTCCGGAGCTGCTGCTGCTTCTTCTGCGGTCATGGCAACCGGACGGATAACAGCGTGCGGGCAGACGAAGGAACATCTGTTACACTGGATACAGTTTTCCGGATTCCATACAGGTACGTTTACGGCGATACCACGTTTCTCATATGCGGATGTGCCGGACGGAGTTGTTCCGTCTACGTAGTCTGCAAATGCGGATACAGGCAGGTTGTTTCCTTCCTGGGAAGTTACTTTTGCCTGGATGGTATTTACGAATTTAACAGCGTCAGCGCGGCCGCTCTCTGCATGAGTTGTGGTCAGACCTTCGTCTTCTGCATTTTTCCAGCTTTCCGGAACTGCAACTTCTTTGATCTGTTTTGCACCCTCATCGATAGCTGCCCAGTTCTTTGCTACGACATCATCACCTTTACGGCCATAGGTAGCTTTTGCTGCTGCTTTCATGAGTTCGATGGCTTTTTCTTCCGGAATGATCTTCGCAAGCTTGAAGAATGCAGACTGAAGAATGGTGTTGATACGGGTCGGTCCCATGCCGGTCTCGATACCGATCTTAACGCCGTCGATCACATAGAATTTAATGTTGTGGTTTGCGATGAATGCTTTTACCTGTCCCGGCAGATGCTCTTCCAGGCCTGCTTCATCCCATGGGCAGTTCAGAAGGAAGGTTCCTCCGTCTACCAGCTCTTCTACCATGTGATATTTGTTCACATAGGAAGGATTGTGGCATGCAACAAAGTTTGCTTTGTGGATCAGGTAGGTGGATTTGATCGGTTTCTTTCCGAAACGCAGGTGAGACATCGTTACACCGCCGGACTTTTTGGAGTCATAGTCGAAGTAAGCCTGTGCGTACATGTCTGTGTTGTCACCGATGATCTTGATGGAGTTCTTGTTTGCACCTACGGTACCGTCTGCGCCAAGTCCCCAGAATTTGCAGTTGATGGTTCCTTCCGGAGTTGTTACCAGAGGAGCGCCAACCGGCAGAGACAGATTGGTAACATCGTCTACGATACCAATGGTAAATCTCTGTTTCTCTGTATTTTCATATACAGCAACGATCTGAGCCGGTGTGGTGTCCTTGGAACCAAGTCCGTAACGGCCTGTGAATACCGGTGTGCTCTCGAATCTGCTGCCTTTTAATGCTGCTACTACGTCCAGGTACAGAGGCTCGCCAAGAGATCCCGGCTCTTTTGTTCTGTCCAGAACGGAAATCTGTTTTACAGTCTCCGGAATTGCATTGATGAGTGCTTCTGCGGAGAACGGACGGTACAGACGTACCTTTACAACGCCGACTTTCTTGCCTGCTGCTACGAGGTAATCGATGGTCTCCTCGATGGTATCGCAGACAGAACCCATAGCGATGATTACGTGCTCAGCGTCTGCTGCTCCATAATAGTTGAACAGTTTGTAATCGGTTCCGATTTTCTCGTTTACTTTGTCCATGTACTCCTGTACGATTGCCGGAAGAGCATCGTAGTACGGGTTACATGCTTCTCTTGCCTGGAAGAAGATATCCGGGTTCTGTGCGGATCCTCTCTGGCACGGATGGTTCGGGTTCAGGGCATGTTTACGGAATGCATCTACTGCATCCATATCTACCATGTCTTTCAGATCTTCGTAATCCCATGTTTCGATTTTCTGAATCTCGTGGGAGGTACGGAATCCGTCGAAGAAGTTGATGAATGGAACTTTGCCTTTCAGTGCTGCACAGTGTGCAACCGGTGTCAGGTCCATAACCTCCTGTACGCTGGATTCGCAGAGCATTGCGACTCCGGTCTGACGACAGGCGTAAACGTCTGAATGATCTCCGAAGATGGAAAGTGCGTGGCTTGCAAGGGCACGAGCGGATACGTTGAATACGCCCGGGAGCTGCTCGCCGGCAATTTTATAAAGGTTCGGGATCATCAGAAGAAGTCCCTGGGATGCGGTGTAGGTTGTAGTAAGAGCTCCGGCTGCCAGTGATCCGTGTACTGCACCTGCTGCTCCTGCCTCAGACTGCATCTCAGTTACCTGAACTTCCTGTCCGAAAATGTTCTTTCTTCCCTGGGTTGCCCACTCATCGGTATGCTCCGCCATAACGGATGAAGGGGTAATTGGGTAAATAGCTGCTACGTCGGTATACGCATAAGACGCATGTGCTGCAGCCTGGTTACCATCCATGGTTTTCATCTTTCTAGCCATTTGATTTTATCCTCCTTAAAAAATGATGACCAAAAATTACTTTGGCTTTTCTCAGGTTGGTGTTCTGCCGGGTTTCGGTTGCCTCCGCGCTTCGAAAAACCCGGATAAGGGCATGGCAATGCCACTATGTCCAGTATTTGAATTATAACACCGATTGGGCATTCTGTCCAGATTTTCTGTGGGTGTTCAGGGAAAAATACAAGTTTTTTACAACTTCTGGTAATTCCGCGTCGAATTTCTCGATAAAAAAAAGAAGGAACGGCCCGCATATTTTTTCTCTTCTGCGGACAGTTCCTTTACTTCTTTTATTTCTGATTCTGCGCCTCAATCTGTTCTGCGAGGTCGGTGAGATAAACCCATCTCTCGGTTTTTTCTTCCAGAGCAGCTTCGGTCCTCTCTTTTTCCGCCATCAGTTCGGCGAGCTTTGCAGAGTTGGTGGCGTTTTTGAGCATCTGATCGTCAAGCGATGCAATCTTTTCCTCGAGTGCGGCGATATCGTCATCGATGGTCTCGTACTCGCGCTGTTCTTTGAACGTAAATTTCAGGCGGGTCGGACGGTTCTGCTTCCAGTCATTGTTCTTTGACTTTGCAGGTTCGTCCGCGGACGTTTTGGACGGCGCTGCTTTTGCCGTTTCTTCCGCACTTCCGCCGAAACGGCGTTCTTTTGCTTCGAGGTAATCGGTGTAGCCGCCCTCGTACTGCAGAAGATTTCCGTTTCCGTCGAATTCAAAGATGCGGTCCACGACGTTATCCAGGAAATAGCGGTCGTGGGAAACGGTGATGACGATGCCGACGAACGTGTTCAGGAAATCCTCAAGCACGGTCAGGGTCGGGATATCAACGTTGTTGGACGGCTCGTCGAGGATCAGAACATTGGCGCCGCTCACCAGGACGGATAAGAGATACAGTCTCCGTTTTTCGCCTCCGGAGAGTTTGGAAATCGGGGTGTACTGCATATCCGGTGTGAACAGGAAGCGTTCGAGCATCTGCGATGCGCTGATGCGGCCGTCACGGGTCTGGACATACTCAGCGATATCTTTCACGTAGTCGATCACGCGCTGATTCGTATCCATGTCCGGCTCTTCCTGTGCCAGATAGCCGATGCGGATCGTGTCGCCGATTTCGATGGTTCCCGCATCCGGCAGGACTTCTCCGGTGATCATCCGCAGCATTGTGGATTTTCCGCAGCCGTTCGGGCCAATGATGCCGACACTCTGGTTCCGCAGGAAGATGTATTCGAAATCTTTCATCAGCGTTTTATCGCCGAAGGCTTTGCTGACGTTATGGAATTCAATCGTTTTCTTTCCCATGCGGGTCTCGACAGCATCCATCTCCACGACAGCGTCTGCGGTCGGTGCCGTGCCATTTTTGAGTACTTCGAGACGTTCGAGTCTGGCGCGCTGTTTTGTGCTTCTTGCGCGGCAGCCGCGTTTCGCCCATTCGAGTTCCATGCGCAGGATGCTCTGGCGTTTCCGTTCAGAGGCGAGTTCCATCTCCTCGCGCTCAGCTTTCAGTTCCAGGAAACGGGAATAGTTGGAATCGTAGCTGTACATTTTTCCGTGGCTGATTTCGAGGATGCGGTTCGACACTTTATCCAGGAAATAACGGTCATGGGTGACCATAAAGACGGTTCCGCGGTAATTTTTCAGGTAATTCTCGAGCCAGGAGAGCATCGCATTGTCGAGATGGTTTGTCGGCTCGTCGAGGATCAGGACGTCAAAATCGGACGCAAGCACTTTTGCCAGGGCAACCTTGCGGCGCTGGCCGCCCGAGAGGGTGTCGAGTTTTGCGTCGTATTCGGTGATACCGAGCTGTACAAGGTTGCTCTGCACCTGCCAGTCCTCCTCATCACCGGAAAGGGCGTAGGACAGCACGGTGGCATCCTTTGGAAATTCCGGTGTCTGCGGAAGATAGGCCATTTTGAGGTTGTTCTGGCGGATAATCTGGCCGGAATCCGGGGTCTCCTCTCCTGCTGCCATGCGCAGCAGCGTGGATTTTCCGGTTCCGTTGATTCCGACGATGCCGACCTTGTCGCCCTCCTGCAGGCCGAAGGAAGCATCGTCAAAAATCAGTTTATCGCCGAACAGTTTGCTGATGTGTTCGATGTTGATGATATTCATTTGCACAGTTCTGCAACGGTCTGGTTGATGACTTTTCCGTCTGCTTTACCTTTCATATCTGCCATAACGGCCTTCATGATGGCACCTTTGTTCTTGGTTGCCAGAACGTCTGCGAATTTCTCCTTGATGTAGGCTTTGACTTCGTCTGCACTCATCTGTTTCGGTGCATACTCGCTGATGACGTCATAGCGGAACTGATACTCTGCTTTTAAGTCCTCACGGGATGCCGGGCAGGTATCGATCTGCTCTTTTACGGTCTTCAGCTCTTTTAAGATGACGCGGTCTACCAGCTCCGGTTTGATGTCATCGCGGCAGCCCTCGTCGATGGCTACTTTCTTTGCTGCGGAGATCAGGGAAGAGATGGCCTCTTTTCTCGCTTTGTCTTTGGCTTTCATTGCTGCTATCATATCACTTCTTAAAGTTTCTAATTCCATGGTGTTGTTCCTCCTGTACTAAATTTTGTCCGGTTTCAAGTATAACACTTCTCTTTTTGCTTTTCCAGTCACTTTGTAGGATAGCTCCCTTATTTTTCCCACGGCAGACGGTGTTTCTTTACCTGGATTGCCTGATGCGGGCACATTTCCTGACAGCAGAAACAGCGGATGCACTTTTTATAATCGTAGACCGGCGGATTTCTGCGGCCGTTATCAAAGCGGACGGCTTTCCCTTCCACCGGGCAGTTCTCGACGCAGACGCCGCATTTTTTACATTTTTCTTCTATGATATAGGGGCGGCTCTGGAAGACCCCGAGGATCTCGAGCAGGTCGAGGGCTCCTTTTTTGCGGGCTTTGCGGCGGTCGACGTTGAAGTTTGGATTTCCGTACTTTCTTTTCAGTTCTTTCTCGGATATGGTGCCATCCGCTGTCACGATTTCGATGCGGTCGTCGTGCCACGTTCCAAGGCCGAGCGTTTCCCCGTAGAGATTTGTCGGCACATACGACGGATCAAGGTTCACCAGATGGCAGAACACGGTATCCAGTGCGATCGGATCGGTGGACATAAGAAGAACTCCCATCGAAACCGGGTCGCCGGAAGTCGGACCATTGCCTTCCATTGCTACGATGCCGTCGCAGATATAGAGGCGCGGGGCGACTTTCTGGTTCAGCTCGATCAGCATGTGTGCGAAGCTCTCAGCGTTCGGATACTGCGTGTGGCCGAGTTTTTTGTAGACGCCGCTGATGCAGCCGTACTGGTTCTTGACAGCTCCGGTGATGCGTTCCAGCGCGTGGGTTTTCATTTTGCTGACGCTGATGAGGGCGTCGCAGTCGAGTGCATCTTTCGCAATCATCAGAAATTTGCCATCGGCGGTTTCTACGCGCTCGCTCGTAAGGAAATCTTTCAGCGGAACGTTGTGTTTTTCCAGCACCTCTTTCAGCCCGGCTTCCTTTGCAATGCCCTCCGGGGTGCCAAGGCCGCAGGAATCGCCGCAGGAAATATTCTCATAGCCATTTTCCTGCAAAATCGTGATCAGGGCATCCATGACTTCCGGGTCGGTCACGACGGCGCGTTCGCGTTTTGCGGAGCGGACGAGGTTTGGTTTTAATAAGATATTCTCTTCTTTTCCGATCAGAGATTCCAGGCCGCCAATTGCTTCCAATCCCTTTTGCAGGCTTTCCTTTACGCGCGCCGGCTCATAGTCGGGACAGGCAACCACTGCCACTTTGCTTTTTTCCATATTCACCTCATATTTTTCTATATTTCAAAAGAAGCTGCGATCCCCTTACCGGTTCTCACAGCTTCTTCGTATATTCACACAGAATATGTTTTTACTTATGCTACTTTGCTTTTTGCAAGCTCAGCCAGTGTTGCAAATCCTTCTGCATCGTTAACTGCCATGTCAGCCAGAACTTTACGGTTCAGCTCAACGCCTGCCAGTTTCAGACCATACATAAATTTGCTGTAGGACAGACCGTTCATTCTTGCTGCTGCGTTGATACGAGCGATCCACAGCTGACGGAACTGACGTTTTTTCTGTTTTCTTCCTGCGTAGGAGCTGGTCAGTGCGCGCATTACGGACTGTTTTGCTACTCTATACTGTTTGCTTCTGGCTCCTCTGTAACCTTTAGCCAGTTTTAATACTCTGTTATGTTTTTTCTTAGCGTTCATGCCGCCTTTAATTCTTGCCATTTCTTATTTTCCTCCTTGATCTGTTGGGCGTAACTCTACCTTGCAAAAATTACATGTAAGGTAAGATTTTCTTCATGTTCTTTACGTTTGTTGCATCAACAGTAGTCTGTTTTCTCAGGTTTCTTTTTCTCTTCTGAGATTTCTTGGTTAAGATATGGCTCTTGTAAGCTTTATTTCTTACTAATTTTCCTGTTCCTGTTGTTTTAAAACGCTTTGCAGCTGCTCTGCTTGTTTTTACCTTTGGCATTTTAATTTCCTCCTTGATATTGATTCAAATGTATTTTAACGTTTAGCCGTCAAAAACATGGTCATGCTTCTGCCTTCCACCTTCGGCGCTTTGTCAACCGTTGCAATATCGGACAGACTCTCTGCAAATTCATCGAGGATGTATTTGCTGCTGTTCATATGTGCCATCTCACGGCCGCGGAAACGAAGTGTTACTTTTACTTTGTCTCCCTTTGTAATGAACTTGCGGGCTGCACCTACTTTGGTATTAAGATCATTGGTGTCAATGTTTGGAGAAAGGCGAACTTCCTTGATTTCAATTGTTTTCTGTTTTTTCTTTGCTTCTTTTTCCTTGCGGGCCAGTTCATATCTGTACTTTCCGTAGTCGATAATTTTGCAAACCGGCGGTTTCGCTGTCGGAGCAATTTTCACAAGATCCAGACCTGCTTCCTGTGCTTTCAGGTACGCATCTCTGGCAGACATAATTCCAAGCTGTTCTCCGTTCTGACCGATCAGACGAATTTCTCTGTCTCTGATCTGCTCATTAATCATTAATTCGCTAATTGTAGTGCACCTCCATCATTATAAAAGACTGTGTTCCCGCTTTTGCGGTGTAACGAAATCAAACTCGGCTCACCGGACCGGATTTGACTGATAACGCAAGAAAAGTGGATAGACAGACTATCCACTTAACATTGTACATAAATCTCTACACAAAGAGAACTTAAGATCAATATTGGACCGTAGTCGCGTGTTTGCGCTAGGGTGAGAGTGGATACTCTACTTTCTTTTTCTCAGACTATTGCAGTATAGCACTCTCCCATCCTGTTGTCAATACTGATTTTCGCATTTTTTCGTATTTATTTCCCGCAGCCACAGCGGAAGGAGCTGCACTCGGTTTCCTGGCAGCTGCATGCGCTGTCTCCGGCGATATGGATATCTCCGGCTTCGCATTTACAGTTGTCGTTAAAGGTACAGTTCTGCGCCTTGCAGTCGACACCGATTTTCGTACAGCCGCAGCCGGTGGAGTTGGACATCGTGCCCTCACCGCGCTCCTTGAAGCTCTCGCAGCACGTTTCCATGGAGCTTTTGGCTCCGCTTCCGCCTACGCGGATATCTCCTTTGGAACAGAGCTCGTTCTGGTTGTAAACACAGGTCATAGCGGAACAACTTAATGCTGGCATAATAAATTACCTCCTGAAATTTAGTTTTCTGCGGTTTCGCCCGCATAGAAACCATTATTTCCAAGAGGTAATTTTTTATGCTTTATTTATTTGATAATACCAGTGTCCAAAGTTTGGAAATCCGACGCAAGCAAAGCTTGCACGAGGATTTTTAAATTTTGGACACGCCAAAACATGAGTAAGTAGCCATTTTTCGAAGAAAAATGAGCGGAGTACGAATGTTTTGAAGATTGCGGGAGTACGAAGTACGGAGCAATCTGGTATCATAGGTGTCAATTTTTTTGACACCTACCTTATTTATTTTCTTTTGTTTCAACAGTAACCGGGCGGTTAACGCGGCCTGCGATTTCTTCTTTGATATCTGCGATAAACTGCTCCAGGCTTCTCTGGCCTTCATCACCTGCAAAACGGCTTCTGACAGATACAAGACCTGCCTCTTCCTCTTTTGCTCCGGCGATCAGCATGTATGGAATCTTCTGTCCCTGTGCCTCACGGATCTTATATCCGATCTTCTCGGAACGGGTATCCATCTCTGCGCGGATGCCTGCCTCGTGAAGGGCGTCCAGAACCTTCTTGCCGTAATCTGCGTATTTGTCGGAGATTGGCAGAACCTTTACCTGTACCGGTGCAAGCCAGGTTGGGAATGCACCTGCAAAATGCTCGATCAGGATACCGATGAAACGCTCAACAGAACCGTAAACAACACGGTGGATCATAATCGGACGATGTTTCTCGCCGTCTGCTCCTGTGTATTCCAGTTCGAATCTCTGCGGCAGCTGGAAGTCAAGCTGGATGGTACCGCACTGCCACGTTCTTCCGATGGAGTCTTCCAGATGGAAGTCGATCTTCGGGCCATAGAATGCGCCGTCGCCTTCGTTGACTACATAGTCAAGGCCAAGATCATCGAGTGCGCCACGGAGACCTTCGGTTGCTACCTCCCAGTCCTCATCGCTTCCCATGCTGTTTTCCGGACGGGTGGACAGCTCTACGTGATATTTGAATCCGAACAGTTTGTAAACCTGGTCAATCAGGTTTGCAACGCCTTTGATTTCATCTTTGATCTGCTCCGGTGTCATGAAGATATGGGCATCGTCCTGGTTGAAGCAGCGTACACGCATCAGGCCGTGCAGCTGGCCGGATTTCTCATGACGATGTACCAGGCCAACCTCTGCCAGACGCAGCGGCAGATCACGGTAGGAACGAGGCTCGGATTTGTAAACGAGAACGCCGCCCGGGCAGTTCATCGGTTTGATTGCATAATCTTCATCGTCGATGACGGTGGTATACATGTTTTCTTTGTAGTGATCCCAATGACCGGAGGTCTCCCACAGGCGACGGTTCAGGATGATCGGTGTGGAGATTTCTACGTATCCTGCTTTTCTGTGGATTTCACGCCAGTAATCCATCAGTGCATTTTTCAGATCCATTCCTTTTGGAAGGAAGAACGGGAATCCCGGGCCGTCCTCACTCATCATAAACAGGCCGAGCTCTTTTCCGAGTTTTCTGTGGTCACGTTTCTTTGCTTCCTCGATCATGTGGAGGTACTCTTCGAGCTCTGCTTTCTTTGTGAATGCAGTTCCGTAGATTCTCTGCAGCATCTTGTTTTTCTCGCTGCCTCTCCAGTATGCGCCTGCAAGGCTGGTCAGTTTGAAGGCTTTGACCGGCTTTGTGCTCATCAGATGAGGGCCTGCGCACAGGTCCGTGAATTCACCCTGGCGATAGAAGCTGATGACTGCGTCTTCCGGCAGATCTTCGATCAGTTCTACTTTATATGGCTCTTCTTTTTCTTTCATGAAGGCGATGGCTTCTGCTCTCGGCAGCTCAAAACGCTCCAGTTTCAGATCCTCTTTTACAATTTTCTTCATTTCTGCTTCGATTTTTTCAAGGTCTTCGCTGGTGAGTGGAGTATCTCTGTCTACATCGTAGTAGAATCCGTCTGCGATGGACGGTCCGATTGCAAGCTTGGTCTCCGGGTACAGTCTCTTGATTGCCTGTGCCATGATATGGGATGTGGTGTGACGGAATGCTGCTTTTCCGCCTTCATCGTTAAAGGTCAGAATGGAAAGATTGCAGTCCTTGTCGATGACGGTACGAAGATCTTCTACTTCACCGTTTACTTCACCTGCACAGGCCATTCTTGCAAGGCCTTCGCTGATGTCTGTTGCGATCTCAATGATGGATTTCGGTTCGGAGTACTCTTTGGTACTTCCATCTTTCAGTGTGATGATCATTTGCTTTACCTCTTTCTTTGTATATTTTTCGCAAACGTGTTTCAGAATTTTTATACTTTTTACAGCAACAAAAAAGTCCCTTCTGACACGCTTATGCTGTCAAAAGGGACGATGTATTTTCATTCACCGCGGTTCCACCCATTTTGTTTTTTCAAACCACTTCATTTGACGATAACGGAATCACCGGGCCGGATTGGGGCCGCTCAGAGCTGGTCTTCGATCACGTTCCTGTTAAAACCCTTGCACCACAAAACGGGGTTTCTCTCTGTCACATTCACTGTGATTTACTCGTCTCTTCTACGCTTTGTTTTTTGTGTTCGGTGCTTTTTGGCTCCCGATAGTTTTAGATTATATCACCCAATGCGTGGTTGTCAAGACCTGCATGGGCGAAAAATTTATTTTTCCGGCGATTTTTGTCCTGCTGTCTGCAGAGCAATTTTTTCTTTTGCTTTTTCCGGCATTTCCAGCAGGGCAAACTCGTAAAAGATGCCGTAAATATACGTGATTCCACGGATATCGCCCAGCGCTTTCGGGCGCTCGACAACCGGTCTTTCGCTCTCCTGCTGTAATTCCAGCACTTTCTGATATGCACTCCGGACGGAGCTCCAGACAAGACTTTTGCTTTTTTCTCTGCGGTTGATCCAGAGCTCTTTTGTATAGGTGCCGCTTCTGCCGTATTTCATATGGTAGGAATACGGCAGACCGGAATACGTATGGAACTCAAAATCCTGATACGCAGTAACACAGTCCCACAGGGCTTCTTCTGTCCGCTCCCTGCGGAGCCGCTGCAAGGCCTGTTCTCTTTTTCGCTGTAAGCTTTCCTGTGTTTCTTTCGTTTCTTCCATCTTGTTTGTCTTCTCCATCCTGTTTTTAATCCACCAGAAATTTATCCAGCTCCGCCGTCACGACCGGATTACGTTTTACCTGCGGATGGTCGATTCTTCCGGGACAATCGCCGTGATGTTTTCTCCCTCCGTCAGGATTGTAAGAACGGTCTGGACCTGCATCTCTTTCGTTCCGTTTAAAATTTTTCCGTTTTTGTAGGCATATTTCATACTCGATTCCCTCTTTCTGCCGAACGTATTATGGTTTATTTTATCACTCCTAAGAGAGATTCGCGATAGAAAATCTCAGATTTTTGAAATATTTTCCTCATCTGAGAGGCCAGGATATGCACAGATGGTTTCTGCATCCTTTTATTCCTCCTGCAATGCCGCCAGATATCCCAGAATTCGTTCCTTTTTTCTGTCGGGCAAATTACGAAAGCCTTCCAGAATCATTTTCTCCTCTGTGTTTGCCGCGCACATTTCGAGATCCACTGCTTTCCGTTCGATCTCATTTTCTCCTAAAAGCTCATACGGCGTAACCTTCAGCACTTCGCAGATTTTCAGTATCTTATCCGCCGACGGATTCGTCCCCTTTCTTTTCCAGTCGCTGATGGTGCTCTGTGAAATTCCGGTTTCTTCAGAGAATTCTTTCTGGGTCACCCCGTTTCGAAGAATTAATTCAAAAATTTTTTCACTGATCATTTTGTATTTCACCTTTTCACTCAGATTTTGTTTTACTATATCACAAAATTCCCTGTCCGTCACTTCCTCCAATGCTGAAAAAACGCCTCTTCCTGCCCTGTGCGGATTCCGTATTTTCTTCTTGCGATCTAACAAAAAAAGAAATGGTAATGCCTGGGAAAAGATGCGCCATGCAAAAAAACAGCCTGAGTTCCCGTTTTTACACCGAAACTCAGACTGTTTTTATGCGTTCTGTTCCGCTTCCACTTCCCGGTTGATCTCATCCTCGCTGTCGGCCATTGCCTGCAGGGTCATAGTCAGTAATTTTTCCAGCGGCCAGCCAAGCTGATCGGCGCCCCTCTCAATGACCTCTCTCGAACATCCTGTTGCAAAGCCTTTGCTCTTATATTTCTTCTTTAAGGATTTCAGTTCCATGTCTTTTGTGCTCTTCGAAGGCCGCATCAGCGCAGCTGCCCAGATCAGTCCCGTCAGCTCATCTGCTGCAAACAGAACTTTTTCCATCTCATGCACCGGCTCCACATCCAGTATGACGCCGCACTCAATGGTAATGCCGCAGCCATGGGAAACGACACCATGAATGATATCTTCCGACACGCCGCCTCCCCGCAGAAGCTCCGGTGCTTTCAGGCAGTGCTCTGCCGGATACAGCTCAAAATCAATGTCATGCAGCAGTCCGACAATACCCCAGTGCTCCTCTTCTGCCCCATAGCCAAGCTCTCTTGCATACCATTTCATCACGGCCTCTACGGTAAGCGCATGCTGAATATGGAAGGGATCTTTGTTGTATTTTTTTAATAAAGTAAATGCCTCATCTCTTGTAATTTCACTCATGCTTAATTTTCTCCTTCCCTTTTCTCTTTCCAGAATCACCTGGATTGGATTTGAATTATAATTTCGTCCATTATAATCCTGTATTTAAAAAGGCGCCGTTCCCTCACCTTTCAGAGAGAGGGCACAGCGCTTTTCTTATTTTTCAAATTCTACACTTTACAGAAGTTCCGGTTTCAGCCGCACATCGAAGCTGATTTCGGTTTCTTTCAGCTGATATTTTTCCAGCAGCATCGGTCCGCAGCTTGCCGATCCGATCCCGGCCTGGCGGTAGTCGATGCAGAAAACAGTGCTTCCGCACGGCCGAAGCTCATAGTTGTGGGCTTTCGCGGTCAGCTCCTCCTGCGTGTAAATAGATGCCTGGAATGAGAAGGTTTTCTCGCCCACTGCCGTCAATACCGCACGATCACTGGCAAGACTTGCATAATCGCAGTCGTAGTGGCTGCCGTTCTCCTGCGGGCGGATGTAGTCCTCCTGCTGTTCTGCCGGTGTGCTGTGGAAAACGCCGTGATAGCTTGCCTGGTGCTTATCCACGTAGCTCTCCACCGGGCCGAGGCCGCAGTAGGTCAGTTCTGCAAACGATTCCGGCAGGAACAGGCGCAGGCCAAAACGCGGCAGAACCGGGAATACCGGGTCTTTCTTTGCTTCTACATGGACATCGGTCGTTCCGTCGCTGTAAATTGTCCATTTGATCACACCTGCAAGGATCCGCTGCAGAGCCGGAGACGAAATCGAATAGCTTGTCTCGATCTCCACGCAGCCGTTTTCTTCTTTTGCCGTTGTCTCATACGCCCGCGTCACGGTACGGTCATACTGAGCACGCATCCAGGTATTCTTGATATTGCGGTCATTGTCTGTCGGCGCACGCCAGATGTTCAGCTCCATCGGACGGTCGAGCAGATTCTGGTTGGCATAGCACATTTTCTCGAACAGGCCGGTGAACTTATTATAGGTATAGCTGAACTGTTCCGTCGATACCGTCAGATAATGATCGTCCTCTTTCCATCCAAACGAAGCCGTTCCCTCCGGGCGCTTCATCATCTCTTTTGCCTTCTGGTTCTGATTGTCTTTCGTTTTCACCAGAACTTCTTCAAATCCCAGTTCGAACTGCTCCGGCAGCACCTCAGTGGCCTGTTTCTGATACCAGGTAACCTTCAGCGCACATTTTCCCTGCTCCGGCACGGAAATGGCAAGCGGAATCGTCTTCTCACAGCCTGCCGCAAGCTCCAGCAGTGCTTCATCTGTAATCTTGCCGCTCTCCGTCACTTCGCCGTCCACAAGCACCTCATAGCCGAGCACAGCGTAATCTTTCAGATTCACAAAATTCATATAGTTTTTGATGGTCAGTGTACCCTTTTCGGCATCATATCCCGTCACGCGCACCGGACGATACACGTTTTTAAATTCCATCAGTCCCGTATGCGGTGTGCGGTCCGGATAAACAAGTCCGTCCATGCAGAAGTTGCCGTCGTGCGGATACTCGTTGTGGTCGCCGCCGTACGCGTACATCTTCTTTCCCTCGATCGTTTTTCCCATATCAATCGCGTGGTCGCACCACTCCCAGATAAAGCCGCCGCACATCTTCTCCTCGCTGTGGATCAGTTCAAAGTAGTCTTCAAGATCTCCCGGGCCGTTGCCCATCGCATGGCAGTATTCGCACATGATATACGGCTTATCCCCGTACTCCACCAGTTCTTTTTTGATCTCCTCGAGTGATGGATACATGCGGCTGTAGAGGTCGAGGTTGCTGTAATCGTATTTCTTCGGATCATCCACATACCGTGCCGACTCATAGTGCGTCAGACGCGTCGGATCAAATTCCTTCGTCCACTTTAAGGCCGCCTCGAAGGTACAGCCGTATGCGCACTCATTTCCCATCGACCAGATGACAACGCTCGGGCGGTTTTTATCGCGCTCTACGCAACGCTGTGTGCGGTCTACGGTTGCCTCGGTAAATACCGGATTGTTCGCAATTAGTTTATTCCAGTTCTTCGCATACTCTTCCCAGCTCGTGTAATCCGCATAAATTGCCTCTGTGCCGTGGCTCTCATTGTCCGCCTCATCGATGACATAAAAACCGAGACGGTCATAAAGCTGATAACAGTACGGCGCATTCGGGTAATGGCTGGTCCGGATCGCATTGATGTTGTGCTCTTTCATTACCTTCAGATCTTTTTTGATCTGTGCAAGGCTGATTGCAAATCCCGTCACCGGATCGCTGTCGTGGCGGTTTGCTCCGTGAAATTTGATCTTCACGCCGTTCAGGTACAGCACACCGTCCTTCGCGTGGATCTCACGGATGCCGACATGATCCGTGATCACCTCACCCGCCGTCTCCAGCACCAGCGTATACAGATACGGCTCCTCGGCATTCCACAGATGTGCATCTTTTACATGCATCTGAACCGTATCGCCGCCAAACGCTGCCTCTGCCACAAGATGATTTTCTGCATCAAACAGCTTTGCCGTTCCTTCCTGCGGTTCCCCGTCATTCCAGGTAATCGCAATCGAAACTTCTCCATTCTGGTACGATGCGTCCGGCGCTGCCTTTACAAAGTAATCGCGGATGCCTTTTTCTGGTCTTGCAAGCAGATAGACATCGCGGAAAATGCCGCTCATGCGGAATTTGTCCTGATCCTCGAGATAGCTTCCATCGCACCATTTCAGCACCAGTACGGCGATGGTGTTGGTGCCATCTTTTAAGAAGTCTGTTACATCAAATTCACTCGTAGAATGAGACACCTGGCTGTAGCCGACGAAGCTGCCGTTCATCCACACGTAGAAACAGGAATCCACGCCCTCAAAATTCAGGAATTCCCTCGGTGCTTCCTCCTGTTTTTTCCACTCGAACGTTTTCACGTACGCACCGCACGGGTTCTCATACGGCACATACGGCGGATCCACCGGGAACGGGTAGCGGACATTCGTATACTGATGGTGGTCATGGCCATAATTCTGCCAGACGGACGGCACCGGAATCGTCTCGAATGCAGAAGTGTCGTATCCTTCTGCGAAAAACTCCTCTTTTACATCGTAAACACTGGTAAAATAGCGGAATTTCCAGTCGCCGGAAAGCAGGAAAAAGCGGTCCGACGCCTCCCGGTTCTCCACCAGATCCTCCATGCGGCGGGATGCCGGAATGTAGTAGGCACGGTTCGGCATGGTATTCACATGCAGGTGATCGAAATCTTCGAAATATTTTGGAACAATCATCTCTTTTTAAGTCCTCCTTATTCTGTCTTTTGTTTCCAATATCGGCACCGAAACACACGCGGTCCCGGTGCCGATCAGGTTTTCTGTTATTCTTTTACTTTTTCCATGCAGGAAGAACGCCTTCGTAATTCATGCCATAACCGTAGTCATAGTTATGTCCTTCGCTGTCAATATAGGTTTCCATATCCAACGCACGGTCCTCGCTCTGCTCCTCAACCGCATCCATATCCTTCGGCATCTGGATCGGCAGACGGCCGGTCGGGTTGTAACCGCCGAAGACAACGTCGAGCACAGCGGCTCTCGAAACACCGAACTCTGCGACGATCGCATCGGCTTCGGCTTCAAATTCATGCATCACCATCGGGTTGTTGACGGTTGCGCAGACGATCACCGGCTTGTCGCCCATCGCGCGGCGGCATTCGAGAATATTGTCGAGATCAGACTCGTTGTAGGCAGTGTTTGTCTTTCCAAGATAGCTGCGGTTCGTGAAATTCTCGCGGAAATCACCGCCGGCAATGCTCACCTCACGCGCTTTTTTCGCCGTATACGGGCGGTACTGCAGTGTAATCGGCAGATAGCCGTTGCCGCCGTTCGCAAGATCTTCGGTGGAATACGGGTTGCATGCCGGGCTTTCGATAAATACCAGCGCCACATCGGCCTCCTCCGGTGATGCCACGCGTGTACCGTACTTGGACGGCAGTCCATCCGGCAGCGGATCTTCGGTTTTTGCCGGCAGATCGATGCGGAAGAACGCTTTGGACGGTCCGATCTTTCTCTCCGGAATATAAACCTTCAAACCTTTCTTCAGCGGCAGCACACCCTTCTGTCCTTCCGGTGCGTGTTTCGCACTGTTTTTCAGCAGGACGATGGATTTCTGCTGTGCCTCATAGCCATGGCGGCAGAACTCTTCGCATCCTACAATCTTTGCGGATTCTTCCGGATCAAGATACGGGTCCTCAAACAAGCCGCAGTGGAAAATGTTGATCAGAAGACGTTTGGCGGACAGCTCCATGCGCTCACGCATCGCTTTCTCGCCGTATTTCTCACAGCCGATCTTATATGCCTCGACAATCGGACCGGACTTGCTGTTTCCGCCGAACTGGTCAACGCCGTTTGTGATCGCCAGCAGACACCGTTCTGCCTCGGTCATATCCTGCACGCCGTAGCAGCGGCTTCCAAATCCCTCAATCGTCTTCTCCGGATCCTGGGTAATGCCCCAGTCGGTGCAGACAATGCCTTTAAATTCATATTTTCCGCGCAGCAGATCCTTGATCAGGTACTCGCTGTAGGAGTTTCCGACGTTCTTGCCGTTTTTCTTGTCCACGCCGTAGGATACGGTGTAGTACGGCATAACCGCGGATGCGCAGTCGGTCGGTCCGTCCAGGTGGAAGGCTGCCTCGGTAAACGGTTTTAAATGCTCCTCAAAATTTCCGGTCGGATAAACGGCAAACTGTCCGAATGCATAGTGTGCATCGCGTCCGGCCTCTCCGGTGCCGCCGCCCGGCCAGTGTTTGACCATCGTGTTGACGCTGTCTTTTCCCCAGCCGTCTGCTTCCCCTTCCGTTGTCTGCATACCGTCACAGTACGCTTTGGTAAGCTTTTTGGACATCTCCACTTCTTCGCCTAACGTATCGACAAAGCGCATCCATCTCGGCTCGGTGCAGAGGTCGATCTGCGGTCCGAGTGCCGTTGTGATGCCGAGTGCCCGGTATTCACGGGAGGCATCCTTTGCAAACTGTCCGGCTACTTCCGGATCGAAGCAGGCTGCAAAACCAACGCCCTCCGGCCATTTGCTGATCTCGCTTCCGCCGCTCTTGAACTCCGCGCCGGAATCCTTTGCTCCGTTCCGCGGATCGGAGGAGAGGTTGACCGGAATACCATACGGCAGTGTCTCTGCCCGTTTCTGCAGCTCATTGCTCCATTTTGCGGAAATCTCCGGGCTTTCCACGTTCGTCAGCAGGATATGGCGGATGTGCTCGTCCTCCAGAAATTCTTTCTGCTGATCGGAAATCGCATACGGTTCTTTGCCGGATTCGAGATACGTTTTTCCGTCAAACGTTCCCTGGAATGGTCCGCCCGGCATCGGCGGTACCGCCTGGTGCGGCGAGTACAGCATAAGGCCTGCAATCTCTTCAATCGAAAGACGACCCGCAAGGTCTGCCGCTCTCTCCTCATCGGAAAGACGCCAGTCCTCGTACGGCAGCAGTTCGCCGGTTTTTGCAAGATCTTTAAAGTAATATCCATCTTTTTCCAATACCTTTACACCGGACTCCTCCGCCCAGGCAATCGTTTTTCCGCCTGCCTGTGTGATGCGGTGGATTCCGTTTTTCGTTGTTTTCTCCATAAGTTTTCTCCTTTTTCCTGCTGCATTTATTTCAGTGTAAATACCGCACTGTTTTCCGTCGTGCTGCTGTCACCGACAAATACGGTAAACGTTCCAGGCTCGCTTCCAAAGGTTCCGTCGAGACGGTAGCAGCGCAGATCTTCTTCGGTAATATAGAAGGTCACTTCCTGCTCTTTGCCCGGAGCAAGCTCTACTCTTCGGAAGCCTTTCAGCTCTCGCACCGGACGAACCACATCGGAATAATCATCACGGATGTACAGCTGTACAACATCACAGCCAGCCGTATCACCTGTATTTTTCACGGTCACATGCGCTGCAATTCTGCCGTTTTTATCCATCTCGTTCTGATCCAGTGTTACCGCGGAAATATCAAACGTGGTATAGGAAAGTCCGTAACCAAACGGATACAGCGGTGCGTTCGGAATATCGAGATATTTGGAGCGGAACCGCTCTTTCATGCCCGGCAGATTCGGTCTTCCGGTGGAATACTCGTTGTAGCTGACCGGTGCCTGGCCCACGCAGTACGGGAAGCTCATCGGCAGATGGCCGGACGGATTTTTCTTTCCGGTCAGAACATCCACAACAGCGCTTCCGCCCTCGGTTCCCGGGAACCATACCTCGAGAATGGCTTTTGCTTTAACGCTAATTTCTCGCAGATCCAGCGGGCGGCCGTTGAACAGAACGACAACCACATTCGGGTTGACGGCCAGCACTTTGTGGAACAGCTCCATCTGGATCTCTGGCACATCGATCATGGCACGGCTGGTCGCCTCGCCGCTCTGCAGATAATGCTCACCCATCGGCATGACCACGAGATCGGCCTCTTTTGCTGCCTGTAGTGCGCTCTGCTCCATGGCAGCAAGCTCTTCCTCACTGTATTTTTTCGGTGTCGTCTCGGTAAATCCGATCAGCTCCACATCGTTTCCGATAACCGGGCATCCTTCTGCATACGTGGTGCGTGATGCGTCGAATACTTTCTCGGCTGCTTCCTGAATCGTCACGCAGTCCTTGCTGTCGCCGGTGAAGGACCAGCTGCTCTTGATTTCATGATTGTTGGTATACGGGCCGATAAATGCGATCTTTTTCGCAGTGTCGAGCGGCAGTACACCGTCGTTTTTCAGCAGGACGAAGGATTCCTCCGCTGCTTTTTTCGCCAGTGCACGATGCTCCGGGCAGAGGTTGTATGCTTTCTCTTTCTCGGCATCCGCATCTTTATATGGATTTTCAAACAGTCCCAGTTTGTTTTTCAGCTCAAGAATCCGCAGGCAGCACTCGTCAATCAGATGCTCGTCCACTTCACCTTCTTCTACGAGACGGCAGAGGTTTGCGGCGTAAACGGATGTCATCATATCAATATCCACGCCTGCCTCCAGCGCTTTTTTCGCTGCATCGGCGGCATCTTTCGAGCTTCTGTGGGCAACGGTTTCCAGAATGGCTGCAAAGTCAGAAATCAGCACGCCGTCAAATCCCATCTCGCCGCGCAGGATATCGCGCATCAGCCATTTGTTGGTGCTCGCCGGAACGCCGTTGATCGTGTTAAATGATGTCATCACCATCGCTGCGCCCGCATCAATGCCTGCTTTGTATGCCGGAAGATAGAATTCACGGAAGGTATGCTCTGAGAGCTCTACGGTGTTGTAATCTCTTCCTGCGACTGCTCCGCCGTAGCCTGCAAAGTGTTTGATGCAGGAGGCAACTTTTCCCGGTGTTTTTAAATCATCGCCCTGGAAGCCTTTTACGATCGCCTCGGAAAAGCGGCTGTTCAGGTACGGATCTTCGCCTGTGGATTCCACAACGCGGCCCCATCTCGCATCGCGCACAAGGTCAACCATCGGAGAAAAGGTAACGTGAAGTCCGGCCGCGGATGCTTCTTTTGCGGCTGCAGACGCGCACTCGCCGGAGAGCTCCGGATCAAAAGTGGCTCCCTGCGCCAGCGGCGCCGGGAAAATGGTCTTCATGCCGTGAATGACATCCATCATGAACAGCATCGGGATGTGATGCGGCTGTTTTGCCATGTAGTCATCCTGCAGTTTTTTCATCGTATCGGCACCGGCTGCACCGAGAATGGAACCGGCCATCTCCAGGTCCTCTTTTCCGATTCCCATGTCATTTGCCGGGCCGGTCAGGACGCTGTTTTCATCCCCGAGGTAAAATGCTCCGCTTAACTGAAGCATCTGATCTACTTTCTCTTTCAGCGACATATCCGCCAGCAGTTTTTCCAGATCTGTCTGTTTCATTGAAAAACCTCCCTGTTGTTATTTTCAGAATTTTCCTGTTTCTTATATCATTTGTTTCTATTTTACGGCATAACTCTGCATAAAACAATCACTTTTTTTGACCTTTTCCTCAACGATTTTAACAAAAAAAGCGGGTTCCGCCGTTTTTTGATTTTCGGCAGAACTCGCTCCCTTTTTTATAATTTAATTCCTTTTAATGCCGCGGCAAACGCATTGTTCACCGGCTCTTCTGCCTCTTTTTTCTGTTTCTTCATATAAGCTGCCACATCGCGCTTCGTCACGCCGCCGCCCTCTTTTTTGCGGCGCTCTTGGAATTTTGTCATGCGCTCTTTGTGGCCGCAGGCGCAGACAAACGTCGCATCCTCGCCCTTTCCGATCATCTCCATGCGCTTATGGCAGACCGGGCATCTCGCATTCGTCGTGCGGGAAACCGTCTCGCGGTAGCCGCACTCTCTGTCCTGGCAGACGAGCAGTTTTGCGTTCTTTCCATTCACCGCAAGCAGCCGTTTTCCGCAGTTCGGGCACTTCTTGTTCGTCAGGTTGTCGTGGCGGAACGTTCCCTCTTCCGTCTTGATCTCATCGATCAGTTCCACCGTGTAGCTACGGATCTCCTTCATAAACACATCGCGCCGCTTCTTTCCCTTTGCAATGTCGTTTAACTGCATCTCCCAGCTTGCCGTCAGCTCCGGCTTTTTCAAATCCGCCGGAACCAGCTTCAGAAGCTGGCGTGCTTTCGAGGTCAGATAGATCTCATTGCCTTTTTTCTCCAGCAGAAAGCTGCGGAACAGCTTCTCGATGATATCCGCACGGGTCGCAACCGTTCCAAGGCCGCCCGCCTCACCGATCGTTTTTACCAGGCTGCTGTCGCGGTTTTCCATGTAGCGGACCGGATTTTCCATCGCGGAGAGCAGCGTGCCTTCCGTGAAGCGTGCCGGAGGTTTTGTCTTTCCTTCGCGGAGACTGATCTTCGGCTGCCCGATCTTCATGCCTGCCTCCAGAAGCGGCAGATTCTGCTCCCGCACCTCTTCTTTCGCCTCATCCTCTTCGTCGTACCGGTTATCCTCGTACGCCTCCTGCCAGCCTTTCTCGACCATGCGCTTTCCGCGCGCAGTAAAGCATTCCTTTTCGATGGAAGCCTGGATCACCGTCTCTTCATATACACACGGCGGCAGCAGTACCGCAAGAAAACGGCGCACAACAAGATCATAAATGCGGCGCTCCTCGTTCGAGAGTGCGGATAACTGCACGTACTGCTCCGTCGGGATAATGGCATGGTGATCGGAAACCTTCGCATCATTGACAAAGGAGAGCTTTCCGTTCAGCGGACTGCGCTTCGCCTGCTGGGCCAGTGCTTTGTACGGGCCGATGCTGACCGCATCCAGCCGCTCTTTTAACGTCGGCACGATATCTTTCGTCAGATACCGTGAATCTGTCCGCGGATACGTAAGGACTTTATGGGTCTCATAGAGGCTCTGCATCAGATTCAGCGTCTGTTTTGCCGAATAGCCGAACCGTGCGCTCGCATCGCGCTGCAGCTCCGTCAGATCGTAGAGCAATGGCGCTTCTTTCTGCTTTTTCTTCTTTTCTACGTTCTGTAAGACAAGCGGATACCGTTTTGCCTTCTCTGCGATCTGCTTTGCCTTTTCCGGATCAGAGATTCTTGTACCGCCCGATTTTTCATCTTTCCAGGTGTAGACCACACCGCCCGCCGCGGCCGTCACCGTGTAATACGGTTTCGGGACAAATTCACGGATTTCCTGCTCGCGCTGTGCGATCATGGCAAGTGTCGGCGTCTGCACACGGCCGCAGGAAAGCTGTGCATTGTATTTACAGGTCAGCGCCCGCGTCGCATTGATGCCGACGAGCCAGTCCGCCTCGGCACGGGAAACGGCAGCGCGGTAGAGATTGTCGTACTCTTTCGCATCCTTCAGATTGGCAAAACCCTCACGGATCGCCTTGTCCGTCACAGAGGAAATCCAGAGACGCTTACACGGCTTCTGGTTATGTGCCTTGTCGAGAATCCACCGCGCCACCAGCTCACCCTCGCGTCCGGCATCGGTTGCAATGACAATCTCATTCACGTCTTTCCGCGCAAGCTGTGTCGCCACCGCATGGTACTGTTTTCCCGTCTGCGGAATGACCTTGATCTGCAGTTTTTCCGGCATCATCGGCAGAACTGCCATATTCCATTCCTTATACTTTTTGTCATAGTCTTCCGGATCTTTTAACGTCACCAGATGGCCGAGCGCCCAGGTAACGATATACTTGTTTCCCGCCAGCGCTCCGTTTTCTTTTTTGCTGCACCCCAGTACGCGCGCAATGTCGCGTGCCACGGATGGTTTTTCTGCAATTACCAGAGTTTTCATAAAATGTCTGCTCCTTTTATAGCTCTTTATACTGTTTTACAATTTCCTCCCGGTCTTTTCCGAGAATGAAGTAATAATCAATCTGTCCGTCCCCTGCGGTGTGAAGATACGTTCCAAACGTCCGTACATTGCACAGCAGTGCCGTACGGGACGCGGCGGCCGCAATGCCGTAGCCGCGGTTCGAAACAAGCAGCGGCATCCGCGCCTGCTTTCCGCCAAAAGAGACGTAGCGCGCCTTCGCGGTCAGATCCAGCCACTCGGTCGAAAGAATGCCTTTTGCTTTCAGCTTTTCGGAACCGCTCCAGTCGAAGAACGTCCATGTCATGCCGCCGTCGATCATGCGCGGCTCGTCACGCTTCTCGGAAAGGATTGGTTTGTTGTCCGGCGTCAGGAACTGCACCGCGCCGTCCTTTTTTTCTACCATGACGCGCAGCTTTTCCGTCTCGACCAGCACCGCCGTCTTCGATTCTTTCGCACTCCACGGAAACGCGGTATCTGCCTTCGGCTTCCAGTACGTGTCCTGCACTTTTGCGGTCACACCCTTTACGAAACTGATGCGGATCACCTCCGGCGTGATCGGGGTGATGCGTAAGATGCCGTACATGCTGGCAATCTCAACCGCCGATTTTCCTTTCTTCGCCCATTTCACCGCACACTTGATCTTCGAATGGCCCTTGATGCGCAGCAGCTCGTTTTCCGGGATTGCACCGAAAGCGTAAGGTGAGGTATTCAGGCGCTCCGTCTTCTCGGCTTCTCCTGGTACCATACCTGCTCCGCCCGGTCTTTTTGCACTCTGCACTCCGGCCGTGCCCGTTCCATATTGCATTTCTGTCTGTGTTCCTGCACTCCGTCTGCTTCCCGGCGCTTTGCCGCCTGCCTTTCCATGATAAGCCGCACCAGCAAAAATAGATGACACCCCTTCCGGTGCACGCTGCTGCATTGTCTTTGCGGCAATTTCTTCTCCCGTTTCTGCCGCACCCCTCCGCGTTGCCGTACTGCCTTTTGCCATCACCGCTGTTCCGGTCGTGCTTGTATTTCCAGGCGCCATTCCCGGCCTCTGCTCCGGCTTGATCACAATCCGTTTCGGTCCATGGCTGTTCCGCTCGTCCATCTCCTGAATGCCGATCGCGCGGTTCTCCTCACGCGCCTCCTTCTGCGTCAGCGAAACCTTCTCATACTCTTTCGCCTTCGTCAGCGTCTCCATGGCAAATTCCTGATTGTGTCGGCCCTTCGGCGCTTCCTTTGCAAGAATTCCCGTCAGTTCTCCGGTATACAGTACGGCCAGCTCATGCAATGCACGCGTCGCCGCCACGTAAAGCAGCTTTACCTGTCCGTCATTTTCAGGATATTTTTCTTCCGTCGGATCAAGAAGCAGCACCGCATCGAACTCAAGACCTTTCGTATATGCCACCGGGAGCACCATCACGCCCTCGCCGAACTCTGCCGTCTCGAGATCCTCCTCCACAACCGGCACGTATTGTTTCAGCTTCCGCGCCGTATCCGCCGCTTCTGCCTCATCCCGGCATACAACGGCAATCGTCTCATATCCCTGCGCCTGCCATGTCTTGATTGTCTGAACACCCGCGGCGAGCAGCGCCGCTTCATCGTCAAATGCTTCTTTCCGCACCGCCGTTCCGTGCCGCAGCACCGGCTCCACCGGATAGATCGCAAAGTCCCCATGCCGCAGAATCTCGTTTGCAAAATCGGAGATCTCCACCGTATTCCGGTAACTCTTCCGCAGAACGCCGAACGCATCGTACGTGCCGGTCAGAATCAGCTTTTTCAGCTCCTCCCAGTCGTTCAGGCCGTAGGAAAAATGGATATTCTGCGACGTATCTCCCATAATGGTATACGTACAGTCACGCAGACAGTAATGAAGCACCTGGTAAGCCATCATCCCGAAATCCTGCGCCTCGTCGATGACCACATGGCTCGCCTCGCGCACGGGATCGTTTTCCTTGATCCGCTTATAGAGGTATGCCAGCGCCGCCAGATCATAGACATCAAAGGAGTTTTCCGGCACTTCCACCGCTTTTCCTTTCTCCGCCTGCTGCTCCAGAAACTGTAAATAGAGATCAAAAATGGATCCCCGCCATTTTCCATCTCCAAAATATTTCTCGTATTTCCGCTTCAGCGCCTTTTTTTCGCGCGCCGGAAACGTCACTTCTTTTCCCGAAACCTCGTTCTCAAATTTTGCCAGCAGGATCTCGTTCAGCATGCACATCTTTCCTTCCATGGAAAGTGTGGACTGCTCCCTGCAATAGTTATCAATATACTCGGCGTCCAGAAGCAATGTTCCCGTTTTTTCCAGCCGCACCGGCTCCCGCGGAATCTGCTCTGCCTCGTACGTACGGCAGAAATTTTCCAGATCGAAAAACCAGCCGCTTCCGCCCTTTATGCTGTTTTTCTCATCCGCGCGGTCGATGGTGTGTACCATGTACTTTTCTTCGTCCCAGTCCTCATACAGAAGCCGGATGAAAAGCTGCTCCATCGTCATCTGACGGATGCCGTACACATCGAGTTCCGGCAGAACGCTGGTAATGTAGTTCAGCAGAATGCGGTTGCTTCCAATGATATAGAAATCCTCCGGCCGGAAGTCCTCCTCGTAATTATAGAGGATGTACGAAATCCGGTGCATCGCCACCGTCGTCTTTCCGGAGCCAGCCACGCCCTGTACGATCAGATTCGTCTTCGGGGATCTGCGGATAATGAGGTTCTGCTCCTGCTGGATCGTCGCAATGATCTCACCGAGCACCGCTTTTTTGTTCTTCGCCAGATACTTTGTCAGCAGCTCATCGTTCGCTACCACATCGGAATCAAAAAAGTCTTTCAGATGGTCATTTTCAATCTCATACGTCCGCTTTCTTTTCAGATCAATCGAAAAAGTACCCTCTGAACTCACCGTATAGCTGCACGGCCCGGTGCTGTTCTCATAATAGACGGAGGAAATCGGCGCCCGCCAGTCCAGCACAACCGGTTCCGCCTTCTCATCGGAAATGCCGACGCGCCCGATGTAATAGGACTCTAAAAACGAAAGCCGCGGATCCTGAAAGTCAATCCGCCCGAAATACGGCTTCTTTCTCGCTTTTTCCAGCCGCGCCATGCCGTGCTGGTACGCATTCAGCTTCGCCGTCGCGTTGTTCCAGAGCGCCAGGCCTTCCGCCTCTTTTGCGTCGTACGTCTCCATCAGATCCGCCAGGTCCTCATTCGCCAGCCGGATATCCGCCTTCGCCTGTTCCAGATTCTGCTCGGCAATCCCGATCACCTTCGCAAGCTGTGCTTCCTCCTCTTCCCTCGTAAGTCCGGGAATCTCTGATTTTCTGATGCTTCTTTCCAGTTTCTCTTCTTCCACTTTGTGCCTCCTTTTTTACGAAAAACTTCTTCTACATCAGCCCGTTCTTTTGATTCTCTTATTTCCATCCCAATAGACTTTATTTTACCATGCACACGTCTCCCCGGCAAGATACTTCACCCGCTTTTTCGTGCATCAAAAAAGACACCATGCATCTTACACACAGTGCCTTTCCGACTTTTTTTCTTACTGAAGGTAATCCTTAAATTTCTTTTTAAATGCTTCGATATCGTTCGTATGGGCTTCCACAACCGCATCCGGGTTTCCGGCGATCATCAGGACACTCATCAGGGATTTCGCATCAAAGACGCATCGTCCTATTTTTACGTCAACGTCGTAATCCAGGCGTTTCACCATATTTACAAATTCTTCTACACTCTCTACTTCATCAAACTTTAACGGTAACGAAATCATATTTTCTGCATCCTTTCTGCTTTTTGGTCTTTTTTTCATGATTTTGAATTCTTTCTTTTATTTCCTTCAAAATCGGTCAAAAGCTTACACGATATTCCTTTTTTGCTGTTTTTTCTGAAAGTAGTAATGAAATCGCCTTCATTTTCGACTGACACTAAAATAGCATACATCTGTCTCACTGCAAATATCCGTTTTAGACAAAATTCGACGTAGTTTTACAGCAATTTGCTCATATGTTCCGTCTGATTCGTTAAGTTGTTTCTTTTCCGGCACTTTTTTCGTCTGATCTGACTGGCCGGAAGGCCTTACTTGAGAATCACTCTCATGAAAAATTATTCGCTGAAAATAATATTTCGGATCTTCCGGGACAGGGTGTACGTTCCGGCATCTTTTTTCTGGGTCATCATCAGAAATGTCATATTCTGCTCCGGCACGACTTCCATGTAGCATCCAAGCCAGCCGTCCCAGCCGAACTCGCCCTTGCTTCCCAGCGTTACCGCACGCGTCGGATCTACCAGAACACGCATCAGATTTCCGTAGGAAAATCCTTCCAGACCGATCCAGTTATCAAAGCCTGCCTGCTGTACCGCGCTTAATGTGTGGCCTCCCAGAAATTTTACCGTCGCCGGACGGAGAATCTGTACACCGTTGTAGGTGCCGCCGTTCAGCAGCATCTGTGTAAATTTCGCATAATCGTCGATGGTAGATGCAAGGCCTGCTCCGCCTGCCTCATATGCCGGGCGGTACGCCATATCGTTCTGAATGCCAAGGTTATTGTCCAGATAACGGACAGACGGCTGTCCCTCCCTGCAGTCATACACCTTCGCCAGACGATCCTGCTTTTCTGCCGGAACCCAGAAATCGGTATCGTTCATGCCGAGCGGCTCGAAAATTTCTTTTTTCAGAAAATCCCCAAAGCGCATGCCGCTTGCCACCTCAATCACCGCACCTACGACATCCGCCGACGTTCCATAACTCCAGGACTGGCCCGGCTGATACAGAAGCGGGACTTTTCCAAGACGGTTTGCAAATTCTACTGTACTGATCGTTCCGCCGTTTTCTTCCTTAAGTCCGTGGATCACCTCCTGAAAAAGTGCATCGGTCTGCCGTCCCGTCTCATCCGTTCCGCCGTACGTCAGCCCGGATGTCATATTCATAATATCCTCCAGAAGGATCTCCCGCTCCGCTTTTTCTATCTTCCCATCCGCTGTACATACAACCGGGTTCCGGAAGCCCGGCAGATACTTGCTGACCGGATCCGCCAGATCGACGATTCCGCGCTCTACCAGAATCATCATGGCCGTCGCGGTAATCGGCTTGCTCATGGAGTAGAGACGGAAAATATTATCGCGGGAAACCGGCTTTTTTGCTTCGATATCCGCATATCCGCTCTCCAGATAAACCTGCTCCTCTCCGTCTTTGATCACCATCAGAAGACAGCCCGGTGTCTCTCCTTTTGCAACGGACGCATCCATCACCTGCTGCAGTCTTTTCTTTATCACCTGTTCCATGGTATGTCCTAACCTCCATCTAAATTTCATTGTTTTTTCCTATTTTACCTCTCTTTTTGCCCCCTGTCATCTTTTATCTTGCTTTTCTTCTATCCTCATTGTCTTTTTTTTCTGAAATCTTACAACTTTTCTGAAATTAAGAAAAACCATCAAAAACCATCATTGCCCTATTCCGAAAAATATGCTATTCTATATGTATATATATTTATGAATCTTCAGCTATTTAGAAAAACGAGGTGAACATCTTGCTGAAAACGAACGAATCCGCAGAAAATTATTTGGAAACTATTTTAGTCTTAAGTCAGAAAAAACCCGTTGTACGCGGTGTTGATATTGCAGAAGAACTTGGCTTTAAAAAATCAAGTGTCAGCGTTGCCATGAAAAACTTAAGAGAAAAAGAGCAGATCCGCGTAACGCCGGAAGGCTACATCTACCTGACCGACAGCGGACGCGCGATCGCAGAGATGATCTATGAGCGCCACCAGCTCCTCTCTCGCGGCCTGATGAGCCTTGGTGTTGATGAGCAGACCGCCACGGAAGATGCCTGCCGCATCGAGCATGTCATCAGCCAGGAAAGCTTTGAAGCGATCAAACGTCATCTGCACATGACTGCCGAAAAATAAGCATGACAAAGAAAACGCTGCCGGAGTTCTCTTCTCTCCGACAGCGTTTCTCTTTCCGCCCTAAAGTCTCCCATTTCTTTGCCGGAGCCTTTCGGGTTTTCTTTTTACAGCATAAAAGTATACGTTCCGCTTCCCAGTTCCACGGTATCCGCCGGATCCTCCGTGTTTTTAAACAGGGTTGCCGTTGTATTGACCGGAATCGTAACCTGATACTCTATTTTGCCACCTTTCCGCTCCCATCCGGCAGAAATCACGCCGTACGGGCTGTCTACGGAACCTTTCATAAACTCGAGCGGGCCCGGCTGCGGTTTCAGCAGAATGTGCTGATAACCCGGTTTTGTCTCGTCTCTCTGGATACCAAGTCCCGTGTGATACAGCCAGGAAAGAACGCTTCCGAGAGAATAATGATTGAACGAGTTCATCGCATTCTGTCCGCCGAAGCCTTTTTCCTTCGTGTAGGAATCCCAGTGCTCCCAGATCGTCGTCGCTCCCTGGGTCACCGGATACAGCCACGACGGGAATGCCGTCTGCAGCATCATCTTCCAGGCATCCTCCACAGCGCCCTGCTCGGTCAGCATCTGGTTCAGAATACCCGTTCCAAAGAATCCCGTTCCGACCGTATGGCCGATCGCTCTCGTCTTTCGGATCAGATGCTCTCCTATTCTCTTTCTGTCTTCTGCCACACCATAAGACAGTGCAATTGCATACGAGCACTGCGTATCACACAGCGTTCCGTCCGCATTGCAGGTCTTTCCGGAATCCGGAAGTACAAATGTCTCATTCCAGAATTTCTTCACCTTCGCAGCAAGCGCCTCATACTGATGCTGCTCCTCTGTTCTTCCGAGCGCACCGGCAATCCGGCTCATCAGATCGGCTTCTTTATAATAAAATGCATTCCATAAAAGCAGCAGATCCGTCTCTTCCGGTGCCAGCCAGTCGCCAAGCGGTCCGATCGCCGGATTTACCTTCGTTCCCGGCAGACCCTTATCCTTCATATAGTCCATATATTTCTGCATGCCAGGATAAAATTTCTCCAGTGTGCGGATATCCCCATACTGCTCATACAGTTCCCACGCCATAAAAATACTCGCACACTCATACGTAATGCCGCCGAATCCGCCGCCCACCGGTGCAATCTCCGGGTACTGGCCTTCCGGTGTCTGCAGATCACACATCGCCTGCAGGTTCCGCTCATAGAATTTCTTCAGGCTGCTGTTGTTGAGCGCCGTATGGCAGAAAATATGCGTATCGCCCGCCCAGCCCATGCGCTCATTTCTCTGCGGGCAGTCGGTCGGAATGTTGATAAAGTTGCATTTCTGTGACCAGGAAACATTCTCGGCAAACCGGTTCAGCAGTTTATGGCTACTCGTAAGGCTTCCATGGAATTCCGTCACAGAAGAATACTGAAGACTCTCTACTTCTTCCAGCTCCGGCGCATGCTCCACACCGCTGATCTCAATATAGCGGTAGCCGTGGAAGGTAAACTTCGGCTGGAACACCTCTTCCCCGCCGCGGCAGATATAAACATCCGTACTCGTCGCATCCCGGTAATTTTCCAGCATCATCGTGCCTTCTTTTCCGGCATACTCCGGCAGATCCGGATAAAGCACCTCCGCATAGCGGATGATGATCTTTGTGCCCGCCTTCTCATGCAGTGTAATCCGCGGTACACCAGCCATCTCCTGTTCCAGATCGTAGAGATACACACCCGGGAACAGCTCTTTTCTCGTCTTTGCCGTTCGCTGGTCCACAATCCGCACCGGCGCATCGTACTCACCGATATATTCCGGCTTCTGCTCATGAACCGCCGGCCAGGACCGTCCAAAGCCCGGCATCGTGCAGAACTCTTCGATCATGACGGTATCCACAACAACTGGCTTTTCCCAGGTGCTGTCATCAAACTCCGGCAGAGAATAAGTTTCGTAAACCTCTGCCCGGCGCGCATCGTACTGCTCTCCGGCAAAGTAGCTGGAAAACAGGTAAGGACCTTCTCCGAAATACTTCCAATCCTCGGTATTTGTTCCAAAGACCTCGCGGCTGCCGTCCTCGTACTTCATGACAACCTTGGCAAGCAGACTCTCCTTGTCTCCAAAGTAATTGAAGTTCTTCACCACAAAGGTCTGTGCCTCGCTCCACCAGCCCGATGCCAGCGTCACGCCGATTCCGTTTCGGCCCGATTTCATCAGCCCTGTGATATCGTATGTCTGATAGTTCATTCTGTGGTCATACTGTGTCAGACCCGGACGCAGCAGATCTTCCGTGATCTCCTGTCCGTTGATCCGGCAGTCGTAGATACCGCGCGCAGTAATATAAAGGCGTGCTGATACCAGTTTTTTCTCTTTCTGGCAGGAAATACACGACCGCAGCATTGGAATTGAATGATGGGACGGATCTGCCGTAATCTGGCTGTCTTCTACTTTAAAGTATCCGTTTTCCACCGGAATCTGGTCCGCAAAGATACTTTTTCCCCCATCCAGCCGTCCTTCCGGCGTCTCACGAACAATTTCCGCGGATGGTTTTCTTACGTTTCTTACGGTCAGATTCTTAAAATATCCTGTCGTCCCTTTTCCTGCATAAAATCCGATCTCATTCAGTCTCGGATACGGCAGCACATCGTTATTTCCTCTCGGATTCAGCTGGCGGCCTGATACTTTCGTTCCAAAAAATCCATGCTCTTCAATGGCATCCACGAGGATGCCGTCGACATAGGCGTATGCCACATTGCCGTCAACCTCTACGGTCAGCTTATGAAAGGCATCGGCATTCTCTGGTGTCAGGATTTCCTGTGTTTTCTCTTTCCAGTTGACCAGTTTCGTAACGGCAAACGGTTTTTCCGCTGTATCCTCCGGCGCATAGCCCACGCGGTAAATTTCGAGGCGTGCATCTCCATCCTCAAGGCACACAACATAACGGATATAGTTCTCCCCTTCCATGCCAAGCTCATTTTTCGTATGGTCGTTCAGACGGAAGTCATTGGCTCCAAAGACGATACCCGCTTCTCCCTTCCCGCCTTCCATCCGAAATTCACTCTCGATCGTAAAGACACCGCGGTTTTCCGCGCATACCGTCGCATGCGGTGCGCCGATCCACTCAGCTCCCTCCCATGCTGCATACAAAGAATCCATAAGGCCTGTCTCGAAGGAACTTTCTGCTTCTGCTTTTCCGCCGTGGTTATCCCACACCTCTGCTTTTACCTCATATTTGGTACAGGGCTGCAGTGCTTCTCCTTCATAACCAATCCCTGTTGATACGCCGGTTTCCATTTTTCCGCTGTCCCACACAGTATCTTCTCCGGTGCGCACAACGATCCGGCATGCGCTCTGCATCAGATTCTGTTCTCCTTCTTCTGCCGTCAGCAGCCAGGAAAATGCCGGTTTTTTCTCATCCAGCCCGATCGGTGCCATCTGATCTTCAATCAGAATTCTCTCTATCTTCATTTGGTAACCTCCCATTGCAAGTTTTGCCTTCTTTGCTGATTGTATTATACCGTCCAGCAGCTATTTCTGTTAAGATCAGTTTTTGCCCAAAAAAGCGTCTTTATTTGCATCTTTTCCGGTGTTATAATAAAGAAAATTACGAAAGAGAGGTACCATCAAATGAAAGTATTATTAATCAACGGAAGTCCTCACGCAAAAGGCAGCACTTATACTGCCCTGCACGAAATGGAAAAAGTCTTTACAGAAAATGGTATTGAGGCGGAAATCGTACATATCGGAAATAAAGATATCCGCGGCTGTGTTGCCTGCGGTGCCTGTTCCAAGCTCGGAAAATGTGCTTTTTCCGATATGGTAAATGAGGTTGCTCCGAAATTTGAAGAGGCTGACGGCCTTGTTGTCGGAAGTCCGGTTTATTATGCATCTGCAAATGCAACACTTATTGCTTTTCTTGATCGGCTGTTCTACAGCACACACTTTGACAAGACCATGAAAGTCGGCGCTTCGGTTGTCTCTGCACGCCGCGGCGGTCTTTCCGCTACCTTTGATGAGCTGAACAAATACTTCACCATCTCCGGCATGCCGGTTGCTTCCGGCCAGTATTGGAACAGTATCCATGGAAATAATGCGGACGAGGCACAGCAAGATCTCGAAGGCCTACAGATCATGCGTACCCTTGCACGGAATATGAGTTTTCTGATGAAGAGCATCCAGCTCGGAAAAGAATCCTTTGGTCTTCCGGAAAAGGAACCGCGCGTCGGCACAAACTTTATCCGTTAATTTATCTGTTAAGCAAGATGCCGTCTTTCAGACTTTTTTCTATGTCTGGAATACGGCATCTTTTATAGCTGGAAGAAATTTTATACACGAAAAAAGCCTGCTTCCGCAGACTTTTTAAAGCGACCCGGATCGGGATCGAACCGACGACCTCCGCCGTGACAGGGCGGCGCT
>OGGQ01000393.1_pt1 | contig 64038 bp, 50 predicted proteins | sample 1571191 | NCBI WGS metagenome assembly OGGQ01 (sample SAMEA2582061, study PRJEB24529) | metagenome | biome: Human gut stool | place: China | collected 2011
CATTATATCGTGCTGATTTTCGTCTGCAGAGCAGACAGGTTTCCATTGAAAATCATGCACATCTCCCGGAGGATCCTGTCAGCTTGCTGATAGGATATAATGTCGGCAGACATTATATCGTGCTGATTTTCGTCTGCAGAGCAGACAGGTTTCCATTGAAAATCAGTGTAAGGGCGTGTCTTTAGAGAAGGTGCGCGGAATACGGAGGTTAGATAAAAATGAGCAAAAACACATTGTTAATTATGGCGGCGGGTATGGGCAGCCGGTTCGGCGGGATCAAACAGCTGGAGGCGATGGGGCCCAACGGCGAAATCATTATGGATTATTCCATCTATGACGCGGTGAGAGCCGGGTTTGAAAAAGTGGTATTCATCATCCGTAAGGATATTGAAAAAGATTTTATGGAAGTGATTGGCAACCGCATTTCCAAATTGGTGAAAACCGAGTATGTATTCCAGGACATGCATGATCTGCCGGAGGGATTTTCTGTGCCTGAGGGCCGCAGTAAGCCCTGGGGCACTGGACAGGCGATACTTGCCTGCAAGGATGTGGTGGACACGCCTTTTGCGGTCATCAACGCAGATGACTATTACGGACAGGAGGGATTTATTAAGATCAATGAGTTCCTCAATACCATGAAATCCACCCCCGATATGATGCAGGCCTGCATGGTCGGTTTTGTTCTGGGCAATACCTTAAGCGAAAACGGCACCGTGACCAGGGGACTCTGCCAGGCTGAAAACGGCAAGCTGACGGGAATCGTGGAGACATCCAATATCGGATGGGACGGCGAGGATGTGGCGGCAGACGGCGTAAAAATCCCCGCGGACAGCATCGCGTCCATGAACATGTGGGGCTTTACCCCTGAGATCTTTGCACAGCTCGAAAAAAGATTCCCTGAGTTTTTAAGCGATCTGGGCGGCAATCCGCTAAAGGCGGAATTCCTGCTTCCCACCATCGTGGGCGATCTGGTTGCGGAGGGAAAGATGGAGGTATCCGTGCTGAAATCCTCCGATAAATGGTTTGGTGTCACTTATAAAGAAGACGCTCCATTTGTGCGTGAGTCCTTTAAAAAGCTGATCAGGGAGGGAAAGTATCCCGAAAAGCTTTATATCTGAATTGTGAAGCGGCTGTAGTAAATACGGCCGCTTTGCCGGTTAAAACTTGTGAAGAGGTTTGCATATGACAGATTACAGAGAAACATACCGCATATGGCGCAGCGCTCCATGGTTTGATGAGGCGACAAGAGAAGAACTAAAATCAATTGAAGGCGACGAAAAAGAGATAGAGGACAGGTTCTACAGGGATTTGGAATTTGGAACCGGCGGATTAAGAGGCGTGATCGGTGCGGGAACCAATCGGATGAACCTGTATACTGTGGGAAAGGCCACACAGGGGCTGGCAAACTATATTATCCGAAACGGCGGACGGGAAAAGGGCGTGGCAATCGCCTTTGATTCAAGACATATGTCCCCGGAATTTTCAGAAGCGGCTGCCCTGTGTCTTAACGCCAATGGCATACAGACATACAGGTTTGAAACTCTGCGACCTACGCCGGAGCTGTCCTTTGCCTTAAGAGAGCTGAAATGTATTGCCGGCATCGTGGTAACGGCCAGCCACAACCCGCCGGAATATAACGGCTATAAGGTATACTGGGAAGACGGCGCTCAGATTACAGCGCCAAAGGACCTTGAGATCATATCCGAGGTGAACCGCATCACAGACTTTCGGGAAGTAAAGACTATGGACAAAAAGGCTGCGGTGGATCAGGGACTGTATCATGTGATCGGTGAAGCGATGGATGACCGGTATATGGAGGAACTCAAGAAACAGATCATTCATCCAGAGGCGATCCGGGAAATGGCGGATGATATCCGCATAGTCTATACACCGCTGCACGGAACGGGAAACATCCCTGTGCGCCGTATACTGAAAGAACTGGGCTTTCGCCATGTGTATGTGGTGCCGGAACAGGAGTTACCCGATGGGGATTTCCCTACAGTATCCTATCCGAATCCAGAGGATCCAAAGGCGTTCGCGCTGGCGCTCGAACTGGCCGGACAGGTAGATGCGGATATTGTGCTGGCAACGGACCCGGATGCTGACCGCCTGGGCGTTTACGCCAAAAATAAAGCGGACGGACAGTATGTGAGCTTTACCGGCAATATGTCGGGCATGCTGATCGCGGAATACATTCTGCGGGAAAGGCGCGCAAATCATACGCTGCCTGGGGACGGCGCGCTGATCAAGACGATTGTTACAACCAACATGGCCGACCGGCTGGCGGGGGAATACGGCGTGGAGCTTATCGAGGTTCTTACCGGCTTTAAGTATATCGGAGAGCAGATTAAATTCTTTGAAGAGTGTGGAAACCGCCACTACGTGTTCGGTCTGGAGGAAAGCTATGGCTGTCTGGTAGGCACCCATGCCCGTGACAAGGATGCGGTATCGGCTGTTATGGCGTTATGTGAAGCTGCTGCATGGTACAAGAAACATGATATGACTCTGTGGGATGCGATGGTAAATCTGTATGACAGATACGGGTATTACCGCGAAGGCCTGTCCACGCTGACATACAAAGGAGCCGATGGCGCTGAAAAGATAGGGGAAATCATGGAGGATCTCCGGAGAAATCCGCCGGAAAGGATCGGAAATTTTACGGTGAAAGCGATCCGCGATTACCGGGAGGGAACCCGGACAGATGCAGAGACAGGCTGTGTAGAGAAACTGACGCTGCCGAAATCCAATGTAATTTACTATGAATTAGAAAATGACGAATGGTGCTGTGCGAGGCCATCGGGTACTGAGCCCAAGATAAAATTTTACATGGGGGTACGCGGATCCGGCCTGGAAGATGCGAAACGGAGGCTCGAGCAGCTGACCGGTTCAATTCATGACCGTCTGAAGTAAAAAAAGCTGTAAAGCGTATGCCGGAACCGTTCTGAAGAATACAGAAATTTTGGCTGAACCTGGCTGAACAGATAAAAAAATGTGCGTACGAAAGAAAAAAGTTCTTAATTATATGTAATAATTAAGGACTTTTTGCGTTTCTATTATTATAGAAGGAGGGAGCAGGCAGTGGAAGTATGCGACTGTATTAGGTTTAACGGACAGCTGATCAGCAGCACGCTGTTACATGAGTTAGTGGAACGATCGCCGATAGTAAAGATCGCCCTTAGAGACACGGTAAGCGGAACCGACATAGAAAAGGGAACCCCTTCGGAAATGTACAGCAAATGGTGGTTATGTTTCCAAGGCGGCCAGGAAATAAACGTATATGTAAAAAACACATAAACTCCAAATAAAGTTACTGCCCAGACATGTGCTGCGTTATAGGCAGCCGTGATCAGTAACCAAATAAATCTTGAGGCAGCTCCCATAAAAAATAAATATAGGAATCTCTGGGGGGATGTGGTATAATGTCGACAGACATTATACCAGCGCTGATTTCCGTCTGCGAAGCAGACAATTTCCCCAGGAAATCATGTGCATCCCCCGGAGGGGCATGTCAGTGTGCTGACAAAGCATAATGTCGACAGACATTATACCAGCGCTGATTTCCGTCTGTGAAGCAGACAATGTCAGGCCTTTGACCTTTCACATTTCCATAAGGTAAGGCCCGTACAAAAAACCCGACACAGGAAGATTCCGATTATGCGATATCACATCGAAGGAGCCAGATATAAATATGGCAGAGTTATAATCAAGGGATGGGCTATCGGCGCTAATGCCGAATCCAAAGTTCATCTCCAAGTTTACGTGGGAAAAACCCCGCTTACAGAAGCGCAGATTGTCCGAATTCCCCGTCCCGACATCGTTACAGCCTTTTTTCCCGGCACATCCGCAGACCTCTACGGTTTCCGCATCACGTTTTCCGCGAACACCTTCCGCTCCTATGATCTGCGCATCCGGTCGGGCCTTTCACGAAAAATCATCAAAATCAATCTGACAGAAATCCAGGATACCGGAACCATACTGCCGAAAGGCATGAAAGAGACCATCAGGCGTTTCCTGCACAAAGATGCCGCGATTCCTGTTCCTCCCTCCGCTCCGGTGAGGCCGATATTCATGTATCAGCCTCTGATCAGCGTTATAGTGCCCGCCTACAGGACTGATAAAATCCATCTAAGAGAGATGATTGAATCCGTTTTGGAGCAGACCTATCGCCGATTCGAACTGTGTATAGCCGACGGCAGCGCGTCTGGTGAGGAATCCGAGGCGGCGCGCATCATCCGGCTCTATTATCCTGATCCGCGCATCCGCATAAAAGTTCTGGAAGAAAACAAAGGAATATCCGGCAACACCAACGAGGCCTTCCAGATGGCCAAAGGAGAGTTCATCGCCATGCTGGATCATGACGATCTGCTGGATCCTGATGCCCTTTATGAAACGGTCAGGGCGTTAAATAACGATAAGAGCCTGGATTTCATATACAGTGACAGCGATCTGACTGACTCCGATACCATGCGGTTTTACAATCCGCTGTATAAGCCTGACTGGTCGCTTCATACCATGTATTCAGCCAATTACATCACCCATTTTTCCGTCATACGGACCAGCATCATAAAAAAGGCAGGCGGATGGAACCCGGCCATGGACGGTGCTCAGGATTGGGACTTATTTCTGCGGGTATCTGAGATAACGGATAAAATATACCATATTCCCCAAATACTATATCATTGGAGAGTGGCGGAGAGTTCCACGGCCAGGGATATAGGGACAAAACCCTATGCGCTGGATGCTCAGATCCGGGCGATACAATCTCACCTGGACAGGACCGGCAGAAATGGACGGGCGTATTTCGAAGACCGGGTAAGCTACCTCATACGCATTAAATGGGACAGCGCAAAGGCCGACGGAACCGTATATGTGCAGCCAGGTATCAATCTGGACAGCGAATCCAAAAACGAGCTACTCTCCTGGACATCCCAGCCGGATGTGGGCATGGTGATGCCGGCGGTACTGGATGCTTCCGACAGCATTGTGTCTATGGGAGATATATGGACGGAGGGAGAGATAAAAACGCTGTATCGGGGCGTTTTCGTGCATACTGCAGATGAATGGGGCAATACCGACTGGTACCGGGATGTGGATCAGGTATCGCCTGTCTGTTATGCCGTATCCGGTGCTGCAATAAAGCGGGTCGGAGAACCCGGGGATGATCTGGAAGAGTACTGCAGAAAGGTGAGGGCTGCCGGCCTCTGGATCGTAACCACGCCCTTTGCCCGCGTATACCTGCAGGACGGACATAAGGAGCTCGCCGCGGGCTTCGTAAAATAAGGACAGGCCCCGGCCGGACCGGAAAACAGAGGAAAATAATATGCTTTCATACTATATAGATAAATCAGAAATATTTGGCTGTACGGTTCATTTAACCGGCTGGGCTGTATCGGATACGGGGACACTGCCGGAATACCGGGTGACTGAACGCCATGGTGAGGAGATGAAGTTCAGCTTTCGCAGGCTTGACCGGCCGGATGCCAGCAGAAGCGCGCTGGGAGACGAGAGGCAGAGAGACTGCGGATTTGATGTGAAATTTGACTGCAATTTGGAAGAGAGATACTGCCTTCATATCAGCGACGGGCAAAAAGAGAAAAGGCTTTCCATCTTACCTAAAGAGCTGATCAGAGAACAGAGCCGGCGTTATGTGAATTTTAAAAAGATGATCCGTCTCACAACCCCTGCCATGGCGGCCGACGATATTCGGACGCTTCTTAAAAGAGGGCCGGTCGAACTGAAAAAACAGTGGAGAAACCGCTATGAGACAGAAGAAAACCGGTATGCCAGATGGCTGGAAAAGCACGGGGAGTGTGAGCCGGCCGCCCTTTCCTGGCAGCCGCTGATCAGCATTGTGGTGCCGGTATATAAGCCTCCCAGAGAATTTCTCAAACAGATGATTGCATCCGTGCGGCAGCAGTCCTATCAGAACTGGCAGCTTTGTCTGGCGGACGGCGAGGGCAGCATGGAGCCCGTGCTGCGCCAGGCGGCGGATGAGGATTCCAGAATCCGGTATCAGATTTTGGATGAGAATCTGGGGATCGCGGGCAACAGCAATGCCGCTTTGGAGCTGGCCACAGGAGAATATGTGGGGCTTTTGGATCATGACGATATACTGGAAAAACACGCGCTTTATGAAGTGGTGAAAGCTCTGAACGAGGATCCCGACACCGACATGCTCTACAGCGATGAGGATAAGGTATCCATGGATCTGCGCGTGTATTTTGACGCCCATTTAAAGCCCGATTTTAACCTGGACCTGCTTCGTTCCAATAATTATATCTGTCATTTTTTTGTTGCCAGAAAAGAACTGCTGGATGAATTGGGAGGCTTTCTGCCGGATTATGACGGCGCTCAGGATTATGACCTGATACTGCGCTGTTCGGAACGGGCGCGTAAGATATGCCACATTCCCCGGATCCTGTATCACTGGAGGACCCATCAGTTTTCCACCTCAGAAAATCCGGAGAGCAAGATGTACTGTTACACCTCCGGAAAGCTTGCGCTGGAGGCGCATCTAAAGAGGATGGGGCTTAACGCAGATGTATCCCTGATCGGGGACCATCTCGGCTATTACCGCGTGAAGTACCGGGTAACCGGAAAACCTAAAATCTCCATTCTGATACCCAACAAAGACCAGCCGGATACGCTGAAAGCCTGTGTGGATTCCATCAGAGAGAAGTCCACATATGGGAATTATGAAATCATAATCATTGAAAACAACAGCACGGGAACGGAAATTTTCAGTCTGTATGAGGAGCTTAAGCTGGATCCGCGGATCAGGGTTGCCGTGTGGGAGCGTGATTTTAACTATCCCGCCATAAACAATTTCGGAGCTTCCCTGGCGCAGGGAGAATTTCTGCTTCTGTTAAACAACGATACCAGAGTGATTACGCCTGACTGGATGGAGGAACTGCTCGGAACCTGTCAGAGGCCGGATGTAGGCATTGTGGGAGCCAAACTCTATTATCCGGATGATACCATTCAGCACGCCGGCGTTGTGATGAAGCTGGCCGGCGTATGCGGACATGTATTCTGCGGGATGGACAGATCCGAGCCGGGGCGTTTCGCCAGAGCGGTGGTACAGCAGGATTACAGCGCGGTCACAGCCGCCTGCATGATGGTGAAGAAAAGTGTCTATGAAAGCGCGGGAGGGATGGATGAGGCCTTTGCGGTAGCCTATAATGACGTGGATTTCTGCCTGCGGGTGCGCGGGATGGGCCTGCTGGTGGTATTTACCCCCTTTGCAGAGCTTTATCATGACGAGTCCAAAACCAGGGGATATGAGGATAATCCGGAGAAACAGAAGCGGTTTACCGAGGAGAAAAAAAGACTCCTGGGCCGTTATCAAGAGTACCTTGAGAAGGGCGATCCCTGCTACAATCCCAATTTAACATTGACAGCGCCGGATTTCTCGATTAATATGGAGGATGTTTGACATTTGGCGACTATAGACACAGACTGCTGCTGGCTGGCACTTCATATTTGTGCGTGCCCGGCGGCGGTATGAGGGAATTATGGAAATACAGGAAGAGCGCAAGCCGAAAAATCTGATAGCCAAGACCATCGCTTACTGCAGAAAGAACGGCTTGAAGAAATGTGTGAAAAAAATATATCTCAAGTTCTTTCGCCTGGAGGAGGTCAGCTACCGCCAATGGCAGAAGGGGGCTCTGCCCACTGCGAAGGATCTGGAAAAGCAGCGCGGCCATAAGTTTGATTATGAGCCGCTTATCAGTGTTGTGGTTCCGATGTACGAGACACCCGTACAGTTCGCCCGCGAGATGATAGAATCCGTGCAGAAACAGACCTACGGTCATTTCGAATTATGCCTGGCGGATGGCAGCCCTACAGCGGGTGAAACAGCAGAGATTGTGCAGCAGATGGCAGCGGCAGATTCCAGAATCCGCTACCTTAGGCTGGAGGAAAATCAGGGAATCGCCGGCAACACAAACGAAGCTCTTGCCATGGCAGAGGGCAGTTATATCGCGCTGCTGGACCACGACGACCTGCTCTCCCCCGATGCTCTGTATGAGTGTGTGAAGGCCATCAACGCAGACCGCGACACGGATGTGCTCTACAGCGATGAAGATAAGGTGGATATGAAAGGCAAAAAGCAGTTTGATCCGCATTTTAAGCCGGATTTCAACCTGTATCTGCTTAGGACCATGAATTATATCTGCCACCTTTTTGTGGTGAGCCGGCGCGTATTGGATGCGGCCGGCGGCTTTCGTACGGAATACGACGGAGCCCAGGACTATGATTTCATATTCCGATGCGTGGAGCAGGCCCGAAAGATACAGCATATTCCCAAGATCCTGTATCACTGGCGCGCTCACAGAAATTCAACTTCCGAAAATCCGGAAAGCAAAAAATACGCCTTTGAGGCCGGCTTAAGGGCGGTGGAAGCTCATTACCGGCGCATGGGAGTGCATGCGAAGGTGGAGCACGGGATTAAGTACGGAATGTACCGCACTGTCTTTCAGCGTCCCTATGATCCGCTCATATCCGTCATCATACCCAACAAGGATCACGTACAGGATCTGGACCTGTGCATCCGCACGCTGGCCGCCCAAAATGCTTACAGCAATTATGAAATCATTGTGGTGGAAAACAACAGCACAAAGAAAGAGACCTTTGCCTATTATAAAGAGCAGGAGTCCCGTATGGACAATTTCCGGGTGGTGACCTGGAAGGAAGGTTTTAATTATTCCGCTATCAATAATTTTGGCGCGGGTTTTGCAAAGGGCGAATATCTTCTGTTATTAAACAATGATATCGAGATGCTAAGCGGCGGCTGTCTGGAAGATATGCTGGGATTTTGCATGCAGGAAGGCGTGGGCATCGTGGGCGCTAAACTTTTCTACGGCGATGACACCGTGCAGCACGCCGGCGTGGTGGTCGGCCTCGGCGGAGTCGCGGGCCACGCGTTTGTGGGGCTACCCAGGGAGGAATACGGCTATATGGCCAAGGCCATGTGCACTCAGGAGATGAGCGCCGTGACGGCCGCCTGTATGCTGGTTAAAAAATCGGTCTATGAAGAGGCCGGCGGCATGACCACTGAGCTTGCGGTAGCGTTTAACGACGTGGATTTCTGCCTGAAGGTCAGATCGCTGGGCTATCTCGTCATATACGATGCCAATGCCCAGGCATATCACTACGAGTCCAAGTCCCGGGGGTTAGAGAATACGCCGGAGAAGCTGGAGCGCTTTCACAGGGAAATGCGGTTTTTCCGGGACCGCTGGGGTGAAATCCTCGAGAAGGGCGATCCCTACTACAATGTGAACCTGACTCTGGACCGCAATGATTTTACGTTCCGCAATCCTTACTGGATGCCTGTGGAGTTCTGACGGCAGGCAAAAAACAGTTAAACTTGCAGAAATGGGAAAAAATGATTATAATAGAGTAACAGCTCACGCAGAGGCTATGGCTGCAGGAGCGGAAGGTTGAACTAAAATGAAAGTAACGGTTATAATTGCCAACTACAACGGCGCCCACTTTATGGAGCCCTGCCTTGCGTCACTCAAGGGGCAGAGCTGCCGGGATTTTGAGATACTGGTGGTGGATAACGCTTCTACGGACGGCAGCAGGGAGCTGCTTGACGAGAAATATCCCGAAATCAGGGCGATCTATCTGAATAAGAACTATGGGTTCAGCAAGGCCGTGAACGTTGGAATACAGGCGGCGGATACGCCGTATGTGATTTTGCTCAATAATGATACCCGTGTGGACGAGCATTATGTGGAAGCGCTGCTTAAGACGATTGAGAGCTCGGACAGGATTTTTTCAGTGAGCAGCAAGATGATTCAGATGTACCATCCGGAGCTGATTGATGATGCGGGGGATTTATATAATATTATCGGATGGGCGTCACAGCGCGGCGTTGGGCAGCCCTCCTCCGGCTATACTAAGCAGAAAAACATATTCTCAGCCTGCGGAGGCGCGTCCATTTACCGCAGGGAGTTATTTCGGGTGATCGGAGATTTCGATGAGAAGCATTTCGCTTACCTGGAAGATACCGATATAGGATACCGGGCCAGGATTTTCGGCTATCGCAATGTGTACTGCCCGGACGCCATTGTTTACCATGTGGGGAGCGGAACCAGCGGTTCCAGATACAACGCTTTTAAAGTAAAGCTGGCGGCACGCAACAGCATTTATCTGAATTATAAAAATATGCCGCTTCTGCAGCTCATCGTTAATTCCCCGTTCCTTCTTACCGGATATCTGATTAAGTGCAGTTTTTTTAAAAAAATCGGTTTCGGCAAAGAATACAGAGAGGGTCTGGCCGAGGGTTTTAAGACAGTTTCCCGCTGCCATAAGGTGCCGTTTCATTTTAAAAATATATGGAACTACATCCGGATTGAGGGTGAGCTGATCGCCAACATGTTTATTTACGCGGTGGAATACGCTTCCCGCAGGCGTTATAAGGCGGCGCCAGTTAAGAAAGATTTAAGAAAATAGACCCATATTTTGATGTTGCCCTTTACACCTTCATGCTGTATTATAAAACAGAAGTGCCAAAAAGGGTGTTGGAAGAGCGGCACAGATTACAGTAGGTGAAGAAGAGTGATTAAAGATAATCAAAGACGTCTGAACCAGCTTCATGTGGTTATTGATGCCATCGTCTTAATTGTGGCATATTTGCTTGCGTATTATTTTGTATTTTCCAGCCCGATACCCCATGGAGAGCCGGCTTTCAGCAGAGGGCAGTATTTTTCGGTGCTTCTGGCATTGGTTCCGGCTTATCTTATCATATTCTGGATCTTTCATTTATATACGCCTAAGAGAGTGCAGGGCAGGCGCCTGGAGGCAGCGAATCTGCTGAAGGCCATTCTGGTTGGTGCCCTGCTCTTTTCTACTGCCCTGTATCTGGGTAAGGATGCCGGACTGGATTTCTCGAGACCTCTGGTGCTGTACTTTTCGATTTTCAGCTATATCTTTGAAGTGGCATACCGCAATGTTTTAAGGATTATCCTGCGTTCCTTCCGCATGAAGGGATACAATCAGAAGCATATACTTCTGGTGGGCTACAGCCGGGCTGCACAGGGGTATATAGACAGAGTAAAGTCAAATCCTGAATGGGGTTATAACATCCGCGGCATACTGGACAACCATGCGGAGAGGGGCACCGAATACAGAGGGATCAAGGTAATCGGCAACATTGACAACCTGGATTATATCTTGCAGCTTAACCGGCTGGATGAGATCGCGATTACCCTTAGCATAAATGAATACGATAAACTGGAAAGAATCGTCGCGCTCTGTGAAAAGTCCGGCGTGCATACCAAATTCATTCCTGACTACAACAATATCATCCCCACCAAACCGTACACGGAAGATCTGCTCGGACTGCCGGTGATCCATATCCGGTATGTTCCGCTTACGGATTCCTTTAATGCGTTTCTGAAACGGGCCATGGATATTGTTGTCGGCTTCATAGCCACCATATTATTTTCACCGCTGATGCTGATCGTAGCTTTACTGATTAAGCTGACATCTCCCGGACCTGTCATCTACAGCCAGGAGAGGGTGGGGCGGCACAATAAAACATTTAATATGTATAAATTCCGTTCTATGGAAGTGCAGCAGCCTTCCGCAGAACAAAAGAAATGGACAACTCCGGGAGATCCCCGCGTGACACCGGTCGGAAAGTTCATACGCAAAACCAGCATAGATGAGCTGCCGCAGCTGTGGAACGTGCTGAAAGGAGATATGAGCCTGGTCGGTCCCAGGCCGGAGCGCCCGTTTTTTGTTGAGCGCTTCAAAGAAGACATTCCCCGTTATATGATCAAGCATCAGGTGAGGCCGGGCATGACCGGCTGGGCCCAGGTAAACGGTTACCGCGGCGACACTTCCATTAAGAAACGGATTGAGCATGATCTGTATTATATTGAGAACTGGTCTATCGGGTTTGACTTCAAAATCCTGTTTTTAACCGTATTCAAAGGATTTATAAACAAGAACGCGTATTAACACGAAAGGAAGCGCTATGAGCAGAGAAAGAGAAGAAGAGCTAAGAGCGAGGGCCCGCAAAAAGAGCCGCGCAAAAAAAGCTGCAAAACGCAGAAGAAAAAAATTCATTCTGATGTTCAGTGTAGAGGCCATATTGTTAATGGTGGTGCTGTTGTGTGTGTTTGTGCTGGGCAAGTTTGATCAGATCCAGAAGCCGGATTTTAAGAAAGAAGACATCGAAACAAACTCACTGGCCGCGGAGGTGGAGGAGAAGCTGGAAGGCTATACCACCTATGCGCTGTTCGGCGTGGACGCCCGCGATAACAAAACACTGGATAAAGGGACTCACGGAGATGTCGTGATGATTGCCAGCATCAATAACGCAACGAAAGAAGTGCGGCTGGCTTCCATATACAGGGATACCTATCTTTGCATCAGCAAAGACGGAAAAAAATATGGCAAGATGACCACCGCTTATTATAACGGCGGCGCCCAGAATGCCATTGAAACTCTGAATAAAAATTTTGACCTTCAGATTACGGATTATGTGACCTTTAACTGGGCAGCTGTAGCTACGGCTATCAACGATCTGGGTGGCGTTACGGTGGATGTGCCGGAATCCATGTTTAAAGACAACATGATTAACGGCTACATAACCTTTACGGTTGATGCCACCGGCATCGGATCCCATCATCTCAAGGGGCCGGGAGAGCAGTTGCTGGACGGCATACAGGCGGTATCCTACTGCCGTATCCGTTATATATCCGGCAATGACTACGGAAGGACGGAGCGTCAGCGCGAAGTGGTGGAGAAGATGCTGCAGAAGGCGAAATCCGCGGATGTGGGAACATTAAACAGCATCGTAAATCATGTTTTCCCTCAGATTGCCACCAATCTGGAGCTGCCTACCATCATCAGCCTGGCTGCGGATGCGGGCAAGTTTTCCATGGGAGCCACAGCCGGTTTCCCCACGGATGAGAACCGCGGCAATGCTACGATCAACAAGGGCGCCATGGTTGTGCCCGCCACTCTGGAGGAAACCGCGAAAGAACTGCATATGTTCTTATATGACAATGCGGAATATGAGCCGTCTTCCACTGTGAAGGCGATCAGCAAGGTCATTGAATCCGATTCGGGAGTGCATTAATTTATAGTAACAGTTCAGACGGCGGGAAAATTGGTACAAAGCAGGCGTTAAGCTTGCTTATAAGCCTGCCTTTGTACCAATTTTCACATCGGATGGACATCCGATGCATCTTGACCGGCTTTTTCGGTCAAGACGATGCGCCGTTTGAACTGTTACTATCTATAATATCGTTCGCTGTATGGCGGCCGCAGGACTTACCCCAATAATCCGGTAAGTTCTGCGGCCGCTGTCTGTTTGCGCTTATCCGCGCACATCTTCATTTCGGATTATTCCCAGTGCGCTGACACGTCACATATTCATCAATTATTTTCCACAGTTTTTTAAAATAATGATCACAGATCGAACACAGATCCCTGTTAGACTATAGGCATAAAGAAAAAGAAACAGACGAAAAGTCATAACATAGGAAACAGTGTGAAAGGAGAATTATTATGAGTGACAAATACTTTGATTTCCAGAATCAGGACAATGAAAATGTCAGCGCAGCATCAGAAGAGCGCGGGGCGGTAAATGTGATAGAAGCGGAAGGAAGAACATCGAATGAAACTGCATCAAGGTCTTCCAAGACGAAGAGAGCAAAAAGGGCAGAGCGAAAAGGCGGATTTTGGAGGAAGGCCTGCTCCATCGTTCTGACAGGCATACTGGTGGGCGGCATCTCGGCCGGGGTATTTTTAGGCGTTGTCTATACGGCCGATGCAAACAGGCCGCTGTCAGGCACACAGACGCAGACGAACCGCATACCGGCCACATTGACCACACAGGGAGGACGGACAGACAGTGAGCTGACCGGCGCGACAAACAGCAGCGAGCAGAGCGTTTCCGGCATTGTGAAATCGGTCATACCCTCCATCGTCGCAATCACGAATTCGCAGGTTTATGAAAACTACAGAAACGGAAGCTATTATGATTTCTTCCAGTATTACTTCGGCCAGCAGAACCAGCAGAACGGGGAACCGCAGGAATATATAGCGGGCGCGGGGTCCGGAATTATCGTCAGCCAGACCGACGAAGAGCTTTTGATCGTCACCAATAACCATGTAATTGAAGGCGCGTCTTCGCTGACCATAACCTTTGCGGACGGCTCCACAGCCCCGGCCAGCGTGAAAGGAACCGATGAAGAAGCGGATCTGGCGGTTGTAGCTGTGAAGCTTTCCGATCTGTCGGAAGAGACCAGGGCGGCTATAAAGGTGGCTACGCTTGGCAATTCCGATGATATGGAAGTGGGTGACAGCGTAATCGCCATCGGCAATGCCATGGGATACGGCCAGTCCGTGACAAGAGGAATCGTAAGCGCGCTCAACAGGGATGTGACCACCAGTGAGGGTATCACCCGCACGCTGATTCAGACAGACGCGGCGATTAACCCCGGTAACAGCGGCGGCGCCTTGGTGAACATGAACGGGGAAGTGATCGGAATCAATTCCGCCAAGCTGTCCGATACGGATGTGGAAGGTATGGGATACGCGATACCTGTAACCGCTACGGAGAGCATCATCACGGATCTGATGAACAGGCAGACCAGAGAGATCGTTAAGGATGCGCAAAAGCAGTCTTCGCTGGGAATCCAGGGCATAACCATAGACAGCAGCACAGCCCGGGCAATGAACATGCCGGCCGGTGTACTGATCAGCGGTAAATATGAAGGTTCTTCCGCAGAAATCTCCGCGCTGAATGAAAGAGATGTGATCACAAAATTTGACGGCCAAAAGGTTTCAACCGCGGACGATATCAAAGAGTTGCTTAAATACTACGAAGCCGGCACCCAGGTCGAGCTGACCGTTGAAAGGATAGAAAACGGAGAGTATGCGGAGCATACGGTGACGGTAACCCTCGGCTATGCCAATCAGAATCAGCAGGTGAGCTACCATAATTAACTAATAATTATTAAGCGGCCGCAGCGCGGCCGCTTAAGTTAACTCTTTTTTCAAAGATTCAACACAGTTTGATCACAATTACCTGATAAACTTAGAAACATATAAGAGATAGAAGCTGACAGACAGCAAAATCATGTGTAAGATGAGACACACTGAAGTGTGCGTAGGTCATCAGCCTTCAGTTGGTGACATGAGAAAGGAGATTTTGAGATGACGGATCAATACTTTGATTTTCTGAATCCGGAAAACAATTCTTCCGGCGATGCTTCAGACAGCAGGTATGTGGAAAACCGGGTAGTGAATAACGATAGATATGAGAGCACGGGATACCGGCATGCGGATAATGGCGCCATACCTCCGGAACCTGTGCCCGGGAAAAAGAAAAAAGGCGGTTTCTTTAAGCGCGCCGCCGCACTGGTGCTGTCCGGCATTGTAGTGGGCGGAATAGCAGCCGGCGTATTTATCGGAAGCGCATATGCAGCCAGACAGAGCGGGCTTTTTACCGCACCGCAGCAGGAAGTGCCAAAGATTCCTGCAACTGTGACCAAGACGGAAAATGAAGGCGGAAACAGTGCGGGTGCCGGTGTGAACATCATGGATGCGTCCGGCATAGTTTCGGAGGTAATGCCTTCGATTGTAGCCATCACCAATACGCAGATTTATGAAAATTACAACAGCGGCAATTACAATTATTATGATTTCTTTAATTACTTTTTCGGTCAGCAGGGTCAGCAGGGACAGCAGAACCAGGAGCCGCAGGAGTATACGGCTGGCAGCGGATCTGGAATAATTGTGAGCCAGAACGACACGGAACTGCTGATCGCTACGAACAACCATGTGATAGAGGGGGCATCTTCCCTGACCATCACCTTCGAAGATGATTCTACTGCTCCTGCGTATGTAAAAGGAACTGATGAGGAGGCCGATCTGGCCGTGGTGGCGGTGAAATTTACCGACCTGTCCGCAGAGACCAGAGCCGCCATCAAGATCGCAACTCTCGGTAGCTCCGATGAAGTTAAGGTGGGCCAGGGCGTGATCGCTATCGGCAATGCCATGGGATACGGCCAGGCGGTGACCGGCGGCTTTATCAGCGCGTTGAACAGAGAAGTGGTCACCAGCGACGGCATCACCCGCACCCTCCTGCAGACGGATGCGGCGATCAATCCCGGCAACAGCGGCGGTGCTCTGGTGAATATGAAGGGCGAAGTGATCGGCATCAATTCTGCCAAGCTCTCAGATACCAAGGTGGAAGGCATCGGCTATGCCATACCGATATCTGCGGCAGAGGGGATCATCACAGACCTGATGAACAGACAGATCAGAGAGGTGGTTACAGACAGCAGCAAACAGGCGTATCTGGGCATCGTTGGTGTGGGCATTGACAGCAGTACAGCATCGGTGATGAATATGCCGGAGGGCGTTGTGATAAACAATCTGGTGGAGGGCGCTCCGATCAATGATGCGGATGTGCTGCCCAGGGATGTGATTACTAAATTTGACGGGCAGAAGGTCAGAAGTACGGATGATATTAAAGAGCTGCTTCAGTATTACGAGGGCGGCAGCCAGGTGGAGCTCACCCTGGAGAGGCTGGAGAACGGCGATTATGTGGAGCATACGGTGACCGTAACCTTAGGATATGCAAGCAGTGCTCCCGCAGACAACAGCAACAGATAAAAGTGAATCAGCGAGAACCGGTGCCAGCAACACCGGTTCTCTTTTCCATTATTGTTACTATTTACGGCTGCTGATAAAGCAACGTATGACAGACCGGAGTATAGTCCTCATTGGGATCCCTTGAAGCCCGCCGGTTCTTTTGCTGCGTAGTTTGCAGCATTAGAACCGCTGCGCGCTTCACGGAGCGAGAGCGTGTCCCTATGAGGACTATACTCCGGTCTGTCATACGCGGGAAGTTTACGGCAACTGTGAATAGTGACTCACTTTACTATTTTTACTTAAGAAAAACTTTACTTGTTGAATAGATTCAACTGATATATAATGAAACCATTGGAACTGCGGGATTTTGCGGCTTAAAAACGCTGTTCCCGGGCCATGCGTCCTGCATGGAAATATTAATGGATACAGGAGAAATAAGATGGAAGATAGAGAAGATAAATCCGTACAGGCGGTATCCGGCAGCACGGATGAGCCTAATAAAAAGGATGAGGAATACGAAAAGGTCTGCTATGTCTGCCGCAGGCCTGAGAGCAAGGTCGGCAAGCTGATTTCCATGCCGGGCGGTCTGGATATCTGCGCCGACTGTATGCAGAAGGCCTTTGATACGTTTCAGCAGAGCGGGCTGTCCTATACGGATCTGATGCGCATGGGCAATATGGTACAGCCGCCGGATTCTAAGGAAAACGGGGACGGGGATAAGGACAAGGATAAGCAGCCGCCGGTTTTTGCGGGCATACCGTTTTTTGAACTTGGGCCCCATATGGAGATCCCTAAGAAGCAGCGTATAAAGAAGAAAAAGGCTGAAGGTGAGGAGCCGGGGAAGAAGTTCGACCTTAAGAGCATCCCGGCACCGCATAAGATCAAGGCACAGCTGGATGAATATGTGGTGGGGCAGGAGGCGGCAAAGAAGGCGATTGCCGTGGCCGTATACAACCATTATAAGAGGGTTGCATCTAATGCCGAGGATGGTGTACAGATAGAGAAATCCAACCTGCTCATGATCGGTCCTACGGGAAGCGGCAAGACTTATCTGGTGAAGACGCTTGCGAGGCTTTTGGATGTGCCGTTAGCCATAGCGGATGCCACTTCGCTGACAGAGGCCGGTTATATCGGCGACGATATAGAGAGCGTGGTATCGAAGCTTCTGGCGGCTGCGGACAACGATGTGGAGCGTGCGGAACACGGAATCATCTTCATCGATGAGATCGACAAGATCGCAAAGAAGAAAAACACCAATACCAGGGATGTCAGCGGAGAATCCGTGCAGCAGGAGCTTTTAAAGCTTTTGGAAGGCAGCGTGGTGGAGGTGCCGGTGGGCGGCAGCAGCAAGAATATGATGGTGCCCATGACTACAGTGGATACGAACAATATCCTGTTTATCTGCGGCGGCGCGTTTCCCGATCTGGAGGATATCATTAAGGGAAGGCTGAACCAGCAGTCCTCCATCGGCTTTAGGGCGGATTTAAAGGATAAGTATGACAGCGATCCCAATATTCTGTCACAGGTGACGATCGATGACCTGCGGGCATTTGGAATGATCCCGGAGTTTTTGGGCAGACTGCCGGTCATTGTAACGCTGGAGGCATTAACCAGGGAGTTTTTGGTTAAAATACTGACTGAGCCCAAGAATGCGATTGTAAAGCAGTATAAGAAGCTTTTGTCCATGGATGAGGTGGATTTGAGGTTTGAGCCGGATGCGCTCACCGCCATCGCCGAAAAGGCCATGGAGAAAAAGACGGGCGCCAGAGCGTTAAGAGCGATTCTGGAGGATCTGATGCTGGATATCATGTATGAGATCCCCAAGGACGACAATATTGGACGCGTAACCATCACCAAGGCATATATAGACAAGACCGGCGGTCCGATCATCGATATGCGCGGTTATCTTCTGCTGGAGCAGGAAGGGGCGGCGGCAGCTGCCGAATAAGCTGTACGCGTCATTGGATTCCTCCAAGCCGCATATAATATCTGGAAGATAGGGCAAAAGGATGCAGCCAATGGCCTTAGATTATGATGAATGCCGCATCGCGGCGGTTTCAGAGGATTATCTGGATGTAATTGAGGAGTTTGTGGATTTATTCTATAGGCAGTCTAACATTCCGGAGGATTTCTGCTGGCAGGCAATCGGGTATAGGTATGGTGTATTTTACGTAAAGAGCGAGGATATGCCGCCATACTCAGTGGGAGAATACGGATACTCGCGCATACCGAAGCTGTTTGCGCTGCAGGATACCACCAGCCTGGAAGCATCGGGAATCCTGCGGGTGCAGAACCAGCCTGCGCTTAATTTAAAGGGACAGGGAGTGCTCGTCGGCATCATTGATACGGGCATCGATTATACCAATCCTGTTTTTCAGGTGGGAGGGCGCACGAGAATCGCATCGATCTGGGATCAGACTATACAGACCGGGGAACCACCTGCCGGAATTGTATATGGGACAGAATATGGGCGCGATGAGATAGACAGAGCGCTCCAAAGCCAGGACCCATTTTCTGTAGTGCCCAGCAGGGATGAAAACGGACACGGCACTTTTATGGCGGGCATTGCCGCCGGCGGAGAAGATCCTGACAATAATTTTATAGGCGCCGCGCCGGAAAGCACCATTGTCGCAGTGAAATTGAAGCCCGCCAAGAGAAATCTGCGGGATTTCTATATGATCAGTGAGAACGCGACAGCTTTCCAGGAAAATGATATCGCTTTGGGCATACGTTACCTGATACAGAAACGGTTTGAGCTGGATATGCCCATGGTGATCCTTTTAGGTGTTGGCACCAATTCGGGCAGCCATACCGGAGTGAAGGTGCTGGGCGATGTGATCAATTCCACAGCCAGCATGCGCGGCAACGCCGTGGTCATCGCGGCCGGAAATGAGGCAAACCGCGGACACCATTTCCGCGGACTCGTCACACAGCAGGGCGGAGTGGAAAACGTGGAAATCCGCGTGGGCGAAAATGAAAGAGGATTCGTGACGGAGCTGTGGGCCAATGTGCCCGAAACCTATGCTGTCGGTCTGATCTCGCCTTCTGGAGAGCGTGTTCCCATGATACCAGCCAGGATACTGGGAACACAGGTGATACGCTTTGCCCTGGAAGCGACAGTGGTCACCGTGGATTACAGCAGCATGGACATAGCCGGCTCCCAGCTGATATTCATGCGGTTTGAACGGCCTACGGCGGGAGTTTGGACGGTGCAGGTATATAACACACAGTATTTTACAGGGCAGTTTGACATGTGGCTGCCGGTTACGGAATTTCTTACTGGAGAGACTGTATTTCTGCGTCCTGATCCAAATATAACCGTAACAACGCCGGGAGGTGCGGCCAATGCAATCACGGTGGGAGCCTATAATCACAGGAACCAGAGCCTGTATCTGAATTCAGGCAGGGGCTATACCAGGAGCAACATTGTTAAGCCGGATATTGTGGCGCCCGGAGTATCCGTATACGGGCCTGGCATGATGGGCCGTTATGGGGAGAGAACCGGTACCAGTGTGGCGGCCGCTCAGGTGGCCGGCGCAGCCGCCTTGCTGCTGACCTGGGGGGTTGTGTACGGAAACGATGACGATATGAATTCCAATACAGTGAAGTCCTATATGGTGCTGGGCGCCAAGCGTGACCCGAATATGTCCTATCCAAACCGGGAATGGGGATATGGCAAGCTGGATCTATACAATACGTTCCAAAATATATTTTCATGAAATCTATACTAAAAAAGAGGAAGCACACTTAAGTGTGCGCAGTTCATCAACCTGCGGTTGGTGGCATTAAAAGGAGAACTAAATGATAAGTCTTAAGCATGTTTCCAAGACCTATGGGAGGTCCGTAAAGGCGGTGGATGATCTGACTTGGGATATTGAAGACGGTCAGATCGTAGGATTTATAGGGCCGAACGGGGCCGGCAAGACGACGACTCTGAAGATGATCACCGGTATCCTAAGCCCTGATCAGGGTGAGATCACAATCAACGGAATCAGCATGAAGGAGGACGGCGTGAATGCCAAGCGCCAGTTTGGCTTTGTTTCCGACAGCCCTGACAATTTTCTTCGTTTAAAGGGCATCGAGTACCTGAATTTCATGGCGGACATTTATCAGGTATCCACGGAAGACAGGCGCAGAAGGATCGACAGCTTTTCCGGCAGGTTTGGCATGGAATCCGCTCTGGATGACCGGATTTTAAGCTATTCTCACGGCATGAGACAGAAGATCATGGTGATGGGAGCCCTGATCCATGAGCCGGCGGTCTGGATACTGGATGAGCCGCTGACGGGCCTGGACCCCAAGTCCGCCTATGAGCTGAAAGAGATGATGAGAGAACATGCCAAGGGTGGAAAGTCCGTATTGTTTTCCACCCATGTATTGGAAGTGGCGGAGAAACTATGCGATAAGGTATCGGTCATCAATAAGGGGAAAATCGTATTCCTGGGCACCCTGGATGAGCTGAGAGAAAAATACAATTCCAAGGATACGCTGGAAGATATCTTCCTGGAGCTGACCGAACATGCGTGAATTTCTGGTTCTCACAAAAGTACTTCTGAAGTCCGGCCTGGGAGACATCCTTCAGAAGAGTGAAAATAAAAAGAAAACAGCCGGCAGAGGCGGAAGGATCGCGCTGTATGCCCTGCTGGCGGTTTGTATGATGCCGGCCATGGGTATGATCTTTTCCCTGGCTGCCAGCGGTTACCGTATGATGGCGGCCATCGGGCAGGAAGGTATGATCGTCGAGCTGATCTGCTATGCCGGAGCGCTCGCCACGCTGGTCTTTGGCTTGGCGCTTGTCATGTCGGTGTTTTATATGAGCCGCGATATCTATAATCTGCTGCCCCTGCCTCTTTCCCCCTGGCAGATTGTGGGCGCTAAATTTACGGTGACCCTGGCATATGAGTATCTGACCGAGGTGGTACTGTTAGGCCCCGCTTTTCTGGGATATGGGGTGGCCAGCGGCGCGGGTATCCTGTATTGGCTGTTTGCGGTTGCGGCGCTGTTAACGATTCCTGTGCTGCCCCTGATCTATGCATCGGTGCTGTCCATGCTGTTTATGCGTATTTTCCGAAGAGTGGCGAACAGGGATTTCATCAATGTCGTGATCACCGTTCTGATGCTGGTATTCGTGATCTCCTTCAGCACCTTCAGCGGGAGCATGTCTGGATATACACAGGAATCCGTCATGGAAATGCTGACAGCCAGCGATAATTCACTCCTGGGCGTCATGAGCGGTTTCTTCCCCTTATTTATTTTTTTGGAGAAGGCGATAGTGAACGCTGACATTTTACAGATGCTTTTATATCTGCTCTGCCTTTTGGCAGTCGCGGCAGTATTTTTGTTCCTGGCGCAGAAACTGTATTTCGCAGGTGTGTTGAGCATCAGCGAAACTTCCTCCAAACGCAGGAAGATAAGCGTCACGATGAGGGAAAAACTGACGCGCAGCAACGGCGTCTTAAAAAGCTGCGTGCAGAGGGAATGGCGGGTTTTATTCCGTACCCCTACCTATTTCTTGAACTGCTGCCTGATCACCTTCAGCTGGCCTGTCTTTATGGTGCTGCCTGTTGTTTTCAGCCTGATCGGAAGCGGTAAGGACCAGGTGAGCGGTGAACAGGTAATGACCAGCCTGTCAGGTATGACAGCTGCGATGAATACAGTTTCCGCGGCAGCTCTGGCTCTGATCGTTACTTATGGCATCACTGTGTTTATAACGAGCATGAATTTTACATCCGGAACGGCAATCTCAAGGGAGGGCAGAAGTTTCTTTTTCATGAAGCTGATCCCGGTGCCATACCGGACACAGATTCAGGCAAAGGTCATCTGCGGTCTCATCTTAAGCTTGATCGGAACGACATTTTATGCCGCAATTCTGTTTGTTGTATTCATACTTCTGTTTGGATTGCCGCCTCTTTCACTTGTATTTATGATACTGATCACCTTTGGCATTAACCTGCTGATTAACATGATACAGATATGGGTGGATCTGGTATCACCTAAACTTGAATGGGAGAGCGAGCAGATGGCCGTAAAGCAGAATATGAACACGCTTTTGGAGGCACTGATCACCGTTGTGCTGGGGGCTGTGTTAGGCGGAGCTGCGGCCATGCTCTATGCGCTGCTGCCCATAAACCTCTATGTGCTGTGCGCCATATGCTGTCTGGTGCTTGCTGCGCTCAATGTGGGCGCATATCATCTGCTCGCCGTATATGCGGATAAGAGAATGCAGGAACTGGAATAGGATAACAGTTCAGACGGCGGGAAAATACGCCGTCTGAACTGCTACTGCTTTCTAAGAAGCTCGGACAGAGTGCAGAGCAATACTCCGAGAAAAACCGCAGCATCTGCCAGGTTGAAGACGATTTTTTTTAGGAATTTCCAGGGGACATAGATATAATCCACCACATAGCCCCTGATCAAATGGTCCGACAGGTTGCTTAAAGCTCCGCCCGCCAGCAGTGACAGGCCGAGCTTTAGCAGCAGGCGGCCTTTTTCAAATAAAAGAGGAATATAAAAGCACAGAACCAGGAGGCATGCACCGCCCGGCAGTATCTTGGTAAGAAGCGGGTGCTTATCCAAAAGATTCATAAACATGCCCTTATTGTGCATCCTGGTAAGTATCAGCCGGTTCTCCGATAAGGTTTTGGGAAAATCACTCTGATCCGCCTGCTCAATCTGGTTTTTTAAATACAGGTCCATTGAAAATACGAAAAGTGTCAGAATCAGGAATATCATAAGGCCCTCCGTTCCTGCGCGGTCTGCGCATATTAGTATTATAGCTGCTGCGGGGAAAAGCCGCAATGGGGAGTCGCAGTTACTGTCCACGGTTGTCGTAAACTTCCCGCGCAAGACAGGGCCGGGTATATTCCTCATTGGGACACGCTCTCGCTCCGTGAAGCGCGCAGCGGTACTAATGCTGTAAAATACACAGCATAAGTACCGGCGGGCTTCAAGGGATCCCTATGAGGAATATACCCGGCCCTGTCTTGCGCTGCTTTAGCGGCAACCCCTGAACAGTAACAGCGCAGGTGAAGGAATGACTATACTGGGATGCTGCCTGAGAAGAGGTTTAGGTCGGTTCCTTCGCCAAGCTGGTATTGCCTGGGGGTGACTCCGGTGATTTTTTTGAAGGTCTTAAGAAAATAAAAGTAATCATTAAAGCCTGTGGCGGAGGCAATTTCGCTGATGCTGTAATTGCCGGAATTAAGCATCTGACAGGATTTGTGGATGCGCAGGCTTGTGAGATACTTGATCACTGTGGTGCCGGCTTCCTGCTTGAAGATTTTGGAAAGGTAGCTGGGATTCATATGCATGTATTGGGCAAGGTCATTTGTGGAGATATTACGGGTATAATTTTGGTTTAAGTATTCCATCATCTGGATGAAATTGGTGTTGGTCATATAAAGCTGCTCGTTGTAAGTAGGATTTGGCTCCATTGCCAGCTGACAGAGCAGGGTCAGCATTTCGGAAAAGTCCCGGTAGCGTTCAGGCAGCTGATGGACACTGTAAATATAGTAGTCGTCCCGCTGGGAATTATACCGGTTGGAAGAACAGATCATATTGTTCAGGCACATGGCAGTCTGCACGGAAAATGATTTCCGCTGCGGACTGTTTTTTAATGTTTCCAGGGCAAGCAGAAGCTGGCCGCTGTTACCGATGGATAGTAATGAGGAGACCTGATCTAAAAAATCCTGGCTTTTATCCTCCGAAATAAGTGTACTTACGGTACAATCCGGCTGTATGAAATATTGCAGAGCCCGGATCTGGCATTCTTTGATCCGTCGGGGAAGCTCCTCTATAGGAAATGCTGTGTTTGCCAGGCCGATACACTTGTTTTCCGGCAGGGACAGAAAACTGCTGATTGTGGCCTGGTCCAGAGGGAAGCTGGAAAACCATCCGTATTGATGCTGCCCCATTCTGAACAGGGTGGAAGAGTTCCCCTTTGTATCAGGGGGAAAAGAGCCGGTAAATACGGCGCAGCAGCAGGTGCTGTGATAATTGCCGGAGGCTGTCAGATAATCGGAGAGCAGAGGGATATCTTCGTCCAAAAGGGCGCCCAGCAAAACATCCTGGTTATAGGTTTGCTCCTTGCTCTGGAGTCTGGACACTGCCCGGTTCAGATATATGTCGATTTCTTCGTATTCCAGGGGTTTTAGACAGTATCCCAGAATTCCGTATTTGATGGCCTTCTGCGCATAAGAAAATTCTGCATATCCGCTGATGACAATGGTTTGAATATTCGGATACCGGGCGAAAAGAATCTGACATAATTCCAGCCCGCCCATCTGCTGCATGCGGATATCTGTGATAACAATATCAATTTGCCGTCCTTTTATAATGTCCAGAGCTTCTTTGCCGCTTCCTGCTACAGCTGCGACCTCGCACTGGTGCGCTGCCCAGCCTATAGCCTTACACATACTGGCGGTAATGGCAGGTTCATCATCCACTAACAATACTTGATACATAATCATCCTCCTATTTATTATCACCAACCAAAGGTTTTGTCATTTGCATGCCTGACGGCAGAATAAGAGTTACACAGGTTCCGTCCCCCTCATGGCTTTCCAGGGAAATCCCGTATTGCGGACCGTACTGAAGATGCAGACGGGCATTGGTGTTTATGAGCCCTATATTTTTGCTGGTGTCATATACCGGGGAGGCGAGCATGCGATGTATTTCGGAAAGCTTTTCCCCGGATATGCCCACACCGTTATCCCGGATGGTGATCTTTAAAATGTCCCCTTCTAAAGTGCTGTTTAAAACAAGAACACCGTTCCCCTCCTTGGGCTCCAATCCGTGAAATATGGCATTTTCCACCAGGGGCTGCAGGAGCATTTTGATCACGGGAATCTGCAGGGTGTCCGGCTGAAAGTTTTTTAAAATCATGATCCGGTTGGGAAACCTCGCCTGCTGGATATTCAGATAGGCAAGGGTGATGTCAATCTCCTGCTGCAGGGAGACAATCTGGTCCCCCTTAATGCTGTAGCGCAGGATTTTCCCCATGGAGACGGAGATCTGATCAATCAGAGGGACGGAATAATCTGTGGCGATCCCACGGATCAATTCCAGGGTGTTATAGATAAAATGAGGATTTATTTGGTTGCGAAGATTGTCCAGTTCCGCTATTTTCTGCTGAAGTTCCATTTCATAAAGGTCGTTGGCGTTGCGCACAATCTGAAAGTTCAGTTCGTTGATGGAAGTCAAAAGGGAGGTGAAGCTCTTACCGATTTCATGGATTTCTTTACATCCCTGCAGGTTCAGCGGTTTCTTTATGACTCGCTGATGGCTTGCCTCTATTTCCTTTATGATAGAATTAAAGGTTCTGATCGGAACGATATAGTTCCGGTAAAGGATCATGTAGACCAGAATTAAAAACAGGACCGTAACGGCAATCATTGTTGCACACAGAAGATTAATGCCGCCCAGCTGGCTGGTAATGCTGTTTGTGTTGACTGCGCTTATCATATAACAGTCAGCGGCATCCACATACTGATAGCTGACCGCATAGTCCTTTAATATCATATCAGTGCTCTGGGTATCCATGGTGTCCGGAGTAAAAAGCGTCTGCAGGAGTCCGATCCCTCCGATGATTTCATCGACCAGGTCCTGTTCACAGTTAAAAGCATAGGTATGAAATTGTCTGTCCATCATAAGGAAGCAGGAGCTGGCCTGGTTCTGCTGAAATACAGGCAGAGACAGCTGGGGCAGGCGGATGGATATGAAAATGTAACCTATACGCTGATAGTTGGAATAAGCAGGCGCTCCAAAAACCAGGTAGGGAGTATGCTTATTGGAGAGAAAATCCCCATACCGGATTCCAAGGCTGACGCAGGTGTTCGCCGTCTCCATTTTCAGAGTCATCTCTGCCAGTGTTTCCCGTGTGAAGAGGGCGGACCAGTTAATCAGGCTATTGACATAGGCAATATCGGCTATGGATGTATTTGCCTCCTGTATATGTATTTTCTGATCCTTCAGCGCTCGGATAATTTCCACCGTAACCTCATGCCAGTTGCCTGCCTCCAGCAGTGTTGTGGTGTTGATGTCGTACAGAAGCTGCTCGCAGATGGATTCCGCCTGATTGGAGATCAGGGTGATCTGTGAGGAAAGCGTGCCGGAAAACATGGCGGCATATTCATTGCTGGTCTGTAATACCATCTTCCTGGCCTGGAAAAGAAGCATGACGGACAGGCACAGCAGGATAAAAAGAGAGCAAAGCAAAAGCAGAAAATACTGTCTGGTAATTGCCAATTTATTGAATTTATTCGGTATGCATTTCATTTGTTTTCTCCATTTTCGTGATTGATCCTTTAATAAATCTATTATACAGAAATTTAACTCCTAAATGTATGGAAAAAAATACTTTTGAACAACGAATTTTCCATATTTGTCGATATAAAAAGAAAGAATCTTACATTTCCTTTTAGTCTGGGTTTTATTATGATTAAAGTGGTTTTTGAGAAAGGCGGCAAAGAGTAAAAGGTGGAGGGGCGGCATTGTACAGAGAGAAAAGTGTAATACATAGGAAAGATAACAAGTGGCACAGAATAAGGGTCTATTTTAGAAATAACTGGCTGTTGTATGTTCTGCTGCTTCCGGTGCTTTTATGGTATCTGGTTTTCTGCTATGCACCCATGGGCGGTCTGGTGCTGGCTTTCAAGAATTACAGCATCAGGGGGGGAATCTGGGGAAGCGACTGGGTCGGATTGGACCATTTCAGGAATATGTTCAGTGACAGGGAGTTTCTGCGGGCTATAAAAAATACGGTGATCTTTGGCATCGGCGGCATTCTGCTGACTATGCCGTGTGAAATCGGCCTCGCGCTGATACTCAATGAGGTTCGTTTCCGCCGGTCGAAAAAATTTATTCAAACGGCGGTCACTTTTCCGCATTTTATTTCCTGGGTGGTGCTGTCCGGTATTCTGGTAAACCTGTTTTCTTCTGTGGGTGTGGTAAACCAGCTGCTGATGGCGTTTGGCCTTGATACAATCTCCCCGCTGACAGACGCGGGGGCTTACCGCTGGTTTATCTGGCTTAGCAACATCTGGAAGGAAACCGGATGGGGCTCCATCATCTATCTGGCGGCCATAACATCCGTGGACCAGGGCCTTTACGAGGCGGCCAGCGTGGATGGGGCGAGCCGTCTGCAGCGGGTGTGGCATGTGACTTTGCCCGGCATACGCAGCACCATCTGCATCATGCTGATTCTAGCAGTGGGGCAGCTGCTCACCAACGGCCGGTTTGATCAGATCTTTAACACCTATTCATCTCCGGTCTACAGCGTTGCGGATACTTTGGACACCTACATATTCCGGGAATCGCTGCTAAGCGGCACCATGAATTTCGGTTATTCCACTGCAATCGGTGTATTTAAGTCTGTTTTTGGCCTGATCATGATTCTGATTACGAATAAAATTGTTACGAAAACAGGCGAGGAAGGTCTGCTTTAAAGTATGAGACAGGAGATGCGCGAATGGATAATAAAAACAAAAAGATCAGAAAATACAGTGTGAATAGGATTACCGTGGGAGATGTTTTTCTGCTCATTATACTGGTAATTCTGGCGGCGGTGGCCATCTTCCCATTTTATCAGGTAATCCTGCTGTCCTTTGCGGACACGGTATCCTATGCGTCTCATCCTTTATATCTGCTGCCATATGTGTTTGATCTGACGGGGTATAAGACAATTTTTCATGACAAGGGCTTTTTCAGCTCCGTGGGCGTCAGCCTGTTTATCACTGTCGTGGGCACTTTTATCAATATGTTTCTGTCAGTAACCGGTGCGTATGTTCTGTCCAGAAAGCAGCTGGTTGGAAGAAGGATCTTTCTGGGAATGATTGTATTTACGATGCTCTTCAGCGGCGGAATGATCCCCACCTATCTTGTCGTTAAAGGTCTGGGTCTGGTGAATACCGTCTGGGCGATGATACTTCCCAGCGCAATCAGCACTTATTACCTGATCATCATGAAGAACTATTTTTCTTCCCTGCCTGACAGCCTGATGGAGGCTGCGCGGCTGGACGGCGCCAACGAGGCAGTGATTCTGGTCAGGATCATCCTGCCTATATCCCTGCCATTTATGGCGACATTTTTTCTGTTTTATGCGGTGGAAAGGTGGAATGAATGGTATCTGGCCAACCTGTATGTCAGCAAGGCATCGCTGTATCCGCTGCAGATCTATCTTAGGAATGTGCTGATCAGCATGAGCAATACGCTCAATGATATAGCAAAACAGCTTTTGCAGAAGGATCAGCAGGTGAACAGCACGGCTGTGCAGATGGCGGCTATCGTAGTTACCACGGCTCCCATATTATGCGTGTATCCGTTTGTCCAGAAGCATTTTGTCAAGGGGATTATGGTGGGGGGAATTAAAGAATAGTAACAAAGAATAAGTAAATAGATTCTCTAAACAGCGGGAGAGTTTATTATATATTAATGCACGGATTTTTAGGTGCACACATCAACTATATTATTTTAGAGGAGGAGAGGTTTATGAACAAGAAACGTTACCTGTCAATGCTATTGTGTATGGCGCTCATTTTGGTGGGACTGTTATCGGGCTGCGGCAGCAAGACTGCTGATCCGGATGACGGAAATAAGGTTACCCCATCCGTAAGCGGGAAAGATGATCTGGAATTTATGGAAATCAGCATATCCCATTGGAATGGAGATTCCGCTTTCAGCAGCGATGATGAGGTGCTGAAAACCATTAAAGAAAAGTTCAATGTCGACTTTGTCTCCCAGAATATTACATGGGATGACCACACCCAGAAATTGCAGCTTTGGGCTTCCACCGATTCACTGGCTGATATCTCCGCCGCATATATCCGCGATATGACATAGATGTACTCCTGGGCGAGAGACGGTGTGATCCGTTCCCTTCCCAGTGATCTGTCCGCCTATCCCAACCTGCAGAAGTATATGGAAGAAAACACGAAAGAAAACTGCATGGTGGATGGCGAATGCTATGTGATTCCGAAAAATGTCTATCTGTCTCAGGAAGAGACGGTTATGGAGAGAGTGATCCTTTACCGCTGGGATCTGGCGCAGCAGGCCGGTATCACAAAAGAACCAGCAAACTGGGACGAGTTCCGCGAGATGCTGCTGGCAATCATGAAGGCCGATCCGGAAGGCAAGAACATCGGTGGAATGACAGCTCCGTCTATGGGATATTTGGGTTATCCCATGCTGTGCTACAGCGTACCGAACGCATGTGATGACAGATGGGAGAAGTGGAACGATACCTATGTTCCCGCCTATTTTGGAGGTGAGAATCTGGGAGATAATGTGCTCGCCACCTGGAATCTAATGCGCGACATGTATACAGAGGGTACCATTGATCCGGATCTGCCCATCTCTACTCTTGAATTGGCACAAAATAAATTTTTAAATGGCCAGGCTGCAGCTTTATGCGTGACCAGCTCTATTGCCGCCACTCCAAGTTTTGGTATGGATTCAAGCTGGAAGGAGCTGTATGGCAATCCGATGATGGATGACTGCAAGATACTGAATCTTATGCCCGGCGCAAACGGCGAAACCTATTACTGGTCAACGTCGTATTCTGCCGCAGAGTCAATCTTCTCTTCCCATGTGGATGATAAGAAGATGGAGAGGATCCTGATGATTTATGATTATCTGCTCTCTGATGAAGGTATTATGCTGTCAAAATTCGGTGTGGAAGGCGAGAGCTATGAAATCGTGGACGGAAAACTGGTAGCGGACATAGATGCCCGCAATGAAAAGTATCCAAGCACCCTTGCGTTGGCAAATGTTGTCTCCTGGGTTCTTCCGCTTCCCAACGGGTATGAGAATGATGCGGGGTATGACGATTGGTATGATGAGTGGGTACCCAGCTACATTGAACAGGCAAAGGCTTGTAAAATGCCCGAGTATGAGCCGAGGTGTAAGTCGGCATTTGTTCAGTCAGGCTCAACCCTTGTGATCAGTCCCAGCGATGACGGACTGCGCATTATGACAGGTACGAAGCCTGTAGAAGAGATGTGGAAGGAAATCCTGGAAGAGTATAAGCAGGATGGCCTTGAGGATACGATTCAGAAGGTGAATGACGCGCTGAAATAATTGAATATTTTACAAGCCGTCTGAACTGTTACGCTGTATGGGAGAGGAGGTGTGGTTATGCCACACCTCCCGCTCGGTTAAGGTTAAGCCGGCTTGCTAAAAAGGAGAAAAACTATGATTATTGATTGTCACACCCATCTGGCCAATCCGGAACATATTGGGGGCGAATTTCTGGAAGGAGCACAGAGGGCCTGGGGGCCTGACTGTGATCTAAGCGCTGCACCCAAAGTGCATGAAGCCGCCAGCAGGGCATGCGACGCAGTCATCGTCCTGCCTATCGATGCGGAGGAGATCGGCTACTTCACACCTAATGAATTCATCGCTGACTATGTAAACCAGGAACCTTCCCGCCGCATTGGCTTTGCCAGCGTGAATCCTAACAGAACAGGAGCCGATAAGATACTGCGGGAAGCGGTTCTGGGCCTGGGTCTTAAGGGACTGAAGCTGGGGCCGATTTATCAGAAATTTAATCCCGCGGCCTCGATGGCGTATCCCCTGTATGCTATGGCCAACCAGCTGGGTATTCCCATTATGTGGCACCAGGGCACCTCCTATGTGGAAAATGGGCCCCTGGAATACAGCAATGCGGTGCTGCTTGATCCTGTGGCCCGCAGCTTTCCGGACCTGAAGATGATTGTGGCCCATCTGGGCCATCCGTGGTTTGCCGAGACGGCCTGCCTGGTGCGCAAGCATCCCAATGTCTATACGGATATGTCGGCTCTTTCCACACGCCCCTGGCAGATGTACAATGCCATGATCACCGCGCTGGAATATGGAATCGAAAAAAAGATTTTCTTCGGTACGGATTTTCCTTTCTTTACAGCAGAGCGCACCATGGAGGCATTCCGCAATATCAATAATATCGTAGAGGGAACCAACCTGCCTAGAGTGCCCGAACAAGTGATAGAGGACATTATCCACCGCAATACACTGGGAATTCTCGGGCTGGATTAATTGAAAAGGGGAAGCGCACAGAAGTGCGCATAAGTCATCAACCTGAAATTGGTGGCGGTAAATATGAAGAATGGATGGGAGACATGTCATGAAGATCCGTAGCGTTGAATTAATTCCTGTGACATTGCCCTACTTAAAACCGGTCAGCGATGCATGGGGTGTTTACCGAGAGGTGCACTGCGGCATTGTATGCGTCACAGGCGAGAGCGGACTAAAGGGATACGGTGAGATTTCCCTGGCCTGGTTCGGCGGAGTACATAACATGTGCAGGGATGCGCAGGCGGAATGGGTGCCCCGGCTCATCGGCATGGATACCCGGGAAATCACCCGCATGAATGCCGTGCTGGATCAATGTTGTACCTTTTCCCGCCGCAGCCTGCTGGTGAAAGCGGGAATTGAAATGGCAGTATGGGACCTGCGCGGCAAGGAGCTGGGACTGCCTGTATATGATCTGCTGGGCGGCAAGCTTAGGGACCGTGTCCCCATTACTGGAGGCGTGGGCATGCTGGCGCCGGAAGAGATGGCCGCACAGGCTGTGCAGGCTGTAAAAGAAGGATATGAGGAACTGAAAATTAAAGTAGGGCTGGATGAAAAGAAAGATCTTGATACCGTATCCATGATAAGAAACTGTATCCCCGATCATATCCGTCTCCGTGTGGATGCCAATATGGCATGGAAGGACCGCAAAACAGCCAGGCGCATGCTGGATGCCATGTATGCATACGGCGTTGAGATCGCGGAGCAGCCACTTGATTATCATGATCTTAAGGGGCTTGCCTGGCTGCGGGACAATACTCACTGCCGCATCCTTATTGATGAGGGGATCTGGGACTGGCGTGATGCAGCCGGTTACATTGCGGCAGGGGCGGCGGATCTGCTCCATGTATACATATGTGAGGCCGGCGGCATAGAGGGAGCCAGGCGGGTATTTAACACTGCCGGGGCGTTTTCAATGGACTGTACGATCGGTTCCATGCCGGAGGGCATTGTAGGGGCCTGTGCAGCCGCCCATATTGCGGCGGCCATGCCAAACCTGTCGGCTTATCCTTCCGATATCAGGGGATTTGCCGTGTTCGGGGATGATGTGGCGAAGACTTCTATGAGAATTCAAAACGGATATCTGGAACTGCCCAAGGGCCCCGGACTCGGCTTTGAGATGGATGAGGAAAAGCTGGAAGCCCTGCGCGCGGACCGTTAAAGAGAGGGAGCACATAGTATGATTTTTCATAAAATGACGAGACCTGAGCTTATGAATGCCGACAGAGAGGCTGTGGCGGTAATCCCTTTAGGTTCCACGGAGCAGCATGGGCTGCATCTTCCGGTGGATACGGATACCCGGCTGGCGGATGCGCTGTGCCGGGAGCTGGAAAGGCGCCAGCCGGAGCGCGTATTGCTTGCGCCTGCCATGTGGCTGGGCCATTCCCCCCACCATCTGGATTTCGGCGGGACTTTAAGCATCAATTATGACCTGTACAGCCGGATGCTGACCGAAGTGATCGAATGCTTCGCCCAGATGGGATTTCACCGTATACTGATGGTGAATGGCCATGGAGGCAACGGCATGCCTATGGCTATCACACAGCAGGAGGTGAAGCTGCATAGACCGAATCTTATGCTTTGCGGCTGCAATTACTGGGAACTGGCAAGGGAGGAGCTGCTTTCGCTGCGGGAAGGTGGGACGTATGCCATGGGCCATGCCTGTGAGCTGGAGACTTCCCTGTATCTCTATCTGGAGGAAGGGGCGGTGCGAAAAGATAAAATCAGGGATGCAGGCTGCCCGGATGAGTCCGGTTATTTTGGCTTTGGGATGTTTAACGGCGGACCGGTATCCTATCTGACCAACTTTTCGGAAATTACCGATACGGGAGCCTTTGGATGTCCTACCCTGGCTTCCGCTGAAAAGGGGAAGCGGATGTTTGAGGCGATTTCAGAACAGCTGGAAAAATTTATAATATACTTCAGCAAAAGAGATACCATGATAAAAACTATGGATGGACATCTGGTTGAAAAGGAGTGAAATCAGTATGAAACAGGGACTTACTTCAGACAGGATCCCACCAGTATTCGGACCCTACAGTTCTGCGGTTGCGGCGGGGGATATGATCTTTATTTCCGGAAACGCGGGATTTGACAAAAATCAAAAGCTGGTAGGCGAAGGGGATGTAAAGGAAGAAACCCGCCAGGCTCTATTAAATATAAAAATGCTGCTGGAGGACAATGGCGCATGTCTGGATGATATAGTGCGCACCACCGTATATCTAAGTGACATCGCTTTGTGGAATGATTTTAATGAAGCGTATGCTCCCTTCTTCAAGGAACCTTATCCTGCGCGTACCTGTGTTGGATGTCAGCTGAACGGATTTCTTGTGGAATTGGAATGCACTGCGGTCCGCGGGAGAGCGGCAGGCTTAGACTCATTAACAGGAAGGGAGAAAAGGAATGATTAGAATAGGCGTGATAGGCTGCGGAGATATCGCCGTTACCGCTCATTTTCCGGCCCTGGCCCGCTGCGGCCGGGTGCAGATTGCGGCCATATCCACCCGCAGCCAGGACCGTTTGCTAGAGCTTAGGGATCAGTATCGGGTCCCATTTGCAACCACAGATTATCGTGAACTGCTGGCGTCGGAGGAGGTGGATGCGGTGATCGTTGCCACCCCGCCCTGGGCGACTCCACAGATTGTGATCGAAGCCCTGGAGAGCGGAAAAGACGTATTGTGCGAAAAACCCGTTGCCATGACCATTGAAGAGGCCGAACGCATGCAGGAGACGGCAAAGCGCACCGGACACAGACTGATGGCAGGCATGACCTATCATCACGATCCTGTCCTGCATAAGATGCGTGAGTGGGTTCAAAGCGGAAGGATCGGTTCGCCGGTGATGTACAGGGCGGCGGTCTATGATGAAACCTGGGATCCCGAGGAGAATCCGGAACACTATAACCGTATTATGAAAACTCTGCAGCACGGATCCCCTTCCATACATGAAGGCGCCCATGTGTTCGACTGGCTCCATGTGGTGAATCAGGCAGAGATCAGGAGCCTGACGAGTTTCGGATTTAAGAGCCGGCCGGAATTTCCGGATTCGAACTATGATACCATCATCCTGGACTACATGAATAACGACCGTGCCAAGATAGAGATTGCCTGGTTTTTAACACAGTTTCCGGAATTTGACTTTGAAGCGGTGGGGCCTTTGGGCATTGCCTCCATGAACAGCCACAGGCGGTTTGCAAGGCTTAGGACCAGGGAAGAGACGGAAGAATATAAGGACCCCAAAGGCTGGTGGGAGCATTGCTTTGATCTGCAGACAAGCCGCTTTATCGACCTGATAGAGAAGGGCGGTCCCTGTGAGCCAGGAATTGCGGATGCCATTTACACTATGCGTGCCACGGATGCGGTGCGTGAATCCATGCGCCGGGGCGTAACGGTAAACCTGGAGTGCCGAAGGGAGGAGACCGAGGATGCAGGTGATTGACGCTCATGTGAATCTGGGCATTGGAAGATATAAAAAGCAGGATATAGCTGCCATATTAAGCGGGATGGAGGAAAACGGTGTCGACCGGTGTGTGCTGTGCCCTGTGGAAGAATATGTTACTGTATACAACAGGGAAGGCAATGAGATGCTTGTTAAAGCGTGCTGCGAGTATCCGGATAAATTTTACGGCTTTGCCGTAGCAAATCCCTGGTACGGTGAACGGGCGGCTAAGCTTCTCACAGAAGCCTTTGAAGCAGGGCTTCACGGAGCTTTTTTTGTATCTTCGCTGCAGGGTTTTTCCATTGACGACCATATTGTGGATCCGCTCATAGAGGTCTGCCGCAGATACCGCAGGCCTGCCTATTTCCATACGGCCACGCCGGCCTTTGCGCTGCCGCTGCAGCTGGCATATCTGGCAAGGCGTTTTCCAGATGTAAACTTTATCATGGGCCACTGTGGGGCGAATGATTTTGTGTACGATATCGATGCCTCCATGTACAAAACACCTAATCTGTATCTTGAGACCAGCCTGAACTACTGTGAAACCATCTACAGGGTAATCAGGGATTATCCGGACCGCGTTATTTTTGGCAGCGATGCTCCCCGCAGCCCTCAAAAGTTCGAGCTTGGCAAGGTACAAAAAGCAGATGCAGGGCCCGACGTGATGGATGGAGTGCTTGGCGGCAATATCCTGCAGATTATAGAAGGGGAAGCACACTGAAGTGTGCGCAGGTCATCAGCCTTCGGCTGGTGACATGAAAGGAGGAGGCCAGGTGAATGGTATGATTATAGATACCCACGCCCATACGCAGGACGGCATTGGGATGCTTTCGAATTATGTACCGGTAGGACGCATGGTGGAGATTATGGATGAATATGGGGTGAAAGAGGCTTGGGTCAGCCCCGCCACTGCCATGCAGCGTGATTTTATAGAGTCCAACCGGAGACAGTACGAAGATACCAGGGCCTATCCTGGACGCTTTATAAACTTTTATACAGCTAACCCCAATTATCCTGAGCTCGTGGAGGATGATATCAGGCGCAGCATCGAAGACCGCGGCTTTAAGGGAATCAAGATGCATCCGTGGGAAACGGGCTTCCCCATCAATGTGCCGGCAAGCCGCCGGATCGTGGAGCTGGCTGTTGAGTATGATGTGCCTGTCTTGTATCACGACGGCACCCCGCCCTGGTCGGAAACCCTGCAGGTGGCGGCCATGGCGGACTACTATCCGGAGGCAAAGATCATCATCGGACACTCAGGGCTGTTTGATGCCTACCGTTCAGCGATCAGGGCCTGCAATACCCATGATAACATATGGCTGCAGATCTGCGGCCCCTGTGTGGGTGATGCCGCCGAGATCATCCGTCAGGCCAGAAAGGACAGGCTTTTATTCGGCAGCGATTTTGCTACCAGTGAAACCGCAAATCTGATGGATGAACGGCTGAAGGTGCTTGAAATGGCCTGCCCTGACGAAAAGCTGCGCAGACGGATACTGTGTGAGAATCCCCAGGAGCTGATTTTGCAGAGTTAATACATACAGCACGTTCAGACTAAAAGTAAAAATGTCCGTCAAAAAATGGAGGGGATAGAATGCGGAAGGTTTATAGGATACCCTTCGCAAGACAGCCTGAGGAAAGCCGTCTGTGTGCGGCGCCCAAAGCGTGGATTAAGAATTGGTATCCGGTGCCGGAGGGGGAATACCGCCCCGCAGCTTACGGGCAGCTGCTGCGGACTCCGCTGGCCCTTTATGTACGCCTTGTATGTGAGGAAGAGTCACCGCTGGCCTGGCAGAGGCTGCCCAACAGTCCGGTATGTACCGACAGCTGTATGGAATTCTTTCTGAATCCGGTTCCCCGGAACAATACATTCATTAATTTCGAGCTGAATTCCAGGGGGACCATGCTGATGGGGCTGAATGAAAACGGCGATTTTAACTGTCTGGATCCGGCACTGCAGGCGGGATGTTTTCCGGCAGCATCTGTGGATGAAAAACAGGGAATATGGGAGGTGCGTTTCTGCATTCCCGATTCGCTTCTGCACAGATTCTTTCCGGGATTTGATCCGGATCAAACTCTGCAGATGAGAGGAAATTTCTATAAATGCGGCGATGCCGCTAAGGTGCCTCATTACGGAAGCTGGAATCCGGTTCTCAGGCGTCCCATTGATTTTCACTGTCCGGAGTGCTTCGGCGAATTAACGGTGAGTCCTGTCATACGTGAATTTATCGGCAGCTGTGAATAGCAGCTATGAGAAAGGTAGTGTAAAGATGGATAACAAAGAATTATACGAATGGATGAAACAAAACTTATATACGGCGGTGGTTTGTGATATATTGGATACATTGGGATACCGCAATCAGGCAATGCATCAGCGCCTGCGCCCGTTGGACGAAGCAAACTGTGTATTTGCAGGCCGTGCGCGCACGGTCCGCTGGATGGAAGTGGATTACTTTGATCCGGAGAATCCTTATGGCAGAGAAATTGAGTTCATGGATTCTCTGGGTGAGGACGATGTAATCATTCACTCCACCGATCATTCCGGCACCAATGCTCCCTGGGGAGAGCTGATGTCCACCGCTGCTACCGTGCATAAGGCGGCCGGCTGCGTGTGTGACAGCCAGATCAGGGACTGTGTACGGATTAAAAAAATAGGATTCCCGGTGTTTTATACAGGCATCCGTCCTCTGGACAGCAGCGGACGCGGCCTGGTGGTGGATTATGACGTGCCCGTACACTGCGGGGAGGTGCTGGTTCATCCCGGTGAACTGGTATTTGCGGATTTCGACGGTGTGGTGGTGGTGCCTGGGGATGTGGAGGAAGAGGTCCTGCGCCTTGCACATGAAAAGGCCGGTGCCGAGAACAGTACAAGGAGAGAGCTGCTTGAAGGGCGGTCTCTTCAGGAAGTCTATCATAAATACGGAGCGCTGTAGCGCACTGAGGTGCGCGTAGGTCATCAACCTTCGGTTGGTGACAGGAGCAGGGAAGCGCACTGAGGTGCGCGTAGGTCATCAACCTTCGGTTGGTGACAGGAGTCATAGGAGGAGAAGAGATTATGGGTAAGTTTATTTTCCGCGCATGGCGCGGTATTGAGATGGATCGGACCTGGGATACTATGGCACAGGATTTTTATGATTTGGGCCTGACGCTTCCCTTTACGCCAATCTTTAAAGAAGGCTCTGACTACGCAAAAATGATAAAACTGCTGGATGATTTTGCAGCTCTCGGCATGAAAGTAATTATGTGTGACGATCGGGTAACCGCACGCCGGGAGCCCGTCCTGGATGAGGAGGATTACAGGGCGCGTTTTGCACGCAGCCTTGAGGAATTTGGAAATCATCCGGCGGTGGCAGGATTTGATGTGGGCGATGAGCCGGATGCGCCGGAGGCTTCCACATTTTTTGCCGTGGCGCGCATCCAGAGGGAGATGGCCCCCCACCTTATGCCCTATTTGAATCTGCTTCCCTGGTTTGACTGGATCGGTGAGCGCATCGGCTCTCCCGATTACGGATCTTATCTGGACCGCGCGGTCAGAGAGGGAAATCTGGTAATTTTAAGCTATGACTGCTATTCGCAGATGTGGGAAGGGGACTCTGGCTGGGATGTGTATTTTAATAATTTGAGGGAGCTGGGGCTGGCTGCCAGGAGGAACAGCCTGCCGTTCTGCAACATCGTGCTTACCACAGGGCATTATGACTATGCATGCCCCACCAGAGAAGATATGCGCTGGCAGCTTTCGACTTCTGCGGCGCTGGGGGCGAAGATGATCTCTTATTTCCAGGTGGCTGGATGGGAGCGCGAGAATTACCGTAATTTCCCCATCAACGCGTTTAATGAGCGGACGGTGGAATATGAATGGCTGGCCTGCGAGACACGGCTGCTGCAGAAGCGTATGGGAGATGTCATGCCGGACCTGAAGTTTTATAAGGCTGGATTTACAACTCATCCCTATGGCGGCTTTGAAACCTTTAAGCCGGACGATACGCTGTTATCCGCTTCCAATGCCAAGGACATCAATATGCTAATTTCCACCTTTGTTGATGAGGATGGTATCCGATACCGGGCGGTCGTAAATCTGGACAGAACACGCAATGTTGAGGCAAGGCTGCATTTTGCGCCCAGCGTGGCGGTGGAACGCCGTACCTTCTATGATACATGGGAGGGAAGTGCAGGAAATACCGATATTATCGGCATACTGGGAGATGACGGAAGCTCTGTGCGCATGTGGATGGCTGCCGGACAGCTGGAGCTTCTGCGGGAGATCCCGGTGGAAAATATATAGGGAGAATCGGAGTGTATATGGGCCAGTCAGTAAAAGAAGAAATAAAAAAGAGTTTGGAGGCACCTTCTAAGGAGGCCAGAGGATACACCCGATGGTGGTGGTACGGCTGTGACGCAGAGCGGGAGGAGATTCAAAGAGAACTGGATGAAATGGTAAAGGCCGGCATCGGCGGCGTGGAGCTGCAGATACTGTATGCGCTGGATGCGGATGAGGAGGACAGAAAGAATCATTTCTATCTGTCCCCCGGATACCTGGATCTGGTTGCGTTTGCGGCGGAAGAAGCGGATAAGAGGGGGATGAAGTTTGACATGACGCTCGGCTCTTCCTGGCCCTACGGCGGCCCCTTTGTGCCGGTCGAATACAGCGCACCCACGGTGCTTCCCTATACCATTGATGTCAAAGGCCCCTGTAGATTTTCTTACGATTTTACCACACGGACCTATGGGGAAATCGTTTCCTGTGTGATGGGGCGGATGGAACACTGTGAAATGATTCCGGAGAGTATTCAGGATATTACCGATCAGGTAACCGATAAATATCTGTTCAACTGGCCTTGGGGGAAAGAACTGGCCGGAATTGAAATCCCGGAGGGAGACTATAAAATAGTGGTATTTGTATCCAGTGAAAAGCGGCAGCAGGTACTAAAACCGCTTCCGGGTGCAGAAGGCTATATCATAGATCATAACCGCAGGGATGCGGCGCGCTGTTTCTTTTCCTGTGCGGGTGATCCGATTGCTGCCGCGGTGAAAAAAGGGCATATCCAGTCATTCTTCTGCGATTCGATTGAGACACCGGGGCACAACTGGACAGATATCATATATGATGAGTTCCGAAAAAGAAGGGGATATGAGCTGCGGCCATATGTTTTTGCTCTGTGGGGTGAACTGCGGGGAATGACGGATCTGGTGCGCTATGATTTCCAGAAGACGATGGCGGAACTGACGGTTGAAAACTTCTTTACAGAAATGACAAAATGGTGCCATGAGAAAGGCAGCACCTCAAGGATACAGGCACATGGCACCTGGGGGGATGTGCTGATGGCGTACGGTGTTGCGGATATTCCGGAGGGGGAGACATTTTCCGCATTTGACCGTTATGAGGTCAATACGGTGCACAGAAAGCTGGCGTCTTCCGCCGGGCATATCTACGGCAAAAGGATTATATCGAACGAATCCTTTACCTGGCTGCGCTTTCCCCGCTTTACCGTGACGCTGGAGAATATGAAGGCCGCGGCGGACGGCATATTTCTGGATGGGATGAATCAGATCGTGAACCACGGCTATTCCTACAGCCCAAAGGACAGCGGAGTGCTCGGCAGGAATTTCTATGCTTCAACCGCAATTAATCATAACAATACCTGGTGGAAGCATTATCCCAGGCTTGGTCTGTACATCAACCGGGTTTGTGATTTCCTGCGCAGGGGGAAAACAGTCGTTCATACTGCGGTCTATCTGCCGCAGTCCGATATCTGGGCAGAAAATCCGATTTCAGACCTGCATATGTGTATGAAACTGGAGGAACGGCTGACCACGAAGGCGGTGGATCATCTGCACAAGAGCGGATACTGGTTTGATTATGTCAATGACGATGCGGTGTCAAGGCTGGAAAACTATTCCTATGATACGCTGATACTCATAGCCTGCAGCCGTCTGCCGGTCGAAACTGCGAAACATATCCGGGCGTTTGCCGATCGGGGCGGTCTGGTGATCTGTGCGGAGGATTATCCGGTACGTTCCTGCGGACTGCCGGATCATGAGGAACGGGACCGGGAAGTGAAAGCGATGATGGAACAGATGCTTAAAAGCGGGAAAATGCTTCTCGCCTCCGACCGTTTAAAAGGGCTTACGGCCCTCTTGAAATCCGTCAGAGAGCCGGAGGTACTGATCCTCAATCATCCGGACACGGTAGGTTATGTCCACCAGCGGGAAGAGGAGCAGGATATTTACTTTTTCTCGAATATCAGCAGTGAAGAGACTTGGGAAAATATTACTTTTTCAAACGAGACGCGCGGATTCTGCATGTATGACCCAATGACCGGAGAGGAAAAGGGGATACTCGGCATCAGTAAATCCGCTCAAGGGACACGGCTGGAAATTCGTTTTGAACCGTTTCAGTCTCTTTTCATCATTTTTAATGATAATATCAGTGAAGAAGCGCCGTTGGAAATGAGAGAGGAAGAGTGCGCGGTTCTCGACCTGCTGGAAGGGTGGGCGTTTACTGCGCAAAACGGCAGCTTCAATAAGATTTATGAAAAATTGGAGAGCTGGGAAAAGGAAACCGGGCTGAAATATTTTTCCGGTGAAGGGATTTATCAAAAAGAGTTTGTCTGGGAGCAGGAACCGGAAAGCATGATGCAGAGAAATGAAAAGGCATATCTGTGTCTGGAGCATTTGGGGGAAACTGCAGATATTATCCTGAATGGGAAACCGGCAGGTGAAATAATCATGCGCCCTTACAGGCTGGATATTTCCTCTTATCTGCAAAAAGGATTAAACAGACTGGAGATTCGTGTGCAGAATCTGTTGATTAATGCGGCGCTTGATCCACAGCGTGAGGAGACTGAGTATCCGGAACCTCTGATCGACCGTTGGCCCTATACGACCGCAGCCCTTAATCAGACTCGCAGGGAACGCCTGCACTGCTTTAAGGAACGGGAAATGATATCCGAACCGTTAAAATCCGGAATGTGGGGGAGAGTGGAAATAAAAACAGTGAAATCCTTTACTTAGGACTGCCCGGATTTATAGAAGGGGATGTATACGGAGAATTTGTGTGGCTGGGAGTGTTTAACTGAAAAAATGAGTTTTATAGGGAGGGCGAAGTTCAGATATCGCCCTCTGTTTTTATTCCGTATTCAGTGTATAAACTGTTTCGAAAGGCTTCATCATTTGTTGCGCGCAGCAAATCATCTGTGCGGGAATCCTGAAGCAGATGGGTTGTTAATTGGAGAAAATCGGAAAACAGATCTTTGCCTTTTTTCATCCCTCTTTTCTCACCGAGTTCCGTATAATATTCTCTGATAGTAGCTTCATCCGAGTCCCGCATTTCACGACGTAAGTATTCGTAACGCAGGGTCTTATCACGGTTTATTTGTTCCAGTTCATCAACGGCTGCCTCCATGTATTCATTTGTTTTTGCCATATTGGTCAGGACCTCCCAATCTTTCGCTGATATCAGCTTTGCCCAATGATATATGTCGGTTTGCTTTTCATTTTCCGGCACATGTTCCAATTGGTTTAAGTATAACATGCGCAGCCCCAGCTTGTCACTATATACCTTTCCGTTGTCCTTTATCAGCCGTACTTTTTCATAGAAACTATCTGCCTGTTTGAGCTGGAAGCCCAGTATGCTGATATGGATACATTCTTTTAATAAACTGTAAGTATCTCCTTTTACGGATAGGGTAAAAGCTGCATTTCCAGATTGATTTTTCTTTGATGGTTCAGATGTACTCTTATATCCAGGATGCCCTCCCGATCCTCCGGATAGTCGCCGCGTAAAAAGGTATCGGGGAATTCCAGATCAACGATCTGTTCCGGCCGTAAGCAGAGCAGAGCGCTTAAGAGACCTGTCAAAGCCTTTTTGTTGCGGAAAGCCTTTTTAAAGGCAAAATCGTTGGTCAGGCAGATGTTGAGGGCAGTGTCACTTTCCGCCAGTTCCCGGATCAACTGTTCATTCTCATTGGTAAGGGGTTTGCCCCATTCATTTGTAGCAGATATTTTAGGTTCCTCCTTACTGTCATGGTTCTTTTGTTTGTTATGTTTCATATGGTATACTCCTCGTTTCCTGTCACCAGCCGAAGGCTGATGACCTGCGCACACATCAGTGTGCTTCCTAGTTCAGTCTTATTTCAGGGTACAAAAATCGGGGAACACCTAAGAGCAGAGAGTTTCCCGTTATTTTACATACAAAATGGAAATCTGGCGGCGGAACTGCCGCACGGATCAGGAGAATTCTCCTGAAAAAAAGAATGCATAGATTTATTGCGTGTTTATCACTTTACCATAAACAAAAATAATAATCAATCATAAAAATTGTTAATTGACAAAACAGTCTGCCGGGAGTATGATGAAGATCAAGAAAAGCTGTGATAGAAAGAGTAGCCGTCTATGAGGCGTACAGAGAGAGGGAGCATAAGCTGCAAGCTTCCTTACGCGGATGGAACCGGTGAAGACCCCTCTGGAGCTGCGCATGAGGAATGCCGCCGTCTGCCTGCGTTAAGGGCCAAGGTTTGACAGAACCGAAGTGAAAATCAAGGTGGAACCGTGTGTCGCAGGATGCACCCTTGGATGGATATCAGTCCGTCCGGGGGTGTTTTTTTTCGGCAGAAATCTACATCCTGCTGACTAAAAATGCTCTGCGGGTGCCTTTAGCGGAGGGGGAGGGATATGTCGCTTAAGCGACCCGCAGCAGGCGGAGAATCCTGCGAGAGAATTCTATTCATAATGAGGAAGGAGCAGATAAAATGAAAATTACATTAAAAGATGGAGCTGTAAGAGAATTCGAAGGGCCGGTTACGGTATTGGATGCAGCAAAGGCCATAAGCGAAGGCCTGGCAAGACGGCTGTGTGCGGCGGAAGTGGACGGCCGGGTGGTGGATTTGAGGACGGAGTTAAACAGCGACTGTACGGTGACATTTCTGACTTTTGAGGATGAGGACGGCAGAGGCGCATTCCGCCATACGGCTTCCCATATCATGGCTCAGGCCGTGAAGCGCCTGTATCCGGAGGTTAAGCTGGCCATCGGCCCGTCTATAGCGGATGGATTCTATTATGATTTTGACCGGGATCAGCCCTTTACCCCGGAGGAACTGGACAGCATTGAAAAAGAAATGAAGAAGATTGTGAAGGAGAACCTTTCTTTGGAACGCTTCACGCTGCCCAGAAAAGAGGCCATCGCATTGATGGAGGAGAAGGGGGAGCCGTATAAGGTTGAACTGATCCGCGATCTGGAGGAAAGCGCTGTGATCAGCTTTTACCGCCAGGGCGAATACGTGGATCTCTGCGCAGGTCCTCATCTGGTGAGCACCGGCGCGGTAAAGGCATTTAAACTCACATCGGTTGCCGGAGCCTACTGGCGTGGGGATGAGAAAAATAAAATGCTGACCAGAATCTACGGCACCGCCTTTACTAAGGCCGCAGATCTGGAAGAGTATCTGACCAGGCTGGAGGAGGCCAAAAAGAGGGATCACCGCAAGCTGGGCAAGGAGCTGGGGCTGTTCGCACTCATGGAAGAGGGGCCGGGCTTCCCGTTTTTCCTGCCCAAGGGAATGGTGCTGAAAAATACGCTGATTGATTATTGGCGTCAGATTCATACCAGGGAAGGCTATGTGGAGATTTCCACCCCTATGATGCTGACCAGATCTCTGTGGGAGACATCCGGCCATTGGGATCACTATAAGGAAAATATGTATACCACGGTGATCGATGATACGGATTTTGCCATCAAACCCATGAACTGTCCCGGCGGCATGCTGGTGTATAAATCCGCGCCCCATTCCTACCGGGATCTGCCGATCCGCATGGGTGAGCTGGGACTGGTGCACCGGCATGAAAAATCCGGCACGCTGCACGGCCTGATGAGAGTGCGCTGCTTCACCCAGGACGATGCCCATATCTTTATGACCAAGGAACAGGTGACGGATGAGATCAAAGGCGTTGTCAGGCTGATCGATGAGGTATACAGCCTGTTCGGTTTCAAATACCATGTGGAGCTTTCCACCCGCCCGGAAAACAGTATTGGCAGCGATGAAGACTGGGAGATGGCTACGGACAGCTTAAGAAAAGCGCTGGATGAAATGAATCTGGCTTATATTGTGAATGAAGGGGACGGTGCGTTTTACGGGCCCAAGATCGACTTCCATCTGGAGGATTCTATCGGCAGAACCTGGCAGTGCGGTACGATCCAGCTGGATTTCCAGCTGCCGCAGCGTTTCGAGGCGGAGTATACCGGCACGGATGGCGAAAAACACAGGCCGATCATGATCCACCGTGTGGTGTTCGGTTCCATAGAGCGCTTTATCGGCATACTGATCGAGCATTATGCGGGTAAATTCCCTGCATGGCTGGCGCCGGTGCAGGTAAAAGTGCTGCCGATCTCAGATAAGAACAGCGAATATGCGGGAAGGGTATACCAGGAGCTGAAGAAGAACGGCATCCGCTGTGAGCTGGACAGCCGCCCGGAGAAGATTGGCTACAAGATCCGCGAGGCTCAGCTGGAGAAGGTTCCGTATATGGTGATCACGGGAGCTAAAGAGGAGGCGGAAGGCACGATTTCCGTTCGTTACCGCGACTCTGGCGACAATGTGACAATGAGCCTGCAGGAATTTACGGACATGCTGAAAGATGAGATAGAAAACAGAAAATAAAGAGGCGTACAGGAGTTATTTATATGATGGGAGGGTAAAGGGTATGGCTGTATTTAATACGACAGACCGAAAAAATATTATGGATTATATCCTATCAGTAACCAAACCGAACGAGCATATAATCGCTCTTGTCGCGGTAGGCTCAGGCGCATTCGGTTATATTGACGGATTATCTGATTTAGATATGGTTGTGGCGGTAGACAGCGATGAAAATATGGAAGCTGTAATGAAATTTGTCAATTCACAGCTCAACAAAAAACTGAACTTCATATATTTTAAACAGGCACTGCAGAGACGGCTTCAAGTATATTTATGCGATAACTATCTTGAAATTGATATTGGATACGGTGCTTATACCAGTGCTGCCGCCATTCGAAAAGATTGGAAAGTGCTCTTTGATAAGTCAGCAACAGTGGATGAGATGATGAAGAAATCCTGGGAAAAACGTGAGAGTGAACCCAAAACAGACAGATATAACAAAAAGCTTGTTGAATGCTCAGATACCGTCTGGCATAATCTAATGCACGCTGCTGTGGCAATAAAACGCAGGCAGTATTGGAGAGCTGCCGCCGAACTTGAGCTTGCACGCAACCTGCTAATTGGGCTGCTGGGATGCCGGTATTCGCTTGACACCGGCCGAAACAGGGATGTGGATAAGCTGCCCGAAGCCGAGTTGTCCGTCCTTAAAAAGACGCTTATTCCTGATTTTACACAAGACGCGTTTTGGCGCAGCCTTACCGCGCTTACGGACGCGGTTTATACAGAACTTGAGCGTTTCAGCGAGCAGGCGTGTATCACAGTAAACCGCCAGCAGTTAAATGAATATATAAACGCATGCCGTGATCTATAAGCAGACTGCGAAGGCTGAAAATGTAAGGCACTCCCCGCGTAGGGCAGTGCCTTAATTGTTGTTAATGAATCAGCAGCTGCAGCAGACTGGTGACGCCGATGCTGTACAAAAAGGTGGATGCGGGTTTGCCGAGCAGGATGATGGCGGTAAATTTGCCGAGTTTCATCTTGGTGAGCCCGGCCAGATAGCACAGAAAATCGTCGGGCGCTACCGGGAAGAAGATGGCCAGCGCGAAAAACACATCAAACTTTTTACCCTTGTCCAGCCATCCGATATATTTATTGTAGGTTTTTTCGCTGAACAGCCTTTTTACCATGGGACTTCCATAGTGTTTTGAGATCAGAAACGCACCGATGGAACCCAGGCAGATCCCCACGTAGTTATAGATAAATCCGTATATGGGTCCGAAAGCGATGACGCCCGCCACACATCCCAAGGAGCCGGGCAGGATCGGAAAGACCACCTGAACCGCCTGAAAAGCCATAAAAAGCACAGGCCCCCACAGACCGCAGCTGCGGATAAAAGCGTCCAGTGATTCCGGCGATCTGAAAATTCCCTGCTGATATCCGAAGATCAGCAGTATCACCGTCAGCCCGATGCCGATAAAGGTAGAATAGTTGATCAGTTTATTAAGCCAGTTCACACTTTTTACTTCCATTGATATGCCTCTTTTCTCTTATCAAAGCCCCAGGCCCTTTCTGTTTCAGCCTGTACGGTATCCTCATAGAAATTTAACCACATTTGTCCCACATGTGCTCTGCTGTAAAATTCATGACCTTCAAAAGCGCAGGAGGCCGCATATTCATAGAAAGACTTATCCTGATTCAGCAGCTGCAGAAGGCTTTGAAATTCATTGATATCCTGCCCCCTCTGCACATAATCGAACAAAATATTATCATAAATGTCCAGATCTCTTACCAGTATGGGAATGCGGCAGTTCATGGCTTCCAGTATGGTCATGGGAAACAGCTCTTCATAGGAGGGAAGGAACATCACATCCGCCATATTATAGACTTCATTCATAACCTCGCGGTCCAGCAGCCCCAGCATCCGGACATTTTCCGGAAGGTGCTCCATTTCTTTTTTGATCTCCTCATATCCGTCGGAAATCTTGCCAAAGGAGAATCCTCCCGCCCATATAAATTCCACATCGGGCATCCGCTTAGCCAGCGCAAAGAAGTCCATAATTCCCTTCCTAAGCTGCAGCTGTCCGGCACAGAGCACTGTGAAGCGGTCCTTCGGCAGATGATATTTTTCCCTCAATGTGGATTTTTCATCCGCGGACAGTGGATAAAACTGTTCTTCGGAGACAAAATTGGGGATATAACTCACCTTTTCCCTGGGGATCCCGTACTTTTCCAGCACATCGATGAAATAGGGGTTCACAGTGACCAGGTGATCCATCTGCTTATAAAAAGTGAGAACATATTTATAAAAGATCTTTTTGGCGGCTTTCGGAAGATGAATGCTGTTTTCCAGCGTTTCCGGCAGAAAATGTACATATCCCACAGCCATTCCCCTGTGTTTAATAAAAGGAAGCCTTATGAAAAATTCAGGATTAATGGTATGAATATGTGTGATATCACAGCCTTTGTGTGAATTCTCCAATATTTCAAACCGTCCCTGCAGGACTTCTTTTGCCAGCTTTACCTGTTCATCATGGGCCGACGCCACGCCCTGGCCCTTAACCATATCCGCCTTAGATAACATATTAATCGTATACATACGTGACCCTCCAAATATTCTTCTGCATCGGCAGCTGCCTGCTGCAGCCGCTTGATTTACTGTTCTAAAGAGACTATAACAGAGGAATCTTTCAAAAAACTTTCAAAACATTAACAGGTTTTCGGGGAAAAAATGAAAATTTATGATATGCTGAAATCAACGGCTCTTTGATAAAATATTTTAACAGTTCAGATGGCGGGAAAATGCCCGTCTGAACTGATATTATTTCAAAAAAAAATGTAAGGTTTTGCCGCGTTTGTCGACTTATAAGGTGAAGGCCTTTAAACAGGGGAAGGGGGTTGCGTTTTGGAGGACAGCCGGATTATAGAATTATATTGGAAGAGAAGCTCGGATGCGATTACGCAGTCGAAAGAGAAATACGGTTCATACTGCTTTGCCGTGGCCAATAATATATTGGGAAATACCGAAGATTCGGAAGAGTGTGTCAATGATACCTGGTTTCATGCGTGGAACGCCATGCCTCCCCACCGTCCGGACTCGCTCCGGATGTTTTTTGCAAAGATCACCCGCAGGGTCTCCTTTGACAGATTTAAGCTTCTGTCCGCAAAGAAACGCGGCGGCGGGGAAATAGCGGCTGTCCTGGACGAGCTGGCGGAATGCATTGCGGCTGAAACGGATATCGAAAATGAATTGATCGCCAAAGAGCTCGGAGAGAGTATCCGGCTGTTTGTCAGATCACTTCCGGCGCGGGAGAGCGATATATTCCTTAGACGCTATTTCTTTACAGAACCCATTGAAAGAATTGCCAGCAGGTACGGACTTACATCCAACAATACAGCAGTGATTCTAAGCAGGACACGAAGCAGATTAAAAGACCATCTGATTAAGGAGGGATATCTGGATGAATAGAAAAGATCTATATGAGGCGATCGGCCAGGCTGACAGCGACATGCTGGAGCGAAGCGAAAAAGATAAAAAGAAAGAGAAATCCCGCAGGACGCGGTGGGCCGCAGCTGTGGCCGCGGTTCTGGTAATTGCTGTGATCAGCGCCATTGCCCTGAATCCGCACAATGCGCCCCTGGTGACAACCGCCTATGCGGTCAGTGAAGCCGCGTATCCAAAGATGGCTCCCTATCCAAGCGAAGACGCTCCTTCTTTTGATCGGGACTATGATGCATGGTGGGAATCCGTACAGGCACAGCGCCGTGAGCAGGGATATGCCGATGGGTTGGAACCTTTTTTCGCCTCAGGCATCCGGCAGTTTCTTTCCGGATCTGATACAGAAAACCGCGCCTGCTCCCCGCTGAATATATATATGGCGCTGGGGATGCTTGCGGAATTAACCGGCGGCGGCAGCAGACAGCAGATTCTTGATCTGCTGGGGGCAGACAGCATAGAAGCGCTGCGGTCGCAGGCAGGCGATGTATGGAATGCCCATTACAGGGATGACGGGGCAACCACGAGCATCCTGGCCAGTTCCCTGTGGCTCAATCAGAACATATCCTTTGTGCAGTCCACGCTGGACACCCTCTCTGACACCTATTATGCATCCTCTTTTCAGGGCGAGATGGGATCGGAAGGTTTCAATGATGCGCTGCGAGCCTGGCTGAATGAGCAGACCGGCGGGACGCTAAAGGAGCAGACAGAGGGGATCTCACTGGACAGCAGAACCGTCTTAGCGCTCGCTTCCACCCTATATTTTCAGGCGAGATGGCAGGATGAATTTAATAAAAACAGGACAGAGGCCGGCACTTTTTACAGCGCGGCCGGGGATGAAACCTGTGATTTCATGCATAGCAGCGGCAGCGGCACATACTACTGGGGTGAGCGGTTCGGCGCTGTCACAAAAAATCTTTCCAACGGCGGCGGCACGGTACTCTTTATCCTTCCGGATGAAGGAATCACTGCAGAGGACCTGCTGTCGGATGATGAAGCCATGAATTTCATCCTTTCCAGAGATGAGTGGGAGAACACAAAGCACCTCATCATCAATTTAGCGCTGCCTAAGTTTGACATCACGTCACAGATGGATTTGAATGAGGGTCTTAAGGCGTTGGGGATCACCGATGTATTTGACAGCGGAATGTCTGATTTTACGCCCATGACTACAGACACGGACGGAATCTTTGTATCGAAAACGCAGCACGATGTGAGGGTCGTGATTGATGAGGAAGGCGTAACTGCCTCCGCCTATACCCTTATGACAGAAGCCGGCGCCGGAATGCCGCCCTCCGAAGAGATGGATTTCGTGCTGGACCGCCCCTTCCTCTTTGTTCTTGACAGCTATGACGGTCTGCCACTGTTTGCCGGCATTGTAAACCAGCCATAACCTCTGCGAAGGGGCTGCCACACCTATTTTTTTAACGCCGGTGCGACAGCCCCTTTTTTCGTCCTATCTATTTCTCCCATCTTCCCGAGGCCCCGCACGGCAGCACCAGGCCGCTGGAGGTGACAGGCAGCCCCACCTCATCGGCGGAGATCTTGCCGGCAAACTTAGGGATCACTTCGGTTCCGATCAAATAGGACAGCACAGACGGGGCGAGTCCGGTAGTATAGGAATTGATCAGGAAAAACAGCGGGTCACGGGATAATAGCTGCGCGCAGTTCTGAACAAGAGGGTGTATGGCGTCCTCAATCTTCCAGATCTCCCCCTTTGGCCCTCTGCCATAGGAGGGCGGGTCCATGATGACTGCATCATAGGTGTTGCCGCGGCGCAGCTCCCTTTCGACAAATTTCATGCAGTCATCTACGATCCAGCGTATGGGAGCTGCCTCAAGCCCGCTGGATTTTGCGTTTTCCTTTGCCCAGGTGACCATGCCTTTGGAGGCGTCCACATGGGTGACGGATGCGCCGGCTGCGGCTGCGGCCAGGGTGGCCCCTCCCGTATAGGCGAACAGATTCAGCACCTTAACAGGCCTGCCCGCTGTACGGATCAGCTTTGAGAACCAGTCCCAATTGGCCGCCTGCTCAGGAAAGAGCCCGGTATGTTTAAAACTGAAAGGCTTCAGATTGAATGTAAGGCTTTTATACTGTATGCTCCACTGCTGGGGCAGATCGAAGAACTCCCATTCACCGCCGCCCTTTGAGCTGCGGTGATAGTGGCCGTTTCTCCTTTTCCATCCCGGATGTTTTTTGGGCGTATTCCAGATGACCTGGGGATCGGGCCGGATGAGCAGGTAGGAACCCCAGCGTTCCAGCTTTTCTCCGTCCGATGTATCTATTACTTCATAATCCTTCCATTGATCGGCAATCCACATAGTTGATATCCTCCATTCTGCGTGGGACGTTCACAGCAGCCGTGAACAGTAACGTACTATCAGCTATTATAGACTGAAACTGAAAGATTCGTCAACAAAGTTGATGAATCTATATTTCCTTTTCCCGGCTTGCGCATAGTATAAAGTAAGTATTTTGAAAAAAGGACTATGGATTATATGCTGGATAAGGATAGCTATGAATTTGGGATGATGGAGAACAGAAGCGGGAACCAGAGAGATATCCCGGTGCCGCCGGTAGCGCCGGAAGGGGGAAGACCGGTGTTCCCGGGAGGAAATACCCCGGTGCCGCCGATTGCGCCAGAGGGAGGAAGACCGGTATTTCCGGGAGGAAATACCCCGGTGCCGCCGATTGCCGGAGAGGATGAGCGGCCGGTATATCCGGGAGAGGATTACCCGGTGCCGCCGATTGCCGGGGAGGATGAGCAGCCGGTGTATCCGGGAGAGGATTACCCGGTGCCGCCGATCGCGCCGGAGGGAGGCCGCCCTGTCCCGCCCAGCCCGTCCATACCGTTTCCGCCCTTAGGACCCGGCCCGGTGCGCCCGAACCGCCCTGTAAACCAGTTTGCAACCGTACGCTTTCTAAATGCGGCCACCAACAATCTGCCGATGAATGTTTCAATCGACAACCGCCAGGTAGTAGGCGGGCTGCAGTTCGGTGAAGTATCCTCCTACAGCAGGGTTGGAGACGGTTTCCGCACAGTAGTGATCACCAGCGCCAGCGGTCCGAGAATGATCTTTTATAACAGGACCATACCCTTTATCGCGGGTTCCAGGACCACCTATGTGATCGTGGACACCGTAAACGGCCTGGATCTTGTATCCGTACCGGATCAGTCCTGTCGGAACATGTCACGCGAGCTGGGATGTCTGCGTGTTGCCAATATGTCCTATGAAAATTCCGCTTTCGATGTCCTGCTCTACGGCGGAGAAACGGTATTCCGCGATGTGCGGTTCAAGGAAGTCACGCCCATGAAGCAGGCCCGCCCCGGTGAGTACGATTTCTATATCACCAACGCCGCCCGGATCGGTGTCATACGGGAGATTCCTATCATTGTCATAGGAAACTTCCGCCCGGGCAATATGGCCAGTGAGCCTCTGCTTTCCTTTGGTGTTGACATAGAAGAAGGCGGCAGATACACCTGCTATATCATAGGGAATTCCTGGTCATCCGCTAACTTAAGAGTGGTTACCGTCATGGATTAATTTGAAAAGACAGTAAGTTAACAGCAGCCCTGCGGAGTTACTATTTACGGTTGCCGATAAAGCAGCACATGTCGGGACAGTGTATGGTCCTCATTGGGATCCCTTGAAGCCCGCCGGTTCTTTCGCTGCGTAGTTTGCAGCGTTAGAACCGCTGAGCGCTTCACGGAGCGAGAGCGTGTCCCAATGAGGACCATATACTGTCCCGACATGCGCGGTAGGTTTACGGCAACTGTGAATAGTAATCCTGCGGATGGAAATTGATCTTCGGTCAACTCAAAAATCTTGCCTAATTTCAGCGGCTGTGCTATGCTATAGGCAGCGTTTGGGCGATTCTGCCGAAGCATTTGCGGCTGGATAAAAATGCGTATTCAGCCTGTTTTGATATGTGTTATATGTGCGCCGCAGCGCACGGGTGGAGAGAAAATGAAACTGTTGACCTTCCGAAAAGACGGAGCGGAGAGTATAGGCGCGTTATCGGAAAACGGAAAATACGTTTATCCGCTTACAGCATTTGGAATCACCGATCAGAGCATGAATGAGCTGATTGACAACTGGACATTGGAGAAAAAAGAACGGATCGAAAACAGAATGTCCGATGGAGGGGTTCGGCCGGAATACAGAGTGACAGAGCTGGAGATACTGGCGCCGATACCCGTGCCTAAGCAGGATATGATCTGTCTTGGAATCAATTATATGGAACATGCCGCTGAATCGGCCAGGTATAAGAAAGAGGCTTTTGGAGGCGAGCGCCCCTATGCCGTTTATTTTTCCAAACGTATCAACGAAGCGGTGCCGGATAAAGGCGTGATAGAAAGCCACAGTGATCTCACGGACAGCCTGGACTATGAGGCGGAGCTGGCTTTTATCGTTGGCAAGGATGCGAAGGATGTGGCCGAAGAGGATGTGGAGGAATATATTTTCGGATATACGATTATAAATGATGTCAGTGCGCGGGAGGTGCAGACCAGGCATAAACAGTGGTATTTTGGAAAAAGTCTGGACAGGTTTACGCCGATGGGACCGTGGATTGTGACTGCGGATGAGATCAGCTTTCCGCCGAGGCTTGCCGTGAGATCCCGTGTGAACGGAGAGCTTAGGCAGGACGGCAATACAAAACAGCTGATTTTCGGCATTCCGCACATCATGCAGGAACTCACCAGGGGCATGACACTGAAGGCCGGAACCATTGTGGCAACGGGCACGCCGGCGGGAGCGGGCATGGGATTTGATCCGCCGAAGTTTTTAAAGCCGGGCGATGTGGTGGAGTGTGAAATAGAATCGATCGGGCGGCTGACGAACACGGTCGGATAAAACGTTTGATAATGAACAGAAGGAGCGCGCCCGGAACGCGGCAGTACATAAGATGGAAAACGATGAGCTATTGATACTTCAGAAAAATATAATTACTGTGGATATGTATCTGAAGCTGCGCAAGTCTGTGGGATGGAAGGAACTTACCCGTAAACAGGCACAGAAAGCGCTGGACAACAGCCTGTGCACGATGTGCGTGACGCTGGCGGGACAACCCATCGGCATGGGCAGGCTTGTGGGCGACGGCGCGGTGATCTGCTATATACAGGATCTGATCATCCATCCCAATGCCCAGGGGCTTGGTGTGGGAGATTTACTGATGAAAGGGCTGATCGAATATGTGACGGAGATGACGACGGACGGGACGGAGATGATGCTGGATCTGATGTGCGCGAAAGGGCGTGAAACCTTTTATGAGCGCCATGGATTCCTGGCGCGTCCCACACAGGAGCTGGGGCCGGGAATGATCCGTTATATAGATAAGCGCAGGGCAAAGCCAGATAATTAATCATCAACCTGCGGTTGGTGACATGAAAAGCGGAAGCACACTGAGGTGTGCGCAGGTCATCAACCTGCGGTTGGTGACATGAAAAGCGGAAGCACACTGAAGTGTGCGCAGGTCATCAACCTTCGGTTGGTGACATGAAAAAGGAGGACAAGCGATGGCAGGAAGATATGTAGCATATGTAGGTTCATACACCTATCTTGGCGACAGCAGAGGAATCACCATATATGATGTGGATGTGGAGAACGGCAAATTTGCGAAAAAGGACGAGGTGGAAGTCAATAACGCTTCGTACATGGCTCTGTCGAATGACAGGAAATATCTCTATTCCATTGCGGATGAGGGGATTGTAACCTTTAAGATCCTTCCGGACGGCTGTCTGGAAAAGATCGGGATTGCGGGAATCCGCGGTATGAGAGGCTGCTTTCTGTCACTGGATGCGGCAAATGAATACATTTTTGTGGCAGGATACCATGACGGCAAGGCGACGGTGCTGCATATGAACCAGGACCGTACGGTGGGCGCTATTGCGGACGGCATGTTTGACAAGGGGCTGGGCAGCGTGGCTGAGCGCAGCCATAAACCACATATCAGCTGCACCAGACTGACGCCGGATGAGAAATATCTCTGCGTGGCGGATCTGGGTATCGATCAGATCAAGATCTTCGCATTTGATAAGAGAACAGGAAAGATCTCTCTGAAGGATGTGCTGCGCTGTGAGCTGGATTCGGCTCCGCGCCATCTCATGTTCAGTTCGGACGGCAGATTTATGTATCTGATTTCAGAGCTGAAAAATTATATTTCTGTTTATACTTATGACGGATCAGGAAAAGTGCCGAAATTCGAACTGCAGCAGAAGATATCGACGGTAGGAGCAAAATGCAGCTCTGTGAGCGCGGCCTGTGCGATCAAATTTACGCCTGACGAAAAGTATATCATGTGCAGCAATGCCGGTGATAACAGTGTGGGGCTGTTTGAGCGCAATGAGGAAACCGGGCTGCTGACCCAGCGGTGCGTACTGCCGATCAGCGGTGAGTATCCTAAAGATTTCGGATTTTTCCCGGACGGGAGGCATATATTTTCTGTCAACCATGACAGCGATACGCTTACATTCTTTAATGTAAACTATGAAAAAGGGCTGATCAGCATGAATCAGAGGCCGGTGAAGGTGGACGAGCCCAACTGCGGTCTGATCGTGGAATTAGCTTAAGGAGTAATACAGGAGATCATATGGCAGGATCTATTTTTGGAAATCATTTTCAGATATCCACGTGGGGAGAGTCCCATGGAACCGCACTGGGGGTAGTGGTGGACGGCTGTCCGGCCGGCCTTCCCCTCTGTGAGGAGGATATACAGGTTTATCTGGACCGCAGGAAGCCGGGACAGAGCGCATATACCACAAAACGGCAGGAGAGCGACCGCGTGCAGATCCTTTCCGGTATATTTGAAGGAAAGACTACAGGCACGCCGATCGCCATGACGGTGATGAACGAGAGCCACAGATCGGCGGATTATTCGGAGATTGCCGGATACTACCGGCCGGGCCATGCGGATTATACGTTTGATGCCAAATATGGCTTTCGGGATTACCGGGGAGGAGGGCGTTCCTCTGGCCGGGAGACGATTGCCAGGGTAGCGGCCGGAGCTGTTGCCATAAAGCTGCTTCATACGCTGGGAGTGGATATTTTTGCGTATACCGCGGCCATCGGCGGGCGAGCGGCGGACCCGCAGCGGTTTTCACGGGAAGAGATCCGAAACAATCCGTTCTGTATGCCGGATGCAGAATGCGCGCGCCAGACGTCGGACTATCTGAAGGAAGTGATGGCAGAAAAGGATTCGGCAGGCGGCATAGTGGAATGTATAGTGAAGAACCTTCCGGCGGGGGTGGGTAATCCGGTGTTTGATAAGCTGGATGCCTGCCTGGCCCATGCGGTCTTTTCCATAGGCGCAGTGAAGGGTTTTGAGATCGGGGACGGGTTTGAGGCCGCGAAAGCCATGGGCTCATTCAACAACGATGCGTTTGCCGCCCGAGCGGATGGCAGCGTGATAAAAAGAACGAATCATGCGGGAGGGATATTAGGAGGAATCAGCGACGGTTCGGATCTTATCCTGAGGGCGGCTTTTAAGCCCACGCCCAGCATAGCAAGACCCCAGCCCACTGTCAGCAAGGACGGCAGGGAGATAACGGTGGAAATCAGAGGCAGACACGATCCGATCATTGTACCCAGAGCGGTGGTGGTGGTGGAAGCGATGACCGCCCTGACGATTGCCGATCTGATGCTTGAAGGCATGGGCAGCCGTCTGGAGGATTTTCAGGCAGTGTGGAAAAGATAAGGGGGAAACTTATGGGAGAATGGTTATTTCAGTCTAAGGGGAAACAGGTGCTTGTGCTGGGGGTACAGTGCCATAATTCCAGCGCTTATGATGCTGCGGAGATGGAAACTGCCTGGCAGGTGCTGGAGCAGATGAACGGCAATACGATGGAAGTGCCGGTCTATTGGGATAAAATCGAACCGGAGGAGGGCCGGTTCGATTTTTCTATTGTGGATGATTTGCTGGACCAGGCCCGTGCGCGCGGCAAATACCTGATTTTTCTCTGGTTTGCCACCTGGAAGAACGGTTCCATGAAATACTGCCCTCTCTGGGTCAAGCACGATCAGGAACGGTTTCACAGGGTGATTAATCAGGACGGCATAGCCCTGCCACTCCTGTCCCCGCACTGCGCCGGCAATCGGAATGCCGATGCAAAAGCTTTCCGCGAATTGATGAAATATATTGGGAAAGCGGACTCGGAGCATCAGACCGTGCTCGCCGTACAGGTGGAGAATGAGCCGGGATATGCCGCGCGGACCGTCTGCGATTACGGGCCGGATGGCCGTGAAGCTGCCGCAGGCAGAGTTCCCGGAGAGGTGCTGGATTTTATCATAAGCGAGGGGGCTGGCAGTGAATTTGGCGCCTGGAAGGCAGCCGGAGGCCGAGCCGGCGGCACATGGCAGGAGGTATTTGGCAGCCGCGGATACGATCTGATGACCGCGCATGCGGTGGCTTCCTATATAGACTATGTGGCTGCCTGCGGAAAAGCGGAATATGAACTTCCCATGTACGTGAATGTATGGCTGGATCATCAGCTCTGGGATCAACCGGGGCTCGGCTATCCGGCCGGCGCTCCGGTCACCCGCAACCTTGTGCTGTGGAAGAGCTGCACGCCGCACCTGGACTTTATCGCCCCTGATGTCTATCTGCAGCCTATGAGCCAGGTGAAGGAAATATACAGCGCTTATGCCCGTCCGGACAATCCCCTGTACATACCGGAATCCAGCCCGGCGGTCAGCAATGCGCTCAATATGGTGAAGGGCTTTGCAGAGCATGGGCTCCAAGGGATCTGTTATTTCGGAGCGGAAAGCTATCTGAACCTGCAGGGGGAGCTGGAAGAAGGCGCCGAGCCCGGCAGACAGAATTATCAGTTCCTAGGCGCCATAGCGCCGCTGCTCATAAAATACCGCGGCACGGGCCGCATACACGCCCTCTACCAGGAGGAGTTCGCGCTGGAGATGCAGCTCAAACTTAGAAATTATGAGGCGGTTGTATCTTTTGACAGCAATCCGGCCGCAGATCTTGGCAGAATCCGCAGCCGGCGGGTGGGATGGTTCAACAAAAAGTGGGAGGGCAAAGCCTCCCGGGGCCGCGGCATACTGATCGAATGTGAAGACGGCACCCTATACCTGGCCGGCGCCGGAATCCGTCTGTCCCTGCGCCGTTTCCATGACGAAGGCGTTCCTTACAGTCCCATAGTGGAAGAGCGCCATGTAAACTACGATCTGGTATGGGAAGGCACACTGTCTTACGACTGCACTTTCACCCGCCGCCGCATCCGCAGCGGCGATGAAACCGATAACGCTATCTTCGCCACACCCGACAGCGGCGTTATAAAGATAGTCCTGGGAGATTGATCATGTGTTTTTGAGCGCTGAGCGCGAGTTCTTCATTGCGGGCTTGCATTTAGTTTAAGAGAATCTCCTACTGATCCCCATTGCCAAACCAGCTGCTCAAATCCGGCAGACTGTATTCCGGCACTCCGGTATGCACATGGCAGGTTGCCGTGCTGGCATCGGCCGGCATTGCATACAGTGAATCATCGGTGTCGCCCGCCGCATCCGGGGGAAGGATCATATAGACGCTCTTCTGCTTGTTTTCATCCGGGCAGAACGGTCCTGCCAGTTCTCCGGATTCCGTACAGATTGTAACCTCCACATGCTTATCGCATACTTCGGTAGGGGCTGTGCCTCTGGCGAAATATTCCGTATATACCATACTGCCGCGGGGATCCGCATCGCATACGCCCCCGATGGCCAGCTTGCCGGATTTACGGCAGATCTGCACCGCCTCCATATCCAGCGTGGCAGGATCCGTAAAACCGATATCCGGCATGCCTTCATGGATTCTGGTCATGATCTTGGACCAGATTTTCTGATGATAGTTCTGGCTGCCGATGATTTCCGAGTTCTCGTCATATCCGGTCCATACGCCCGCCGTATAATAGGGGGAGAAACCCAGGAACCACTTATCATTGTCGGCCGTAGTCGTACCGGTCTTGCCGGCGATGGACATGCCGGACACGTCCGCATTGGTACCGGTCGCGGAGGGGCTGCCCGGATTTGTTTTCGGATACGGATGGGGATCCATGGTCTCGTTCATCGCATCAGTCAGCAGGAATGCGGTGGACGGTTTGATTACGGTTTTCGTAATCGGTTTATTTTCCAATATAATGTTGCCGTCGTGATCCAGTATCTTGGTATAGAACACAGGCTTGGTATACACGCCGCCGTTTGCTATGGCTGCATAAGCGGCTGTAGTCTCAAGATTTGTAACGCCGTCTGTAAGACCGCCCAGCGCCAGAGCGGCGCCGATATCCGTCTTTACGGTGTTATCCTTCTGCACACGGCTCTCCACCAGAGTGGTGAAGCCGAAGTTAAGCAGATACTGGTAGCCGAGCTCCGGCGTGACCGTTTCCACCAGACAGCGGGTGGCGACGATATTCATGGAATATACGATACCCTGGCGGATATTGGAATACCCCATATAGCTGTTGCCCCAATAGTTGCTGAAGGTTTTATTGCCGACGCTGAAAGGCGCGTCATAATATACGGAAGCCAGCGTATCGCCCTGGATATCGATGGCAGGGGCAAAGGCTGCTAAAACCTTAAAGATGGAACCGGGCTGCCTGGTGGTATTGGTGGCGCGGTTTAAGGAAAGGCTGGCCTGCTTTTCGCCGCGGCCTCCGGTGACGGCGCGGACATATCCCGTGTCGTTTTCAATGACTACAAAGGAGAGCTGGGGCTGAAGTGTTTTGATGATATCCACTTTGGCCGTGTCGCCTTCCTGCATGACGGAAGCCTTGAAGTCTTCGATGCACTGATCCAGATCCGCTTCCTCAATAAAGATCAGATCGCTCTTGCCGGACGTTTCTTTACGGAATCTCTTGACATCCTGTTCGTTGTAGCTGTCCGTGCTGCCGTCCGCATGGGTGATGGTGATCTTGCCTGAAAAAGAATATTTGGTACAGGACTTCGGATAATTATCCGGATTGTTGATTTCATCATCCATGATGTTCTGGATTCGGGAATCCTGGGTGGTGTAAATCCTTAAGCCCCCGCTGTAGAGCATGTTGTGGGCCTGAGTCTCTGTATAGCCCTTGTAAGTCTGCAGATCGTCCATAACCTGTTCGATCAGTTCGTCCACAAAGTAGCTGTAGATGTAATTGGTAGTGGAGGTGATCTCCGCATTTGCCTCCTGAATGCGGGTGTAGACATCGTCATTCAGAGCGATATCACGTTCCTGTTCGGAGATCAGGCCCTGTTCGCACATATCGTTTAAGACCTTTGTGCGCCGTTCGTTATTTTTTTCCGGATGGGTGATCGGGTTGTATTTGGACGGATTCTGGGTGATCGCCGCGATGGTGGCGCATTCGGAAAGCGTCAGCTGGGACACATCCTTATTAAAATAGCGGTTGGATGCGGACTGCACGCCCAGCGTATTGTTGCCCAGATTGATCGTGGTCAGATACTGGACAAGGATATCCTTCTTGTCCATCTCTTTCTCAAGTTCCAGGGCCAGATACTGCTCCTGAATCTTCCGTTCCAGCTTGGCGCCGAATCCCTTTTCGGCTCCGCCTTCAAAAATCGTATTTTTCAGCAGCTGCTGCGTGATGGTGCTGGCGCCTTCGGTGAATTTAAATCCGTTGGTCAGACCGATGACACCGGCTCTTAAGATGCCTTTTAAGTCAATGCCGTTGTGGGTCCAGAAACGCGAATCCTCAATGGCGACAAACGCGTCGATCAGATCCTGGGGCAGCTGGTCGTAGGTTACCGGTTTTCGGTTGGAAGATGCCTTTACGAGCGTCTGGATCTGTTCGCCGGCCGAATCGTATACGATTGTCAGATATCCGCTGGGCTCCACATCCACAGGGGTGATCTCCGGCGAATTGTCCAGAATCCCCTTCACCATGCCGAGTCCCAGACATACGCCTGTTACGCTGATCAGCAGCACAATGACCAGCACTGCCTTCAATATGTTGATAAGAGCTTTAGTTTTCAGTTTTTTAGCTGTAGAATTTACGGCCTTTATCTGTTTACGGGTTCCTCTTTTTCCGTAATTCATATAAAGTCTGGCCTCCTTTTCATTAATACAATGTCACCATTAAGTGCCATTATAACAGACAATCCCCGATAAATAAAGTTACAAAATGATTACATGCCCCAAACCTGCCCTGAACTGTTACCTTAAATGCCATATTATGACGAAAATATGTCAAGCTTTGCGATCAATACCCCTTTTCATTTTTGCCCTGATTTTGTATAATAAAACGTAACTATTTAATACTTCCGATAAAATGCGCACTTTTATGAGCTGCGCGGACCGCGGGGCGGCGATATGAAATGACGTTTTATAAATGAAATGCGCCGGAAAGAGGCGCGGATGGGGAAGAAAAATGAATAAAAATCATCTTATCGGTACAAAAGAGCTTACTTATGACAACGCACATAAGATGAAACTTGAGTATTTTCTGATCAGTGAGGACAGGGAAAGAACGAGATCTTTATACGGCATCCGCATTAGAAAAACGGTGGATGCACGGCAGGTGGAGACGGAAACCACTCCTGCGCTGTCTGCATCCAGGGATTTTGTGGAGCAGATGATCTATAAGCTGATGGTAAATACGGTAACCCCCATAACGCTTTATGAGGTAGTGGACGATCTGATAGGATAACGAGGTAAGAATATACATATGATAAAGAGCTATAAAACAGTTCTGCGGGGCGGCGAGGCCGAGATTGTGGAAAAGAAGTCCCGTTTTATTGCCGCCGCAGAACATGTGGAGACAGAGGAGGAGGCTGCTGCCTTCATCCAGGGAATAAGAAAGAAATATTGGGATGCCAGCCATCATTGCTCTGCGTATATAATAGGAAAAAATGCTGAGCTCATGCGCTGCAGTGACGACGGGGAACCGGGACAGACTGCCGGGCACCCTATGCTGGATGTGCTGCAGGGTGAGAAGCTTAGGGATGTATGTATTGTGGTAACGAGATATTTTGGGGGTACGCTGCTTGGAACCGGCGGTCTGGTGCGGGCCTATTCGGGAGCGGCGGCTGCGGGACTGCGTGCCAGCCGGATCGTTGAAAAAAAGCTGGCCAGGCAGATCTGCCTGGGCTGTGACTATAACACTCTGGGGAAACTGCAGTATCTGATCGCCAGGGCGGACTATAAGATCCTGGAGAGCAGATATACGGAGGCGGTGGAGCTGGAGGTGCTTGTCCCATTTGATGAATGTGCCGGATTTGAAGAGCTGGTGACGGATCAGACCGGCGCCAGAACAGCGATTACGGAAGGCCGGCAGATCTATTACGGCATGGACGGCCAGGATATTCTGCTGTTCGACCGCTGATACAGTGAGGATACAGGATGGATCACGCAGAGGATAAAGCAGCGGATACGGGTCCGCGCAAGCAGGAGTAAAGAGAGCATGGATGAGAATACAGTTACTTATGAAGAAGCGGTGTCTTATATATTAGAAATCCCCAAATTTGCGAAAAAGCCTGCAATCGGCCATACGCAGGAACTGCTTATGAGGCTGGGCAATCCGCAGGATACGATGAAGATCGTTCACGTGGCCGGAACCAACGGCAAAGGAAGTGTATGCGCTTTTTTCACTTCCATGCTCATGGAGTCCGGTTTTCATACAGGCACATTCACCTCTCCGCATCTGATGAGGATCAACGAGAGGATCAGCATAGACGGCATGTCCATCGGTGACGGGATCTTTACAAAAGCCTTTGTCAAGGTGAAAACGGCAGCGGAAGGGATGGAACATCCATCTTTTTTTGAGTTTCTGTTTTTGATGGCCATGGTGATCTTTCAGGAACAAAAAGTAGAATATGCGGTGATAGAGGTGGGAATGGGCGGCCGGCTGGATGCCACCAATGCGGTCTCTCATCCGGCTATCAGCGTGATCACGTCCATAAGCCTGGATCATACACAGATCCTGGGTGATACAGTGGAGAAGATTGCCCGGGAAAAGGCGGGTATCATAAAGAGCGGCATACCGGTGGTATTTGACGGAAATGACGCGGATGCATCGGCAGTGATACGAAAAGCTGCCGAAGAAAAGAATTCCCCGTACCGCATGGTGAGCAGGGAATGCTATGAGACAGCAGAGCGGACAGGCTCAGGCATGACCGTCCTCATCAAGAGCGGACCGCTGGCCGGCACCGGGCTTAGGATACCGATGGCTGCCGCTTATCAGGCGGATAACGGGGTACTGGCGCTGACCGCTTACATGGAGCTGATGAAGGGCAGGGAGGGAGCGCTTGACACGGCGCTTGCGGGAATAGAGAAAACCAGATGGGCAGGCCGCATGGACGAAGTGCTGCCCGGAGTCTATTTTGACGGAGCCCACAATCCCGATGCAATAATGCGCCTTGCGGAAACGGCATCCCGGATCCCCTGTGAGGGAAAAAAGATTTTGCTGTTTTCCGCCGTTAAGGATAAGGCGATCCGTGTAATGGCGCAAATGCTCTGCGAGCCGGGGCTTTTTGATGAAATCGTCCTGACTCACATAGACAATCCCCGGGCCGCCTCCGTAAAAGAGCTGGAAGAGATCTTTGATGCCTGCGGAAAAACGTGTAAAACGATAGAGGATAACAGGGAAGCATTCCGCTATGCCCTTGGAAGAAAGGCAGCGCATGACCGTCTCTTCTGCGCCGGCTCCCTATATTTGGTTGGCAGATTAATGGAATATGTGGTACAATGTCCACGAAGGCAATGAGCAGTGCGGGAGGATGCGGCCTCATGCGGCCGTTGTGCTCGCACATAAGGCCGCATGAGGCCGCATCCTCCCATAGGGCGAAGCCCGTGAGCGAGATGAAGCGCAGCGGAATC